>Ga0181561_10004867_pt1 | contig 11489 bp, 7 predicted proteins | sample 011ome_19_FD_133760 | JGI IMG/M metagenome (GOLD analysis project Ga0181561, IMG submission 133760) | Coastal salt marsh microbial communities from the Groves Creek Marsh, Skidaway Island, Georgia - 011510BT metaG (megahit assembly) | ecosystem: Environmental > Aquatic > Marine > Intertidal zone...
AATTCATTCGTCGCGCTCGCCGACGTCGAACGAGGAAACCCGAAAAACCGAAGTGCCGGTCGCTTCGCGATTTCGGTTTCGAGTTTCACCGGGTCCAGTTTCGAGCGCGCGCGTTTACGTTTCGGCGCGCCCGGTCGAAGGGCGACCGTCTTGGACCGCGCAAAAAAGTCGGGCAAAATCACGAATTTCGCGCGCTCCGCGAAACCACGTGGAACTTACAGAAATCTCTGACTTAATTTTTGCGGGCGACCCGAAGGTTCAAGGTTGATGAAAAAGCGCCTTTCGCTCTTAGTGCGCGCATTGCCCTCGGCTTCGGTGTCCGCTCGCGTCGCGCGACCGGAACGGCGCCTAAGGCGAGCGCCCGAAGACCCTCACGGACCCGACCCAGACGAGACCCGCGTCTCGAGAGAGGACGAGGAACATGGCGACCGCGGTGCAGGGCAAGGTGCCCGCGCACAAAGGACCGGTGAATCACGAGGTGGAATCTGATGACGACGTCGACGAGGACGACGTGCGTTCCCTTCCCGCTCTGCTTCTGTTTCGCGACGCACGAAACGCGCGACGCGGGAAAGGGGTACCGCGGAACCCCCACCGCTCATCCATCCGCTCTTCGCGCGTTTTTCTCGCTCGGAACCCGCGCCTCGCTCGGCTTCCGTCGCGCGTTCTTTCGGAAACTTTTCGTTCGCGCAAGTGTTACGGGACGCAGCCCGGATCCTCGGAATGGGGATTCGCCTCGTGCTTTTTCTGACCCACGCCCCCGCCTCGGACACGCGCTGAATCCCCCCGAACGTCCCCGCGACGCAGGCCAAGGCCACGACCAAGTCCAAGAAGACCACCTCCTCGATTTACCGAGGCGTCCGCCAACGACCGTGGGGAAGGTGCGCGAACCCCCTCGACCCCCCCGAAAAAGCACAAAAAACGGGCTCCACTTTTCTCGGTCGCGAACGAGATCTTTTGGGTCGCCTTTTCTTGCGCGTTTTCGGGAGCGAGGCGAAAACGCGTTGAACGAATCGAAAAGCGCCGAGTTCCGCGTTTTTTTCCTTCCGCGAGCCGCGAAGATCCGCGTCTTCTCATCACGCGGTACCTCTCTCTCTCGCTGACCTCTACGACCACCCGCTCGCGACGCACCGAAACCCAAAACCCAAAACCAAAAACCGAAACCCACGACCTGCACCAGCTGGGCGGCTGAGATCCGCGACCCCAACCGGGGCGCGCGCCTGTGGCTCGGCACGTTCGACACCGCCGAAGAGGCGGCGCGCGCGTACGACGCGGCGGCGCGGCACATCCGCGGGCCCAACGCTCGGACCAACTTCGAGCTGAAACCCGGCGAGGTGCCGCCCCCGTTCGTGCTCCCCGACCCGCCCGCGGGGCGCGGCCGGGGCAAGCCCGACGGCGCGCCCGGCGGCGGCGGCGGCGCGGGCGGAGGCAGGCCCGCGCACGCCGCCAAGAAACAGATGCGCGCCGTGGGGCAGCCCATGCCGCCCGGCGGCGGCTACTACCCCGCGGGCGCCGGCGCCGCCGGCGCGCTCGGCGGGATGGGCGGCGTGCCCCAGCGCGGGTTCCAGAGCACGCACGGCGCGCTGTTCGGCGGCGGCGGCGGCCACGCCCCGAACGACCTCTCCGCGCTGGTCAACGCCAACCTCGCGTTGGCGCAGCAGAACCTCGCCATGGCGGGGGGCGGGGGCGGCTTGGGCGGCCACGACGGCGGGTACATCCGCCTGGGCGTCTCCGGGTCCGCCGGCAGCCGCGACGGCTCGGTGGGGGGGCTGCACGGCACCTCCGCGGGCGCGAGCGGCGGGTCACCGAGCCTGGGTCTGGGCGGCGTGGGCACCCTAAACGGCGCGAACGACTTTGGCGCGTCCCGGGGCGAGATCCCGCGCATCGCCAACTCCAAGCGCGAGCGCGCGCCGTCGAACCCGTTCCTGGGCACGTCATTCGGCGTCGCCGGGTCCTTCGGCGCGGTGTTCGGCGCGGACTCCCTGGGCGGCACGCCCGAGACCGGCGGGCTGTTCCCCGGGAGCTTCGGCGCGCACTCGCCCGGCGGCGGCGGCGCCGCGAAGATGGCGGCGATGGTGGCCGGCGCGCGCGGCGGCGGCGGGGTGTTTGGCTCTGGCTCCATGAAGGACGACCTGCACGTCGGCTCGCTCGGCACGATGCACCAGCTGGACGACGCGCTGCCGACGGGCTCGCTCGAGCTCGGGAGCTCGCCGCTGGACACGTTCGGGGACTTCATGCACTCGCTGCCGAAGGACGGCGACGGCGGCGCGGGATCCGGCGCGGGATCCGAGCGCCGCGGCGCGCGCGGCGGGCTGGCCATGAAGAAGAGCGCGGGAGGCGGCGGCGACGCCGCCGGGCCCTTCGGGGGGCGGCGGAGCGGCGGCGGCGCCGCCGAGGCGGCGTCCGCGCGCGTCGGCCGCGGCGGGGGCTCGTGATCGCGTGAGGCGTGCGGTCGCCCAGAAGATTCGGCCCAGAATCTTCGGAAGAACACGAACGGAACGGCGTCGTCTGACGAAGCGAGCGTCTCTTCGCTCGCTTTGTTTGGCGCTTTGTTTGGCGCGACGTTTCTACGCGGAGCTCCGCGTGAGGGGACTATGACGAAATCATCATCCATTTTGCGGAACGGGGAGAGGCGTCTGACCGGCGCGAGACGAAAAGAAAGGGGGTCGCACGACTCGACACCTCCGTTGTCTCGCTCGCGCCGCGTCGGACCCGCTCGTTCGTTCGCGCCGAGAAGCGAGGGACCCTTTCGCGGGGAGGTGTCCGCGATCGCCCGTATGCGCATGAAATAAATGTACACAAACATACACCACGCGTTCGCGTTTGGTTCTCGTTTCGGCGAGAAGAGAAAAAAAGAGCGCGAGAGAGTGGCGAACGCGAAACTCCGTGAATTGGAGATTACACCCGTGTCGTTACGGCGTGAGGCCGGACGCGCGGCCAAGCTACGCGACGTCGCGAGCCTCATCGCTCGCGATTCCGTCGGTCAAAGCCTCCTCTGGAATGTACGAGATGAGATTTCTCGCCCGCTCCGAAGAGCGATGATGTCTGAAGCGCTCGCTCACTTCTTCTTGCCCTTGAAGCGGCCGTCCTTGAGCTCACCCTCGTAGCCAGCGCCGATCGCGCCGGAGTCACGGCACGCGGCGTTGAGGAGCCACTCGCCGAAGGACTTCTTCTCGCCCTGTGCACGCGGTCGGAAAAGAGGAGAGACGCGCCGGTCAGTCGGGGTGTCGTTCTCGTCTTCGCGAAACGCGAAACAGCGCGCGAAACGTGTTGGTCGGCAGTCATGTTTTTCTGCCAGTTGGCTCAGAAAGGTAGGGCTCGCGATTTTATCCGGAACACCCCCCCCTTCGCCGCGACACGGCGCGCGCTGTTCCCCGCGCGTCGGTGCGATCGACGTCCGATCCGCGCCTCGACGAACGTGACGGGTCGTCGGTGCGCGCGGCGCGCCCGTTCGGGACCGCCCGTTCGGGACCGCGCCGCGGTCGACGGGAGGGGATCGAGATATGTTCGCTGAAAATTCGTGAGTGTTCGCACCTTCTTGGCGGGCGCCTTCTTGGCGGGCGCCTTCTTCGCGGCCGCGACGGTCTTCGTGGAGCGCACGGCGCGGGTGGCCTTGGGGGCAGCGACCACGGGGGTGCCGACGAGGGAGGTCATGGCGAACATTTTCGGGCGAACAGGCAGACGCTGCGTGTACTTGAATGACCCTCCGATGGCCGATCGCACGGGGCAGTACCGGAGGACTCCAGCGAAACCGGTGAATTTCGTTCGCGTGTTTGCCTTCGAATTCGAGCGCTGATTGGACGAGAGAAGCCCAGTCAGCCAACCGACCGGGTTGTCGTCACCGGCTTTGGACCTTTTGGTTTCGGTCTGTTCTTGAGTAAAATTCCTCGATGATGATGTCGACGACCTCGATCCCGATTTCGGTCGGTTTTCGCGGAGCCCGACTCGACGGGCGAGCGTTTGCGTCTTCGCGAAAAGCGAGTTCTTCGTTTTTTGAAAAAACGCGACGGTCAGATACGTCGGACCGATCGACGTCCGCGCACACGGCGTCGCGCGACTCGTTGGGGTCCCTTCCCTCGATCGCGACCGAGAAGACGAAAGACGTCGGGCGAAGATGGCGGACACGGCGACGCAGCGCCCGCGACCCGCGGGCGGCGCGAGCCGCGCGTGTTTCAAGTGCGGCAAAACCGGCCACTGGAGCAAGGACTGCAGCGCGCCTCGCGAGGAGTGGATCCCGCAGCAGCCGAGGGCGGAGAACGGCGTGCCGTCGTCGCCTGGGGACCTGACCGGGGACCTCACCGGCGACGCCCTGAACGGGGACGCTCCCGCGCCCGCGCCGAAGAAGCAGACCAACCGCAAGCCCCGCTTCACCGCGGTCGAGCACGTCCTCGGCCCCAACGGCGTGGCGTACGTCGCGAACGTCATCCCGGAGCGCTTCGCCAAGGTGGCCAAGGGCCCGGGCCACGAGTTCGGCGACTTCGCGCGGCTGGTCGGGCTGTACCGCGAGTGGACGCGCAAGATGTACCCGCACGCCTCGCACGAGGCGGTCATCAAGAAGGTCAAGGCCTTGAGCAAGACGCGCGAAGTGCGCGCGACGGTGCGCGAGTTCAAAGAGCGGTCGAGGATGGAAAACGGCGACGAAGAGCTCGGCGACGAAGAGCTCGAACGCTCCGGCGCGGCGAACGACCCGGTGGAACCGGAGGACGTCTTCTTCCCCGACGACGACGACGACGTGGAGAACGAGGACCCCGCGTTCCCGGACGACGACGAGGAGGAGTGGAACGACGCGCGCGACGGGGACGGGGACGGGGACGGGGACGCCGACGAAGACGAGATGGCCGTGCTGCTGGAGCGCGAGAGCGCGGAGCGCAACGCGCGGGACCCGCCCGCCGCGAAAAGCCAAGACTGGAAAGCCGCCGCCGCGGAAGAGGCGGACGACGCGTCCCGCCTCAAGGACGCGGAGGCGAAGAGCGCAGCCTTCGACGAGGCGCGCCGCGCGGAGGCGCTGGACGTCAACTTCGACGAGTCCTCCGAGGATGACGACGACTTCGCAATCGCGACGCGCGCCGGCCCGGCGCGCGTCGCCGGCGGCGTCCGGGGCGTGGCGAGGAAAAAGACGAAGGCGCCCAAGCGCAAGCGGAAGGTTCAACACGAGAAAAACGACGACGCATTACCGAATTCGGGACCCGCCGAGCCTCCCGACGGCGCGCGTCCGGCGGGTCGCAAGCGTCTGGGGCGGAAGGGCGGAGGTTCGAAGCCGGCGCGCGGCGACTCGGACGACGCGGAGTCGGACTCGGACGTCGCCGAGGCGGAGCTCCGGCGGCCGCGGCGCAAAGTCGTCGCCGCGCTCAGCGACAGCGACGACGACGACGCGCCTGTCCCCGCCGCAATGGGGGGCGACGCGCTCGCGGGGGACGTCCCCACGACCGCCAGGCCGAGCTTTCTGTTCGACGAAGACGAGTGAGTCGGTGCGTTCGGTGCGTCGACGCCGCCGCGCGCGCGCGAACGGAGCGCGGCGGCGATTGAAAAAAATGGCTTTGCTACTGTGTGAATCGCCGCGCGCGCTCGTCGCTCTTCGTTCCGCGGCTCTTCGTCAGAGCTTCGACGCCATGACGTTTGACGCCGGCACGCGAGCGTTGAGCACAGTCACGGTGTCCCCCTGGATCTCCAGCACCTCCGGATCGGCGCCCACCACGCCGAAGGACATGCCGACGTCGACGCGCCAGATGCGCCCGTCGCACTCGCCGTTGCACCCGCCGAGCTGGGGGGTGTGCCCCACGACCATCCGCTTCACGCCCGGCAGCGCGTCCAGGGTCTTGCCCAGCACGTCGCACGCGCGGTCGCGGTCGGACTGCGTCGCGAAGTTCTCCGTGCCGAACGTGCGGTTCCACACCACCGAGTCCTTCACCGACCCGATGGCCATCCCGAGCGCGGCGCGGTCCGCCTCGTCCACAATCTCGACGCCGCGCATCCAATCCGCCACCGACCGGTTCAGCTTCTCCAGGCCGAACTCGACGTGCCGCGGCATCAGGCCGCCGTGCGCGAACACCGTGTCGTTCACGATGAGCACGGTGCTGTTCATGGCGAGCTGCTGCGCCAGCGGACCCCCGGGCGAGAACAGACCGACGCGCGCCTTGACTTGTTTCTTGCGCGGATCTTTCTCCTCGCCTCCGAAGGCGTCGGCGAACGGCGCGCCGAACAGGTTCACCAAGTGCTCGCCGAACCGCATGGACTCCTGGAACGCCCCTTGCGTGACGTATCGGAAATCCCCGGAGACGTTCAAAACCTCGTGGTTCCCGTTCAGAACGAACACGGCGCCGCCCTGCTTCTCCGCCTGCTTGTGCAGTTTCTGCAGCAAGATCAAGATGGCGATCTCGTCGTCTCCGCGATCGAGCACGTCCCCGACCTGCACCACCGTCGTGTTCCCCCCGACCCACTCGGGGTTCACCGCGTCGCCGCCCTCGCCGAGCACGCCCGCGATGGAAAGCGCGCGGCGAGCCTGGCCGATGTCGCCGTGCACGTCCCCGAGCGCCACCACGCGGCCGGGCGCGGTGACGCGCAGGGGGGGATACGGCGCGGCCGCGGGGCCGCCGGCGGCGTCCGGCGCGGCCGCCGCGCACGCGGGCGCGGCGGCGCGGCGCGGCAAAGGCGCGTTGACCCCCGCGCCGGCGAAACGCACGCCGGCATGCGCGGGGAGCCGCGCGCGGCGCAGCGCCGCCGCCGAGAACGACCGCGCTGCGCTGCCTAGCATCGCGCGCGTTTGGACCGCTGAGCGATGTTTCCGCGGGCGCGCGAAGATAAAATCGACGTCGGCGTCGACGCGACGGACCGGCTCGGTTCCGCGGGACGACGCGCGCTCGATTCCGTCGCGCGGGTCGAGAGGTTACGGAACGTGAGGTGCGACTCACGCGATTCCTCCTTGCGCACGACCGCGCCGAGGGGAGTGACGTCACGACGAGATTTCGAGCACGCCGATTTCGCCGAAGACGCAGCGAGCGGCCCAGGGTGGCGCAGGTTGTCCATGACAAACCAGGGCGGTGACTCGAGATTAACCCATCGAAAACAACACACTCTGAACACTTTTTGAAGACTACCGGACATGTGTGTGGTGGATCGGGGAGCCTCGGTTTGCTCCAAAAACGTTTTTGGAGGAGCGCCCCTTCCGAGTGCGCAGCCACTTCCCAGGCCGCGATGGCGCTGGCGCTGCCTCCCCTTGGCGCGGGATGCCACCGCGCGGAGGCCTCCGCGCGGAGGCCTCATCATCTGCCCCCCGCGCACGCCGCGCCGCGATCCGCGGCTCGAGCCCCGCGCCCGCGCGCGCGAGGGGTCGGCGCGTCGCGAGGGGTCAGCGCGTCGGCGGCTTCCCCATCACCGCCGCCGCATCTCGAGGACGTGCTCCTCCACTCCGGCCGCACGACCGACATGGCGCACGCGCTGTGGCGCGCTGTGGCGCGCAAGGGCGACCTCGCGGTGGACGCCACCGCGGGCAACGGGTGGGACACCGCGGCGCTCGCTGAGCTCGTGCTCGGCGACGACGGCGAAGATCCGGGTCAAGTGCTGGCGTTCGACGTGCAGGCGCGCGCGCTCGAGTCGACGCGGCGCCGCGTGGACGAGCGGTTCGACGAGGGAAAAGCCTCGCGCGTGCGGCTGGTGCTCGACAGCCACGCTAGACTGGGCGAGTACGTCGGCGAGTACGAGCCTCGTGACGATGACGAAACAAGGAACGCGAAAGCGTCCGTCGGCGTCGGCGTCGCGTGCTTCAACCTGGGGTACCTCCCCGGCGCGGACTCGGATAAGACGCTCGTGACCGAGACGGCGAGCACGGTGCGCGCGGTGCGCTCGGCGGTCGCGGCGCTGCGGCCGGGCGGCGTCCTGACGGTCGTGGGGTACGTCGGCCACGCCGGCGGCGCCGAGGAGACGCGCGCCGTCGAGGCGCTCGTCGCGGCGCTCGACCCGAGGATGTTCACCGCAACCGCGCACGCGGTGGTCAACCGGGACAACTGTCCCCGGCTCATCGTGGTGCACAGGAAAGAAGAGAGCGGCACACCGTGACCCGACACGGCGGATGCCACATCACGTCGGGGGCACCGATGACGTTCTGCGACACGAAGCGATCGCGCGTCGCGCGCGACGGACGGCGCGAGGTAATGAGAGCGCGGACCGTTCGGCGGCGCGGCGTCGTTTCTTTTCCGTTCGGTTTCTTTTTTTTTTTCGTCGACGGCGCGCGGTGACGAGACCCGCTTCGGCGACGCCGGAGCCGCCTGAGCACTGAAAAGTGCCCTCGTGATCGAGACAACCAACCTCCTACTCATTCCGAGCGCGCCGTCGACGAAACACGTTTTTGAACACGTTTTTTTTCCCGCGGCGTCGCGTCGTTCGAGAGGTTCTCCTCGCGCGTACGTCGATTCACTCAAACGAGCGTCCGACGCCTGACCTTTCGTCCGCGTCCGACCCAACTTAAAAGGCGCGCCGCCGGCGCGACTTTCGCGCGTCGCCGCCGCGAAACAACGGTGCGTCTACGCACCGCCAGACACGCGAAAGAAGCTGTTCATACGTCACGGTACACGAACACGTACGCGCCCATCTATCTATCGTGTGCATATCGTGTGAATACTACGCGCGCGCGCGCGTTCCCTACGTCGTACAGTAGCTATTATTACAGAAAGTACATAATACGCGTCACGGGAGTAGGCTCGGATCCCGCGCCGCGTACGTCTCCGTTTCGCGTTGGTCGCCGTACCGCCGCGACTGAAACAGGATGGTCGAGTCCAGCGCTACCGTGCCTAGACTGCCCAGCAACCAAGGCGTGCTTTCCAGAAGCGCGCTCGGCGAGTATTTCGCGCGGACGAGAATGGCTGAGCCGTACAGGACGTTCGCCACCGCCGCCGTCGCGAACATCGACACGGACAAACCCTCGCAGCTCCTTCGCTTTTTGTTCTTCAGGATTTGCGACACGCGAGAGCCGAGGTAAAACAAAGCGCTGACGTACCCCACGGCGCGGCCGAACGCCACTTCCCACGGAGGGTTGTTCGTCGAGCCGCACAGAGGGAGGTCCGAGCCAGGGTCGTCCCCGTCCCCGTCCCCTTCCTCGAAAAAACGTTCGGTCGGCGTCCCCGAATGAAGACGTCCGCGCGGGTCTTCCGCGTGGGTCCCGTACGCGCCCAACGCGAAGGCGCCTCCGCGGCGTCCGCGACCGAAAAAACCGGAACCGTTCGCGCCGCTCGCGGACGCCACCGCGAGGCCCATCGCGACGCCCACCACCGTGGCTCCCGCGACCGCGATCGCGCCGATACTGCCGATGCGGTCGACACCAGATGCGGCACCAGATGCGCTGCCGCTTCGCCGTATCGGCGACGCGGCGGCGCGGTCCCACCGTTCGCGCACGACGCCGCGCTCGTATTCGTACGCGGCTGAGTCGTCGTCGTCGTCGTCGTCGTCGTCGTTCTCGTCGGAGTCGTCGTCGTTATGTTCGCCGGCGTCGCCGCCGAGCAGGCGCGCGCGCATCGTCCGATCCTCCTCTCGCCTCCCGCGGTCGTCCCCGGGGTCGCGCAGGTCCACCGTGATGATCGCCAGCGCCTCGCGGCTGCGCAGCGAGTAGTACACAAACTGGAAGATCATCAGCACGTCCACGCCCATGAAGTACGCGGCGGTGTACGTCTCCGAGGGGAGCTGGTCGCCGGTCATCACGCAGCCCAGGAGGTTAAACGTGTCCCCGAGCAGCCACTCCGCCAGGAACCAGGGGCTGAGGCCCTCCGCGGAGCCGCTCCGGAAGTTCTGCGCGAACTGCGGGAGCTGCGCCACGAGCCAGCACGCGATGCTCAGCATCCCGAACGCGAAGCCGACCGCGTCCGCGCGGTCGTACACGCAGTCCCCGAACCCGACGCGGATCCACTCCGCGGCGTCCTCGCGCGCGCACGCGCAGCCCCCCGCGGTCGCGGACATCCCTCGGACGTCCCGAGATCCGCGCACCGTACGCCCCGCGGTCTGGGGAGAGCGGCGGAGGGAGGGTCGGAGGGACCAAGGAGTCGGGCAGACACGCATCGTTCACTTCTTGTCTGAAAATCGAGGCGGAAAGCGGCACTTTCCCGTGCGCGCCCGCGTCCCGATTTAGCGCGTCGCGAATCGACACGATGGAGGCGGTCGACCCCGGCCCGTGGATGGAGAAGATCCTGCCGACGTTCACGGTAAGCTCGCAGAAGAAGACGTGCGCGCTGTGCGAGCTGTGGTTCTCCGTGGAGAACCTCACCGGCATGTGCTCGTACAAGGGCGTGCTTTCCAAGAAGGCGAGCTTCGGGGACAAGCACGCGGAGCGAAAGCTGCGGGATCCGCGCATGACCGCGTCCCGGCTGTACAGCGGGGTCAAGCTGTGCACGTTCTGCGCGCAGCTCGTGTTGCCGGACGAAGAGGAGCCAGGCTCGACGCGGACGTCCACGCCGGGGAAGAAGGGCAAGGCGAAGCGCGCGGACAAGCAGGCGGGGTCGGGGGAGGAGGGGCACCGCCCGTCGGATTTCCTGAAATCGTTCCTCTCTCCGGAGGCGCGGAAAAAGTACGACGCCGTTCCCGACGCGCCGGCGGAGGCGGAGCGCGCGGAAGAACACACCACGCGACAGCCGTGAGAGCCTCACCGTGAAAGATGGTCGCGTTCGTACGTGGCTCCTGTTTGTGTCCTCGTATAGTAAAAACATCCTAAAATCTCCGTTTTTCACGTCTTCCTCGCCGCGCGCAGCGCGACGAGGTACTCGTCCTCGAAGTGGTCCGCCAGCGCGTCCAGCGACGCCAGGGACGAGAGCGCCTCCGCCGCGTCCGCCGCCGTCTCCGCGTCCACGCCCAGGCTCCCAACCACCCCGAGCCGCTCCGCGAGGCGCACGATGTTCCGACTCGCGGCGGAGGCGGATGCCTCGGAGGCCTGCGCGCCTGAGCCGTCCTGAAAGCCGTTCTCGCCATCTTCGCCGTTCTCGCCGTCAGTACCGTATCGGGCGGCGGCGTATGACTTTTTAGTCGAGTATGACTCGGGCGCGATCTCGGCGGCGCCGTCGGCGCCGACGGAGACGCGCACGCCGCGTTCGACGTGCCGGTACCCGAGCAGCGCCGGAAGCGTCGGCACGAGGTCCGCGCGGTTCACGACGCGCACGCTGTCCGGAACGAGCGCGTTGTATGCGTCGCAGAACACGCCGTCGCCCACGCGAGGGCTCCCGAAGTTATACATCGTGACCGCGAGTGGGTCCCGGCCGACTGCCCGACTGCCCGACGCCGAACGCCGAGAGAGCTCGCACGCGAACAGCGTCGCCAGCGCGCCGCCGAGCGAGTGGCCGGTCACGAAGACGTGCCACGTGTCGTCACGCGTCGTCACGTGATCGTCCTCGGCGTCCTCGTGCGTTTCGGCGGCGATCACGTCGTCCACCGCCGCGAACACGCGCGCGCGGACGGATTCGTACGCCCGGAGGAACCCGCCGTGCACGCGCGGCGCGCGAACCTCCGCCGCCGCCGCCTCC
>Ga0181561_10004871_pt1 | contig 11484 bp, 7 predicted proteins | sample 011ome_19_FD_133760 | JGI IMG/M metagenome (GOLD analysis project Ga0181561, IMG submission 133760) | Coastal salt marsh microbial communities from the Groves Creek Marsh, Skidaway Island, Georgia - 011510BT metaG (megahit assembly) | ecosystem: Environmental > Aquatic > Marine > Intertidal zone...
GCGTTTGCAGACTTCACGCTCACGGCGCCGCTCGATGTCGCCGTGCCGGCGCCGCTCAGTATGGTGACGCCGCCGCCTGTGGACGTGACTCCCTCGCCGCCAGTGACACTCACGCCGCCGCCGGTCGTCGAGCCTTTACCCGCGGTCACACCAATGTTGCCTCCAGCAGCCGTAGTGGACTCGCCCGCGGTCATCGCGATGCCCCCACCTGTGCCGGTGTTGCCTTTGCCCACTGCTAAGCTTATCGCACCTCCGGCGCCGCCAACGGCATCTCCGGTGGATATACTCAGGGAACCCGAGGATCCTGCAGGTGCAGCTCCAGTTTTGATGTCCACGTAGCCGTTTTGACTGGTAAGAATGAAACCGGTGCTCCCGGTATGTATCAGCTTTCCTACTGCTTTCGTCATGATGATGTTGTCTTCATACAACGTGAGATTCCCGGCTGTCAATGAACTGCTTCCGATGTCAATGTCCCCAAATGAAGGAAGGATCGAGCCCGACACCAACGCACCAACGCGGGTTATGGCTGACTGATTCAGTTGAACCCCTCCACTCGAGTCGACTGACAATGGCGCTTGGGCAGAAACTACGAAGCGCCCACTCGCATCCGGAAGGACAATCGTTCGCCAGGCGGACGTGGGCTCGTCCACCACGACTGAAATTTTTCTTGCGTCGTCCACGGCGCCCCCGAAAGAAAATGCGGTGCGCCCTTTAATCGTACCGCGGAACTCGATGTCATCCTCCCAGGCGTTGCCAAGTTGTATAGTACCATTACCTGTGGTGAAGCTCCCGTTGAATACGGTAGCTCCCTCGTGCACGATATTCGGTGAGGCAATCTTCACTGTGCCATTCACCACGCTTAACGCGGATAGCAAATTAAACGCCCCTGCACCAGGGGTATCCGACGAGTCCGCGATGGTTCCTGTCAAGTCGCTCCCCCCGAGGGTGATCGCGCCGTGAATATGGATCTTACCGTTCCCTGATATCAGCGAGATATCCCCTTTATGAGCTCGGACCACGACGTTGTTCTGCGCGGCGATCTCCGTGTCTTCGTTTTTGTCAAATTGCAGAACGGTGTCGTTTCCACGTTTGACCACAACCTGCTCCCCCCCGACTAGGCTATATACGCCGAAACTTTTCTTGTTGAATCTAGAAGTATTCGTCGTGCTATTCGTTGAATTTGAAGCCTGCAGCAGCCTGCGGGAAGTAGAAGAGTTTGAAGCTTCGATGGTTGGTTCAGGACCTAGCTGAAATCCAGTCGTTTGCGTTCCTTGCGAATCGATTTTGAGGAGCGATGACTGATTATTCCCGCCGATGGTCGCGTTGCCTCGAATAACGGCGCCTCCATTGACGTCAAATTTAGCGGTAGGTTCTTGCGTACCAACGCCAACGTTCCCACCAGTCGGAGCGAGGGATAATCTAGTGGTCACGACCTCTAACGCGCCGTCGCCTTCTGAACGCAACGAGCTCTTTGGGATGAACTGGTCTCCTCTGTACGTGCCGAATTCCAGAACCTCGTCGGCCTTCGATGTTCCGTTCACACTCGTGCGGCTTCCTATGCGCACGTGCGCCTGACGCGTGGACGATTCGCTGGATCCATCCATGAGTTGCGATGGATCCATATCCCTTTCTCCAAATACCTCCAAGGCGTTGTTCACCTTCACGCTCTCCGAGGATAAGTCAACCCTATAAAGGAAACTGGTAGCGAGCGTACTCGCCCAAATCACCAAGGCGGCGTGAAACACGATAAGGAATACCATGCCCTGAGAGTGAGGTCCACATCGACACCGCACGTGCAAACGTCAGTAAGGAAAAAAAATCGGCGCGAACGACAAAGAAAAGGTTTTCAGAAGGACTCCCGCTGGTAGCTGGCGAGGAAGCAACCCTACAAAAAAATGTGCCGTGAGCTGGGAGGCGCTCTTCTTTCGACGCCCTATTCCGCCTGATCCGCCTCCTTTGAACTGTGGCAGTACGCCTCCTGTTATCATTGAAAAGAAGATGGATGCGCTCAGCGACAGCGCGAGGACGACGACGAGGGAAGAACGCGTGTGGGCGAGCGAAAAAGGCGCGTCGCGGCGAGACCCAACAAGCGAAGCGCGTACCTTTCTTCGATTTGAATCTCATCTTCAGGCGCGTCAGCAGAGGGAGCTTTTGTCCTTTCCTATCGCTCGGAAGACCGGAAGGTCGATACCCTCCAGGTGCCCTGTCACGGTGTCTATCGTGCCTGTCTCTATGTCTCTGTCTGTGGTGCCCGTCCCTGTCTCGGTCTCTGTGTTCGTCTCGAAGCCCACCCTGTCTAGGCGGTGCCCCATCCCTGCGAGTGTAACGAGAGCGACGATTCACGGAGATGGTCAGTCGCGAGCACTGAGATACGTCGCCTCGGGCGGGTGATCGATGGATACCTCACCACGTGACGTGTCGAGACGCGGAGGAAGACGGGTTCGAAATTGACGCCGACGTCTCGCTTTGGGGAGTGGCGGAAACGGCGGCGACCGCGCGCGCGGGTACACACCTTGGGATGGGGACGCCTTCTCCCTGGGGCCTCATGACGCTATACGGGTGTTCACACTACTGCGCAGGGTCCAGATCTGATTCCCTGTGTGCAGAATTCGTGTGTCTGTCTGTTGTCGACTCCGTCGATGGATGGCTAAGTTATCGACGCTCGCGTTGCTGTGGCTTTGAACTCTCAAAAGCTGATTGCCAATCCGAGTGCGCGAGTTTCCTCCTCGAGGGAGACTAGAAGCGGGAGTCTGTTGTAACCGCGTTTCACACACGCGCGCGCTGGTACGATCTCCGTATCAGTCGCTGTTACGATATCAACGCGCTGGTTGATGTAGCGGCCTCGGGCAGGCCCCGGGGTCGGTCGTCGTTAATGCAGATGATTCGCAAGCCGAGTTTTTCCGGTCGGTCGACGTCCCTTCAAAATCGAGCTGACCCGAGCAGGGCAGGGTGCCGATGCCGTGCCTCCAGACGTGCAGGCTAGTCAGATTCGCGCGCGGTCGCGGCGGCGGGGCAGGCGAGAGCCCACCCGCGTGCCGCTCGCAGCTCGTCGATGACGCGCGAACAAGCCGGCGGCGGCGGCGAGGATGCGGTATCAGCGCGCGCGAAGGCGGCTGCGGCGGACGACGCGACGCCGCCGTCGTCGTCGTCAACTTCAACTTTCCCGGGGAAGCGAGACGGCGGCGAGGACGGCTCGCCGCTGCCGTGGCAGGCGGAGGTCGACGCGGCGAAAGAGGAAGCGAAACGACGGCTCGCGAAGATGCTGTCGCGCCCTGAAGACCTCGCGAGACTCCCGGAGCTGCGCGAGCAGGTCGCGGCGAAGCTGTACAAAGCCGAGCAAGAGCTCGCGGCGAGTTTAGAAGCGTCCGTCGAGGGCGTGAGAACCGGCGTCGAGGCGCTTCACACCGCGCGCGCGGCCGTGGAACAGACGCAGGCGAACATCGCGAGGATAGAGGCGCTGTGCAAGGAACAAGAAAACGACGAGCTCTCGAGCCGGCGCGAGTTGCTTCGCGACCTCTCCGTGATGCGCGTTAATCTGAAACGAACGATCGACGACGCGAAGGCGATCATCGCCTTGCCGGAACAAGCCGCGAAGGCGATCGAGATGCTGAACGACGAAAATAATCTCTTCGCGTGCTGGGAGGAACTCACCACCCTCGCGACGAGCGCTCAACCCGCGCGCGTCGCCCTCGAAGCCGCGAGACGGCAGCCCCAGGGTTTAAGCCACGGCGGCGTGTCGCGAGCGGCGTCGAGACCGGCGGCGACGCACTTCGCCGCGATCGACGAAGCGATCGAAAAGTTCGAGGCGATCTTGTGGAGAACCGTGCACAGTTCGTTGTTCGCGGGCAGAGGAGGCAGTAAGGCGCTCGTTCGCGCGTGCAGAGTCGTGGAAGGGCAGGAACAGCTCGACGCCGAGCTCGCCGCGCAGGCGAAGGAGGACGCGGAAAAAAACAGAAACGGCGGCGACGGAGACGAGGAAAAAAACGACAAACCCGCGCCCGCCGCCGCGCCAGGGAAAGAGTACAAGAAACGAATGTTGCGAGAAGTCAGAGATGCGGTAGAGGAACGATTTACTATGACGGTGGAGAGCCTCATGGGCGACGTCGACGTCGGAGGAGGACCGTTGGACGTCCCGATGGTCTTGGAGAACATGAACGTTCTGATGCAGCAACTCACGGATGCGTTTGACTACGCTGTCCCCGCGTTTCCTCCGAAGTATCGCATTTTCGAGAGCGTCATGGCCCCGGCGTGGCACCGACACGTCTCGAAACTGATCGATAAACTCGTCGCAGTGGCTAGGGACTTGTCAAACGCGGACATCATCGTCGTCCTGAATTGGTATCAGTCTTACGCAGAGGCCATGGAAGCGTTGGGGGTGGATGTCGAGGTCGCGCCGTCGGAGCCGCCCGGAACCCCAAAGGGGGTATCAACCCCGCCTCCCTCCGTGCCTGCGGTGCCGCCTACTGTGATGAAGACCGGGGGACCGCCGCCGCCCGGGAAAACTGGACGCGGAAAAAACGCATTTGACAGCCCTGGAGGCGCTGATGGAAGCGGCGAACCTTCGGTGCTTTCCCTCGAGTCTTTTCTGGCAACCGGCGCCGGAAACGCGGCGGCGGCTATTGAGACGGTCGATGAGAAGGAAGTAGAAGGGACTAAAATGATCGATGTTGTTCACCGCAACGCTGAAGGTATCGTGCGAAACGATGGACCGGAATCCCCGGGAGTCTCAGAGGACGATGACGAAACGATGACGTATCCTGCTCGCCTGGTTGACTTGGTCGACGTGTACACTTCGCGGATGGCGCAAACCGTGCACACATGGTCCGTGAATCTCCATCGCATGACCGCGTCACAGCCCCTGAAGGCCGCGGATGATGGATCTCTGTGGACCGCGAGCGATGTCGAATTTTTCCGTCTGCTGAACGAGCAGCTCGAAGTCGCGGTAGGCGGTGGGCCTCAGCTCGTCCCCGCCGCCGCGGTTGCGATCGCGTCGATCCTGGCGGATTTCGCCGCGCAACAGCACAAGCGCCTTGGCGGCGCAGCCGCGACATCTTCGTCCACGGTCACGTCTCTATCATCACCCGTGCACTTTAGGAGGCCATCGTCGACGGCTGCCACGATGGGTCTGACGACGCAAGAAAGAGCCGCGCTCGCGGCGGCGAAGACGGTGGAATACAACGTCCTACTCGCCGGGGTGAACGATGCATCGAGATGCCATCGTCTTGCGTCCGAAATGGAGTCTTCTCTCGTCAAAGCGCTTGGATCGACTGACGCGATGGTGACACTAGCGAATAAAGGATCTGCTTCCGGCGGGGAGACTAGTATCATTCGACCCGCACTCGACGCGTTCATGAGCAACGCGGAACACTGCGCCTCCGCGGCTTCCGCGGCAGTCGTCACGGATCCGAGCGTCGTCGCCTTGTTTGCGCAACTCTTCGTCGTGGACAAGACCGGAGGCGGCGCGTGGATCGAAGGCGAAGTCACGGAAACGCTCGTGGCTACGATCGTGGATTATCTCGGAGATGTAGAGCAGTACGTCACGCGCAATTTGGCTCCTATGGTGTGCGAGGCTGTGCTCACTCGCGTCGTGAAGATCATCATCGACGCGTGCATGCGACACTTACAAGTTATTCGCCCGGGAACTGTTGATCGCATGGCAGCAGATGAAGATGTTCTCCGGGAGTGCTTCGGGGACTACTTGCCGTACAAGATTGTCGATCCATGGCTTCAACGCCTCGCTGACATACGCGACGTCGCAGCGGCGGATGACGCGGAGTCTTTCGTGCTCGCATATGGAATATTAGTGCAGTCCATGCCAGAACTCGGCCTGGAACCCGCCGAGCGTATGCTCGCGGCGAGGAAAGACATCCCGCGCGCGACTCAGCGCGCGATTCTAGAAGAATGCCGTGAGCTTCACAACAGTCAAATCGCCACGATGACGAGCGTGACCGCCGCTTCTACGGCAAAGAAAGGATTGCGATTCTAGTTGGTAGGAAAATGTAGACCAGTGCACGCGGCAACTGAAATCAGAGCTCATCCTTTTGAGCTTCTTCTATGTCGCTATCTTTCCCGTCATCCTCCTTCTGTTTCGCTTGGTTCGCTCTCAAGCACGGCGCCACTTCAGGCAATAGAATTCTCTCTAACTCGCTTTCTTGGATACCGTGTTCTCTCCCGAATGCCAGCACCTTTTCGATCACGTCTTCGGAGGATGACACCCTGAACTTAAACGTGCCCCCCGCACCCGTCTTGACGTCGACGCCGCATATAAGATGACTGCCAGCGAGATTATCGACCTCGCCGCCCTCTCCACTCATGAACGTCGCCATCCGGTCCCACATCATCGAATCCTCGTCTTTTTGCTCGTCGTCGTGACCGAAAGGTGGCGGGTGAACGAGCAGCTGCTTTTTCCCCGGCGGAGTCCTCTGTATGAGACGGTCGGACGTGACCGCGACTGGGTACGCGTGCCAAAGCCAATGTTCGACCGTCTCTCTGCTCGCGAGGTAAGCGTACGATCCGTAAATTTGCGACATGGACGTATCGTTCACGTACGAGAACGACCGCGCGTGCGCCCGCGGCGACGACGGGTCGACGACGACAGGTTTCAGTGCGTTCTCGCACGCTTCACCGGCGCCGGGTGAGTGACAGGCCCAGTGCCGCGCGCGGTGGTCCAAACGCACGACCGCCCAGTCCTTAGGTAGGGTTTCGTACCATGCCGTGAAATCATCCAAGGCGCCGTTCATCGGAATCGCGTCGTCTTCCAGGAAGATCGCGGCATCGTGATTCGATTCGATCATCGTTTCATACGCGCGTAGGTGCGACAGCGAGCATCCAACTTCCGCGAGCGAGACTCGTCGTCGATTGATTTCCTCGAAGCGTCGGCCGTCCACGCGTCTTCGGATGTCTCTCAGCTCGCGCTCGGGCGTCTTCCTGACGTCCACGGCGGGTACGACCTCGAATGCCACGCTCGAGAGGGACGAGCGAAGTCTGGCGAGTCTCGCCTGGCCAACTGGATCGTCGAGGACGCTCACGACGAAGATTTTCACGGGTGCCGAGGTCGTTTCGTCGTCGAGGTCGCGTGCGCCGGATGCTTCGGACGCGGCGCACGCGAGCGCGCACAGCGCGAGTACGGCATGATGAAGAACTCGCCGCATCACAGCGCCGCGCGTGTCGACGACGAAGGACGCGCTCTCCCCCCCACCTGGCGCCAGCGCCTCTGAGGAACTCGGGAGGAAACTTCGCGATCTCCAAAGTGTCCAACAGTCCGAATGCTGCTCTCGAAAATTGCAGAAAAAAGGAAGGAAAAATCAAACATCGCGGAGGACGTAAAGCCCCTCCTCACTCCGTGTGCGCACCCACCTCTGCGGTGCACCGCGACAGAGCACATGAGAGAGCGCATGTACGGTGCCGACACGCTGATGACGCACGATTACTCCAACGACTCGAACATGTGCGTGATGGGACGCTCGACCCGCCGGCGGCTTCGTTGTTGTTTCCCGCGCCCGACAAACACATTTGAGTCTGACGAGTCCCGCCCGCCCTACTCACGCTCTCCAGGACCGCGTGGGGACGCCATTACCAGCAGCTCCTCGAAGCGAAGCTCGACGAAGCAGCGATCGTCGCGTCACCGAGAGTATCGTCGTCCTCCCCCGTGGACGCCTTGACGAGAGCTTCCCGTCTTCACCATCATCATCATCACCAGAGGAAAACTCCCTCCGCCATCACCGCGCAAGTTTCCGCGATCGCGCAGTGCAAAAACGAGACGCGCAAAGCGCAAGACCAGTTCAAGAAGGTATGAGGTCTATCGTCAATCAGCACCCGCGCTCGGTCGCGCCGGTTACCTTTCGCGAAATAAACGTTTACCGACCCTGACTCTCTCGTCGCGTCGACAGATGGAGAAACGCGCCGTCGCCGCCGAGGAGCGCGCTGCCGAAGCCTTCGTGATGGAGCGCAAGGCGCGCCACGCTCAGGAAGCGCGCGAGAAGCAGGTCGCTTCCATGCGGTTGAGGGTGCGTGTCTGTCTATTTAGTGCCCATATTCGAAAGGAACAGCGGCACCACGACGTCTATGGTGACTCCGACACTCACAACCTTCTTCCCGCTCGCTCACCCACCCCGCAGCTGAATAAAATGTCGCTCGACCTGCAAAAGTCTGAAAATCAAAGGACAGAATTACGAGAATACGTCGGTAAGCTTGAAAGGAAAATTCAAAGCAAAATACCGGGGGCGGAAAGGAGAAGTCCGGCTTTCAACTCGAGTAAAGTTAAAAGCAAATTCAGCGAGGAATCGCTCCTCGAGGCGCTTTCATCGATCGAGGGCAAAAATTTGAAGTTACACAGCGCGTTACAGGTCGGCAAATCATCTCTAATTTTATTTCCTAGCCGAGAGCTGAGCTGAGCGTTTCTGCCGGCGAATTATTTATTTTGGTCTTGGTTCCGTCGAAATTTCTGATTTATTTATCGTCAACAGGAGGTCGAAGAAGCACTCGACGTCGAAGCGAAGACTTTAGGATTAGCGGACGGTGGAGCATTGTTGGAATCGTTGCGAACGCGCCGAATGTTAGAAAGCGCCGAACTCGCTCTGAAGGTGGGAACCTTTTTTTCCGAGTCACGCCGCGTCGTTGACTTAAAACAAATTCATCCACGCGCAGAGAGAAATGGACGCAAAGACCCAAGTTGAGGCGAAATTACAAAACGCAGAATTGAGAGCACAGCGAGCCGAGGAAGAATTTAGGGATCAAGAAAAAGCAGAGAGTGTTCTTTTGGTAGGACGAACTTAATCTTCGAATTCATATCCCATCGCGCGACGCGTTGCATGTTTGCCACTGTTCATCCAAACTTCCTCGTATGAATGAACACCATTTCTTTTTTTGCAGGAACGCTGCGAAGAGGTCGAGAGGGATAATCAGGCTCTTCTTGACTATATTCAAGACACGAGTGCAAAAGTTAGCCCGACACCTTCAAAAAAGACGCCGTCCTCGTCGAGAAAGTCCGAGGTCGACAAGCTTAAAGCGCTGAACGAGGAGCTCATGAGGAGCACCCGCGATGCGGTCGAAAGAGTCGCGCATTTGCAGTGGCAGATTGAGCATCAGTCGATATCCTATCCGGAAAATTCACGCGATTCCAGCAGGGATGCTGTGAAAGACGTTCAATCACAACTTGAGGTTTACAAACTAAAATGCGAACGGCTTGAGAAGCGGGTATGTTCGCTCTCGCGTTTAATTTATCTTGTCACGCGACTAATGTAATCGCATTCCCAGAATGGTGAACTGGAACAGTTAGGTCGAAGAGATACGGGTTCTCCTTTTACAACGTGAGTTTTACATTTCCATCTTGATAACTATTTCGACTAACTTCAAGTAATTTATTTGACAGTCGCTCGGCTGCGTATTCTCCAAGGAGCGTGGCGACGCATACGGTCTTGACGAGCCGAATCGATCGAATAACTGCCTTAAAGAAACGTCTTGGAATTAGCAAAGCATCGAAACACGGCGAGGTTTGTTTCATTTACCATTTCACCCTCCGCACTTGCTTGTTGTTATGTTTCCAGGGCGTTTTTCATATTTTACTGAATCATTACTCTCGCAGGGGAGTTACATCAGCAGCGACGAAGAATTGTAATTTCTATCTAGCGAGCTTGTTGACCATTTGCAATAATACTATTTTATCGCGCGTTCTTCTAATTTTTCGCTACTTGTGTATCACTGCCCTTCCTCCGCTAGAAACTTTACGAGCTCGCAACCGGGACAGTTGTGCAATTTTTCGTGTATGTACACGTCGCACACGAAGCAGAACGTCTTCTTACATTTCGGGCACACTGACGGCGCGTTTTCGTTGCTCGTGGACTCGTTTCCTTCCTCAAAATCGACGTAGCAAGCGAAGCACGACGTGTGCCTTTTACCTTCATCGTCGAGGCCGAATCCTTCCTGCGTTCAGGATGAAAATATGATCAACTTTGTGCCGCGTTTGAAACCAGAGAGACACTTTTTTATTCTCACCGTGAAAGGAGGAACCGGGAATAAATGGTGATATGAGCGTGCGAGATGTGCCGATGAAACTAGGGTCAATTTGCAGACTGTGCACTGCGATGGTAATTCCTGCGATCAAAAGCAAGCGTTCGTCTCGGTCAGCTCAGGCGAAAAGTGAAATCGAAAGAAAGAATTATTTTTGTTTTCGCGTCAGCACGTGAGATGAAAAATCGAGTTTACCTCGACTCTTGATTTACACCTCGGACACACGTAGTCTCCCCCTCTACCTGAAAAGAAAGCGTCTTTGTCCAGTGGTCGCTTTTGAGGGAATCCCATCTCCACAAGACTCGGCTGGGAAACAATGAAGTGCGTTAGTTAATGAAGTTGAACGTGCTCGAGACTCGGAAAAATATCATCGCCGTGGAGGAGGCACACACCTTTGTGGATTCTTCGTTCAAAGGTGGAGGCGGCGCGTGCGCCATCAAAAGCTCCTCGAGGTGGTGTTGGGACTGCGCGACGCCGAAAATCCCACCCGTCTCTTCCGTCATTCGACGGCACACATGCATCTCCGCAGCGACGGAGACGACACTCACGCGTATCTTTGCGTTTTTAGCAGCAGCTATTGCGGTGTGCACGTTCCCTGGATCGCACGTCGAAAGCGCAGAGACGACGAACAAGACTTCCCTCGAACCGTACATCGGCAACTGCACGAGCGAAGCGTGAACTTGTTCGAGGGAATTTTGAATCGACATGTCACCCGCGGCGTCTAGGTTTTCCTTCAAAGCCGCGATGTGAGTCTCTGGATTCCCACTCAGCTCCGTGACGCGTTCGGCGATTCCGTTGCGCGTCACGACGAGGCCGAGCTGGCTGAGCGGGTTCTGGTTGAAAAACTCGCGGAAAAACTTGTACATCAGCGACGATATGACCGCGAGTCGCGAAGGTCTCATGTCTTCCTCGTTGACGGCTTGAGATAGGTCGAGGACGACGTACACGAACCGTATCATCCCCTTGCATACGTGCGAGTTCGAAGCCGCGAGCGCGATCTTCCGGCGCTTTTCCCTGTAGCCCTTGTCGCCCTGAGGAAAGAAGTGGAGAGAACCGAGCGATCGCGAAAGTTAGCTCTGTGACAACAACACAAGGGCAGGTCGTCCATACGGGCTTCAGCGGGCGGCGAGCGTGGGTGGAGCTCAAGCACTCACCGTGGTCACCCTCAACATGCCGCTCTCATCCTCGACCAGGTCCTCCCACGTGTTCTCCGATTGGTAATGCTTCTCGAACGCCCTGAGAGATGACGCCTGCTCTTCAGCGGCGAGGTCGTCGTCCTCGGGTTCGCCGTACATCGCGCCGCGATCGACGTCGGCGGTAGGTGCGTGGTCTGCACCTCTTATTCGTGTTCGCCGCGCTCTCGAGGTGTCCGCGAGGTCTTCGACGCAGACGAAGCTCTCGAGGAAGTCTTCGCACCGAGAAGTGAAAAGCGCCCGCCCGGCAAAATCAAGACTAACAGAGGACGAGGCCGTCCGA
>Ga0181561_10004876_pt1 | contig 11478 bp, 10 predicted proteins | sample 011ome_19_FD_133760 | JGI IMG/M metagenome (GOLD analysis project Ga0181561, IMG submission 133760) | Coastal salt marsh microbial communities from the Groves Creek Marsh, Skidaway Island, Georgia - 011510BT metaG (megahit assembly) | ecosystem: Environmental > Aquatic > Marine > Intertidal...
TACCCAATCTAGTCATGGACATTGGAAAACATTCCTCTCAAGGCAGCGACATCAACTTTAAAAGACGGCGTCTTGGGTAGCGCGTCAACAACACGCCAGTGCACAGGTATGTGGGTGGCGGGTAGGCGTTTGCGTAAATCGTCCTCCAAATCCTCCAGCAAGACCTTGCCAGGGTGCTTGTCGCCACAACTGAGAACGACAACTGCACCGGGCACTTGTCCTAAACGCCGATCAGCCACAGCAACCACCGCCGCGCTAGCAACTGACGGATTCTGGATAAGCGCAGATTCGATAACCTCAGGAACCAACTTAAAGCCACCACGGATAATGGCTCCATCAGCACGCCCGCGCAAATAGAGGTAACCGTCCTCGTCCAACACACCCTTATCAGACGTATGAATCCACTCCGGGCCAATACGACAGGAGATTACCTCGACCACACCCTCAACCCCCGCAGGCACCGGTAAGCCTGTATCAGGATCTACAATACGAATCTGCATGCCATCCATGGGTTGACCAACTGTACCGCGCTTGCTGTCGCCAATCTCGGCATGCATTTGCAGCGTCATGCGCGTTACCGGACCACCAAACTCGGTGGCACCGTAAGACAGTAAGATGGGAATGCCATAGCGCGCTTCAAAGGCTTGTTTTACATCGGGATCCAGTGGTGCGGCTCCCGCCCCCATCGCTTTAATTGAGCCAATGGCCGCAGGGTCAATATTTAAATCCATAAATTCTCGAAGCGCTGCCGGTGGCATGCCAAAAACAACAGGTTGGAAGCGCTTAACAAAATCGAGCCAGTCATCAAGACTGAAACGATCACGCAACACCACGGGTTGTCCTGATAAAAGAGCCGGCAGTGTGGTGTATAGACCCGAGATGTTGCCAACAGGAAAATATAGGAACGCCGGTACAGTGCCGCTCTTATCTGCCTCATCTGCTGAGGTACTGGGGGTCGCACGCCAACGGCTATCTCCAGCGTAATACTGGGCGACCATATCAAAATTGAGAGAAAACGGTTTGGGACGACCCGTTGTTCCACTGGTCAGCAAAATCAGCTGTGGCACTCCCGCGTCATGATTGTCATTAGTACTACGCTCTAGACCGCATACCGGCTGCGCATCGGCAGTGGAGAGTGACAGTAACGCCGAGCCACAATTACCTAGCGCCCGAGTCACCGGGGGCGCGATTTCTTCCTCGGTAATGAGCGCAAGCGCGGGCTGGATAGTCTGGAGTTCTGTGGCTAAAGCCTCAGCAGATTGGAACGGATACACCATGCGCACAGTACAACCACGTGCCAATACCGCGAGAAATGCCGCCAGCATCGCGGGGCGGTTGCGCGCGGCAAGCACCACAAGGGGGTTTTCGCCCAGTTCAGCTGCATCAAGTTGAGCAATAATTTTATGGGCCAGGGTATTGATTGCTTGTTGCGAAAACCACTGGCCATCAAACTCAATAAACGGCCTGTCACCATCTCGGGTAATAGCCGCGCGACAGAGTTGCTCAAGTGACACGGTTTCTTCAGTCATGATTCATCCTAAACTCACCTGTGGATGCCGCTTTTCCTCGATAAGTCCGCCAGGCGTTAAGCCAAAGCGTTGTGCACGACAGCTTCGCTCGCGCGCCAAAGCAGCATAGCCTGTTCGTCATCTTGGGCTGCCGCGCTGGGTTCCACGGTTTTGAAATTATGCCAATACAGCCCACTGCAGAGCCCAGGCTCAACATCCGTTGCAAGCCAAATAAGTGTTTTTGCTGGTACCTCGGGTGGGTCGCCCACCAAAGTCTCCATGTGTGCACGCATGGTCTCATCGAGATGACTGATAAAATTGCTGGCAACAACACCCGGGTGCATAGCATGGGCAACGATACCGTCAGCAGCGATCCGGCGGGCTAGTTCTCGAGTGAATAAAATATTGGCTAGCTTCGCTCGGCAATAGGCTTCTCCCGACACGTAATGACCTGACAATTTCAGATCGTCCCAGTTAATGCCTGGGCAATACTCATGACCTGTAGATGAAACACTGACCACTCTTGCAGCACCCTTGCCACGAATGCTGGCTGACTGACGTAACGTTGGCAGCAACTGCTGGGTCAAGAAAAAATGCCCAAAGTGATTAGCAGCCAGCGTATATTCATTTCCATCACTGGTAAGACGATAATCCGCACAGGCACCACCAGCGTTATTAATCAGCGTATCCACGCGTTGGGTAAGCGACAGAATGTGTTTGGCTAATGCTGCCACCTCCGTCAACTCCGCAAGATCTGCCTGCAAAACCACTGCTAATTCTTGATTATCAGCAAGACGCTGCAACTCGGTCTGCGCACGAGCACAACGCGCCGCATCACGTCCAGTGCCAATAACTTGCCAGCCACTTTGGAGCAACTCCTTAGCCGTGGCCAAACCCACTCCAGCGCTTGCCCCTGTGATCACAGCTACCGGACGATCTATCATACGTGCGCCTCGTAAAGTTCAAGGGTGTGACGTGCCTGCTTGAGATGGGGCATATCGTACATCTTCCCATCAATGCCAATGGTGCCCAGACCAGGCTGAGACTCGAAAGCCTCAACTATGCGCGCAGCCAGAGCCGCCTCTTCCTCGCTGGGCAGATACCCGGCGTTAATCACCTCGACTTGCGCAGGGTGAATGGCCAAGCGGCCACTGAAGCCTTCTCGACGCGACACGCGACAGGACGAAGCGAGGCCCTCTGGATCGCGAAAATCGACAAACAGTGTGTCTACCGGTTGAACACCCATAGCGTGTGCGGCTAGCAGGGTCTGAGAGCGCACCATTTTGTAAGTAAAATCCCACTCACCACGCTCGTCACAGTTCGCACTCGCAGCCAGAGCCGAGCTGAGATCTTCGGCACCCCAGCTAAGACCTTGAACCCGCGGCAATTGCGCATGGGTGTAGGCGCCAATCCCCAATGCAGAGGCGGGCGTCTCGGTCACCAACGGCATGATGCAGGTGCTACCCAACTCGAGACCAGCGGCTAGCTCAAAAGCGTCAAGATAGTGCGATAGTCTAAGCACCTCGTCGGGGCCAGCTGCTTTGGGCAACATAATGCCATCTGGCGCCGCTGGCATAACCGCGGCCAAATCATCCAGGGCATAGGGTGTGCCAAAGGGGTTAATCCTTATCCACAGCTGACTACCACGTTGAGTCTTGGGCCTCGCCGCGACAAATTCGGGAAGCATCTCGCGCGCCAACTGCTTGCGCGAGGGTGCCACTGAGTCTTCCAGATCCAACAAAAACGCATCCGCCGGTATCGCATCAACCTTAGCTAGCTTTTTTTCGCTGTCAGCGGGGATAAACAACCAAGATCGTAAAATCATGCCTGTGGTCTCTTGCGTTGGAGGCCCGAGCGTTTACAGTGCGCTACCAAATCACCGTGCTGGTTAAATGCGCGGTGCAGGAATGTCACGATACCCTGATCAGGTCGCGAGCGGCTCTCACGTAATTCGATGACCTCGGTCTCTACGCGGATTGTATCGCCATGAAACAGTGGCTTGGGGAACCGCACCTCATCCCAGCCCAAATTGGCCACGGCGGTGCCCAAAGTCGTATCGGCTACCGAGATGCCCACCATCAGGCCGAGCGTGAGACAACTATTGACCAGACGCTGTCCGTACTCGGTCTCGTTGCGGCAATACTCTTCGTCGAGATGTAACAGTGCCGGATTGTGGGTCATCGACGTAAAAAAGACGTTATCCGCCTCGGTAATCGTTCGACTCAGCGCATGTCGAAACACTTGTCCAACCGATAGCTCATCAAAGTATAGTCCAGCCACGTATTCACTCCAGTATAGGCATCTTGTGTTGATTGGTTATCACAGGATACGCTTTTGTTTCACAACATCCAAATCAACACTGTTGACCAATAATTGGTTAGTATAGCCCGCAAACCAGCGTCTTGTAGGGATCTCAATGAACGAAGAAAAACCGGCGTCGAACGGTCCCCTGATGGGCGTTCGAGTGGTTGACTTAACTGCAATGGTAATGGGTCCATACTGCACACAAATCATGGCGGATATGGGCGCAGACGTCATCAAAGTTGAACCGCCAGCAGGTGACAATACCCGCTACATCTCTGCTGCACCTGAACACGGAATGTCGGGCGTGTTTGCCAATGTCAATCGTGGCAAGCGCAGCATTTCATTGGACCTACGGAGTGAAGCAGGCAAAGAAACACTGCAAAAATTGATTGAAACCGCCGATGTATTCATCCACTCCCAGCGCGGAAAGGCCATTAATAACCTTGGTTTCAGCTACGAGGCTGTCCGCAAGATCAAACCCGATATTATCTATACCAATTGTTATGGGTACAGTCGGCGCGGACCAGATCGCGATTTGACCGCCTACGACGACACGATACAGGGAGAGTGTGGATTACCCTTTGCTCAACAGTTACTGACCGGTGAACCGAGCTTTGTTGGCACCATTCTGGCCGACAAAGTGGCCGGCATGACAGCGCTGTACGCCACAATGATGGCACTGTTTCATCATGCCCGCACCGGCGAAGGCCAGGAGGTTGAGATTGGCATGTTCGAAGCTATGGCATCGTTTATGCTAGTCGAACACGCTAACGGCGCGCTATTTTCGCCACCACTCGGCAAGGCGCATTACCCCCGCGCCGTTGCGCCAAATCGGCGCCCTTATAAGACGCGTGACGGTTACATTGCTGCGCTGGTATACAACGACAAGCAATGGAATCGCTTCATAGAAGCGGTCCAGCCGGCCTGGGCGAAGTCAGCGGAGTTCTCAACGCTTGAGCAGCGAGCACAACAAATCGACCGAGTTTACGGTCTTCTTGGAGAAACCTTTCGCGAACGAACCACTCAGGAATGGTTGGACGTGTTGCGCTCAATGGATATCCCCTGCGCGCCGCTACGCACCCTTGATGAACTTTTCGACAATGAGCATCTTAATGCTGTAGGTTTTTTTGAGACGGTAGATTCTCCTAACGGACCGGTACGATTTCCCGGCGTACCCACCTGGTTCTCAGAAACACCAGGACATGTACGAGGCCCGGCGCCTCGTCTAGGGGCCGATACCGAGAGCCTATTAAACGAACTGACCACCATCCATGCAAACGATCAACCGTAATAAGGACCTGGCGAATGAATTTTTCTTTGTCTCCTGAACAACAGGAAATTCGTGATGCCGTGCTCAAGCACTGCGCACAATTTTCTGACGATTACTGGCTAGAGCGAGATCATGATGCTGTCTTCCCGCACCAATTTCACCAATCGATGGCCGAAGCCGGATGGCTTGGTATCGCAATGGGAGAAGATGTCGGTGGCGCAGGACTGGGCATTACGGAAGCAGCCATCATGATGCAGGCGGTCGCCGAATCGGGTGGCGGTATGACCGCGGCCTCGAGCATTCACGGCCCGGTATTTAGCATGCAACCGGTAGCCATTTTCGGCACCAATGAACAAAAGCAACGCATGATCCCCCCCATACTCGATGGTACCGATCGAATGTGTTTTGCAGTGACCGAGCCCAATGTCGGGCTGGACACCACGAAAATAAAAACTCGGGCAATCAGAGAGAATGGTGGCTACCGCATCAGCGGCGAGAAGATCTGGATTTCGGTAGCGCAAGTGGCTAATAAAATGATGATTTTGGCCCGAACCACACCCATCGAAGAAGTAACGCGCAAAACCGATGGTCTATCTTTATTCTTCACCGATCTCGATCGCGACAGCGCTGAAATTCGTGTTATTCACAAGATGGGAAGACACGCTGTTGATTCAAATATGTTGTTCCTCAATGATCTTTGGGTGCCCGAAGAAAATAGGATCGGCGCTGAAGGAGATGGCTTCAAAATTATACTTCATGGTTTGAACCCCGAACGCATACTACTGGCCGCCGAAGCAATCGGTTTGGGTCGGGTAGCACTACAAAAGGCTGGCCAATATGCGCGCGAACGGGTCGTTTTTGATCGCCCGATTGGTATGAACCAAGGAATTCAACACCCTCTAGCCAAATGTTGGGCACAGCTTGAGGCCGCCAACCTGATGGTCATGAAGGCAGCCGTGCTGTTTGATAACGGGGAGGACTGTGGTGTTGAGGCCAATGCGGGTAAATACCTTGCCGCAGAGGCTGGGTTTGAAGCTTGCCATACAGCAATGCTCACCCTAGGAGGCATGGGCTATGCGCAGGAATATCATGTTGAGCGTTACCTGAGAGAGGTCTTAATTCCAAGAACCGCCCCCGTCAGCCCCCATATGATATTGAATTTTCTTGCCGAAAAAGTGTTCGATTTGCCTAAATCCTACTGAGTAATAACCAAAAAAAACCGCCGGAACCAAAAGTTAAGGCGGTTTTTTTGCCTGTGCGGCTATGAGAAATTCATAACCACACATACCTATTTCACGAACGCTTACTGAGTTCCTTCAGCGTACCACGTTCGGAACTCCGAGTAATTTGGCATTTCCTCTGAATTGATATCGGGATCTACCGGTACGTGAATAACCGTAGGACGGCCACTGGCATAGGCTTTCTCAATTGATGGGCCCAGCTCATCGATATTGTCGACGTACATACCTTGCATACCGAAGCCTTCGGCGATGTGATCAAAGCGAACATCTTTACTCCAATGCACACCCGTCTCTGACGTTCCTTTGCCAAAGGTACGCTTATAAACACCCACCTCGAGACCCCACTGGTGATCCACAGCCACTACGATAACCATGGGCATGTTGAGTCGTGCAACAACCTCTAGCTCACCAATATGGAATAAGAATGCTGAGTCACTGGTGGTCAGCATGACCGGACGTTTCCCGCCGTCTGCAAGGCTAGCGCCGATAGCATAGGGTAACCCGGTACCCAAATGACCGAAGTTCTGGTTCCAGATCACGTCGTGTGGCTTACACTGACTGTAAGTCCACTGAAAAATCACCGATGCACCGCCATCGCGGACCATAATACCATTTGCAGGAAACGCTTTCGTCGCCTCCACAACCCAGGCAGCCGTGTGCACTTTTTCAGTATCTCGGGGAGCCTCATCGGCCAGTTGCTGCAGCCTTTCTGCATCTTCACGTATCCAACGCGCAAGATCGGGATGGTCGTCTCGTGGATTAGCCTGAAACGCATCCACAAGCTGCGGCACAATGGCGCGCAGATCACCCACCAGAGGAATATCGATAGGCCGGTTCACGCCAATGGCAGTTGCATCTTGCTCTATGTATACCCACTTGCGGATGGCATTTTTCTCGGCCCAATGACGGGTACGGCCATAATGGACTGGTTCGCCCATTTCAGTACCAATGGCGATACACAGATCCGATGAAACCACTGCGTCAACTGCGGCTGATGAAAATCCGTAGGGGAAGGTACGGTCCTCTACGCCTTCAATAAACGAGGTGCCACCAGAGGTTTGAATAATCGGACAACCCAGTAATTTAGCCAACTCACCTACAGGGGCTCCACCGCGTGCCGTATGTACACCATGGCCACAGAGGATGATAGGGTTCTCAGCAGCGTAGATAGCCTTAACGGCTTCGGCTAGCTCATTTGCCCCCGCACTTTGACCAACGAGCCGGTAGCTTGGCGGGGCAAGAGGTTCGGGCACGTCAAGTTCTTCAAGAATTACGTGCGAGGGATACTCAACGTAGCAGGGACCAGGAACGCCTGACACCGATACACGAATAGACTCTCGAATAATTTCATCAGTTTGATTGGCGTACTCAATACTGGCTGAGTACTTCACCAGATTCTCTAGCAAACCCATTTGCTTGATGAACTGAATTCGACCGCGACGTACACGTTGCTCAGTGATGCGTGCACGCTGACCACCTAGAAAAATGATGGGAGAATTTTCGACGAGTGCGCACATCATGGATCCGGCAGCGTTGGCAAGACCGGGGCCCAACGTAGCAATACATAGTGCGGGCTTACCACTCATACGCGAAATAGCTTCAGCAATAAAACCGGCCGATTCTTCATGATGCGGTGCGATGACCGTCCAACCACGTTTTTCTGCCTCTAGAAACATATGCACAAAATTTGGATCTGGGATACCAATCAAATGGCGAACACCCTCCGCTTCAAAAAGATCCAAAATTCGCTCGTATACTTTTACGCCCATGATGTGCTCCGTGTTTGTTGAACGGTTAAAAAATTATTAGTTAGTAAATTCGTGGCGAGCCGGTACCCATAAAACGCGCTAGATTCCGATGTAGATTCGCGGTAGCACGTTCCATGTAAGGATTTATTCTATTGCCCTTGAATCCGGCGGACTTCATGCCTTGCTGGACTGCAGCCATATTGGAAAAATCCTGAGCCAATACAAAACACCACTCTTCAGCTGTTGGCCCGCAGAACTCCCAAGGGGGTTGAGGTCCCACATTATTGGGATACAGCTCATAAACGGCGCCCTCAAAAATACACTTGTCAGGATCATCGCCGTAGGGTCTCGCGCCGTAGCAGAGCATATTATTCACGGCATGTCCGATCTGGAAATTTGGGAAGACCTGCCAGGAAGTGCCACTTTTGGCAACGTGCTCAGCATCGACTGTCGGCCAGACAACTCCCCGCGCTTCATCGGCCGCTCGTGCCGACGCCAGCCAGTGCTTTAAAACTTGATCGGGCGGTGCTCCCTCTGGTAGCTCGTCTTTCAGACGCTCGGCAGCATCGACAAGCGTTTGCGTTGTGTTGGTATTGGCTTTCTCCCAGATAAACCGCTGCATTTCTGCTGTGGCCACCCTAGCGTCAGGTCCATCACTTATCCGCAGCTTGGCCTGCTGATTCTTATCCATATCCTTTGGGGCGTCGTAACCAATACAGCTATGCAGTCCATAAGTACGTGCCCAACCACTAAAATCACCGTAGCGAGACACCTCAGGGTGTGTTGTTGCAACGTGGTAGGTTTCATTGAAAGCTTCTAGCGCCACCTTCCAGTTACAGTCGAAAATACCCCATTTTCGCCAGCGACAGCGCATGTTTTGCAGCTCAAAGGGGTCCAGCATCTCGGGTATTGGACCAAGATAATCGAGCAAAGACTCACAGTTCTCGTCTAGATTTATCCAGACCCAGCCCCCCCATTGCTCGCAGCGCACCGAGGTTAGCGAAGCGCATTGCGCCGACAATTTACCCCGCCAGTGTTCCTCCTTGGGAATGTGGGTATTAGTGCCATCAAGTCCATAGCGCCAACCGTGATATCCACAGACAAATTGGCCGCGCCGACCGCTCGCATTTCGCTCGCCACGCTTGGGCTCGACCAGTCGCCGGCCGCGATGCGCACAAACGTTATGAAATGCCTGTATTTCCTGCTCAGCACTTCGAACGACCACAACGGAGTCGCTGCCAATTTCATAGCTGATAAAATTACCAACCTCGGGAATGTCCTCCACCCGACAAGCAACCTGCCAAACCTTCTGCCATAAACGACTTTGCTCAGCGCTGGCGTAATCACGAGATACATAGGCTTCTACTGGTACAATAACCGGTTCGACTAATTCATCCTCGCTGATAATATTGGACTCTGTCACGACACCGCCCCCGTCCTTACAAGCAGGCTGCTATTGTTCAACACTGCTGTTTAACTGTCTAGACATTTTTCGACACAGCTTCGCCGCATGGTGAAAAGATAGTCGTGGTCATTAATGACCGATCAAACACGTCGGCTACTGGTGTTTTTCCCGCCATTGCGGCATCAATCAGCGACTGGCGCGCAGCCTCAGCACTTTCGGCTTCAATTTCATAAATGGTGAGATAGGGCTGCGGCTCGGTTCCGGATATGTGCGCACCTACCTGATATCGCTGCGCTCGTATAAAACCCTCTATAGCAAGAACATCCGGCAAGTGCGTGTTTTGGTACCAATCATTAAACGCCTGATCGCGCCCCTCCAGAGGTGTGCTCTGGGCTATCATTAAGAACCTTGGCATAACAATAATCTCCCAATAAAGTGATGCGTGTTATTCACTGTCACGAGCGGATCTAAAATCAGCTGCACGTTTTTCGCGCAAGGCCCTCACACCTTCGCGATGCTCCGCTGACCGAACTGTGACTGCCTCATAAGCTAACCCTGCCTCTAAAACCGATGTCGCAACCCGTTTTAGCTCCATGTTTAACAACACTTTGGTTAACCGAACGGCTTGAGTGGCCCCATTGAGAAGCTGACTACAATAAGCCTCAACCGCATCATCGAGATCGGCTGCAGGCAGGCAATGATTGATCAAACCTATGGACTCAGCATACTTTGCCCCTAGTAACGTGCCGGCAAGTAGAAACTCTTTGGCTCTTGCTAAACCCACAAGTTGCGGCCAAATAACCGCGCCACCATCACCAGCAACCAGACCCAAAGCGACATGTGGATCACCTATCTTGGCGTGATCGGCAGCAAAAATCACATCGCACAAGAGCGCTATCGTCGCACCCAGCCCAATGGCATGGCCATTCATTCTGCAGATGAGGGGTTTATCGAGATCGAGAATAGAAAAAACAATGCGCTTCGCGAGCCGAACTTCCTCATCAAATAACTCGGGGTTAGCCGCGTTGTTTTCAATGTGTTCAAGATTACCGCCGGCTGAAAACGCTTTGCCAGCCCCGGTTAAGACAACGACATCTGACGCCGTATCTTGTGCCGCGAAGGTAAAAACCTCAGCGAGTTCCTCATGCAACACTCGATCCACAGCATTCAGGTTTTCGGGCCGATTGAGGGTAATCCTAAGCAATCGTCCCTCGCGCTGAAGTGCTATTGCCGTGTAATGAGGGAATATATTTTCAGCATCAGCCATGGATTGACAGTCCTTTAGACAATTATTTTTTTCAGTCGCATTAAAGGCGCGACATGACAGGTTGTCAGTCTAATGTATTATGGCAGTCATTGGTCAACAACGCTGTATAGATAAAGGCAATGCTATGACACTTACCGACAATAGCCCCCGAATTATCGTTGACGCCAAGGCAGCAGAAGGCTGGCAACTAGAACGTGTCACGGGCCCCAGTCGTCTGTATGGCGCCAATGGCCTGCGCATAGGTCCGGATGGGCGCATTTATGTTGCTCAGGTGGCGGGCAGTGCTGTGAGCGCGGTAGATCCAGACAGTGGCAGCATTGAAATCATCAGTCCAATGGATGGCAATATTGTTGCGCCAGACGACCTGGCTTTTGACGATGAAGGCAATTTATATTCCACTGAAATTACGCTTGGCCGCGTAAGTGTGAGAGCGCCCAATGGCAGCTACCGAGTGCTCACAGACAATATGCCGTGTGCCAACCCCATCACGCTGCATCAAGGAAAGCTGTTTGCCGGCGAATGTCGACCCGACGGTCGCATTATGGAATTGGACCGCAATACGGGCGCGATACGGATCATTCTAGACAGTGTACCTATGCCCAACGCATTTGAAGTAGGCCCCGATGGACTGCTTTATTTCCCCGTAATGGGTGCCAACGAGATCTGGCGAGTCAACCCTGCAGGCGGCGCGCCAGAGGTGGTGGCTACCGAGCTCGGTGTCCCTGACTCGGTTAA
>Ga0181561_10004877_pt1 | contig 11476 bp, 5 predicted proteins | sample 011ome_19_FD_133760 | JGI IMG/M metagenome (GOLD analysis project Ga0181561, IMG submission 133760) | Coastal salt marsh microbial communities from the Groves Creek Marsh, Skidaway Island, Georgia - 011510BT metaG (megahit assembly) | ecosystem: Environmental > Aquatic > Marine > Intertidal zone...
ACGTACAGTAGCGGATGGTAGGGGGGAGGCGAAGGCAGTAGTTCGAAGAAAGTACTTCTAATGGGGCTCGTAGTTTTGAATGTTTGCGTTCCGTTTTTTTTCCTCCTCAACCCCCGTCAACGTGACATATCTCCGACGAATCTCCACGCATCTCCGTCGGCCGCACACCCTTGTACATGAAATGTCCTACGGATAATCCGGATATCACCGTCAAGAAAACCCAAGTGTTTAACGACATTACCGCCAACATTAAGAAATAAGAAGTAGCCAAGTTTCCCGCATACAAAATGACGTCTAAAATTCTTTTGGAGAAACGCGGCGTCCGATAGGAGGACGGGAGCATTGGGGTTAGTAACGATGCCCCTTCTTCCTTCCCTCCTGGAGACGTCCGGTAATAGTACAACCACTCTTGTCCGACGCACAAGGCAAAGAGAAATACAAGTTGGATGAAAAATGCAGCAGCCGACTCCGAATACCACCAATCGAAAAACAGCGTCATCCTAAATTCCGAGTTGAAAACCACGGGCATACCACCGGTCTGAGACATCCGCTCGCCCGCACCATGCGCATGGTGCGCATGCATGTGATCCATCGACCCTCCTCCGCGTGCCCTGGCCTGCTCGACTGACAGGTGAACCCGGGAGAACGACTTTATCGCGCGTGGCACTATCGGCCGGATTCGGGAGAGATGCTGGAGAAGGTTCCGCGTTAGATCGGAACAGCGAGTAGTATCTATAGTTGTCCGCAGCTGAGTGACGGTCTGGCGACGCAGCGCTCCCCGGAGACACGTGCGAGGGATTCCAGGCGGACTCCTTTTCTTCCCGGGCACCACGAGGTGGCGCGCGGAGCGGAGTGAGCTGAAAGAGAAATCGGGGACTACATGGAGCAGGAGTTAGAACTGTACGTGTACACTCCTATACCTGTAGTCGGGCGACGAACACTGATGAGACTTGTAGTGATCTCTCGTAAACTTGACTCACGTTCGTCGTTGCTATACGTCGTCATATACGTCGTCACGTGTTCGGATCATGCGCGCTATTCTCGTCATCTCGTCACTCGTCGAACTCCTCCTCCACCGGCTCCATCTCCTCGTCGACGTTCTGCGCCCCCGCAGTCAAGCGCTTGAGCCGGTCCTCGTCCTCCAACGCCGTCTTCAAGATCGTTTCGTACGCCCCCGCTTTCCTCGCGTGGTAACTCCGCAACGCGTCTTGCTCCTCCTTGTCGCTCCCCTTGAGCTTGTGCAGCTTCAGCAAGCTGACGAGGCACCCGATCTGCGCGGGCATGTCCTCCTGCGCCTTGCTCAGCGTGAACGAGCTCTGTAACATGTCCAGCGACTGCGAGAGATCGCCACCGCGCGCGTCCAACACGATGCCGCCGATGAGGCTCAACGACTGCGCCACGAGCTGGTGGTTGCAGCACTGCGAGTGCGCGAGCTTCAGCGCCTTCGAGAGCTTAGGCTTCGCTTCCTGAGACGCGTCGCCTTGTCTGAGCGTCGCGTACCCGGAGACGAACAGCGCCGCGGCCTGGTGCACGCAGTTCGGCGCCGCGCCGAGGTCCTTCTCGTTCTCGTTCGCGTTCACCGCCGCGATCATCTCCTCGTGCCGCGTCAGGACCGGCCGGACCAAGTCCAGCGCGCGGCTGATCGCTTCCGGGGAACCGTCCGCGAGCTCGGAGAGCGCGCCGCAGACGCTCGCGATGTCTTTCCCCGCGGGGGTTCCGAACGCTTCCGCGAGGTCGGCGGCGGCGGAGAATCGAACCGCCGCGTCGTGGAACTTTCCCAAGGAGTGCAGCACGTGCCCTTCCGCCATGTCCGCCTCGTGCGCGCAGCGTCGAAGCGTCCGAGGATACGCCTCGATCATCGCACGCATGCGTTCCGCGCGCTGCGCCGCGGAGTTTAATTTCGTGCTCGTGAGCTCGATTGCGACGAGGCTCTGCAGCAAGTACATCCGAAGGAAAAGGTACGGTCCCGCGTCCGCGGCGGTTCGGTACGCGAGATCCGTCTCGGACCCGACCCACTGTCGTAGTTCGATCTCCTGATCCGCGGACGCCGCCGGCGACGCCGCCGGGGCTGGTTTCGACCTCGGGGATTTCCGCGGCGAAGCGCGCGTCTTTGCGCTCCCGCCCGCGGGGGACTTGGGTTCCGGGGACGCGACGACCGCCGGGGGCTTCTCCTTCGCCTCCTTCTCCAATTTAGCTCTCTCCTGCTCCGCCGCGGCGACGGCGTCGCCGCCCTCGGGTAAGACGCCGAGAACCATCAGAGCGCCGTCGCACGCTTTCATCGCCAACTCGATCTCCTTCCTCGCGTCGGAGAACTTCCCGAGCGGCCGCGCCGCCTCCGCGTTGAGCAACCTCGCTAAGGTGATCATCGCGGGGATCGGCAGCCAACCGTACTCGTTCTCGGTAGCGACGCCGTCCTCGACGAGCTTCAACACGTTTTGAATCTTCTGCGCCTCGCCTTGCGTCGACGCGACGTCCCCAGCCATGAGTTTACCGCACGTTTTTAGGATGTGATGGTGCAGGCGCACGTGCGCGACCGCAGCCTTGTCCTTCTCCTTCGCCATCAGCGCCGCAACCGCTTCATCCGCGGCTTTCGACGCGACCGCTTCCCCCGACCCGGCGCCTCTCCCCCGCAAGCGCTGCCCGAGCGCGCGTTGAAACTCCGCGAGCGCGAAGACGCAGCGCATCCGCGCGTCGTCGTTTTTCGTCGCCAGCGCCGCGCCCTCGTCGAGCGTCGCGGTGACGTCCTTGAACCCACCTTGGCGCATGTGTATCCCCGCCCTCTCGAGTAAGAAGTGGTACTGGTACTTCACCCACGTGTCGTCCTTCGGTTTCTTCTTCGCGGTGACCCGCGCGAGGTCGAGGCCTCCGTTCACCGCGTCCATCTGCTGCTTCTTGAGGTCGTCGCCGTACAGCCTGTAGCACTTGCTGAGCCCGCTGAACGTCGCGCACTTGATCTCCTCGTACCCGTGCACCCCGCGCATGAGAAGCTGTGTCGTTTCCAAGTGCGTCTTCGCCCGGTGCACGTTGTCCGTGTACTTGAGAAGGAGGTTCGACAGCCGCACGCGCGCTTCAGCCTCGGGCAAGGGCAGGACGTTGAGCTTGTCTTTCGATTGCGCGATCGCCTCGTAACACTTGATCGCCTGGAGCGGGTGGTCGTCGTCCTCGAACCCGGCCGCTAAGTGCATGAGCATCGCGAGGGTCTCGTCCGCTTCCTCGCGAGAGAGCTCCGCGGCCATGGCGCCCGAGTTCCGTCGCCCCGCCGTCCGCGATCTGGCGCCCCTTAGCACATTTCGCGCGTAGATGAACGCGAGACGAACTCCAGTTTGAAAGAAAGAAACGCCGTCAGCGCGTTTTCCGCGTGCTCTCGCGCAGTGTTGACCGCGCCACGGCACCGCGCTCGAGCTTTCTCACGAGACATCACGCGAACGGGACGCACATGGTCGTCCCCAGCTACGCCGCGGTGGGATGCCGCGTCGAGACGACGGACGGCGCGCGCGCGACGGTCCGGTACGTCGGCGAAGTCGAAGGCACGGACGGGATCTGGGTCGGCGTGGAGTACGACGATCGAACGCGAGGGAAGCACGACGGCTCGCACGATGGGAAGCGGTACTTCGACTGCATCGCGCGCGCAGGCGAGGACGACGCCACCCCCGGGTCGTTTGTCCGAGCGCACAAGATCCGCCCGTCCGTGACGTTCGCGGAGGCGTTGAAGACGAAGTACTTGGACGGGAAGAACGTCCGCGGACGATGCGGCGGAGACGGCGACGACGCGAGCGGGGACGACTGCGCGAACGGAGAGAACGAGGACGGGCAGTTCGTGCGGTCCGCGAACGGACAAAGGATCGAGATCCAGCTGTGCCTGAAGAAAAACGACCCCGGAATCGTGCTCGACACGTTAGATCGCGTCTACCTCCCGGACGCGCGCGTCGTCTCCGCGGGCGAACCAGGGGACGCGTCCTCGTGCGGGTTGAACCCGGAACGACTGAAGATCCTCGACCTCGCGGGTAATCTTCTCCCGGACTGGGCGTCCATTTCTAGGTTCGGGATAGAGTTTCGCGAGTTGACGCGCCTGGACTTGACCGGCGTGAGAGCGACGTGGCCGAGCGCGCCGCCCGGGGGTCCGTCGTCGTTTCCGAACCTCTCGACGTTGCTCCTGAACCGCTCGGGGTGCGGTTGGGATAACGCCCAGGCGATCGCGTCTTCGCTCCCCGCTCTGCAGGAACTCTCTCTCGCGGGTTGCGGGATCGATCGACTGGGCGACGGCGACGCGCCTTTAGACGCGAGCGCGTTCGTCGGTCTGAAGGCGATGAACTTTGAAAACAACGTGTTGACAGACTGGAGCGAAATCGAGAAGCTCGCGTTTCTTCCCGGCTTGGAGCGGCTTCACCTCGGCGGGAACGAGATAACGAGAATAGCGTACCCCGATCGCGACGCGACCGCAGGCGACGCGGTCCCGTTCGAGTCCCTGTTTGGCTTGTTCATCGCGGACAACAAGATAGGGGACTGGGATTCCGTGGACGCGTTGAACGACTTTCCGTCCTTGTCCGAGGTTCGCCTGAGCGGGAACCCGGTCACGAGTTCGGCGGCGACTCGGCACGAGATCGTCGCTCGCGTCGCGAAGCTGTCCCAGTTAAACGGAAGTCTCATCGCGGACCAGGAGAGGAAAGACGCGGAGATTCGGTATTTACGACGCGTCCTCGGGCTCGTGAAGACGGCGGCGGGTCCGACGGATGGCGGCGCGGCGGAGCCAGAGACGCGCGCGCCGCAGCGCGGGAGCGAAGCCGTCCGCGCGATCCATCCGCGTCTCGAAGCGCTGTTAGGCTCTTACGGCGAGCTCTCCACGCACGTCACGAAGACCGGTGGGACGGGGAAGATGGGCGAGGACATGCTCGAGCTGACGCTGACGTGTGTCGCCGCGTCCGCGGGCGAACGCGCGCCGTGCGTTAAGAAAGTGCCGAGCTCGATCACCGTCGGGAAGCTGAAGCTCCTGTGCGAGAAGCTCTTCAAGGTGAAAGCGGACGCGCAGCAGCTGTTCTACAAGGAGCCGTTCATGGGAATGCCGGAGCTCCTCTCGCCGGACGATTACGACATAACGTACCTCGGCGTGAAGGACGGGTCAAAAATTCTCATAGAGGAGGAAACTTGATCGCGTACGTGTACAGTCCACGTAGGTACGAAGGTACACGTCCACCCTGACTGTCGTGGAGTACTTTCGTACTCCGTACGCGCTGTACACGTACGCTGTGAAACGCTTAGACTGTTTAGTCATATCCCTGTAATTCTACTGTAGCCCCACACACACATTTTTTCCGCAGAGCGATTCATCATCAGCGAGACCGCGCGACGACGGCAACCTTTGCCGGCAAGGGCGGGGAAAAAAAGATAAGCCCGGGGCGTTGACGCGTTCACTTCCAACGCGGATGGCGTCGCACGCCGTCGGCCGCGCGGTCGCCGCGCGCGCGTCGTTCCCTTCGCGGACGACGCGCGCGAGGGGATCGTCGCGCACGATGAATGCTGCGCCCGCGAAGCGCGCGGCGTTCAGCACCGGCGCAGGGATCGCGGGGCTGGCGGGGGCAACCCTCCCCGCACGAAACAAACGACGAACGGCGACGCCCGCGCCCCGGGCGGTCGTCACAGAGTTCTTGCAGGGCATCTTCGGCGCGCCTGCGCTCGACGGCTTCGGCGATCCCTGGGATTTCGTCTCCGCCGTGAAGGCGATACCGACGATCACGGAGGAGACGATAGCGGACGCGGCGCTCTCGGTCATCGCGATCTTCGGCGCGGGGGCGATCGTTTCCGATCCGGGGAACGCGAAGTCGGAGCTTTACTTCGATCAGGGCGGGGGTAACTTCGTGGGGAGAGGTGGTGGACGATTCGGCGGCGGCGGCGGCGGCGACGACGACGACACGCCGTGGTACTTTGAAGATCCGGACGGTGATTCGCACAACTTTTTCATCCGCGGCGGGCTCTCCGGGGTGTTCCCGCTGTTCGTGTTGACCGCGCTGTCGCTGTACTGCTTCTTGTTCGCGAAGAAGCCGCACTTGGGCATGTTGTTCGCGCTGATCGCGACGGGGATCGGATGGGGCCTTTTCATCGCGACGGTGGTCTGCGTGGCGGGCGCGCTCTTGATCTTCCTCGGTGTCGACTACGCGATGCAGTGGAAGAGCGGCGCGCTCGCAGAGAAGAAAGAGATCGGCGCCGCGACCGTCCTCGGAGGCGGGTTGCTGAACGTCACGCCGGATGATCAGCACGCTCAGCCCGCGGATCGCAAGATGGTGACCGCGAACGCGAACGTGACGTTGCCCAAGGGCGTGCAGGTGATGGGCACGGATGCGCAGCTCGTGCAGGTGGAGTTGTCCCCTGGCGAATCTCTCAGCGCGGAGCCTGGTGCGATGTGTTACATGTCCGCGAACGTGCGATCGATCACGCGTCTGGAAGGCGGGTTCCTAGCCGGTTGCTCGCGTCTGCTCGCGGGCGAGCCCTTCTTCCTTAACAACTTTCAAAACGTCGGAAAGGACGGGAGCGACGGGTACATCGCGCTCGCGGGCAGACGCGAGGGTGATAAGATCATCGTGCTCGACATGGATCAGCTCGGGAACGAGTTCCTTTGCGCGCGCGATTCGTATTTGTGCTCGAAAGGAACCGTTGAGATCGGCGCGGCGTCGACGCTGATGCAAGGGCAAATGGGTCTGCGTCTTTTCCTTTCGAACCAAAACACGGTGTTCATGCAAAAGCTCTCCGGGAGCGGGGTAGCGTGCATCTCGGGCAACGGCACGGTCATCCGACAGGAGCTGAAACCAGGACAGGAGATGGTCGTCGACGCGAGGGCGGTGGTCGGTTTCCAGAACTCTATCGGGTATCAGCTCCGGATGATGAGCTCGCCACTGGCCGCGTTGTTCGGCGGTGAAGGTTTGTTCTTTGCGCGGCTTTCCGGGCCCGGGGTGTTTTACCTCCAGAGCTTACCCGCGGCTCGCCAGGACAGTGGCCTCAGCGAAGAGGGCGAAGTCGCGGTGTAGACGACGTCGTCGCACCGCGAGACGCCTACCACACGTTTTGCTGAGGATTCTTGCATTGTACATTGTTCTTTCAATGAGAACAACTTACGAACGCACGTTCTTCATCTACGTCTCAAATACAAAAGCATGCGTGTGTGCTTGCCAGGTTCTAATGGCCTAATCCAAGGTGTATGGAGCTAACAATAGATTGCCTCTAGAAACGCCACGGATTTCAACGTTGGCCTGTTTGTACCGCCGCTCCTCCCCTTCGTTGACGTCCTTCCCATCACCGTCTAATACCATGAAGTCGTTCGCGATGTCCCCGTCGTCGTCTATTTTTAACTCTTTGACGTACCACCACAGCCCCTGAACTCCGCCCATCGGCTCGCCGCCGTACCTCGACACCGCGTACTGAACCACGGGTATGCGCGGTCGCTCTACGACGACTTGCTTCTTGTGCGAGAACCCACCACCTTCGTTGCCGCTGTCGTCGCTTCCATCGTCGTCCTGCGCGTGAATGGGCGGTGGGGAAAGGACGCGGGTCAGGTTGCCCGCCTCGACGACGACGAGACGAGCGAAGGGAAGACGAGGACGCACCCCGACGATGAAGCTCTTCGCCGCCTTGAAGCCGCGCTTCAAGAAGTTCATCGCGCCGATCTTGCGCTTGAGCGTCAGCGTTCCCGTCCGAGATCAGCGCGTGGCGAGCGCGCGACGTGCGCGCGGCTCGGACTGACGCCCTGTGCTTGAGATCGAGGAGGTCGTCGGCCGTTCCCGCACCTGACACACACACGTCGACTAGCTAGGCTCCAAAAAATGTACTGTACTGTATGTGTTTCAGTCTCGAGAAGTTGTAGATTTGTACTCGTACACGTACTTCCGACCCAAAAAAAATTTGCGGTCCCGCGGCCCGAGAAATCAGAAGTGACACCACACAGATCTGCGAGGGCGGCCCCGGGTGGGCGTCCTTCGGCGAAGATGGCGTATCAACAAGCGTACGTCAAGCAGGTGAACAGATGCGCGACGGTCGCGTTCTGTCCGACGTCGCCGTACATCGCCACCGGGACGATGGCGGGCGCGATCGACCTTTCGTTCTCCACGACCGCTTGTTTGGAGGTGTTTAAACTCGACTACGCGAACCCGTCCACGGACATGCCCCTTGCCGGCGGCGCGGTCGCCGCGAACGAACGCTTCCACAGACTCGTGTGGGGTCCCGCCGGGAGCGACACGAAGGAGACCCCGCACGGGATCATCGCGGGGGGGTTGGTTGACGGCAGCGTGAACTTGTATAATCCGGCGAAGATAATCGGCTCACCAATCGGCGCGGAACCCTCAGACGGAACCTCTGGCGCGCTGATCACGAAGATGCAGAAACACTCCGGTCCGGTCCGCGGGTTAGCGTTCAACTCGTTCAGCCCGAACCTGCTCGCGTCCGGGGCGGAGGACGGCGAGCTGTGCATATGGGATCTCGTGAAGCCGGCCACGCCGAGCCTGTACCCGGGGCTCAAAGGCGGCGCCGGCGGGCAGCCCGGCCCCGGGGAGGTTTCCTACCTCGCGTGGAATAACAAGGTGCAGCACATCTTAGCGTCGTCGTCCCTGAACGGCACGACCGTAGTTTGGGATCTGAAGCGCCAGCGGCCGGTGATATCGTTCACGGATCCGAACAGCAGACGGCGGTGCAGCGCGATGCAATGGAATCCCGAGGTCGCGACGCAGCTCATCGTCGCGTCCGACGACGATCGCTCCCCGAGCCTACAGATCTGGGATCTTAGGAACTCGATATCTCCCGCGCGGGAGTTCGTCGGGCACAGCAAAGGCGTCCTTGCGATGGCGTGGTCGCACGCGGACCCCGGGATGTTACTCACCTGCGGGAAAGATAACCGCACTTTATGTTGGGATACGAACGCGGGGGAGATTCTCGCGGAGCTCCCGGCGTCGTCGAACTGGAACTTCGACGTGCAGTGGTCGTGCACGACCCCGGGCGTTTTGTCCACGAGCTCGTTCGACGGCAGGGTCGGGCTGTACAACCTTCAACAAGCCGCAGCGCCAAACGCAGGAGGCGGCGCCGTCGATCAGTACGGCGTGCAACAGCCCGGTCCGAAGCAACCGATGAAGAAAGCGCCGGCGTGGATGCGACGACCTTGCGGCGCGACGTTCGGGTTCGGCGGGAACCTCGCCGGTTTTGGCGTCCGTCCCGCAGGCGCCGTGGAGGCTGGAGGCGCGGAGGCGGAAAAACCCTCGCCCACGGCGTTGTCGATCTTCCGTTTACACACCGCGGAGGAGGTCGCGGTGTCCCAGGAGTTCGAAGGCGCGGTCACCGCGGGCGGGAGCGACTCCTTGAAGGAGTTCTGCGAGACAAAGCGCAGCTGCGCGGCGAAAGAAGACGAAGAGACTTGGGGGTTTCTCGGGATTCTGTTCGAAGAGGACGCGCGACGTGAGCTTCTGAAGCACCTTGACTTTGGCGCCGCGCTCGACGCAAAAGAAATCGCGGCGACCAACGCAGCGGCGGCGGCGGCAGCCGCGGCTGCGGAATCTACCGCCGCGGCGACCGCGGCGGCGCCAGACTCCGCCGCGGCGACCGCGACCGCGGAGGCGACACCGCTTGTGGACGGGAACGCGTTTTTTAACAACTTCCCGGTGCAACCCCCGCCCGTGGCTGTGCACACCCCGCCCGCTCCCGTGGACGACGGCATGGGTTTCTTCTCCGAGATGGACGCGAACGACGGCATTCCTCCGGTTTCACCTCAAAAGGCGCCCCCGCCCCCGCCCGCGGAACCGATCCCAGAGGCACCCGAGCTCGTCGCCGCGCGGCGGAAAGCGGCGGCGAAGGCGGCGGCGAAGGCTGCGGCGGAGAACGAACCGACGGAGATCCTCGACGCGTCCGACGCGAAAGTGCAACGCGCACTCGTTGTGGGCGACTATCGCGCCGCAGTTGCCGCGTGTGTCGCCGCGGGTCGTCACGCGGATGCCCTCGTCCTCGCCTCCGTCGGTGGCGCAGAGCTCTGGGAAGAAACCAGGGCGGCGCACCTCGAGGCGAACATCAATCGGCCGTACTTGCGTGTCGCCTCCGCGGTCGTGTCCAACGACCTCGGGGAACTCGTGAAAACGCGCCCGCTCGCGAAGTGGCGCGAGACGCTCGCGATCCTGTGCACGTACGCCCCCGCGGAGGAGTGGGGCGCGCTCGCGGGCGTACTCGCCGGTCGTCTCGAGTCCGCGGGGAACGGTCACGCGGCGAGCCTCTGCCACATATGCGCGGGCGACGTCGACGCCGCGGTGACGCATTGGATGGGGTCATTGCCGGCGGGGAAAGTTGCCCCGAGCGCGATCCACGGCGTGCTCGAGAAGGCGGTCGTCCTGACGCGCGCGACCGGGCAGGCCAGCGGTACGGGGCTGTCCTCGCTCGCGGTGTCGTACGCGGAGATGTTAATCTCCGAAGGGCAGTTGAGCGCGGCGATTTCTTACCTCGACATGGTCCCGGATGGCGGCGACGCCGTGAAGGACCTGCGCGATAGGATCGTGCGCGGCGGCGGCGGGTCGTTGGCGACGACGAGCGCGCCGGTCGCGCCGGCAGCGGCTCCCGCGGCGGCTCCCGCGCAGCACAGCACATATGGAGGATACTCGCAGCAGCCGCAGGCGTCGCAGTACGGCGCGTACGCGCCGACGACCGCGGGCGGCGCGTACGGCCAGACGCAACAGAGCGCGTACGGCCAGACGCAACAGAGCGCGTACTCCGCGTACGACTCGACCGCGTCCGCGTATGGTGGCTCAGCTTCTATGGGAGGATACGGCGCGCCGGCGCCGGCGACGGGCGCGTACGCCGCCGCGCCGATGATGCCGGGTCAACCCGGGTCGGCGGTCTCCGCGCCGCAGACGACGTCGGTCGCGGCGGCGCCGTCCTTCGACCCTTCCGCGTCCGCTCCGCCCCCGCCGCCTCCTGCCGCGCCCGCCGCGGCGCCTGCGGTGCCGCCTTCGCAGCAAGCGTACGGCGCGCCGGCGCAGAGCGCGACGCCGCAGCACTACCAGACCGCGCCGGCGCAAGCGCCGCCGCAACAGGCACAGTACGCCGCCGCGCCGCCATCTGCGCACTCCGCGTATGGCGCGCAGCAGCCGCAGCAGCCGCAGCAGGCCGCGTACGGTCAGCCGCAACAGCCCGGGGCGTACCAAACGACGCCGCCGCCGGCGCACTTCCAGCCGTCGATGCACTCGCCGATGCAACCGATGCAGCCGGCGGTCGCGGCGGCGCCGGTGCAGGCGCCCGCGCCGCCGCCCGCGCCCGTGGTGCCGAAACCGCCCGCGAACCTGAGCATGCACAACGTTGAGACGGACAAGGTCTCGCCGTCGCACGCGTCGATCGTCAAGTCGCTCACAACCCTGTTCAAGGTGTGCGAGGGCGCCGCGGGGGCGAACCCGGCGAGGAAGAAGGAAGTCGAGGACAGCAGCAAGCGCGTCGCCGGGTTGCTTTGGAAGTTGAATCGCGCGGACGT
>Ga0181561_10004879_pt1 | contig 11468 bp, 10 predicted proteins | sample 011ome_19_FD_133760 | JGI IMG/M metagenome (GOLD analysis project Ga0181561, IMG submission 133760) | Coastal salt marsh microbial communities from the Groves Creek Marsh, Skidaway Island, Georgia - 011510BT metaG (megahit assembly) | ecosystem: Environmental > Aquatic > Marine > Intertidal...
CGCGGATCGGTGCTGAGGTCTTGGGCTAGAAGTGGATCGTGCGCCCGTAAGCGTCAAGTACAGATTCATGCATCATTTCGCTAAGCGTGGGATGTGGGAAGATCGTGTGCATCAGTTCCTGCTCGGTGGTCTCGAGCGTTTTGGCCACGCTGTACCCCTGAATGAGCTCGGTCACTTCCGCTCCGATCATGTGCGCACCCAGCAATTCACCGGTCGCGGCATCAAAGATCGTCTTGATCATGCCTTCGGGCTCGCCCAAAGCGATCGCCTTGCCGTTCCCCTGGAACGGGAAACGCCCTACCTTCAGTTTATGTCCTGCTTCCTTGGCCTTGGCTTCGGTCAGCCCAATCGAGGCGACCTGCGGGTGACAATAGGTGCAGCCGGGAATACGGCTTTTGTCCATCGGATGGACATCCTTGGAGCCGTTGATCTTCTCAACAACGATGATGCCCTCATGGGAAGCTTTGTGGGCAAGCCAGGGTGCACCGGCAACGTCGCCAATGGCCCAGATCCCCTTCTCGCCCGTCGCGCCCCACTCGTCAGTGACGATATGGGATCGGTCGACCTTAATCTTGGTGCCTTCAAGCCCGATGTTTTCGACATTGCCGACGATGCCGACAGCCATGATGACGCGCTCCGCCGTAATCTTCTCGGTTTTACCGCCCTTTTCGATGGTCGCCGTCACACCGGTTTTTTTCTTGTCGAGAGATTTTACCGTCGCGCCCATCAGGAGCTTCATACCCTGCTTTTCAAAGGCTTTCGCAGCCATATCCGAGATTTCCTCGTCTTCGACCGGCAAGACGCGATCGAGAACCTCAACCACCGTCACTTCGGCACCCAGGGTGCGATAGAAGGATGCGAACTCAATTCCAATCGCGCCAGACCCAACCACAAGCAAGGATTTGGGAAATGACTCCGGCGTCATAGCTTCCTTGTAGGTCCAGACCTGTTTGCCGTCTGCCTCCAGCCCGGGAATGTCGCGCGCCCGTGCGCCTGTCGCCAGAATGACGTTCTTTGCTGTGACGTCGGCAATCTTCTTGCCGTCTTTCTCGACCGTTAGCTTGCGCGCGCCTTCCTTGCCACCTGCCAGCTTCGCCCAGCCGTCAATCACTTCGACCTTGTTCTTCTTGAGCAGATAGCCGACACCCTGATTGAGTTGCTTGGCGACGCCCCGCGAACGCTCGACCACCTTTTTCACGTCGAAGGACACATTGTCGGCCTTCAGCCCGTAATCGGCTGCATGGGTCATGTAATGATAAATCTCTGACGTCCGCAGCAGCGCCTTGGTCGGAATACAGCCCCAGTTCAGGCAAATACCACCGAGGTGATTGGCCTCGATGACCACTGTCTTCATCCCAAGCTGGGCCGCACGGATTGCGGCCACGTAGCCGCCCGGGCCACCGCCAACAACGACGAGATCGTATGATTTCTCAGCCATGGAATTCCCCTTTTGGAATTTGGCGGTTGATCTTGTGCCTAAAGCAGCATCCCGATCGGGTTCTCGATCAGGCCCTTGAGGACCGACAGGAACTCCGCACCGATCGCACCATCAAGCGCGCGGTGATCGACTGACAAGGTCAGCGACATCACAGTGGCCACAGCGAGCTCGCCGTTTTTCACGACCGGGCGCTGTTCACCCGCCCCAACAGCAAGGATTGCTCCTTGAGGCTGGTTGATCACGGCTTCGAAGTGCTTCACCCCGAACATGCCAAGATTGGAAACCGTGAACGTGCCGCCCTGATACTCTTCAGGCAACAGTTTGCCATCCTTGGCGCGGGATGCGAGATCACTCATCTCTTCTGAAATTCGACGCAGGCCTTTGCCTTCGGCGCGCCGCACGATGGGTGTGACCAGGCCATCATCGATTGCAACGGCGACAGAAATATCTGCCTGCTTGTAAAGCCGGATGCCCTCATCCGACCAGGCCGCGTTGGCGCGCGGCACCTGCATCAGCGCGACGGCCGAGGCCTTGATAATCATGTCATTGACCGAAATCTTGTATTCGCCGTCCCTGGCCCCGGCGTTGATCGCCTTGCGGCCGTCGAGAAGCTTGTCGATCTCGCAATCCACAGTCAGATAGAAATGCGGCACCTGCTGTTTGGATTCCGTCATGCGCGTGGCAATAACCTTGCGCATGTTGGACGGCTTGATCAGTTCGAACTCTGCATCGCCTTCCGCGGCCTGCATCACCGGCGCAGGTGACGAACCCGCAGCGGCGCCTCCCCCAGCATAACCTTCAATATCTGCCTTCACGATCCGGCCATGGGGACCGGTTCCCGTAACACTGGCAAGATCAATACCCTGCTGGGAAGCCAAACGGCGTGCCAGCGGACTGGCAATCACACGATCACCGCTTGCAGCGGGTGCCGCAGGCGCGGGTGCCGAGGGAGCAGGTGCAGCCGGAGCGTCTGCCACAGCAGCGGGCGCTGTCGTTTCAGCGGCGGGTGCTGCTGCTTTGGGTGCGCCGTCATCGCTCTCAAAACCATCAAGGGCTGATGCGTCTTCACCATCCTCGAGGAGGATCGCGATCGGTGTATTCACGGGGACTTCTTCAGCGCCTTCGGCAACCAGTATTTTCCCGAGGGTACCTTCATCAACCGCCTCGACCTCCATGGTCGCCTTGTCAGTCTCAATTTCAGCAATGACATCACCGGGGACAACACTGTCACCCTCCTGCTTGAGCCAACGCGCGAGATTGCCTTCGGTCATTGTCGGCGACAATGCAGGCATGAGAATGGAAATAGGCATCAGATTTCCCCCTGAGACAATAACGCCGGCAGAATAACGCCGTTTGAGACGAGAGAAGTTGCAAACATAGTCGCCTGCAGCCCTTTCGACACAAGAACCCGATTACTTTCGAGCGACAGGAAACAATTCCTGCCAAAATCACCGGACTGTTTGGAATGCAATGACTTAACCCCGGTAGCAGACTTGTTTGGCGGCTTCGACAATACGATCCGACTGCGGCAATGCGAGCTTCTCAAGATTGGCGGCATAAGGCATCGGCACATCTTCGCCGGTAACACGCATGACGGGCGCATCAAGATAATCAAACGCCTCTTCCATGATACGCATGCCGATTTCCGCGCCAATTCCCGCGAAGGGCCACCCCTCCTCGACGGATACAATCCGGTTTGTCCGCTTCACGGATTCCACAATCGTGTGGGTGTCGAGCGGGCGGATCGTCCGAAGATCAATCACCTCGGCCTCTATACCCTCCGCCGACAGCATTTCCGCGGCTTCAAGCGCCTTGCCGACCATCAGCGAGAACGCCGTGATCGTCACGTCATCACCCTCGCGCAAAACCTTTGCGCGGCCGATCGGCACCGTGAAGTCCGGATCGGTCGGCACTTCAAAGCTCTGGCCATAAAGCATCTCGTTTTCGAGGAAAATGATCGGATTGGGGTCCCGGATCGCAGATTTCAGCAATCCCTTGGCGTCTGCGCCAGAATAGGGCGAAACGACCTTCAGGCCCGGACAATGGCCGTACCAACTCGCGTAACACTGGGAATGCTGGGCACCCACACGGGAGGCCGCACCATTGGGACCGCGGAACACGATCGGTGAGTCCATCTGGCCACCCGACATATAGTGGGTCTTGGCCGCAGAGTTGATGATCTGATCGATCGCTTGCATGGCAAAGTTGAAGGTCATGAATTCAACGACGGGCCGAAGACCGGCGAAAGCAGCGCCAACGCCGAGACCGGCAAAGCCCTGTTCGGTGATTGGTGTATCAATCACACGCTTCTCGCCAAATTCCTCCAGCAAACCCTGACTGACTTTGTAGGCCCCCTGATATTGGGCGACTTCCTCCCCCATCAGGAAAACCTTGTCATCCGTGCGCATTTCCTCAGCCATGGCATCACGCAGGGCTTCTCGCACTGTCTGTTCGATCGTCTCGCCGTCATAGTCAGTCTCGGCAGGCGGCGCTTTGGCTTGCGCCGGAGCAGCAGCAGCGGGCTCAGCGGCAGCCGGCGCTTCATCAGCGTTGTCATCATTGCGCGCGGCTGACACCGGCGCAGCAGAGGCGGAAATGTCGTCAGCGCTTTCGCCGTCCTCAAGAATGACTGCGATCGGCGTGTTGACGGCGACATCCTCTGCCCCTTCGGCAACGAGGATTTTCCCCAGAACGCCTTCGTCGACAGCTTCAACTTCCATCGTCGCCTTGTCGGTCTCGATCTCAGCGATCACATCACCTGGCGAAATGCTATCGCCTTCGGCTTTGAGCCAGCGTGCGAGATTTCCCTCGGTCATCGTCGGCGAGAGCGCCGGCATAAGAACTTCAATCGGCATAACTATGTTCCTCTCCGCTCGTTCCGGCTCAGACTTCAATCAGGATGTCGGTGTAGAGCTCCGACGGATCGGGCTCCGGACTTTCCTGAGCGAAATCCGCCGCGGCGTTGACTTGTTCCCGGACTTCCTTGTCCATCGCCTTGAGAGCGTCTTCATCGGCATGTCCCAGGCTGATCAACGTCTCTTTCAGAGACTCGATCGGATCCTTCTCGGTCCGCATCTTCTGGACTTCTTCCTTGGTCCGGTATTTCGCGGGGTCCGACATCGAGTGCCCTCGATAGCGATAAGTCTGCATTTCCAGCATGTATGGGCCTTTTCCAGCGCGTACATGAGCGAGCGCCGTTTCGGCAGCCTCGTGGACCTTGATGACGTCCATCCCGTCCACCTGAAGTCCGGGGAACCCATAGGCTTCGGCGCGCTCGACGAAATTGACCGACGACGAAGCCCGTTCAATTGAGGTGCCCATGCCATAGCGGTTGTTCTCGATGATGTAGATCACCGGGAGATCCCAGAGAGCGGCCATGTTGAAAGACTCGTAGACCTGCCCCTGGTTGGCGGCGCCGTCACCGAAATAGGTCAGGCAAACCCCGCCATCTTCCTTGTACTTATGGGCGAATGCGATGCCAGTGCCCAACGGCACGTTTGCGCCGACAATGCCATGTCCGCCGTAGAAGTTCTTGTCCTTGGAGAACATATGCATGGAACCGCCCTTGCCGCGCGAGTATCCACCCTCGCGGCCGGTCAGTTCGGCCATGACTCCGTTCGGGTCCATCCCGCAGGCCAACATATGGCCATGATCCCGGTAGGTCGTGATGACAGAATCCTGCTCATTGAGAGCAGCCTGCATGCCAACGACGACGGCTTCCTGACCAATATAGAGATGGCAGAACCCGCCAATCAGGCCCATGCCATACATCTGGCCGGCCTTCTCCTCAAAACGGCGTATCTGGAGCATATCGCGATAGAACTCGCGCAATTCGTCCACGTCGTAATTGCTGTAATCGGGAGTTTTTCTCGACGCTGATTTGCGTCGGCTGGTGGTGCTTTTTGAAGCTGTTCGAGACGATTTGGTGGCTGGCTTTCGTGCCATATTCGATCCCCCTGCGACCTGACCCTGCGCGTTTACATTCACGACAAGTAGGTTATATCGGGAATATGAACAAGCCTTGAATAGCCTGGAACACTTAGAAAACCGGCAAAAATACGATATTTACTAGATTTAAGTTAATTCACGATATCTGCGACGAAATAATCATTCGTCATACCGTAAATAACTATCGCGTTAGTTGCGCGGTGCCGCCTATTGCAGAATGACGATCTCATTCGGATGCGCGAAATTGAGCATCACGCGGGCGCGTTCCTCAATCATGTCCGGATCAAGATTGTCTGGTCGCAACAATGCGACGCGTGCTTCCATCTCGCCACGCTCAACCTGCAATGCCGAATGAAGAGTTTCTGCCTTCTCGACTTTGGTCTGAAGCTGCATCAGAGACAAAACACCCTGCTGTCCCTGCACCATATGATACGAGAAATAGGCGAGCAAAAGCGCTCCGATAATTGGCCAGAGGGCCGATCGGGCGCGATAGCGGATTTCATCAATAACTGCCATGACCAAAAGGAATCACAGGCCGACTCGCCGGGTCAACCACGATTTATCGTTTGATTACAGAAGATTGTCCAAAACGCCAAAACTGTTGCAAAAGTGAGTCAGAGTTCTCGTTTTGGACTCATTTTTGAGAGACTAGGCCTTCAGGAATGACCGCCCCGCATACTGGGCGGCTGGCCCCAATGCCTCTTCAATGCGGATCAACTGGTTATATTTCGCCAATCGGTCCGAACGGCTCAACGAACCTGTTTTGATCTGTCCGCAATTCGTGGCGACGGCCAAATCGGCAATCGTCGAATCCTCGGTTTCCCCAGAGCGATGGGACATCACAGCCGTGTAAGACGCCTTATGTGCCGTCTCGACAGCTTCGAGAGTCTCCGAAAGTGTGCCGATCTGGTTCACCTTGATCAGAATGGAATTCGCCGCTCCCCGACTGATGCCGTCCCGCAGACGTGACGGGTTGGTGACGAAAAGATCATCGCCAACAAGCTGAACCCGGTCGCCAATGGCTTGCGTCAGCGCAACCCAGCCGTCCCAGTCATCCTCATCCATGCCGTCCTCAATCGAGACAATCGGATATCGGTCACACAGATCCACCAGGTACTGCACCATCTCATCCGACCCGAGGGAACGCCCTTCACCGGCCAGGTTATACTTTCCGTCGGCATAAAACTCCGACGATGCTGCGTCCAGCGCGAGCATCACATCATCGCCCGGCTTGTAGCCCGCCGTTTCGATGGATTTCATAATATAACCAATGGCTTCGTCAGAACTTTTCAAGCCCGGTGCGAACCCACCCTCATCACCGACATTGGTACCATGTCCGGCTTCTGAAAGTTGCCCCTTAAGTGTTTGAAAAATCTCAGATCCGATCCTGACGGCATCAGCAATTCCGTCCGCTCCGACGGGCATAATCATGAATTCCTGAATATCGATCGGATTGTCAGCATGTGCGCCGCCATTGACGATGTTCATCATCGGAACCGGAAGCGTGCGCGCATGGCTGCCCCCTACGTATCGGTACAACGGCAATGCAGCATCATCTGCCGCAGCTTTTGCCAGAGCCAGAGAGACCCCCAAAATGGCATTGGCCCCCAAACGTCCCTTGTTGTCGGTGCCATCAAGATCAAGCATCACCTGATCGAGATATTCCTGCTCATCGGCATCCATGCCCGACAAAGCTTCAAACAACTCGGTGTTGACGGCGTCAACGGCCCCAAGAACGCCCTTGCCCCCATAACGGCTCTTGTCGCCATCACGACGCTCAACAGCCTCATGCGCCCCCGTTGAGGCGCCAGATGGCACCGCAGCGCGGCCAAATGCGCCACTTTCAAGCGCGATATCGACTTCAACTGTAGGATTCCCGCGACTATCGAGAATTTCCCGACCGATAATATTGACGATGGCGCTCATCGTTCGTTCCGTTTCTGGTTTGGTGACTGACTATTGGATGGAAACCGGGTTCGCCTTGGCGATCCGGTCAATTTCGAGCAGGGTTTCGAGAACCCCGGGCATATCCTTCAAATGGATCATGTTTGGCCCGTCGCTGGGTGCGTTGTCAGGGTCCTCATGGGTTTCAATGAAGACGCCAGCAACCCCGACCGCAACGGCTGCGCGCGCGAGGATCGGAGCAAACTCCCGTTGACCGCCACTTGTGGCGCCCTGCCCGCCGGGTTGCTGCACTGAATGGGTCGCATCAAAGATCACAGGGCAACCGGTTTGCGCTGCCATGATTGGTAAGGACCGCATATCCGATACAAGCGTGTTATAGCCAAAACTCGCACCGCGCTCGCAAACGAGAACCTTATCGTTCCCCGCCTCGAAAGCCTTGCTCACAACGTTCTTCATGTCCCAGGGCGCCAGGAACTGCCCCTTCTTGATGTGGAGGGCCAGTCCGGTCTGCGCGGCAGCGACCACGAGGTCGGTTTGCCGGCACAGAAAAGCAGGTATCTGGAGCACATCCACAGCGCCGACGACGGCAGCACAATGCTCAGCTGCATGGACATCGGTAATGATAGGAAGGCCCGTTGTCTCGCGAATTTCCGCGAAAATTGGCAGGCTTTCAGCCAGCCCCAGACCGCGCGCGGTCTTGATCGACGTCCGATTGGCCTTGTCGAAGCTGGTCTTATAAATCAGCCCTATTCCAAGTTTATCGGTGATCTCTTTCAGCGCGATGCTCATTTCGAGGCCATGCGCTCTTGATTCAAGCTGACATGGTCCTGCAATGAGGGTCAAAGGCAGATCCCCGCCAATCTTCAGGCTACCCACCTCAACATGCCGGTATTCGGTCATTCTTAGACCAGTCGTGACTGGGCGAGTGCCGCAGCAATGAAAGATTCAAACAGCGGATGAGGTTCGAAAGGTTTGGACTTCAGTTCGGGGTGATACTGAACGCCGATGAACCAGGGATGATCTTCCAGTTCAACAGTCTCGGGCAAAATACCATCCGGTGAGGTTCCCGAGAATTTCAGGCCGGCACTTTCCAGTTGCTCACGATAATTGATATTGACCTCATAACGATGCCGATGCCGCTCGGCGATCTCGGTCATACCGTAAATCTCGGCAATATGCGTGCGTGGCGCCAGCAATGCCGGATAAGCGCCCAGACGCATGGTTCCGCCAAGATTGTCGCCTTCATCGCGGATTTCCTTGTCGTCACCGCGTTTCCACTCGGTCATCAATCCCACAACGGGATGTGCACAGGACCCAAATTCGGTAGAGCCGGCACCCTCCAGTCCCGCCAGATTCCGCGCGGCTTCTATCACGGCCATTTGCATTCCGAAGCATATGCCGAAATAGGGAATCTTGTGCTCGCGGGCAAAGCGCACCGCCTGAATTTTTCCCTCTGCCCCGCGCTCCCCAAATCCGCCCGGGACCAAAATTCCATGGACACCATTGAGGTGCTCGACAGCATCCTCTGTCTCGAAAATCTCCGAAGAAATCCAATCGAGATTAACCCGCGCATTGTTCGCGATACCGCCATGCACAAGGGCTTCGGACAGGGATTTATAGGCATCCGGCAGGTCGGTGTATTTGCCAACCACAGCAATATTGACCGAACCATCAGGACGACGAATCCGCTCAACGATATTGCTCCAGATCGTCAGGTCCGGCCGGGTCTCGGAATCTAGTTTGAAATGCTCAAGAACCTGCGTGTCGAACCCTTCATTGTGATACTCGATAGGCACCTGATAGATCGTGTCGATATCAATGCCCGGCACCACGGCCTCTGGACGAATATTACAGAAGAGCGCGATCTTGTTGCGCTCACCATCAGGGATTTTCCGATCACAACGGCACAGGATGACATGCGGGCGGATACCAACACGCTGCAATTCCATGACCGAGTGCTGGGTTGGCTTGGTTTTCAATTCGCCCGAGGCTGCGAGATAGGGCACCAGAGTGAGATGGACAAACATCGCCCGTTCCGCGCCGAGTTCATTGCCAAGCTGGCGAATGGCCTCAAGGAACGGCAGACTTTCGATATCACCGACCGTGCCACCGATCTCGCATATGACGAAATCTTCACCGTGCAGGTCTGCTGTCACGAATTTCTTGATGGCGTCCGTCACATGCGGAATAACCTGAACCGTGCCGCCCAGATAATCTCCGCGTCGCTCACGCCCGAGCACATCTGAATAGATACGTCCCGTCGTCACATTGTCCGACTGGGTCGCTGCAACGCCGGTGAACCGCTCATAGTGTCCGAGATCAAGATCAGTTTCGGCACCGTCATCGGTGACAAAAACTTCTCCGTGCTCGAATGGACTCATCGTTCCCGGATCTACATTGAGATAGGGGTCCAACTTACGCACACGCACGCTGTATCCACGTGCCTGAAGCAACGCCCCCAAAGCGGCTGACGCGAGACCCTTACCCAGAGAGGAAACGACACCGCCAGTGATGAAAATAAAACGTGTCGCCATGCTCACTTTTACTCAATTTCCATCGTGTCCGCCAAATCGGAATAGTCCACAGCCTGCAAGCCGTTGAGATACCGATACTTGGCGTGAAAAAGGCGGCTCGAAAGGCCGCCTTCAAGGTCCGACTCGGAGAACGAGTTCATCTACTCCGTCGTCGGTACGGTTGGGGTTGTCGGCAAAGTCGGAACGGGTGCCATCCCGTCACTCTGCGGCGCACCCGGCGTCTCGTTCACAATCGAGCCACCACCACTGCTGTGCCCGCCGGCCAAAACAGCAAGCGACACGCTGGTCAGCATGAACAGTGCTGCCAAAACAGCCGTCGAACGCGTCAACAGGTTTGCGGTCTGACGATTGCCGAGCAAACCGCCCATGCCTCCTCCACCGCCGCCGCCACCGCCACCGCCGAGGCCACCAAGGCCGCCTTCAGAGCGCTGCAGAAGCACCACGCCGACGAGCGAAAGCCCAATCAGCAGGTGAACAACCAGAATAATGGTTTCCATATCTCAACCGTCTTTCGGAAATCGAGTAACGCACAAACTCTCATGCGTACCCAGTCAGCGCGTATTTAGTCCGTTGTGGCTCGCAATTCCAGCCCAAATCCACGTGCTGCAATTGCACGGCTCCGTGAGAACCCGCTTAAAGGCTGTTTCTCAGGTTGTTGCTGCGGCCGCTATAGCCAGAAAACTATCCGCCGAAAGGCTCGCACCGCCGATCAGGCCGCCATCAACATTCTCTATTGCCAGCAAGTCTCCGGCATTCTCCGGTTTCATCGATCCCCCATAGAGTATGCGAATGCCCGCTCCGGCCTCACCCACCTGCTTTTCAAGATGCGCGCGGATATGCGCATGCGCTTCTGCAACTTCTTCGAGAGTCGGCGTGCGACCGGTGCCGATCGCCCAGACGGGCTCATAGGCAATCACGGTGTTGGTTCCGTTGATGTCCCCGTCATCATCGCCCGAGGGCAAAGACCCGTCCAACTGGCGCGACAGCACGTTCAGTGTCTCTCCCGCATCGCGCTCAGATTCGGTTTCGCCAATACAGACGATGGCCACAAGTCCCACACCATGAGCCGCGGTCGTCTTGGCTGCGACACGTGCATCGGTTTCGCCCAGACCGTGACGGCGCTCGGAATGACCAAGAATGACATGACTGCCACCAGCATCGCGGACCATGGACGCAGAAATATCACCCGTAAAAGCGCCGTTCTCGGCCTCGTGGCAATCCTGCGCCCCAACTGAAACCACGCTTCCGCTCGCTGTTTCGGCAATCCAGGACACGAGCGTTGACGGCGGGCAAAGCAGGAGATCACACGCGGTGCTATCAGCTCCCTCGACGATGTCGCGCGCGAGCGCAGCACCATCGGCGTGGAGCATGTTCATTTTCCAATTACCTGCGATCAACTTCTTCAGCCGAGCCATGTCATCACCAAAATGTTGCTTTTCTCTGGAATTGCGGGTCGTTACACCACAATTATCGTGCTCTAACACACGTCTTCGGCTTGCGCCAATCTCCCCATTGGTAGACAAGACGCGGGGTGCTTGAGGCACCTGAAACCGATTACTATCATGCGCTGCCTTTGGTGCACTCTGGCCTCCAACCACGACGGTGAATTCGACATGTTGTCCGCACTTAGAAATGCCTCAAAA
>Ga0181561_10004883_pt1 | contig 11461 bp, 5 predicted proteins | sample 011ome_19_FD_133760 | JGI IMG/M metagenome (GOLD analysis project Ga0181561, IMG submission 133760) | Coastal salt marsh microbial communities from the Groves Creek Marsh, Skidaway Island, Georgia - 011510BT metaG (megahit assembly) | ecosystem: Environmental > Aquatic > Marine > Intertidal zone...
ATCTGGCGACGACGCAGGAGCTGGAGATGGATTTCTCGTTCCACGCGATGCGCGTGCCGACGGACGTGTGCGTCGTCGCCGTCTCCGGGTCGCGAACGAGCGGGATCGTCGAGGGGCTGGACGCGAGCGTGGCGCTGCGCATGACCGCCGAGCCGCGCGCGCCGATTATTGACCGTGACAGTGACTTCGAAGTGAGTGACGGCTCGAAGAGTCTCGAAACGAGCTCAAAAACATCGCTTTCAAAGGTGCGCTTCGACGCGGCGTCTTTGGCGGAGATGCGCGCCTTCGTCGCGCGCGCGCGCTCGTCGAGCCACGCCATCGGCGCCGATGCCGGCGCGCGCATCGAGAGCGCGATGGTGGCGGCGCGCGCGAGCGACCCGAACGCCACGCAGGAGACGTTCCACAGGTGGCTCACCATGGCGCGGCTCGCCGCGCTGGCGCGCGGGGAGACGGAGCTCAAAATCGAGCACTGGGACAGGGCGAGGGAGTGCGAGCGGCTCGCGGCGGAACGCGCGCGCGTCTGCTGATGATCGTGTCATGTCAATTTTTTTGTGTTCGATGCGGAAGCCAAGCGCCAAGACAGAGTCTGGGTAACCCATTTGTCCTTGGAAACGCTCGCGGGCTTTCGCGAAACGCCCTCCACTCGCGCGCGCGCGATGGGGTCGCGCGACGAGAGCGACGCGTTCGCGCCGCGCGTCACGTTCGTGCGCACGGCGCGGCGGTGGGAGCAGAACGCGCGCCGAGCGAGCACGGGCGCGGCGTCCGGCGGAGGCGAGGCCGTCGGCGCGTCCGATGCGGGGGCGGCGGCGGCGGTGCCCGAGCGGCGCCCCTCCGTGGACGGCCGCAAGACGGTGGACGAGCTCGAGGCCTGGATGCGCCGCACCAACTTGCGACGCGCCCCGGAGGCGCACTACCTCGATGTCGAGACGCTGCGCCACCTCTTCGTCGCCGACCGCGCCGCGCACGCCGGGGAGCCCGCGGATGCGGAACGCGTCCCCCCGAACGTCTTCGGGAGCCTGTTCGGCATCGCGTGCTCCAAGGCGTTCGGCGCGCCGCGCCTCGCGCGGAGGCGGGGATTGATCGGCGTGACGTGCGACGCGCGCGCAGCGGTGCCTCCCGCGTCCCCGGGCATGACCCGCCGCGACGCCGAGGCGCTCGGCGTGAACGGGCACCCGGTCGACGACGAGTCGCGGCGCGAGTCGAGGCGCGCGGCGTCCGCCGAGGCGCGCGCCAAGAAGGCGCTCCTCGACCCCGCGCGGTCGCGGAACGCGGAACGGTCCCGCGCGGAACTCGACTCGGGCCGGAGCTACTCGCGATACGTCACCGAGCTCCTCAAGCTGGCGTGCGGCCCTGAGCTCGTGCGCCTGCGTCTGTTCCCGGACGCGAAGGAGCTCACGGAGAGCTTCGCCGCGAACAACGCGGCGCGGAGCTTCCTGTGGTCGAAAAACGCGGCGGGGCGCGCCCGGGTGGACCCCGCGGACGCCGCCGTGACGTGCGTCGCCGTCGGCGACGGGAACACGCCCAGGACGGCGGCGCTGTTCGCGTTCCTCACCAGGTGGCACTGCGTCGCGGTGGACCCGGAGATGGTGGAGTGGCGCGAGTGGCGGAAAAGGCGCGGCGTCGTCGACGCCGACGACGACGCCGACGGCGACCGTCCCGGCGTCCCGACGGGCGCTTGGGGCGGCGTCCGGCGCTTGCGCGCGTTCCGCAAGAAGATCCAGGAGGTACGCGTGGAGTGCGAGAAGGCGGTTCTGGTGCTGGTGCACGCGCACGTCTCTCTGGCGGAGTGCCTCGCGCAGGTCCAGACGCGCAGCGGGCGGTGCTCGGCGGTGATCCTGCCCTGCTGCAACTGGTACCAAAAGTTGCGGCACCCGGAGGGCGCGCCGCCGCTCGCCGAGTACGACGACGGGAGCGTCGCGTCTCCGCAGAGGACGGTCCGGGTCTTCGACGACTTGCCGTGCGGGACGCTGGGCGGCGAAGGCGCGTGTCATCGGGCGTGGGCGAGCGACGTGGTGTGCGAGACGGTGCGGTAGCGTACGACGCGTTTTTAGACCGAAAGCACGAAATTTACAAAAACACCTCATTACGCTCGTCGTCGTCATCGCGTCGCCACCGCCAGCGCGGCGACGACGGCGACGACGAAGAGCATGCAGCACACGTGTCTCCTCTTTCCCAGCGAGGGCGTGCAGTCGCTTCCCCCGAACGCGATGGACTCCACCTCGCGCGGCGGGTCCGCGGGACGGGACGCGTCCGAGACGATCTCGCCGGCGGGGTTGGCGTGCGACAGCGTCTTGCGGTCCGGCAGTTTCAAGAGCAGCTTGTACAGGTCGACGTCTCCCAGGTCGCGCGGCGGCGAAAACGCCAGCCACTTGGCGCGCAGAGGCAGATCTTCACCCTCGGAAGAGACGGAGAGAGGCGTCTCCAGGTCCTCGCGGCGGTCGCACGAGACGGACAAGAGCGCGACGGCGTCTCGCATGAATGCGTCGCCGCCGCTCTGCGTCAGCGTCGCGGGGTCGACGCGCCACGCCACCGAGACGGTCCGCCCGCCCTGCGCCTCCAGGAGCGCGCGGAACCCGAGCAGGAAGGGCGCCGAGCCGGGGGCCTGACCGTGCAGGCGCAGGAAGCGCTTCACTTCCGCGCGGATCTCCCGCGCGTCGCAGGGAACCGGGGGACCCCGCGCGGCACCCAGCGCCTTTTCCAGCGCGCCCCACTGACCGCTCGCCAGATCCGCGTGGAACGCCGCCCTCTTCGCGTTCGCGGACGCCACAGCCTTCGCCGACGGCCCCACCTCGGGGGCGGCGTCGAGCTCGGCGTCGCGCGACGACATCGTGCCCGCTCGCCACACTCGCCTCGTGTTGTGGCCGGGGGGGGCGGCGGGGCCCGAGAACGAGAAGCAGTCGGCACGTCCTGTTTTTTGACGACAAAATGTGAACGACAGGCGAACTTCGAAAGCGGCGACCGATGAATTTCCCTATTATTTCCGCCGAACCAGGGTGTTATGATATCGATAATATGCTCTGGGTGTTATGAAAAAGACACGATGCGCGCGCTCGCGCGCACACCTCAGGGCGCGCGCGCACGGCGCCATGGGGTATCTCGGGCGGCAGCGGTCGTACCGGGAGCCGCCGTCCTCCGGGCGGCGACTGTCGTTGCGGGACGCGGACGACGGCCTGGGGCCGCACCCGAGCAACTCGCGGCACGGCAGCCTTCTGTCCGCCGCGGGTCTCGCGGCCCGAGAAAACGAGCAAAAGCTACGATCGAGCTCGCGGCGGAGCCCCGCCGCGCACACTAAGCGCTCGATGAGCCGCGCGGCGCGCGCGGAGGAGAAGATTCGACTCCTGGACGGCATCGGCGGGTACACGCCGCACGGCAGCCTGCCCTCCCGTCGGGACGGGGGCTCGTCGTCGTCGTCCGGCGGATGGGGGTTCAGCAAGTACGCCCCCTCCGCGGGCCAGGCGGTGCTCGCGTGCGCGTTCGTCGCGATGGTCGGCGCGGCCGTCGCGTTTCCCGAAGCTCTCACCGCGGCCAGGTACGCGCTCACCGGCTCGATCGCCAGGGCCGTCGCCGCGCGCCACAGGATCAACGCGGCGGACGCCGAACCGGATCCGTCGTCGTCGTCGTCGCCGCCGTCGCGTCGGTCGGAGACTTCCGCCGGATCCGACGCGGATGCGCCCTGCGTGCGCCTGGTCGCCGGGGACGCCGGCGTCTCATCGGAGCTCCTGTCTCTGGTGCACGCGGCGAAGCGTCTCCGCGAGAGCGGCACGCGCGTCGTGTGGGACTACGCGGACGCCGCGGCGACGTGTCCGTGCGGTGAGCTCGTCCGTTCGGGGAGCGACGCGTCCGGAGACGACGCGGCGCGGCGCTCTTCTTTTTTGTCCGCGCGGCGGCTGCTGCGCCTCTCCGCCTCCTCCGCCGAAGCGTGCGCGCCGGGCCGGTCCGCGCGCGAGACCAACAACGGCTGGACCGCGCTGTTCGCCAGCGACGCGCGCGCGTTCACGGACGCGTCGGCGGAGGCTGACGATTCTTCGTGCCGCGCGGAGGCGCCGTCGGCGAAGAAAACGGAGGCGGGCGAGGACGCCGACGCGTTGCTGGTGGTGGGCGCGCGCAACGCCATGTGCGAGGAGATGCTGGGCGCGTGGGTGTTGAGCCCGGCGATGCGCGCGGAGGTGGACGCCGCGACGAAAAAACTGGGCGGAGACCTCGGGCGCGTGGTGGCGTTCCACGTCGGCGGCGAGACGCGCGCGGCGGCGGCGCGCGCGTACGACGCCGACGTGGAGAAGGAGGTGCGGAGACTCGCCGCGTTCGTGCGGGAGCACGCCGAGAGCTCTCGGCCCGCGACGTCCCCGTCGCGGGGCTGGGCGGAGAAGGCGGCGAAGTACGAGGCGGAGGTGAACGCGGAGGAGAAGGCGATCGAGGAGGAGGACGCGGAGGGGGCGGCGGCGTCGACCGGGGGTTCCGAAAAGACCGGGGGTTCCGAAAAGACGGCTTCCGAAAAGAAACGCGCGTCTTCCGAGTCGTCCATGAAATCGGTTTCGAAGACGGCGTCGAAGAAACCCGCGGGCGCCCCCGCGGGCGACGAGGGCGTCCGCGCGTACGTCGCGTCGGCGATCCACGACCTCGCCGCCGGTCGAGGAGGAGGCGAGGACGACGCCAGGCTCGCGAAGCCGCCTCGGGACGAGCCCACGTTGATGGACCAATTCGCGAGCTGGCTGAAGCGCAGGGACGCTGTGGATTTTCCCGCGGAGGCGTCGAGGCGTCTCCTCGCGGTGACCACGGACGCGGACGCCGGGCGAGTCGCCGCCGAGAAGCTCATGCGCGCGGGGAGCGTGTTCGCGTCCGCGGAGGACGTCCCGCCGGTGAGGCCGGAGGACCTGTCCCTGCTCGAGCGCGTCGGCGAGAAGTTCGAGAGCTTCAAGCTGGAGCTGGCCGGCGCGGCGGCGGCGCGGGGGGAGTCAGAGCGCGCCGAGGAGGAAAAGGAGGCGCGGGACCGGTTCGAGGACACCAAGGCGAGCGTCGCGGCGGAGATCGCGCGCGCCGCGGAGGCGCCCTTCGAGGACGTCGCGAGGCTCAGCGGCGCGAAGGGGTGGCGTTGCGTGATTCTCGGCGCGGATGCGAAGATGGCGCGGCGCGTGGCGTCGGCGCTGGAGGAGGCGGACGCGCCGTGCACTGTGGTTGACCGCGTGTCCGAGACCCGCGCACAAAGGGAAGGTTCCGCCGCCGCCGAGGGCCCGTTCGTGTCGCTGTCGGCAGCCTCGCGGTGCGCGAGCACGGTGGCGGACATCGTGGACGCCGAGCTGGCGGCGCGCGCGGCGCGCGCCGTCGTCGCGGCGCCCGCCGCCGGCGCGCGCGTGGCGGCGCTGCTGCAGCAGTGCCGCGAGGACCGGCTGGACATGGTGGACTGGGCGGGCCTCGGCGTGCACGAGCTCTCCGTGTCCTCGGCGCTGGACGCGTGACGTCGTGCAATCATGTAGTAGATAGCTACGAAAGTAGAATAAACCCATACGCGTATCGTACGTATACGTAGTGTAGTGACAAACAACAAACACCGGAAGAATTCATCGCGCGATCCGACCCGTCCACGCGCTCGTCTCGCTTTTCATCTGAGAGTCGTTCGTAGTTCCCGCGCGCGGCGCGGGTCCGGCGCGCGTCGCGGCGAGCGCCTTTCGCGACCGCCGCGTCATCCGAGTTTGAGCGCGCGCATCCCCTCGAGCGCGCCCGCCGCGTCGGCGTCGCCGGCGCGCGTCTTCTTCCCCGTCCCGCCGCCGCTCTTCCAGCGCGCGGAGAGCTCCCGCATGACGAGCTTGTGCGGCGTCCCCGCGGGGAGCCGCTCCTTGACGCTCCCGAAGTGCTCCTTAACGAAGAGCGAGAACGCGGTGGCCTTCTTCTCCTCCGCCTTGGTGCCGTCCGCGTTGAACTTGCCCAGAAACTCGAGCGCGCCGTTGCACACGCCGCACGCCTTGGCGGCGACGTCGATGGACTTGCTGTGGCGCCCGTACTCCTGCAGGCACCACGACTGCGTGCAGCGGTACTTGTACGGCTGGTGGATCTGGTACGAGTGGCACGTGTCCACGCGCACCACCGGGTACGCGCGCATCGCGCGCTCGGCCCACTTCTTGAACACGGACCCGTGCGGCGGCTTGGCGCAGTGATCCAGCAACCACGCCGCCGCGTGGCACATCTCGTGCAGAAGCGTCGCCTCCAGTTTTTCAGCCGTGTCCAGCACCTTGGTGCTCAGCTCGATGCGCGCGTGGTACTCCGACGCGCCGCTGCTCCGGGTCACCTTGCGGTAGTGCGTCAGGCCCGCCGTCGTCAGCAGCTTGGCGTTCCAGGTGATCTCGAACCGTTCGGGCAGCGCGCCGCCGAACCCGTCGCGGTTGAACTCGCGGTAAAGCTCTGTCGCCACCGTCTCCTTGTGCCGCGCGAAGTTCAGGCGCTTGCCCGGCTTCGCCGCAGACGCGAGCGCCGCGGCGAGCGCCTTGCTGTGCGTCGGGGGCGCCTCGCCGAAGCCCGCGTACGCGCCGCCGCCGGGCTTGCGCCCGATGGCGCTCTTGGGCGTCTTGGGGTTGTACGGGTTCGCGAGAAGCGCCCGCGGGGGCGTGGGCGTGCGCAAGCCGTCCAGGCAGTACGGGTCCGCGGGCTCCGCGTTCGCTTCTTTTAAAGCGCGCGGGCCGCGCGTTTCCGCCTGCTCGGCCTCGTCGCCGCTGAGCTCGACCGCGTCGTTCGCGGCGGAGGGGGACACGAAGGTCACGCCGCGCTCGGCTCGAGCGCCACGCGGTCGGTCACGGACCGCGTCCGCGTTCGGCATGATACCCCCCGAGCGCGCGCGGATGTCATCCGCGATGGCCGCCTCGGACGCGTCCGAGGCGTACTCGACTTCGTCGTCGCCCACCACGAAGTCGTCGTCGCTCTCGTCGCCGCCATCCGCGGACGCCTCGTCGTCGCTCTCGTTGCCGTCCGCGGACGCCTCATCGTCCAGCCACGTCAGGGCCTTCTCACGCGCGGACGCCACCGCCGAGCCGCGCGCCGCCGCGCGGCGGCTCGGGCGGCGCGCGGGCGAATCCTCGCCCGCCTCCGCCTCGGTCCGGAAAACCGTCTCCCGGGGCTTCTTGAGCGCGGATTTCGGAAACGAAGGCGCGCGCGCCAGCGCGGCGGAAGACGCCGCGGACGTCGCCGCCGCGACGCGCGCGTCGCGCGTCGCGTCGCTGGCGGCGCTCGCGTCGTCGGTGAAGTCGAAATCCGGGCGCGCCGGCCCGCGCGCGGGCTTCGCCGCCGACTTCAGGCGGAGCATGGACTTCTTCTTGCCGGTGGTGGGCGGCGCGGGCGTGAACGCCGGCGCCGCCGGGGGCGTCGCCGGCGCCGGCGACGCGGGGGGCGTCGACTCCGCCGCGGCGGGGGAGACGAACGCGACGGCGGTCGCTTTCGGCGGGGGATCGGGGCTCTCTCCCGAGCTCTCCGCCGCTGCCTCCTCCTCCTCCTCGTCGCTCAGCACGACCCTGCGTCCGTGGCGCTTGCGCACGCTCACGGGGCCGTCGGAGTCGGAGTCGGAGTCCTCCGCGGCCTCCTCCGGCGCTGCGGCGGCGAGATCCGCGGGGGGCGAGGGGGACGCGGCGACGGGCGTGCCTCCGGGGAGCTCCGCGACGTCCACCACCTCCGGGCCCGGCGACGCTGCCAGCGTCTCTTCAGCCTCGAACGCCTCCGCCTCGGCGAGCGCCGCGGCGTTTGCCAGCTGGCAAACATCCGCCTCGTCGTCGTCGTCGCGCTCCGTGCCCGCCGCGGAAGCCGTGTCGGCGACGGAGTCGCACTCGTCGTCCTCGTCCTCGCCCGTTCGCGCGTCGTCGTCGTCCTCCTCCGTCCCGGCGACGGACTCGCCCGCCTCGCTCTCGTCCTCGCAGGAGGACAGGTCGCAGGACGCGTCGTCTCGAGACGGGTTTTCTTCGTCGGCCTCGTCTTCCTCGGCGCGCGCCTCCGCCTCCGGCGGCGACGCCGCGGTGGACGCCGTCGAGGCCAGCCCGTCGATCCGCGGGATCTGGACGCCGGGGAGCTTGAACGGCCCGCCCACCGCGGCGAAGCGCTTCGTCAGGCACGCCACCGGGTCCCCGCACGACGCGCCGTCCTCTCCGCAGGCTGCCTCCCCGCACCCCAGGACGCCCTCCTCCACGGTGTACGTCTCCGCCGAAACGCGCGCGGCGGGCGCGCGCGCGGCGGCGAGCGCGGCGGCGAGCGCCGGCGCGGAGACGTTTTCGTTTTCGTTCCCGGCGCTTCCGCCGTTCGCGGACGCGACGGAGCCCATCGGGGACGGAGGCGCCGTCGCGAAGACGTCCTCGTCCTCGTCCGAGAGGTTTTCGCCGTCTCGTTCGCGCGCGAGGCGTGGCGCCGAAGAGAGGCTCTCGACGAGAGAGCGTTTTCGCGCGTCCCGGAGGACGCGCGTCGCCGCCTCCGGATCCCCCGGGTCCGCCGCCGCCGCGGGGGGACCCGCCTCGGCATCCTCCTCCTCGACCGCCTTCACCTCCGCCTTCGCCTCCGCGTCGAGGCTCGCGACGAGGCGCTTGACCACCGTCGACGCCGCCTCCCTGGCGTTCGGTCGCGCGGGGTTCGCGCACAGCGACAAGATGGCCTCGGCCGGATCGACGCCGCGCGCGCGCATGCGCGCCAGGCCCTCGCGCATCAGGCGCACGCCTTCGAGGCGCGCGCGTTCCGCCGCGTCGGACTGCACGGGCGCCTCCGGCGCGGACGCGGTCGCCTCCTCCGGCTCGGGCGCAGGGGGCTCCTCGCGCGCGGGGGGCTTCTCGGGCTCAACCGGAGTCGCAGCCTCGGCCTTCTCGGGGTCGGGCGTGGCCCGCTCGGCGTTCGTCGCGGACGCCTCAGCGTCGGTCTCGTTCACGACGCGCGCCATCCTCGAGTCCGCGGCCGGGGTTTTGTTCGTGCGTTCGCGAAGAGGCGCGCGCAGAGGCTTCGCCTTCATCACCGGCGTGCTCACGGGAACATCTCTGCTCACCACTTCCTCGTCCACGTCGTTGCCGACGATGGAGACGGTCCCGCCGAGCTTGCGCCTGGATGGAGGGGGAGGGTCGTCAGTTTCGGCGAACGCACCGGGGAGCGGCGTGAGACGCGCGGTGGGTTTCGACGGGCGGGGGGAAACGGTGACGCGCACGAACCTCGAGCGGCGCGTGCCCGGCGTCTTCGTCGGGGTCCTCGCCAACAGCTGGCTCGCCAGGCTGCTCATGGCGACCGCTCGTGCACCTCGTTGTGGGACGTGCCGACGAGCGGATCTTTTGTTTCCCCTCTCCATTTCACAATATACGAGACTAAATGATCATACAAGCGACCTCAAGGAAACTGAGCGTTTCGTTGCAAAACGCGAATCCCGCTCGACGGTTCGGTGCCGAAAAAGACCGACACGCCGCCCAGAGCCGCCAGATCGTCCATCGCGCCGAGCACCGACCATGAACGTCCCCGCGGTCAACGACCTGCAGCAGAAGCTCTCCGCGGTGATGGAGGAGCTCGACCACAAGGTGTTTCGGCCCCAGCAGGTGCGTTCCCGTCGCCCCCCCTCCATCCCCGACCGGCACCGCGCGCGATCGCGTCGTTTCCACGTCACTCACGCCGTGCCGACCCCCGCGTCCCGACCCCCCATGCACTCGCGCTCGCGCAGAAAGCCGCGTTCCTGTGCCAGGCGAAGTGCACGGACATGCGCGGTCCCCAGGAGGAGATGCACCGGTGCCTGCAGCAGTGCGGCGAGCCCATCGCGAGGCACGAGGCGGCCGTCATGGGGGAGCTCCAGCAGTTCCAGCAAAGGATCCAGCGGTGCGTCGTGCAGTGCCAGGACAAACAGGCGGGGCAGACCGCGCCGGACACGAAAAAGTACGAGAAGTGCGTCTCCGAGTGCGCGGTGTTTTACCAGAAGGAGCTCGCGCAGCTCAAGCCGAAGCTCCTGAAGAAACCGTGACGGGGTGGGACGAGCGTAGGTCATCCCCACACATCGTCTACAATAAAATGATAGACTACTACGAGTACGTATCTCAGAACAGCGAGACGACGTCGTAACGCGCGTCGCCTTCTACGCCGCCTTGGCTTTCGCCGCCTGCTCTGACGCGTTTCGCGCGCCTCGCCGCCACGCCGCCGCGCACCGCCGGCGTCTCAGGAAGTGCCTCGTGTCCCACATGGCGCCGACGAGCAGCGGCATCGCCGTCGGCAGGAAGAGAGGCACGTACACCGCCATCGAAAACTCGGGCGGGAAGTACATCTCGGCGGTGAACTCGGGGTGGTAAAACGCCGACTCGGCGACTCGGCGCGCGTCGCGCGCGCGCGCCGAAGCCCTCGCGCCAAAACCTCCGTCGCGCGCGGCGGCGCGCGCCTCGCGCAGGAAGCGCAGCGCCTCCTCGGCACCCGCTGCGAGCGCCGCCGGCACGTGCATGTCCGGCAGGTTCGCGGCGGTCTCCACGAGCGCCGCGAGCGTCGACCGCGCCTCCTCCGCCTCTGCCACCGCGCGGCGGCGCGCGACGGCGTCCGCCTCCCACGCGGCGAAGCCGCCCGGCGCGCGCGCGGAGGTGAGCGTCAGCGGCTTCACCTCTGCGCGCGTGTCCGGTGTGCCGAACACCGTGCGCGCGCTCGTGGCCCCCCGGGCGCCCACGTCCAGGACGGTCGCGTCGCCGCCCCCGACAGCCGCGCCCGGCGGCGCGGGCGGCAGCCCGAACGCCACGCGCAGGCTCGCGGCGAAGGCCGAGAGGACAAACTCGAGGGCCTCGTCGGCGAGCACCGTCGGCGCGGGCGCGGTGACGTTCTCGGTCATCGCCGCGAGCGACGGCGCGCGGCCGACGCGACCAAGCTTGGACGAACGTTTCGGCTTCTCCGACTGATCCCCATACGATTCGTACGCGTCGGGCGCGTCGGAAGACGTCGCGCTCGATACGCCTTCCCCCGCGCACGTCGCCGGGTTCCACACGACGACGCCGCCCCAGCCCGGGACGTCGAACGCGGCGGCGGTCCCGGCGGCGTCATCGCTCTCGAGTCGCGACTCGAGCGCGAGCGGGCACTTGTCCCTCGGGGGCACGTACGCCACGAGGTGCGTGGGCGGCGCCGTCGTATCCGCGGGGGACGTGTCGACGTTCCACGAGGACGTGTCCACGAAGAAAGGCAGCTCGGCGCGGGGCAGCACGAACGCGCGCGCGTCTTCGTCCCACGCCGCGCGCTCGCTGGCGACGCGCGAGGCGGCGTGCCGAAGCACCTGGCCCTCGACGTTCAGAGTCACGCAGCGCGCCAGCGCGGCGGCGGCGCGCCTCGCGAAGCGCGCCTCGACGTCCCGCGCGAACCGCCACGAGTGGCTGTGCCCGCGGCGGTCGGGCGCCGCGTCCGCGAGCGTGAACGAGAGCGTCGCCGCGCCATCGGGGCGCGTCGCCGGGAAGGCGTTTCTCGCGCGTCGCGCTCTTCGCGCGTCGCTCTCGGCGCTCTCGTCGCGACTCTC
>Ga0181561_10004890_pt1 | contig 11447 bp, 7 predicted proteins | sample 011ome_19_FD_133760 | JGI IMG/M metagenome (GOLD analysis project Ga0181561, IMG submission 133760) | Coastal salt marsh microbial communities from the Groves Creek Marsh, Skidaway Island, Georgia - 011510BT metaG (megahit assembly) | ecosystem: Environmental > Aquatic > Marine > Intertidal zone...
ACAGCTTGCGCATGAACCCATCCTGCTCGTACTTTTTCTGATACGCCCTGATCTTCGTCTCCGCGTCCGGGTCGGTCTCGGGGGTCAGCTCGACGACCTCGTCGGGGTACGGCTTGTCCGTGATCACGTACCACACGGTGTGCAGCCTGAAGTAGTTCCCGTCGCCGTCCCTCACGCCCGGGCCGCGCTCGTCGGACACGGTCGTGACGTCTATCATGGGCTTGACGAGGACGTCGTAACGCGCGACGGGGGACTCCGCGGTCGGCGGGGACTTCACGGCGAGAATCTCGGCCCATTCGTCGAGCCACTCGCCCGCGCGCTTGACGCGGACCGGGTGGCCGACCGGGAGGAGCGCCGCATCGGAAGACGCGGGGGCGGCGTCGTCGTCGGGAGGCGACTCCATCTGTGCCGCGGATGTCATTCGCGATCGCGAGAGACGCAGCGCAGCGAGTTTCACGTCCTGTTACCGATGAATCGCAGGTTCACGTTGATCGATCCGAGGAACATTCAAAGCAAGGATTCACCCGCATTTTTTCGCCGCGATCACGAAAATAATCTCGCAGAATCTCCGCACTCTCGCGCGAAATTTGTTTTTCGTGGGTTCCGAGGCGTCGCGGACGCCACTCCGACTCGCGCGGCGTGCCATGATCACTGGCTGTCGACGGCACAACGTGACCGTCTTCTCCGTCGCGAAGCAGCGCGTTTGGGAGGTGGAGCGCGAGGTGTACAGGATACGCGCGTGAGCTCCGCGAGCTTTATCCTGAACAAATTCACTTTAGCGACAGCGTCCTCGTCAGGACGCGCGACCTTTCGAACGCGCCGGGGTCGTCGACGTGAACGATGAAGTTCCTCGAGGACCCGTCGCTGAGCAGGTGCGACCCCGCCCCGCGCGCCTTTCCTCTCGCCTCGCCGCCGCGGACGCGTCTCCGGCGCGTCGCGGTGTCCCCGCGCGCGCGGACCTCGTCCCCACGCCGCGGTTCAAAAATAATCTATCCGAAGCGCGAGAAGAGAGACAACGACGCTGACGACTCGCGCGCGCTTCCCTCCGCCTCGCAGGATCAACGCGTTCTTCAACCACGTCAACGTCGGCGATTACGCCGTCATAGGCCAGCTCGAGGCGTATTCATGTGCGCAGGCGCACGAACCCGGTCGAACGCGACCGTCCCGACGCGCTTCCGTCGTCGTTTCAAACCGCGCCCGCGGCCTCGTTCTGCCGAATATTCATTCATTCGTTCGCGAGTCTCACGTTCGTTCCGTCCCGCGCACAGGCAAACTCGCGGGCGTGGACAAGAAACTCTCCGCGAGCATCGACCAGGACGTCGTCGAGATGATGGCCGGGTCCCCCTCGAACCTATCCTCCTCCCCCGTGGGCCCGCTCACGGATCCCTCCTCGCGGAAGACGCTCATCTACCTCATCCTGACGCTGAATCACGCGTACCCGGATTACGACTTTAGCGCGCTGCGCGGGCACCACTTCACGAAAGAAAACTTACACACCGGCGTCGTCAGGGTGCAGCAGGACATCGATGCGCTGCTGCTCGAGTGCGCGAAGGTGTACGAAGCGCAGGAGGGCGGCGCCGAGTCGGGCGGTTTATCCGCGGAGCTGTGGAAATCCATCGACGACGTCATCGGACTCGTCGACTGCGACGCGTACACGTACAAGGCGGTCGCGGAGGGGGATCCGTTCACGGACGAGGGAAACCTGTGGTCGTTCAACTACTTCTTCTACAACCGGAAGCTGAAGCGCATACTGTACTTTTCGTGCCGGGCGGTGAGCAAGACCGCGGACGACGACGACGACGGCGGCGGGCCGGGGTGGGCGGACGAGTCGTTCGTGGACGACATGGACATGGAGGAGTACTGATCCGAGCGAGCGCGGAAGCCGGCGACGGCATGACATTCTTTTTCACGTGTACAGTAAAGCGAAGCGAGCGGCGAGAACAGTCGTCGCGTGTAACAATACGAGTGAGACGTCAATACGGACGTTACGAACGTTTCCCTCTCCGCGCTCACACGCGCGCCGTCGTCCTGTTCCTGCTCGCGGACATCTGAATGCTCTTGTGCGTCTTCACGAGGCGCGTCAGCGACCGTCGCACGACGCAGTACGCCACGACCGCGGCGACGAGCACGACCGCGCCCACGATGAGCGCGATCGCGTACGGCACCTCCATCAGCATCCGCGTCCAGTGCATCGGCGGCGGGGCCGGGTCCAACCCTTTCGCCGCGCGCGCGGCGCCGCGCTCGTGGAACGCGTCCACGGCGCCGAGAAGCGTCTCCTTCTGCTCGTCCGACATCTCCGCGCCCTTCATCTTGAGCCGTTCCTCCGCGCTCGCCGACGCCTTGTCCCAGAAACGCTCCGACCCCATCTTCCGCGGCTCGTCGTCGTCGTCGTCGTCGCGCGGGGATCTCGCGTCGTCGACAAAGTCAGCCTCCTTCTCCGCGGCTTCCCTCGCGGCGGCGCATTCGCGGCTCACGTCGCGCGCGTGCTTCTTCAGGCACGCGTGCACGCGCCCGCGCCCGCGCCCGCGGGCGACCCCCGCGCAGTATTTCTTCACGTCCTCCGCGCACGCGGACGCGAGCGGCGCGTCGAGCTCGAAGTTTTTCGCCGCCGCTTTCATCGCCCTCCTCATGGACGCGACGCACGCGTCGGACTTCACCCTCCCCGCCCTCGTCGCGTCGCGCAGGCACTTGAGCACGCGCCCTTCCCCCTTCGGAACGTCCGCGCACAGACGCGCCCGGTCGTCCTCGCACGCGGTACGCGCGTCGCGGTCGAAGCGAATGTCCCCCGCGGCTTTGACGCGGTCCGCGGTCACCGCCGCCGCGCACTCCGCGCCCATCCCCGCGCCCTCAGGGCCGTTCTATACGAGCGAATGTCGGGGTGGAGTTGAAAGGCGTCAGTTGAAGTTGAAAGGCGCCGAGGGCGGGTATTGAAAGCGAGGGGTGGGCGAAGAGAGACGACGGCAAAAGTCCTTAAGGATCGGCGTTCACCACGCCAACGCGGTCGTATGGGAACCAGTGTATAGAACGCACCTCCGCGTCCGCCGCCGCGCGAAGGCACTCCACGACGCGTCCTCTCCCGGGCTTGACGTCGGCGCACAGCGACGACGCCTCCGCGGCGCACGCGGCCGCGATCTTCGGGTTCGCGCGCCAGTCCTCGCCCGCCCACTGCGATCGCTCCGAGAGCTTCGCCGCGCACGACGGCGACAAGACGCTCTCGTATTTCTCCAGACACGCCCATAACTTCCCTTCTCCGGGCGTCACCTCCGCGCAGTGCGACTTCAGGTCCGACGCGCACGCGGCGACGAGCGGCGCGTCGCCGCGGATGTCGCTCGCGGAGGACGCCATCCGTCGCGTGATGTCCGCCGCGCACGCCTCGTCGGTGACGTTCCTGGCCGCGTGGTTCCGCTTGAGGCACTCCAACACCGCGCCGGATGCGCTGAGGGTCGTTCCATACAAAAATAGTTCATCGGTCAGTTGAAAGGGACCCACGCGATCAAGTGTTGAAACCGGGCGATGGGTGAAAAACATTTGTACAGAACGCACCTGATTTTGTCCTCGGCGTCTTCCAGCTCCCTCGCGCAGAGCTCCGCGGCGACCGCCTCGCACGCGCGGCGCGTGCGAAAGTCGAGGCGCCAGTCCGCGGCTCTTCGAACCGACTTTCTCTCCATCGCGGACCTGCACTCCTGCGTGAACGTCGCGTCGTCGAGGTGGTTCGCGAGGCACGCGACCACCCTCGCCTCGCCGGGGGGAATCGAGGAACAAAACGCGTCTCTGTCCACCGCGCACGCGCGCGCGAGGAACCCGTCGAACCGCACGTCCTCGCTCTCCTCCACCTCTCGTCGGAACAGCTCTCTCTTGCACCGAGGGCTGAGCGCGGCGCGCTTGTCTTTGAGGCACTGCTCGACGCGGCCGCCGCCCCACGCCACCGCGGCGCAGAGATTCGCGCGGTCGTCCTCGCACATCGTCGCGAGCGGCGCGTCCAGCGACACGTCCTCGCTCTGGTCGATCTGCCTCGCGTCGACGATCGCCGCGCAGTCCGGGGAGAGCTCTCGCTTGCGCGACTTGAGGCAGCGGAACACGAGCCCGGTGCCGGGTTCGACGTCGCCGCAGAATTTCTTCACGTCGGCGTCGTCGCCGGCGCCGCACGCCGACGCGAGGTCAAAGTCCAGACGAAAGTCCGCGAACCGTCGCGAGTACGCGTCCCTGATATCCTTCTCGCACGCGGGGGTGATCGCCGCGGGGCCCTTAGCGGAGACGCTCTTGACGCACTCAAAGTACGAGCGGTGGCCGACGGCGACTTGGAGGAGACTCCGCGACGCCAAAGGCGACGCGCTCGAGCTCCTCGTCGTCGTCGTCACGTTCGTCTTTTCGGTCGTCTTCGTCGTCGTCGTCGCGTTCGTCTTTTCGGTCGTCTTGGTCGTCGGCGCGTCGGTCTTCACCTCGTCGTTCTTCTTCTCGGCGACGTCCCCGTCCGCGTCGCCTTCCGCGATCGCCATGCGCGCGAGGAAATCCGGGTGCATCGCCGAGGGCACGCACGAGTCCGCGATGACGGCCGCGCACGCGCCCGCGGGCGAGATGTCCCCCGAGCGCTCCGCGAACGACGCGAGCACGCGCGCGTGCGTGTCCTTCTCGGACTCGCTGAAGTCGGAGATGTCCACGACGCCGCCCGGCTCGGTCGTCGCGTCCGCGTCGTCGTCGTCCTCCGACGGCGTTTGGGTCTCTCGCGCGTCCATCGGCGCTCGCTCGGAGGAAGACGGCGACGGCGACGGCGACGGCGACGGCGACGATCTCGGCGAAGCGTCGTCGGCGCGCGATCGCGATCGCGTCGGGGCTGGCGCCGGCGCCGCGGCGTCGCCGGCGCGCGCCGCGCGCGCGACGCCCGCGGAGGAGAGTGTCAAGCACATCAGGAAGAGGATCGCGGCGCGGAGCCCGGCGATCCCGCGGCCGCGCGTCATGACGGTCGAGGGGCGATCGTCGGAGGCCGCGTGCGGGAGACTGATTCCTCCCGCACAGCAAGCGTTCAGCAGATCTTCGTTTCCTGTCCGACGCGACGAAATCCTGCGGCGTTGAATGGGTGGAGAGAGGAGGACGCGGTCTGTTCGAGAGGACGCGGTCTGTTCGAGCGCGAGAGATGACACGTCACGAAACGCCTCGACACCGTGCGTTTGATTTTAAACATGTAAAATTTACATCGCAAGGCTACGTGCTCGACGCGTCGGCGACGCTCGTCGCGCGCGCGCGGCGCGCGGGACGGTCGGGGTCGTCGGCGCTCGAGCGGCGCTCGCGCGGTGGGAAAGTCTACAGTAGTAAGAAGAGCCGCTCGCCGACGCGCGCGGCGTCAACTGCGCGTTGACGCGCGCGCTCGCGTCGCGACGGCGCCGTGATACCCCTCGCGAGATGTCAGGCGGCCATGACCACGGGAGTAGCTACGGCTAATGCGGGAACGGGCGCCGTCTCCGGCGTTTTGATCGGCTCCGACTCCGGCTCCGGCGAGGGCGTCTTCGGGGACATGGAGACGCGGTGCTTCCACCCGGCGATCATCCCGCGGCAACTCGGCGCTCCGCACGCGCACTCGAACGCGCCGCCCTGCATGATGAGGTCCTCCTCCGTGTGCTCGTAGTCGATCGTGATCGCTTCGCCGGGGTGAACGTCCCGGTTCGCCGTGAGTTTGATCGCGTAGTTGGTCGGGTACACCGTCACGTCGCAGTTGGGTTCGCACGAGTGGTTGAGGAAGTTGTCCAAGTCGTTCGGCGTCTCGCTAAGAGAGTAGAGCGCCCCAGGGCGCTGCTTCGACGGGCGGACTTGAAGGCACGCGTTGTACGCCACGACGGAGCCTTTCATCTGCGAGTCGCGTTTGAGGACGTTCGGGGGCAGGAACACGACGGTCTCCCCGGCGGGGATGACGCCGCCGCCGCGGACGGGCGCGCCGTCCTCGTCGAAGAGGCCGTTGAACTCGACGTACGTCCCGAGCTCGGGCGTCTCGTTCAGCCCCAGGGGGTACTTCTTCGAGACCGCCTTCGCGTGCGCGCGGCACTGTTCCTTCGTGAAGAACGCCTCCGGGTGCGCGTGGCGCGCCGACGACACGTTCTTCGGCGCGAGAAACGCGTCCGGGAAATAGTACTCGTTCTCGCCGTCGGCGCGCGCGGTCCCCGCGATGAGGTTCTCGACGTGCGGCATGCAGTGGCCCTTGTACTTCGCCTGGAACTCCGGCGCGCGCCAGTCGTCCCCGGTGACGCGCCCGCGGCACGACGGCGCGCCGCACAGGCACTTCCACGTCTGCTCCGCGTCTTCGGAGGTGGCGTAGTCGAACGTGAGCTCGTCGCCCGGACGCAGATCTCGCGACGCGGTCATCACGACGACGCCGTCCCACTCCACCCTCGTGGGTTCGAACCAGCACGTGGGCTCGCACGAGTGGTTCATGTACATCGACGGGTCCTCGCTCTGGAGCTGCCACTGAGACATCGGGATCCGGTCGAACTCCGGGAGCGCCTCGTACGCGTCTTCGCCGACCTTGTACATGTAATGTTCGAAGATCTTCCTCTCGCGCGGCGGGAGCGAGTCGACGTAGAGCTTGCACCGCGGGATCGAGACCCACTCCGGCTCGGTCGCTTGGTCTTCCCACCACACGATGTCGCCCTTGGGGATGAACGACGTGATCGTCAGCGCTTTGCCGCCGCCCACGGCGCCGCGTTCGGTGACGACGACGGACTCGTGCAGCATCGCGCGGACGACGGGTCGAGGAGTCTTTTTTAAGAGGTTTTCTCGAGGGGTTCGACGGCGAGGTCGAGGGCGAAAGGACGCGGACGCGGCGCGCGGACGAGACCTAAGGCTCTTCGCGCTGATGCGGGAAGAAAGGTTCGACGCGGTGCCGATGTGTGTCGTCTGCGGCGCGCGCAGCATACGAGTGAGGGAGTGTCGTTTCGTCCCGAACAAAAGAACGCGTTTCATAAAACGCGTTTTTCCGATCCGAATCGTTGATCTGTCCGCCAGCGGTCGGTCGTCTGCTCGGACATCGGAGCCGAGAGACGAACGCCGAGCGGTCAATCATTCGCGGGGGCACGGCGACGCACCGCGCGCGAAGGATCGGTCGACATGGCGACCGCGGCGGACAGGTTTAACATCAACAGGTGCGCGCGCGTTCGCGCATCGCGATCGCGGCCGTCCGAACCCGCGCGATCGCTCGCGCACGCGACGATCGCTCGGCGCTCGTCAACCCTAAAATAAAATGCCCCGATCCGCGCCCCGATCCTGACCTCCTCCGCCCCCTCCCCCTCCCCCGCCCGCAGCCAACTCGAGCACCTGCAGTCGAGGTACGTCGGCACCGGTCACGCGGACACGAACCGGTTCGAGTGGGCGGTGAACATCCACAGAGACAGCTACGCGTCGTACTTTGGCCACCATCCGATGATGCAGTACTTCGCGCTCGCGGAGAACGAGAGCATCGGACGCGTGAAGTACAACATGATGCAGAAGATGCTGCTGCCGTGCGGGCTGCCCCCGGAGCGCGACGAGGAGTGAGACGATACAGTACAATGAAAATGATGCAATGAAATTAGTCTAGTCATTCGTCGTCTCGTCGTTCAACTCCTCGTTCGCCGCCGCGTCGTTCTCGACGCCGTGGGGGCGGGGGTGACGACGTCCGCCACCGCGCGCCCCGCGCCCGCGCTCGCCGCGGGCGCCTTCTCGCGCATCGCCGCCGCCGGCGTCGCGACCGCGACGACGCGCCCTTCCGCCGTCTTCGCCGCCGTTGCCCTCGCGTGCGCGTCCTCGATCGCCTCCCTCGCGTGTCGAAACAGATCGATCGTCGGTGACGGCGGGAACGGCGGGACGCTCTCCTCCGCGAAGCACGCGTTCTCGGACTCCCGCGGGCACAGCTTCATTCGCTCCGCGGTCGCGAACGCGCGCGCGAGGTTCGCGCGGCGCAGCCGCGACAGATCGTCGTCGCGCTCGTCTGCGCTTCGCCGAGCCGGACCCGCCGGGAGGCGCGTGATGAACGCCGCGAGCGCGGCGAGCGCGAGCGACGCCGACTCGGCGAGGCGCCGCGTCGCGGCCGCGTCGCCGCGCGCGCGCGCGAGCCACGCCGGAGCTCTCCGCGTCTTTCGCGACGGTGACGACGCTCGGGCGTTCACGCGCGCGGCGTCGTCGACGAGATCGAGGACGTCGGCGACCCACGCGATGCTCTCGGGGGCGACGAGCTCGCCGAGGCGCGTCGGCTTCTCGGACTGCGACTCGGACGTATCATGATAAAACGGACGGTAAAACTCTTTGCCGTACGTTCTCGTCATCACGTTGACGAGGTGCACCGCGGAGAGTCGCCCGTTGCCGCCGCAGGATACCACGGGCTCCGTCGGGCGCTCGAAGACGCGCGCCGCGAGTTCTTTCAGCACGTCCATGACGGAGTCTCGCGCCGATTCGATGCCGTTCGAGCCTCGAAATACAGTAACCGCGTAGGAGCTGAAACCTCCGCAGAGAGGGGCATGCCCCCCGTCAAACGCGCCGGCGTCGAACGCGTCGAGAAGATCTGCCGCGGCTTGACAGCACATGACTCGCCAATGCTCCACGGCGCATCTCTGCACGCCTCTGTGGATCGCGAGGCGGGTCAAACGATGCATCGCTTCGTCTACGCTCTTCACATATCGATCATCAGGATCGGTTTCCGACCACGACGAGATCGTTTCTTCCATCCAGAGACGAGAGCGGTCGTCCTCGCAGTCGCGCAACGGATTTCCCTTGAGCCGCCCGAGCTGCCCGTACGAGCGCCAAGCTCTTACGGCGTATATGTTGTGGGTTTTCATTCGCGGATCCACTTCGCGACGCTCCCACGATTTCTCGCCGTTCTCGTCGACGGGTTTGGTCAAGCTCAGCGCGTGCTTCGCCGCGAGACGAAGCCAGCGCCCGACGACGTCCGCGGTGAGTCTCTCGTCGTACTGCTCCCTCCTGAAGTATCTCATCTCCGCGTGATCATGGTCATAGAGTCGTTGTTGGCTGCCTCTGACTTTTCCATCCATCTCTGAGATCAACGTGATGTCGAGATACGAGTCGATGCCCGTCAAGATGGCCTCGTTGATTTTCAAGCGCACCGCCGGGTAAAACGTCCCTCCTTCGTCTTCCGTGAAATTCTTCAGAATCGACCCGAGGTGGTCTAACACCTTGATCGCCTTCCTCTGGTGCTCCTCCGTGAACTCGAGGTAGCAGGCGCGTGCTTGGGACCGAGGTTCAGGCGCGACCTTGACGTTCAGCGCGATGACGGAGACGGAGTCCACGAGCGCGACTAACGTCGCTTTCGACGCGCACCGAACCATCGTCCGCGCGGCGACGCGTTTCAACATCCGCTTCAAAAGCTTTAGCGCCGCGGAGAGAAGCTCCTCGCCGGGGTGCCGGTACGACGCCTCCGCGTTCACGACGCGCTCGCCGTCGCTCGCGTCTGCGCCCGCGGCGCCACACGCGCCGCTCGCATCTTCGCGGGCGACGTCGCGCGCGTTCGCCGAGTATTCCCCGGTCGCCGCCGCCGCCGCCGCCGCCATCGCCGTCGCCGCGTCGCCGCCGCCGCCGCCCCGCCGCGAGCGCTTCCGCGGGGACGCGAACGCGTCTAACGCGTCCTCGTCCTCCGCGATCGTCGCCGCGCGCCCGCCGCTCGCCGCGGGCGGCGTCCAACCGCGCGCGCCGCTCGCCGCGAACCGTCCGATCAGCCTCTCGAGAACCCCGAACGCGCCCTTCTCCGCGAGCGCGCGCGCGTTGTCGCCGCCGCCGAAATCGTCCTCGTCCCGCGCGGCCCCCCGCGCCCTCGCCCGCGTCGACGCCGTCGCGCCCGTCCGGACGCGATCGCACGTCGTCGCGTCGACGTCGGCGACATCGGCGACGTCCTCGTCCCCCTCGTCCCCCTCGTCCTCATCCTCCACCGCGGGATCGGACGCGTCGACGACGTGCCCGCCGGCGTAGCCGGCGAGCGTCCGCAACGCGTGCAGCGCGACGCGCGGCGCCGCGTGTAGGTTTTTCTCTCGCGCCGCCGCGTCGAGGAGCGCGTCCACTACGCCGCAGGCGACGCACTCCGCCGCGGTGGACCGCGTCAGGTTCGTGGACGCGGTCTGGTGGCTTCTCACGAGGACCGAGCTCGCGGCGCAGCTCTGGAACAGCAGCGCGTTGAGGAGAGAGAAGAGCGCGTCGAGGACGCCGTCGCACGGATCCGACTGCGTCAACGCGCGGCGAAGCAACGGCGCGAGGACGCCTCGGTAGAAGCCGTTCTGGAGCGTGATCTGCGCGCACGCGAGCGCGGGCTCGTGCGCGTGGCCGTGCACGCGGCCGTCTGCGGGGTCGGTCGGGGTGAGGAGGGTGCGGGGGTGGGGATGGACGAGGTGAGCGACCGCGGCGGATTCGGCGGGAACCGGGGACGGCGGTTTCGGGACGGGACCGCGGGGATCGACCGAATCTGCTTCTTTCGCGCGCGAACCGGCGGGAAGGATCGATCGCGGGGGGATCGGGGATCGCGCGATCGCGCGCGCACCGTCGTCGAAGTCAAACTCCGGCCCGTTCAGGAGGTTCGTCAGCGCCCCGAGCGTCGTCCACAGGAAGCTCCCGTGCTCCTTGTCCCCCGGGTCGAACTCGTCCGCGCGCGCGAGCGCGTCCGGCGCGAGGCATCGCGCGGCGTAGTGCTTCAGCAGCGTCACGAGGAGCGCGGAGGACGTGCTCACGGTCAGGAGGTCGCGCACGCTGGACGTCGCGTCGATCGACCGCGCGACGGCCTCGTACGCGGTGAACGCGCGGAGTTCGCGCTCGACCTCGGACGCGTCCGTGGACGGTCGCTCCGACTCCGCGGGCGTCATACCGACGACGATCGTCGAAGGGGATCGCGCGCGGCGACGATTCGTCCGCGTTGGGTTATTCGTCTAGGGAAACACGATGATTTTCGTCCCCGAGCGCGGGAGGCGAGGGGACCTCTCCGCGGGCCGTCTCCGCGTCGGGAACCGCGGCCGCGCGCGAGGTCGTTCGCGAGACGCGTTCGACGCGCGGGATCGGCGCAGATCCTCGCGTGCGGCGCGTTGTATGGCGCGGGGAGCGCGGCGGGGGATCCCTTTCTCCCGCGCAAACATTGATTTTTAGATACGAGAAAACCGGAGTCCGAGAAGGGCGGGTGCCTACTTCTGGTACGGAAGCATTTGGCGGGAGGGGGGGGGGCGGGCTGCACGCGTCCGGAGTGTCACTACGGCTACACACTACGCGCACGGCTCGCACAGCACGCTCCCGCGCGACGCGCACAGGAACGCGCACTTCTCGCTGATCATGTCCTCGTCCCAGTTCAAGTCCACGCGCCGCCGCCGTCGTCCCCCGCGCGCCTCCGCCTCCGCCTCCGCCTCCGCCGCCGCCTCCGCCTCCGCCGCCGCCGCCGCGCCGTCCCCCCCCACGCCGTCGTCGTCCCCGACGTCGCCCGTCGTCGCGTCCATCGCGACCCA
>Ga0181561_10004896_pt1 | contig 11438 bp, 9 predicted proteins | sample 011ome_19_FD_133760 | JGI IMG/M metagenome (GOLD analysis project Ga0181561, IMG submission 133760) | Coastal salt marsh microbial communities from the Groves Creek Marsh, Skidaway Island, Georgia - 011510BT metaG (megahit assembly) | ecosystem: Environmental > Aquatic > Marine > Intertidal zone...
CTGCGCGTGTGTTCGTGCGGTTCCTTTCTTTCGCGCGCGAGAAGACGAGAGAAAGGAAAAAAGTGGCGATTTTTTTCTCTACGCGTATGATACTGTGACGTGTGAAAAAAAGTTGGGGTGCCGAGAAAGCACGTGATGAGAAGTGCGATGTTTTTTCTTCCGATCTTACATAACTACCAAGTATACAAAGGGTATAATTTTTTTTATTCTCTCTTCGTGTTGGACTTCCTCCCGAAGGATAAAAAGCCTCCTCGCTTAAGCTTATTGGGAGACACTTTTGCCGCGCTCGTTGATTTCTTCTTCTTCCAGGCGTGTTGGATCCTAGTCGCGGCGTTTTCGGCGGATAAAAAAGAAGGCGGTCGCAACGCGGGAAACAAGCGGTTCACTTTCTTCTGGTACTCGTTGTACGTCGGGTACTTTCCCGCCGTGATTTGCTCGGTAAACGCCGTGGATCCTTGAAATAATAACGATAACAAAACGGCGCCCAAATAGCACGCGTGTAAAGCCTCGCACCCGCACATGATGCCAGGGATCGACAAACACGAACCGCAACATCTCAGCGTCTTCGGTAAACGCAGCCAATACCAGTTTGCTTTCGCCTCCGAGCACGATTGCGGCAACACGGACCCTCCCGCAGCCAAAACGAAAACGCACAACGACCACCAAATCATTTGTTCGCTGAAAAAATTCGGATGACGAGATCGAGCGAACAAACCTTTGCTCAAAAATCCGTTTTGATAATCCGTTTCGTACTTTGCCTCTCGCTTCGCCTTGCCGTGTTTCGCCTGCTGAAACTGCCACTGCTGATTATCCGCGACGCGTTCCAGGTTGAAAAAGAACAGGAACAGAAGCGTTGCGTACAAATCGTACTCATTCAGAGGTATTTTTTGAGCGTACGTCGTCGCCGCCCACGCGCACGGCGCGGTGATTAACAACAATAAAGCGTGCTGATAGAAACAGATGAACGTGATATTGAAAACTGTCCACCCCCAATTCGTGTTTAGAATTCGCTTCTCTCGCAACACCGCCCATCGATAGTCCTCCTCTCCTCTTTTATATCCACCTTTTCTGGCAAAATTATGCGTCAATCGCACCCCCCAGAGCGAAATCAACGCGCTCATCAACAGATTTCTCTCGTTAAACTTCCCGTAATACGTAAACACGAGGGAATAGCAAATTGGAGTGATACTCCACAGTCGGTCGACGTGCGAGTACGTTTTCGTTTTCAACGAAGCGAGGAAAGAATAGACGATAAATATCAGGCATAATTTGGAAGCCGAGCGAATGGACTCGCTCTCCATCAACGAGAATTCGGCGTTTATGACCTTTGAAGAAGAGGATCTCCCAAACATATTTAGTTCTTATATGTGTGTTTAAGTGTGTGAATTCGCTTAAAAATTCGTGTGTGGAAATTTCTTCTTTGTTTGAGGGAAGAAAAGAACCGAGAAGTGAATAAGAAAAGAAGAATGCGTCAAGCGTCACACAAAGCTGTACAAATAAAGAAGGGGAGTTTGTTTTTTGTGTGTAAAGCGCGGGCATCTTCTCTCCCTCTCTCCCTCTTTCTCTCTCTCTCTCTCTCTCCATACGAAGAGGGAAGAATTCCATCCATGGTGGAGAACGACAACCCGTGGTATTCCCGAGGTGGGAATAAGAGTTACAACAACATCGGCGGAGAAAAAGTAGAAGAAGAAGAAGAAGGAAGACGACAACAACAATACCAGTCTTCGAAAGCGAGCAGCGCGGGGAGTTGGATACAAAAGAAGAACAATGCGAACATCTCAAATGATGACGACGAAACTGGTGATAGCATCGGAAACTCGAAAACAACGGTGCCTTCGCGAGTATCGAAAGAGGTTGAGGAAGCTCTGTCGTTTGCCAAAAGAACCAAGGAAAAGAATCAACAACAACAACAGCAACAACAGAAGAGACATAACAACAACAATAATAGTAACAACAATAACAGCAAGAAACAACAGCAACAAATGGCGAAGAAAGTTGTGTTTGCTCCCGCGCCGTCTAAACCGGTTTGGAATACGCCGCCCGCGACATCGTCGTCGCTAACGGCTCAAGCGCAGCCATTCAGCGTTTTGCCAAACGCAAACACCACCGATATTAATGAAGACGATGGGGTGCAATGGCCAACGACTGCGGAAAATAATGGTGGAAAGCACGCTGGAAAAGACTATTTACCCAAAATAACCGCAGAGTCTTTGCGGATAGAAGCTCGCAAGTCCAAGGTGGATAAGTTCGGGAAAATCCCGTGTCGAGTGTGTGGTAGGAGGTTCGCTGAGTTTCAACATTTAGCGTCACACTTGTACAATTCACACTACGGTTTGAACGACCCAGATCGCGTGAAAGTCATCGATACTGAACGGATAGCGAGGGGTGATTTGACCGAACAAGAACGAATCGAGGAGGAAAAACGGAAGAAAAAAAGAACAACGATTGACCTTTCGGAAATTGTATCTGGGCAGAATAAATCCATCAATGCCGGCGGCGGCGGCGTGAGCGCAATGTTAGGCGGCCTAGGTTTGTACTTCAAGGAAGGAAAAACGAAGAAAAGCGATAAATCGGCTTTATTGGCGAAGAAAGTGGAAGGTCGTCCCAAACGCGGCGGGGAGCTGATGGCGAATCCAAACGCCGCCATGGCTTCGGCCACGTTAGTGAGGAGAGGGAAAGAGCGCATGGACGGTAAAAAGAAAAAACGCATGACAAAATTGAGGAAAATTATTCTCGTATCCCGAGCAAATAAGAAAGAGTCGTCCAAAGGAGATGAAGAATCGACGGTTGAAGTAACTATCGAGGTTGGAAAAGTGTATGTGAACATAAAAGTGGACGAGGAAGACAGCGAAAGAGTAAAGGTGGATTTGTGGTGCGACGAAGACGACGATGATTCGGACGACGACGACAATATCGAGAAAGCCACCGTCGACGAAGACAAAGATGCTGTTGATGCAACAAATACAGACACAAATACGTCAGCAAGTGCGAAGGAAAATGTAGACGACAAGCCATACATCGTCTCCTCCACGTCCAGTCAAACGGTCATTCAGTTACCTTCCATTTGGACGAGAAAAAGTTTTATCGATACTTTGAAACAGAAAGAATCTGAACTCATGAATACAGGCTCCGGTAGCGGTAAAGTAGGCGAGCAAACGGCAACGTCAGCGTCAAAGAAGACGAACAAAAAAGAAAAATCCGCGTTTGTACCAAAATTCTGCGATTTGTGTAAAATGGAGTGTAACAGCGAAACGGCGTGGGCAGACCACCTGGCGGGTAAGAAACACGCGAAGATGCTCGAACGCAAAGAGAGAATAGATCGTGGAGAAACAACTGAAGAGCAAATCCAACGCAACTCTCAACGCATGAAAGACGCCTCGTTCGTGAACAAGGTTGAAAAAATGCCGAAATACGCCTCGCAAGACATCACGACCCCTCTGAATCAAGCCGTGCAAGCGCTCTTCTCTGAGCTTCGAAGATTACAGGAGAGACTGTATAAAACAGACCCGATAAAAGCAAAATCGAAGAAACGATTCACCTTTGGTCTGCGAGAAGTCGTGAAAAACGTCGAGCTCGGTAAATGTAAAGCTGTTGTCGTCGCTCCGAACATCGAATCCACCGGCGATATGGAAGGTGGTCTGGACGACCAAATTTGGCAAATCGTGAAAAAATGTCGCGAACTAAATACACCAGTTTTATTCGCACTCACGCGCTCTCGTTTAGGTAAGTTGTGCGGCCCACGCTACGTTTCGTGCGTGGCCGTGTTGAATACGGACGGTTTAGAAGACCAATTGAAAGCGATGTTGCGTGAAGGTCAGATTGCCCAAAAAAAGTACGAGGACGAAAAGGCAGTTGTCCTCGAGAAAGAAGAAGAAGCGCAGGTAGCATAATAGTTTCAAATTACTCGTAGATACCAGGTAGAAAGCAGCAGCGAAATCGCAGTAGAGTAAATAATAAATAATAGTCATGCATTAGCTCAAATCTTATCGCTACTTCGTTCTAAAATCCCCAAGAACCCCGGGAACGTCTTTGGTAGTTTAAACGGGTTCGCTTTCCTCGCCTCTTCGGTTGCTATTCCTTTCTCGTGCGTCTCTCTGATTTGCGCGATAACCACTCTCGCTTTTTCCAAGTTGAACTCCCTCTTCTCTTTCGTTCGCAAATACTCGAGCAAGCGCATCGCGGATTCTTCGTTTTCTATCCAAGGATGTCCGTATTCCGTTAGCATGAACTGAGCTTTTTCTTCGTCTGATGATGATGATGATGATGATGATGTTGATGAAGTTCCCGACGATGAGTTTACTCGCGACACTAACGACCGTTTATTTTGCTGTCGTGGACGACTGGTCGCGCTCATTCCAACAATTATTCGTAGTTGCGTTGATACCACAGACTGCATTTCGACGACGATGGTATAAATGAATATATATGATGTGACTGTGTGCGTGTATGCCGGTGAAGAAGAGTGTTGTGATGTGTTGAATTTTCGTTTCTAAAATCATATTTTACAAATAATCAAAAAGGAGCCTAATAAACTCTCTCTCTCTCTCTCTCTCTCTCTCTCTCTCTCACTCTTCTTCTTCCTCCTCCGCGACAGCGTTCGTTCGTTCGTTCGTTCGATCGATGCGCTCTTACGTCGTTATTATTTCCCTACTTTTATACACGTATGCACACACGCACACAAACGCACAGCAAAACGCAAAAAACCTTTTCTCTCTCTCGCACCGGTGTGTCACTTTTGCAAGCCACTCTTCTCGCGGATGCGTTGGTCCCTCCTCTCCAACAAGCGGTCAAAGTTATCTAACCCGACGGCTTTAGGTTTCCCCATGGGTAACACGTGCGCGGCGTATTGGATGCCACCAATAGCGGTGATTGCACCGACAATGATCGCGAACGGTGGGAGTGATTCTAACGGCATGTGTTGTTGTTGTTACTATTATCGCGCGCGTGTTTCGAGTTCTGAAGAAGAAGAAGAAGAAGAAGAAGAAGGCGATCGAAAGAAAGCAGAAAGAAGAAGAACGCTTGTGTTTTGTCGCTTTTTTTTTTTTCGTTTTTCGTTTTTTTCGTCTGCGCTTTTCTTTTTTGTGTTGGGAGTGTTTTTAGCATGTTTAGGGGAAGAAGAAGAACCGGAGAACGGAAGAGTAATCTCTTCAGAATAGTAAATCTTTCCTCCGCGCACTCTGCTTCTTCGCGAAAACAACCACATCGAGAAGGAAAAAAAGAGGAAGGAAACGATGGGTTGGGGCGATCCACCGCCGTCGCTGGTGGCGAGCAACAACGCGAACGGCACTCATCAACAAATCAACAGCAAAACGCTCTCCTTCTTCGTGTTGTTGTTCCTGATGGCGTCGCTTCCTTTCTTCCAATCCCATCACGATTTGGCGCACAAACACAGACTCGAACACGAGCGAGCGCATTCGGGAAACTCGATGCACTCTCTCCGAACAGAAATCGATCGAACCGTAGACGCGAAGGAGGAGTTATCTCCTCTGAGAAAGTACGGGACGAAAGTCGTCAAGGGGAGTTTGCGTGGATTCGTGGAAGGACGTTTGGACGAAGTTTCCAGAAGGACAGAGAGAGAGTTGAGTAAAACGATAGGGACGGGCGCTGAGAGTGATTTGGCATCGAATTTAGTGCGCACGTCGAGAGCGCAAGCGGCAATGAGGAATTTTGGACGAGTGCCATTTCACGAGAGCAGCAGCGCGAGTAGTTTGGGCGCTTCCGGAATGAAATCGTCCGGACAAGATGGCGCGGCGAAGAACAAACGCAGCGGTAAACTGAGCGCAAACGCGAAGAGAGATTCGCTCGCGGAGAAGTTGGCGCAATTGGAGAAGATCAACCAGAAAGCAAGGGAGAAGTTAGAGAGTGGTTCGGACGCGTCTGAACTATTCGCGGAAGCTGCCATGACGCAAGAATCTTGGGCAGAAGCGATGAAAATGGCGAAACACTCCACCGGATGGAAAGGTGGAGGTAAAGCGTTTATGGAGCGGTTGCAAAGCCAGAGAGACGAGTACAAGGAGAAAGCGAGCGCGGTGTTCATGTCGGACGAAGAAGTTGCCAAAGCGGACGCTTTGATTCACCAGAAGCAAAGAGAAGAAAAAGAAAATAGAAAACGACGGTTCTTTGGTGGGTTTAGACATAATAAAAGGAAAGATATGGACGCGACGTTGGACGAAGACACAAAGACGCACTTTGAGACCATTCTTGGTGGGATTTCCGGCGTGCAAAGCGACGCGGAAACGTTATTAGAAAGAACGGAAGATGAGAAAGGTAATTTAATTTCGCACGCGCGCGAAAAGCAAGAGGCGTATTTGAAGAGACACAACTCCAAGTCTAGGGATATTCCCTTGTGGTTGCAAGCGAGGTTGGAGTCAAACACGTATTCTGCATCGGAATCTGATCCATTAGAAATCGAACCGAACAACTTAGAAAGATGGATGCCAGCTATTATTGCGAGAGAGCACGTCTTGCCGAAACGTTCAAGGAATGGTTTGGAGTGTTCATCGTCGCCAGTAACAGCGGATTTAAGAGACGGGAGTCGTTTGATGCAGAGAGATTTGAAGTATTTGCAGAGAGTTTGGTCCTCGCTCGATGCGACAAGATTATCGCAGGGGCTATGGGCGAGAATGCCGTTACTTTCCGAAGGTTCCAACGTGGTTTTCAGAGATAGAATAGCTCCGTCCTCCTCGAGTTCGTCGAAAGAATCTCGATCCGACACTACGGCAGCACCAACAAGAGTGCACAAACCGAGAGTTCATAAAGAACACCGTCCGGCTGAAATGTCCACGGATACGAACGAAGCGATCGAGCAGTTGCGAGCAGCTATTGCGAAAGGTAAAGCTTTCAAAGATGATGATGATGACGACGACGATGACGAAGAAGAGGAGGAAGAAGAGGAAGAAGAGCAAACACCACAAACGGCAGAGAACGCGGAGCAGCAATCGGCGGAGGTTTTGAATACGATTGCGCAGGCTTTAAATCTCGATAGCACCGATATAGAAGAACTTGGTTTAGTGAGCAAAAAGAATAGAGACAAGGAAGGCCGTGAGGTTGTTTTAGATGCAGCGTTGTTGGAAAAACCTGCCGGCGTGGACGAAGGGAATGTTGGAGGAGAAGAGGGAACGGAAGAGAACGGAGATACGAATGATGATAACAATGAGCAGGAACAACAGACACAAGATCAACCGGAGGAAAAAGACATGGATGATAGTGGTGAAGAGGTGCCGGAGAGACGCCGCCGCCGAAGACTTATGAGCACGTCGCAAAAGCCGCAGAGTATTCCTTTGACTTTACATCGAGCGATGCTCTTTCCAGATGATTATTACACATCAGACAAGTATTGTCCAGCTGGTATGAAAGGATGTGGCGAGTCCGAACGTAGATTACCGCGCGCGATCGAATTGAAACAAGAAACGTTCGTGGATGGGGTCACACAACGCGGCGGTGCGGATGGTGATTTGCTTCAAGTTAAACAAGGCGAGCGACAGCGTTTGAAACTCAAACTCGATTTAGTCGGCGCCTTACCGTTGAATGATGAGAAGTATAAATTCAAGACGTGTGCTGTGGTTGGTAATTCTGGCGTACTTTTGAAATCTAGGCAAGGCCGAGAGATTGACGAACACGAGAAAGTGTTCCGAATCAATTACGCACCAACAGCAGGTTACGAAGAAGATGTGGGATCGAGAACAGATTTCGACTTCGTCAATTTGCAACACGTGAAACCATTTATAGCTGGAAGAACGAGATTGGGAGGTTCCATTCCAGAAAGTTCTCGCGCTGCGTTACGAAACACGACTTTAGTCTTGTTTGAAATTTTCAATCCGTTTGCGCGTTATCATTACTACGCGCCATTGTTGAAGCGGTTAGAAACAGCTCGAGTTTCCGGTGTTGCAAATGAGCACGTGGCTCTAGGAAGCTCCGCGATTGTAGTGTCTCCCGAAATAATTGCGCACGCTTTCAAACTTTGGGAAGCTGTCAAAAAAGCGGTGGAACTCGGTAGCGTTTTTGCTGGATTTCACTCGAAAAGGTTCAAGCCGAAACCAATGTCTGGCGTTTTCGCAGCGACGTTTGCGTTGCACTCGTGTGAGAAAGTTTCTCTATATGGTTTCTCACCGTATTCAAAAACGTCCGCACTTTCTGGCGATGCGAACAAGTATCACTACTTTGATTCCATCACTGGCACGACGACGCATCATTCGTTTGATTTAGCGTACGAGTTCTACAGACAACTGTCGCTTTGGCCCTGTGGCGGCATAGAGTTGGATCTAAAAACTTGAAAAAATCGTTGTTAATTTACATACATACTATCTATTGTATAGCGCTTTATAAGCTAGCTTGTCTATGTTCTTTACGTAACGTCTTCCCCTCCGTAGTAGTAGAAGCTTTCTCGAATTAGCTTTCGCTTCTACTTCTCCTTCTCGTCTTTATCATATTGAACAGCTTGCGCACGAGAGATTCGCTCTTTTTCATTTGCTTCCCTGCAGAACTATTGTTCTTGTTGATTCGAAGCGACGCGTTGACTCCCTCTACCGTTTCGTTCTTCAATGCACCGCTTTCCTTTGTTTCGTTATCTTCGTCTTCGTCGTATTCAGTCAGTTTGGGTTTACATCCTCTGGTGGGATACCTCGCTTTCAAGGCCATTTGGAATCTCTCGTGTTTCACTCCCGGCGGTCTCGCCACTGCAAACGTTTCCAACGCCTCCTCCGCGGTCATGTTCTCCTTTTCGATGAGATAGCAACACACGATAAACCCAGTTCTGTTGAAACCGTACGCACAGTGAATAGCAATGTACTCTTCTGGATGCTTCTTCCAATGTTTACTCGCTTCTCTCATCACTGTTGCGCAACATTCGATGTTTGGTATGGATTTTGCTATGTTCCTCACGTGCACTCGATGCACCTCTTTCGGTATGTCCTCTTCGTACAAACACTCGTGATTGCTCAAGTCAATTATCATGGTCACCTCTCTCTGTTTCGTCTCTCGCTGCTCGTATAACATCTTCTCCACCGTCAAAATATGCGCGTACTTTTCTGTCCTCTCCAAGAACTCCAGAGACAACGGAGTCTTCATCGGCACGAACTTTGTCTTTCCTACGCTCTCGCCGCAGGACTCGTAATCGCCCCATTTCTGTAGTTTCGTGAGTACGGTCGCTTTTTCGTACGGAATCTGGTCCGTGTTCAAAAATATTTCCGAGTTGCGATCGTTTTGTTGTTGTCCTTGATTATTATTAATAGTACTACTATTTGAGCCGCTCTTCTTCTTGTCCTCGACTTCTTCCAATAAAGTGCTCTTCGAGGGAATATTTCTGACGGCTGAGCCGTGAAGTGAGTTGTCATTACTCGCAGTACCATTCACGAACCTCATCTGCTCGGCAAACATGACTCCTAAACTATCGCACGAAGACGCTCTCATGGAGGAAACGCGTCTCGATTCCGATTGCGGCGAAGACACGGACGGCTGATATCGTAAAATTTTCGGCGGCGACAAAAAGTCGTTGCCGCTTCTCGAACCGTTTTCAACTTCTTCTTCCTCGTCGTTGTTGCTCTTCTTCTTCTTCTTCTTCTCCGAAGTCGGAGACGACGCCGAGGGTTTTGGCAGAGGCGGAATCTCCCTCTTTTCCTTCTTCTTCTTCTTTTCCTCCTTCGCGCTCATCGTTCCCACTTCCATCGACGACGACGACGACGACATCCTTCTTCTTTTTTAAAATAAGATTCGAGAAGCGCTCAACTCGCCCCCCAAGGGAAGAGAAGAGAGAGAAGAGTTGCCGGTTGGGGGTTCAATTTTTTGAAGAAAAAAACAAACAAAAACAAAACAAAACAAAAAATCGCGTTCACGAAGGAAGGCGTCACACTCTCACACACTTACACAAAAAAGAAGCACATTCATTCTTTGGACGGAGGGACAAAGGAACGGACTGTGTGTGTGTGTGTGTGTGTGTGTGCATGCGAAAAGCGGCGCTCTCTCGCGGTATCGGTAAATCTATCGGTCGAACAACTGCTGCAACGATAACGAGAGCAACGAGCGGCGGCGCGGCGTCGACGAGTTTTAAAAGTAGTAATAATAAAATAGCAACAACAACAACAACAACAGCCCATCATCATCATCAGCGTCATCATCTTCATCGACACAAAGCGACGATGACAGCGGTTTCGGGAAAAAACTGGGACGGTTCGGGCACGCAAGAAGATTTAATGCACCGAGATGAGTGCATTTTAGTCGATGGTAAAGATTCCATCGTCGGTCACGCGAGTAAATACGACGCCCACCATTTCTCCACGAATGCAGAAGGAAGAAACACTCCGAAAGGTTTATTACACCGGGCGTTTTCGGTGTTTTTATTCGACAAGGAAAACAACAAGCTTTTGTTGCAACAAAGAGCGGCGTCAAAGATTACGTTTCCGTCGGTGTGGACGAACACGTGTTGTTCGCACCAATTGCACGGATATGAACCGACTGAAGTGGACGACGAGGTAGAAGACGTGAGAAAGAATAAGAGAGCGCCGGGAGCTATTCGAGCGGCGAGGAGAAAATTATTGCACGAGTTGAACATCGATCCAGAGACGGTGAAAGAAACGCAATTTAAGTTTTTAACTCGTTTACACTATTGCGCGAAAGATAGTTTTGGAGAGAAGAGTTTACGGCCGGAGAACGGGACCGCGTTTTGGGGCGAACACGAGATGGATTACGTTTTGTTTTGTCGAGCGGATCACACGGAGTTGGTGAGAGGCGGCATGTCGATTAACCCGGAGGAGGTGGATGCGATGGTTTGGGTTTCGCCGGAGGAGTTGAGAGAGATGATGAAAGAAGAGAAGGGTTTGAGATGGTCGCCGTGGTTTCGAATCATCGTCGAAAAGTTTCTGTGGAAGTGGTGGGAGAACATCGACGAGGTGTTTGCGACGGATAAATTCGTCGACGAACAAAACATCCACGAAGTCTTGGAAGAGGAAGACTAAAATTCAAACCACTTAAAAGGTGCGTACTTTGCTTCGTTTTTGCTCTCCTCTCCTCCATCTCTTTTCCGCGCGCGGTGTTCATATACTATTTTCGATGAAGACAATTTATCGACGGGCGGACAGACGAGCTTGATACCTCGAGTGTTGATCAGTCGGAAGGCGCTTTACAAACGCACCTGAGAAAATAAAATACGAACAAAAACAAATACACGCGCGGGCGCGTTTGGCTCTCTCTTTTCTCTCATTCTTTTCGAAACTGACTCGTGCACACACTCACTTACTCTCTCTCTCTCTCTCTCTCTCTCTCTCTCTCTCTCTCTCTCTCAACGCTCGCAGAGTCATTTGTATTGTCATCCGATGACAAGTTAGCACCAGCCTTTTGAAAGATTATGTTACTACGAGTCCACAAAATAAAACTCGCCCGGCTCTTTTCGTTTGTTCTTTGCAAACTTTGCTTTTCTCTCTCTCTCTCTCTCTGTTTGCCCTTGC
>Ga0181561_10004906_pt1 | contig 11425 bp, 5 predicted proteins | sample 011ome_19_FD_133760 | JGI IMG/M metagenome (GOLD analysis project Ga0181561, IMG submission 133760) | Coastal salt marsh microbial communities from the Groves Creek Marsh, Skidaway Island, Georgia - 011510BT metaG (megahit assembly) | ecosystem: Environmental > Aquatic > Marine > Intertidal zone...
CCCGAACGCGGCGAGCGCCGCCAGCGCGTCGAGGCGCGCCGCCGCCGTCGCCAAAGCGACCCAGCACGGCGCGTGTTCTAGGAACCGCTCGAGAAGCGCGTCCACTTCCCGCTCACACGCCGCCAGCACGTCCATGGACAAATCCGGGGAGGCCTCCATGGACGTGCTCGCGTGCTCGAGACGCGCGCGCGTCGACTTCAACGCCGGCGCGGCGGCGGCGGCGGTTCGCGATTCGCGGTTCGCGGTTTTGGCGGACCCGGCGTCGTCCCCGGCGGACCCGGAGAAGTCCAGCGCGGCGCGCGCCTCCTCCAGCGCGTCGCTCGCGCCGCCGCCGAGGGTTTCGGGGTGCGCGGCGCGCACCGCCGCCTTGACCAGCGCGGGCGCGCGAGCCTGGAAGTCCGCGATGTCCGCGACGTCGCGCAGCGCGCCGACGACGGCGTCGGCGGCGGCGACGGCGGCGGCGAGCGCGGCGACGCGCCGCTTGTGTCGCTTCTCGGCGAGCGGCTCCGGCAAGGCGCGCGGGTCCGCGGTTTTCGCCGCGGACGCCGCGCGCGCGCGCCCGACGCACCGCTCCAGGTCGGGGACGCGGCGCAGCGCGCGTCTCAGCCGACCGCAATTGTCGCAATTGCCGACTTCTCGAACGACATTCTCATTATTTTCCCTCTCGTCCGTCCGCTCCGCGAACCCGCCGAAGAACGCGACGGCGTTTTGTCGTTCGGCGACGCGCGCCGGCGACGTCAGCGGCGCGGCGAGCCACCTCCGCAGGGTCCTCGAGCCGGCGGGGGTGGCGCAGGTGTCCAGCTCGCCGAGAACCGACCCCTGGAGGGTCCCGTCCGGCCCGCAGAGCAGCTCCAGGTGGCGCACGGTGGGCCCGTCCAGCCGCGCGGTCTCGCCGGGCGCGTACACGGCGTGCGTCGCCGCCTCCGCCGCCAGGAGAGGCGCCGCGCACCGCAGGCGCGTCAGGTGCGCCGCGAGCGCGGCCACCGCACACCGCGTCTCCGCGGGCTGCGTCGCGACAAACGCGAGAATGTCGCTTTTGTCGCTTTGCGTGGTACGCGCGTCGGTGTTTTTCGAGAGGTCGCGAAGAAAGAAGCGCGCGAGCGCCGCGTCCGCGTCGCGCGCGCGCGCGGGGAAAAAAAATCCCTCGGGTCCGCCCTCGTCGGCGTCGCTGGCGACGCTCGTGACGCGCGGCGCGGCGCTCGGGTCGCCGTCGGCGAGCGCCGCCCTCACGCGCGCCTCCGTTCGGCCGCCGTCGCCGCGGCGCACGAGCACCTCCGCGGGGGAGGTCTGCGTGAGGAGCGTCGACAACGCGATGTGTGACTGGGCTCCGCGCGGTTTGGAATCAGCGTCGTCGGCGAACGACCCGCAACGTAACGTCCCGGCGGCGGCGTCCAGGAACGCGAACCCGACCGTCGCCGAGGCGTTCAGCGCGTTCCCGTCGCCTCGCTCGGCGATCGCCGAGGGGGCGATCGCCATGAGGTGCGCGGGTCGAACGCCCGACTGCGTCCCTCGGCTCGAGACGCCCGACTGCCCCCCTCGGCTCGGAAGGAGGTCGCCGTCCACGGCTGTGGCGGGCGACGTCGTCTCCAGCAGCTCCCTTCGTATCACCGCCGTTTTGCTCCCCGTCCGCGCCTTGGCCTCGGCGGCGGTTTCCATCTGCTCGATCCGCCCCACCTTGTGCCCGCGCCGCACGAGCTCCGCGATCGCCGCGTCCACGCCGCTCTCCGGGCACCCGACCTGCCTGCAGTGGCCCACCCCCGAGACCGTCATCTTCCAGTCCAGCGCCGCGCACCCGATCTCCGCGTCGTCCTCGTACAGCTCGTAGAACTTGCCAACCTTGAAGAAGAGCACCACGTCGCGGAACTTGCTCTTCACGTCCCAGTACTGCTTCTGCGACGCGCTCAGCTTCAGGTGGCTCGGAACGCGCACGGTGTTCACGTCGTAGTCCTCGTGCGAGGGACGCCGCCCCTTATCGTCCACGACGTGCTTCGCGTCGAGCCACTTGAACCGCTCGCGCACCTCCCGGCGCTTGGACTCGGACGACCCGACCGCGTTCTCGCCGAGGCGCTCGCGCATCGCGTCGCGGCGACGCGGGTCCCGTTCCGCCGTCACGGCGAGAATCTCCGCGCGCGTCTCGGGGCTGACCGAATCGCCCGTCGCCGAGACGCCGTGGTCATCGGACCGGCCGGGCGTCCCCGTTCCCGGGGTCTCGTCCCGAGCCGGAGCCGGTCCCTCGTCGCCCGACTCGCGCTTTCGCTTGCGCGTTTCGATCGTCGGAGCGTCCGCGGTCTCGGCGTCGTTCGCCACCGCGGGCGGGGAGGTCGGGTCCGCCGCGACCGCCGTCGCGGGCGCTCCCGCGCCCACGGAAGCGGCGCCCTTGAAGAAGAAGCTGGAAATCGACCGCTGCGCCATGGCGAGTGCGCCACGATCGGATGACGCCCTGGGCACCTTCACGCGAAAACGGACGCGCGCACATGTGCCAACTTTGAAACTCGGAAACTCACATTTTTCTCGAGTGTCGAAGCGAAATAGGGTCGCAACTCTGATCTTGTTTCGTGCTGACACACCTGATTTGGTCTTTTTTCGGACTGCGCGCTCCATGCCGAAAATCGCCTCGTTAGCCCACTGGCAGTGCTCCTATTGGTCGCGCTCGGAATCCGAATCGAAATCAACACTTGGCTTCAGAATCCCATCGAAGCCGAACCCCGCCACAAGGTCCGGTCTCGGGTCATTCCTGCACCCGCCGTCACGCAAAACCCCAACACCTTTGTCCGTTAAGATGTTCGCCGTCGCCGCCCAGACCACCGTCCGCGCCACCGCGCAGGTGAAGGCCACCAAGGTCGCCGCCAAGCAGCAGAAGTCCGCGTACGTGCACCCGCGATTTCCGGCATCCTTTATCTCGCGGAGGTTTTCTTTCCGAGGCGCGATCGGCGGGGAAGCCAGCGCACGAGGCGCGGAGACGACGACGACGACGCGCGCGCGGCGATCGCGCGCGGACGCGTCGCGAGTCGACGCGTCTCGATACCGCGCGTGTCGCCCGCCGCGACGGTCGCGCGCGTCTTCACGCGTCGTCTCCGAGCGCGTCGGTCGCGCGAACAACAGTTTTTCTTTCGGTGCGAAAACGCCGTCGCGCGGACGCGACGCTGACAGAAAACGTCCCCGAAATCGAATCCACCCATTCAATGAATCGCGCGCTCCGCAGTTCCATCTCCTCCAAGGCTGCCGGCGCCGCCGCCGCGCTGTTCCTGTTCGCGTCCCCCGCCATGGCGGGAGACGGCCTGACTCTGCTGAACGGCACCAACTCGGCGCCCGGCAAGTACGAGCAGCCCTTCTACGACCCCCGCCCGGTGGTGGAGGTGGAGAAGGACTCCTCCGCGCTCATCTCCACCGAGGCGGCGCGCGTCGCCGCCAACAAGCAGAAGGGCGCGAAGAACTGCAAGACCATCACCGGCGCGCCCTGCGTCGCGTCCCAGGACATCGGCAACCAGTAAACACAACCAGTAAACGTTTGTGGAGACGAAACGCGCGTGACGGACGGACGGAGGTTCCGGCGCGCGGAGGATCGCGGAGGAGCGCGGCCGGCGGTAACGTGGGGGGTCGTTTGTAACGCGAACAACGCGACGCTCGCTTCTTGAAAAGCGAACGTCGGTAGAGAACCGCGCGTCGCCGTCGTTCGTGTCGCGTCGATCGATCTCCGCCCGCCGCGCACGCGCGAGACACTAAAACGCGAGACACTAAAACGCGAGACCCTAAAACGCGCGTTCCCAGGTGACCGTCTCGGCGGTGTTCGTCTCCTTCAGGAACGCCACCACCACGGTGACGTTGTCCCCCGATCCGCGCGCGAGCGCCTCGGACCCGAGCCGCTTCGCGCTCATCGACGGCTCCTTCACCGTGTCCAGCACCAGGTCGCGCGCGTCGGCGTTGGAGACGACATCCCATAGCCCGTCGCACGCCAAAACGAGCGCGAAGTCCTTCCCGCTCGTGTGCGTATCTTCGTCGCTCGCGTCGACGGCGTACGCGGTCACCTCGGGCGCCGCGATCACGCCGTACGGTTTGCAGTCGCCGTCGCCGACGCACCGCGTCACGGCCAGCCCCGCCGGCCCGACCCTACGCACGCCGTTCACGACGCGTAGCGCGTCCGGACCGGCGGTCGCAACGACGCGCGCCCGCTCCGCCTCGTTGGTGTCCGCGACGTGGTCCGCGCTCAGCGCGACCCATCGCGACCCATCCGCGCCTGAACCTCCGCGCGTTTCTGGCAAAGGCTCCCGGCACACCACCGCGCGGCAATCCCCCGCGTTGGCGACGTACACGCGCGCGCCCCAACGCAGCGCGGCGATCGCCGTGCACCCCGGGAACCGCTCCAGACTCTTCGCTCCGCGTCTAACGTTTGAAACGTTAGACGTCGTTTGAACGTCGTCACCGTCGTTTCTGACGTCGTCCGTCTCTGTCACCGATCGATCCCCGTTTGCGCGCGTACCTCTTTTGGTGCGCTCGAAGGCGTCGACAAACGCCTCGTCCAGCGCCGCGAACGTCCGCGTCAACGCCTCCTCGGGGGTGGCGCACTCGTGCCACAGACTCACGAGCGCCTTCTCGAAGTTGCGCCGGCAAAACTCCGCGCACTCAAACCCCCTGTGCCCGTCGAACACGCACGCCAGGTGCGCGCCGCGCACGCCCCCGACGTCCGACGCGAGCACGTGCCTGTCCTCCATCTTATCCGGCCCGCGCGCGCCGCACGCGCTGAACACCCCCGCGCGGAAACAGTCGGCGTCCCCTTCCGAGCCTCGGGAGCTTCCGAGCTTCGGCCACCGCGCCGGCGGTACCCCGACCCCGTCGCGTGGCGCCGGCCACGCGCGGTCGGCGAACAGGCCCGACTCGGCGACGCGCGCCGCCTCGCCCGCGTCGCGCGCCGCCGCCGTGGGGGGCGACCAGCGCGGCTCGAGCGGCGCCGCCGCGGCGAGACCCGCGGCTTTCTTGTACGCGTCGGCGACGTCGTCGAGCTCCGCTGTTATCTGCTCGAAACTCGGCCGGGCGCTCGCGTCGGGCGCCCAGCACGCCGCGGCGAGCCTCGAGACGCCGTCGGCGGCGACCCGGGCGCTCGGGGACGCGGCGGCGGAGGCGGAGCCTTCCGTTCGCGTCTCCGACGGCAGAGAGGGGCGCAGGTTCTCGCCCGCTATGGCCACCGCCAGGTCGGACTCGTTGTACGAGAGGTCCATGATGGTGTGCGCGAGCGCGACGTTGCGCTCGCGGTCGCTGTACGGCGCGATGCCGGTGGCCACCTCACATGCGCTCACGCCGAACGCGTACGCGTCCGCCGAGAAGCCCGGGACGCGGCGCATCAAAACCTCGGGAGGCATGTACGGCAGCGTGCCCACCATGTGCTGCTTCTGGAAGCCCCCGCTGGGCTTGCCCCCGGTCGACTGGGGCTTCGAGCGGTTCGAGCTCGGCCCGCCGAGCTCCTTCCCGCCGCCGCCGAGCGTCGCGATCAGGCGCCCAGCCACGGTTCTGCCCTCGGCGTCCTCCTCGGAGTACACCGCGTTCTGCAGCGAGTTCCGCAGCGCCTCCTCCGACTCGGCCAAACCGAAGTCGCACAGCGTGGCTTTCCACCGCGCGTCCAGCAGCACGTTGGAGGGCTTGACGTCGCGGTGCACGTACCCGCGCGCGTGCACGAACGCCAGCGCGCTCGCCACCTGACGCAGGAGCACCAGCACCGCGGGCCACGAGGGGCGCCATCCCATTTCGTGCACGAGCGACGCCACCGAGCCGTTTTCCTGGTACGGGAACACCAGGAAGTACTCCGGCGGCCTGGCGTGCGCGGCGACCAGGGGCAGGATGTGGTCGTGCGTCAGCTCGAGCATCAGCCGCAGCTCGACGTGGTACCGGTCGATGTCCGCCTTCGTGGGGAGCTTCGGACGCTTCACCGCGACCGGCGCGCCGTTGAACCGGCCGAGGAACACCGCCGAAGCGGGGCCGTCGTGGATCTTAGTGAGGCCCGTCGCGAACGCCGACTTCGGGGCGGCCAAGGGCACCGAGGTCGATGTGCAGCACTCGCGGAAACACGCGGACGCCGCGTTCGCGTCGTCCGCCGCGGGACCGGTGTCCATCGCGCTCGCAGCAGAGACGTCCATCGCGGGAGGGGGCGCCATCGCCGGGCGCGTCGCTCTCCGCCGCCGCGTCGAACTGGCGGTCGACCGCACGCGTCGACGGGTCCTTTTTCGCGGCCGACAAAAGTGTTTTTGTGATCCCAGGGGAGCGCTTTTGGTGCGGCGTGCGCCAGACCGCGATCGCGCCCGCTCGGTCACACACGAAGAGCGACGGAGTTTCCCGCTTCTTCGCCGCCCTTCCCATTGACCCGCGGGGTCCCCCGCCGCACACCGACGAGCGTCGCGCGTGCCGCCGACGCACGTCCCTCGCGTTCGGGTACTCGTCCCCGCGTCGCGCGCGCTCCGCGGACGCGACCCCCCTCGGTTTCGGTTCCCCCCCGAGCCAACACGCGCCCTCCGCGATCGTCCACGATGCGTCGAGGAGGCGGCGGGAAGGATTTCTACGACACCCTCGGCATCAGCCGCGGGGCGTCGGAGAGCGAGATCAAGAAGGCCTACCGCAAGCTCGCGATGAAGTGGCACCCCGATAAGAACCAGGACAACAAGGAGGCGGCGGAGAAGAAGTTCAAAGCCGTGTCCGAGGCGTACGAGGTGCTCAGCGATCCGAAGAAGAAGGACAAGTACGACCAGTTCGGGGAGGATGGCCTGAAGGATGGGTTCGGAGGCGGCGGTCCCGGGATGGACCCGCACGACATCTTCTCGCAGTTCTTCGGCGGCGGCGGCGGAGGCATGCCCGGCGGCATGGGCGGCGGGTTCGGAGGCATGCCCGGCGGCGGGTTCGGCGGCGGCGGGTTCGGAGGCATGCCCGGCGGCATGGGCGGCGGGTTCGGAGGCATGCCCGGGCACGGGCACGGCGGCCAGAGCTCGCGGGCGCCGCGGAAGAAGGCTGAGCCCATCGAGCAGGTTTTGCGTTTGACCCTGGAGGAGATGTACTACGGCGTGCAGAAGAACCTGAAGCTGACGCGCACGGTGCTTCGCGGCGGCGGCGAGCAGCGCATCAGCGAGACGCTGAGCATCGACGTGAAGCCCGGGTGGAAGAAGGGCACGAAGATCACGTTCCAGGAGAAGGGCGACGAGACGCCGGGCGCCGTCGCGGCGGACATCGTGTTCGTCATCGAGGAGAAGAAACACCCGCAGTTCGAGCGGGACGGGAACGATCTGATCAAGACCGTCGTCGTGGACCTGCACGAGGCGCTGTTAGGCACGAAGGTGTTCATCACGACGCTCGACGGCAAGTCCGTCAACGTCGACGTCCCCGAGATCGTCGACCCGAAACACGTCAAGGTGCTCGTCGGCGAGGGCATGCCTCTGTCCAAGTCGCCCGCCGCGCGGGGGGACATGAAGATCAAATTCGACATACGGTTCCCCAAGGAACTCTCCGCGGAGCAGAGGGCCACCCTGAAGAGCGTGCTGGAGAGCGCCAAGTACTGATCGCGAGTACGGAGGAAAGGGCGAAGAGAGCTGCGCGCGCGAGACGTCACGCCGTTATATACCGAAACTGTCGACGTCACAAGACGCGCGTCATTCTTCGCGCTCCCCTCCTTCGCCGCGCGCGCTCGACTCAATCTCGACTCGATCCGAAAATACACGGAACGAGTGGTGTATTGCCTCTGTCGCGCACGACACGCGCGTCCTCCTCCAGCGTCCACCCACACTACAGCTACCGCGAGCGACAATCGTCATTCTTCTCTCGCGACAGTCGACGCTCACTTCTTGCCGCCGATGGTGTCGTCGGGGCGCATGCCGACGCCCTTGCCCTTGAGGATAGCCGCCTCGTTGGTCTTCTTGTCGCCGCGCTTCTTGGACTGGTCGTAGTACTGCTGGGAGAAGCCGCCGGAGACGTTGCCCTCGGACGCGGACTTGACGTACAGGATGATCAGGAACGACGTGGGGATGATGATGAACAGCGCCGTCGCGATGACGCCGAGGATGTTGATGTCGGCGAGCGCGAGCTGCTCGAGCTCCTGCGCGGCGAACGCGGCGGGCGCGAACGCCGCGGCGGGCGCCGCGGTGAGCGCGGACGCGGCGACGCGCTTCGCGGTCTTCACGGCGGCGGGCTTGGCGGACGCGCGGGGGGCAACCACGGCAGCCTGTGTCGTGTCGGTGTTTGATGAACGCGGGGGTCGGGGGTCGTCGTCAGCGAAGAACTCTTTGAAAAAAAACATCTTTCGCGCTTCGCAGGCTGCGTCCGCATCGATCGGTCGGTCGACGCGTTGTTCGCGATCGGATCCGAGCCGATCGGGACGCGCGTTCGCGGCGCCTCGATCGCGGAGACGCGCGCGTCTCGGAGCGCGACCGAACGACCCGAGAGCGAGACGGGTCGTGTGCGAGTGCCGTTCGAGTCGGGGAACGTCGTCCGCGCGCGCGACGAGCGGTCGCGCGGGCGATCCAACCCCCCGTTTTCGATGTCGATACCGGCCGAGTCGCGAAAAAAACCCCAAGTTCGCGCGCGAAGCGCTCCGGGAACGGCGCACCGCGACCGCCGCGCGCGGCGAATGCGCCCGCGCGCCGGAGAACGCGACACCCCTCTCGCGCCCCGGAGTATTGACCGCGTCCCGCGGTGTTCGTCGCGCTCGGACAGCGCGTGGTCGGCGCGTTCCGGGCACGGCCCACGCGTGACATCGGCTGAGTGTTCGCGCGTAGCAGGAATCTTCAATGGGGGCATCGCGCGAGACGCACCTTGGAGACGGCGGAGCGGCGCGCGACGCGCACGGGGGCGCGGAGGGCGGGGAGACCGACGGCGGCGATGGCAGACATCTTAGAGTTTTTGGTTTGGGGTGTCGGTGTCGTTGACGGGTGCGTGAATGGCGCTTCTTCACAGCTTCGCTCGCTGATATCCGAGCTCCTGCTGTTTTTGTAGATCGATCCTCCACTTTCTCGCCGCTCATTGGCTGAGAATATTTGGCCTTCATTGGCTCGCAGCTCGTATCAGTTTATGAAGTGTGCCAAACCAAAGCGCGTTGATCGGGACGCGACCGGTGCGCGTCGAGTTTCAAACTAGATGGCGATCTGGGTCGGACACGTGATTTCGCCGATCAAGCCGCGCGAGCGTTTTCGTTTTCGCGCGTCTTCCGAACAACGCGCCAGGATAAAGCTCATATGGTCGAAAAGGGTTTAGGTCCGCATTCCGTCCCGCGCGCGCCGATGATGCACGCCGCACTCCGCACGCCCGGCTCTCTCGCCCCGACCTCGCGCGTCGGTGGCGTCGCGCGCCCCGCGCGCCGCCGCTTCGCGCGCGTTCAGCCCCGCGCGGCCGCGAACGACGCGCCCTCGCGCGTGTGGCACTGCCCTCCCCCCGAGAAAGAACGCACCGCGTCGCAGGCGGCGTCGGTGTTGTCCAAGCTCCCGCCGCACGTCCTGGAGACGGGCGGGCTGGAACCCAGCACGCAGAGCCCCCAGAACCAGCAGGCGTACCTGGGGTCGCTCGCGGAGCGGTTCCTGCCCGTGGACCTCAGCGTGCGCGGCCTGCGCGTGCTCAACGTCGACCCGCCGGTGTTCGCCATCCCCGACTTCGTCTCCGGCGCCGAGGCGGACGCGCTCGCCAAGCTCGCCAAGGGGGGCACCAAGCTCGTGCGCAACGCCAAGACGGTAGACCTGTCCGAGAAGCTTCCCGCGCCCATGGGCGAGAACATGCCCGCGCTCGCGCAGAGGCTCGGCGAGCTCGTGGAGGATGCGAAAAAGTTCGTGCGGTGCGACGGCGCGTGGCTCGAGGGCTCCGATCTGACGCGCTGGGCGCCCGTCGGGGGCTTCACCGCCCCCCCGCCCCCCGGCGCGTTCGCGTTCGAGATGCCCGCGCTGTGCCACGCCGCGAAGAGCAAGACCACGGACGACCTGCCGGACGCGTTCGAGCGCGAGGCGGCGAACGAGAAACGGTACCAGCGCCGCGCGCTCGTGCGGGTGTTCCTCACCGACCCCCCGGCGGAGGCGGAGGCGGAGGCGGAGGGCGACTCGGTTTCTAAACCCGAGATGGACCGCGAGGCGTTCGGCGCGAAGTTCGTCATCTGCGACGTCGCGATCGCGCCCAGGAAGGGCACCGCGATCGTGACGTTCCCCTCGTTCGCGGACGGCATGCCGGACGAGCGAACGGCGGTCGTGATGCGCGCCGACGTTGAGGCGCCGGCGGCGTGGCTGGACCTGCCCGTCGCGGTGGGCCTCGAGGAGGGCGGCATCCGCAAGCCCGTGACGATGGCGGACGTGACCGTGGAGAAGGTGGGCGAGGAGGCCTCGGTGGGCGAGGCGGCGCGGGACAAAAACAGGCAGGAGTGGCGCGCGAACATAAACGGGGGGGGCGCCGGCGCCGACGTCTCCGAGGATGTGAAGAAGAAACTCGAGGAGCTGAAGGAGAGCGGGCTGTGATGATTGATAGGGATTCATGTGACGCGTACCGGGTGTACGTAATAATCACGTCGCGCGCGCGTCTATGTGCGGAGGCATCGGAAGCGTCGGAACAACACGATGCGCACGCGTCGACGCATCGCTCGATTGTACGCGGCATCACACGGCATCACACGGCATCACACGGCATCATCCGAGAAGGCGTCTTCCCGCGCGCGCGTTCCCGATCGTCGCCGCCGAAACCGTCGGCGCGGGCGCGCGCTCGAACTCGTCGTCGTCGCTGGAGGAGTCGTCCAGGCGCGCCGCGCGCAGAGACGCGGCGACGCGCGGGACCCGCGCGTCGTCCGCCTCCTTCGAAGGCGGCGGAGGTTCGATCCCCGAAGCCACGCGCGCGCGGATCTCCGCCATCGCGGCGCGCGCCTCGGCCGTCGGCTCAGCCGGGACGGCGGCGTCGAGCGCGGGCGCGGCGATGACTCGCGCCGCGCTCGGCGGCGCCGCGCGGTTCCGCGGCGCGGGCGCGCTCGCCGCGGCGTCGCCCTCGTCGAAGTCGAACTCGTCGTCGCTCGAGGAGTCCGAGACCTCGCGGCGACGCCGGAGCGCGGCGGCTCGAGCCGCCGCCTTCGTTAACCCAAACGCGTCGGGGATCGAACCGGAACCGACGATCGAACCGACGTCGGTCCGGCGGTCCGGCGGCGGAGGTCCTGCGTCGAGACGCGTCTCAGACGCGCGCTTTGTGAAAAACGGATGCTCCGCCGCGCGCGCCGCGGTGATTCGCCTCGCGGGGTCGACACAAAGCATCTCGCGGAGCAGCGCGATTAATTCGTTCGACACGCCGTGTTCTTTTAACTTGAACGTCTCCTCGAATCGGCCCGGCCCACAAGGCGTGCAGTCGGACCCCGCCACTTCCGCCCAGGCGTCGCGAACCGGGCGCGGCGTGGGCGCGCGCGCGTCCTCGCCGACCAGCTCGGCGATTTTGCGCAGCATGTCCC
>Ga0181561_10004916_pt1 | contig 11416 bp, 4 predicted proteins | sample 011ome_19_FD_133760 | JGI IMG/M metagenome (GOLD analysis project Ga0181561, IMG submission 133760) | Coastal salt marsh microbial communities from the Groves Creek Marsh, Skidaway Island, Georgia - 011510BT metaG (megahit assembly) | ecosystem: Environmental > Aquatic > Marine > Intertidal zone...
CCTGGAAGAGGACGACGACGCCGTGGTGATCATGCACGCGGCGCACGTGGGCGGGGACGTGGACGTCGCGCAGATCATGCGCATGTTCGAGAGCGGCGCGTTCGACGAGGCGCTCGGGAAGGCAAAGCGAACGAAGAACCCTGAGGCGAAAGCAGAACCAGACCCGGAGGCGGCGAAGCGGCGCGACGATTCTTTCGCGGCGAAACGATTCTTTCGCGCGGCGCACGAGCGCGGGATTGATGAAAAAGATGATCAGACGCTCGCGCGGTACGGCGTGACCGGCGAGGCTCTACCTCACGACGCGGCGACGACGTGGCCGTCTGGCGTGCGGTCCACGCCCAGCCGCGAGACGCGCAAGGTGGAGTTTCTCAACGCGCGCTCGTCGACGACGGCGGTGTATTGGGTGGACTTTGACGGGAAAGAGACGCACTACGTGGACCTGCCGCCGGGCATGAGCACGCTGATGAGCACGTTCGCGACGCACAGCTGGGTGGCGCGGGACATGGCGAGCGCGCGCGCCATCGCCGTGTTCACCGTGCAGCCGCGTGTGGATGGCCAGGGTTTAGGGTCCAGCTCGAACTCGAACGCGCGCGTCACGGACCAGGAGCGGCCGCGGCGCTTCGTCGTCGTGGACGCCGCCGAGCGGGGCGGCGGCGGCGGCGACGACGCGACGCTCGTCGGGACGCGGCGCGAGATCCCGGCGCCGGCGCCGGCGGAGCCGGAGAAGCAGGAGAAGCAGGAGAAGCCGGAGAAGCCGGAGAAGGACCCGACAGACATGCAATCGGGAGATCGCGGCCGCGGGGGGGGGGAAGAGAGCCGGAACGCGAATCCGGCGGACGCCGCGCGGAAAGCGTCCGCGTCCGCCGCCGCGAGGGAATTGTAAACCTCGTGTGGGCTTTTTTCGTTTTTCGTTCGTGTACTCTCGGAAGAATTATGAACGCCGTCCTCGGTCCTCACGCCGGACGCACAGACACAGACGCGCCAAAAAGTCAGATTCTCCCGACGCTCGACGCGTTCGGGAGAATTCTGAGATTTTTTTTCACAAAAATCGAAACCCGGTGGTACAACAAGTAGTCTCGAAATTTCGCACAAATGCGAGTCCAGCTGGCGCCTTCAGGGCCTCCAACGACGCCGGTTCGAGGCGCGCGAAAAACTCAAAAGACAGACTTGCGAGCGTGTGTGCGCCATCGCCGATCGCGCGCCTCGAAAGCGTCGCGCCCGGCCGAGCACGCCGCGAGCACTCCGCGCGGACCCCCCGCTCGCACGACCTCCGGGCGTACGGTCATGGTGGCCGTCGCCCCCGCGCCCGCGCCGGCGGCCGCCGCCACCGGACGCGCCTCCGCTTCCGCCTCGGGCGTTCGCGCCAACGCGCCTCCGGCGCGGCGAGGCGCCTCCGCGGCCGCCTGCCGGGCCGGCCGCCTAGGCCGCGACGCGCCGGCGCCGCTCGCCCGCCGCGCCGCGTCCTTGGTGGTGCGCTCCTCCTCCGCTGAGGCGGAGCGCGGCACCGCCCCCACGGAGGGCGACGCGCCCGCCACCGATCGCGTCGTGCGGCTCGCGTTCTCGATGCCCGACTGGACCGGCGAGGGCGAAGCGCTGGTGGTGGGCTCCGCGCCCGCGCTCGGCGACTGGGACCCCGACGTGGGCCTCGAGCTGCGCGGGTGCCAGCGCGACCCGAGCGGCGCGCCGGACGCGTGGACCGGCCTGGTGAAGCTCCCCGCCGGCGCCGAGGGCGAGTACAAGGTTGTCATCCGCGCGCGCGACGCGACGGACCGGTGGTCGCCTGACGAGAACCGGATCTTGCCCGTCGACGCGTCGCCCGGCGCGGACGAACCCTTCCAGAGGTTCGAGGCGTCGTTCGAGGCGCGCACGACGGATCACGGCGGCGAAAACCTCGCCGTCGCGACCCGGCGCGCGCACGACGGATCGACGTCCGCGCGACTGGCGCGCGTCTCCTTCGACGACGTGCTCCCGCGCGAAAAGCCCGACGCGGTTCTCGCCACCGTGGTGTTCCGCGCGGAGGCGAGCCTGCGCGTGGGCCAGCGGCTTGTGGTGGCGGGAAACTGCCCCGAGCTCGGGTACTGGCGCCCGGAAAACAGCGCCGCGACCATGGCGTGGTCCGAGGGCGACCGGTGGACCGCCGCCGTCAAGTTCGACGCCTTCGCCGTCTTCGGCGCCGTCGACGCGACGTCCGCGGCGGGCTGGCTGGACTTCAAGCTGGTCATCGTGGACGACGCGCGCGACGGCGCCGAGACCTGGCTGGACGGGGACGACTTCCGCGTGCGCAGGCTGCCCGGGCCCGACGCCGTCGCCGCGCTCAACGACTGGCTCTCCGGCGAGCACTACGCGGCGACGCTGGGCGCGCCCTCCGCGGACGGCGCGGGCGCGGAAAACCTGCCCGGCGCCGACGCGAACGCGACGCGCGCGAGCCGGGACTGGGCGCGCGCCGTTTCCGTTGAGATCGTCGGCGCGGGGAGCGCGATGACCGCGCTGCCGTCGACGACAGCGCCCGAGCCGGAGAGGGACTCGGAGACGGACCCGGAACCGAAGGAAGAGGAGGCGCCGCGCCTCGCCGTCGCCGCGGCGACGGAAGCCGCCGAAGACGTCCCCGTCGCCGAAGACGTCCCCGTCGCCGAAGACGTCCCGGAAAGCCCCGAGGAGGTGCTCGAGCGGCTCAAGAACGCCGCGCCCGACGCGCGCGCCACCGCCGAGCCGGTTACCGCGGCGCCCGAGCGCGCGGGGGACGCGGAGCTGCTGAGCAAGGCTGTTCGCGCGCTCGAGAGCGCCGCCGCCGCCGCGGACGAGTCCGCGCTCCTGGATAAGGCTGAGCGCGTCCTGGCGGACGCCGCCGCCACCGCGACGGAGGCGGCGCGGGAGATGCGCGCGCCGGGCGTGACGCTCTCGTTCGTGCGGGACCCCGAAGACCAGGCGCGGCTCGCGCGCGCGCTGCGCGGGTTCGACGGGGGGGCGCCGAAGCTCGCCGAGCCGGCGGCGCCCGCGGCGGCGGAGCCGAAGGCGTCGCCCGCGGCGGCGTCGGCGTACGGCGGCGGCACGGTAATCAAGAAGGCGCAAGGCGCCTCGAAGAAGGAGAAGAAGAAGGGAGGGTTCCTGTGGTGGAACACGTCGAGTAAGGCGGATGCGCCGGCGGACGCGCCGGCGGACGCTCCCGATGCGGACGCTCCCGATGCGGACGCTCCCGAGGACGCCGCGTCGCGCGTCGTCGCGGAGGAAGCCGTGACGTTTTCCTTCGACGAGCAGGACGCGCCTGAGACACCCTTTCCCGCGATCGCCACCGCGGACGAGGCGCTGATCGAGCTCATGGACGCGGACGAGGACCCGTCCATCTTCGACGCCTCGTTCGCCTCGGAGAACGACTTCGAGCCCGCGCGCGCCAACACCGTGGTGTTCACGGTGGTTTCGCAGCTGGAGGTTGGCGAGACGCTGGTGGTGGTGGGCAACGTCGCCGAGCTCGGCGGCTGGACCGCCGAGCTCGGCGCGAAGATGACCTGGGGCGAGGGCAACGTGTGGACCACCGCGGTGGACATCCCGATCGCCGCGACGGCAAAAGCCGACGGCGAGCACCCCGAGACCCCTGTCGAGTTCAAGCTCGTGCGCCTGAACGAGGCCACGGGCGCGGCGACGTGGCAGGAGGGGGACAACTTCACGGCGGACGCCATCGCGGGCAAGACGGTGGACGTGGACGTGCCCAACGCGTTCGTGCAGAGCCTCAGCGTCGAGACCGTGCGCCAGACCTCGTCGTTCTCGCCCGAGCTCGCGGCGGCGCGCGCGCGGGAGATGGAGGAGACGCTCGTCGAGGAGAGGCGCCTCGCGGCGCAGGCGGAGGCGGAGAAGACGTCTGGCGGCAAGCAGAGCTTCGAGGCGGTGACCTTCCGCTTCGAGGACGTGCCGGCGGAGGAGATCGTCTTCGCGACCACGCGCGACGACGCGCCGGCGGCGGAGCTCGCCGAGGAGTTCGCGGAGGTGGCCTCCGACGAGCAGGTGGCCGTGGTGGCCGCCATGAAGGCGGCGAACGCCAGGTTCGAAGAAGCCGCCGCGCGCGCGCGCACCGCCGCGGACAGGGCCAACGCCAGGGCGAATGAGCTGCGCGACGTGGACCTGGACCCAGAGGCGTTCTCCGCGGTCCAGGCGGAGGTGGCGCAGCTGTCGGAGGAGGCGCTCGCCGCCGTGCGCGCGGCGAAGCGCGCCAAGGAGGAGGCCACCTCCACCACCTCGGCGGTGGCGACGCTCGCGCGCGAGGAGGCGGAGGCGGCGGCGGAGAAGGCGGCGAAGGCGGCGGCGGTGGCGGAGGCGGCGGTGGACGCCGACGACGTCACCGCCGCGGACCTTCGGGCGCGCGAGGAGAAGCTCTCGGCGGCTGCGGCGGAGAAGGCGGCCAAGGCGCAGCGCAAGGCGGTGGAGGCGCAGAACCTCGCGTCGTTCGAATTCCCCGAGTTTCAGGTCCCCGAGCTCCCCGAGAACGCCAAGGTTGGCGGCGCCGCGGTGGTGGGCGCGCTGGGCGTCGCCGGGCTCGCCGCCGAAGCCGACCTGGCGTCGTCGCTCATGCAGGTTGGCGGCGAGGCGGCGATGACGACGGCGTTCGCGTTTCTGTTCGCCAACAACATGGTGTTCGCGAAGGACCGCGAGAAGCTCATGGGCTCGCTGGAGAGCCGCGAGCAGTTCGAGAAGTTCATCCTGAGCGGGCAGTGGATGGGCAAGGACTCGTTCGCCGGTGAGGTCGCGAAGGAGGCGCTCGTGGTGTTCGATCCGCTCGGCATCGCCGAGGAGACGCTCAAGCGCGAGAAAAAGGCGGAGGCGGAGGCGGAACCGCGAACGGAACCCGAAGAGACCACCGCGAAGGCAGAGAAGGAAGAGGCGCTCCCGGAAGAGGACCCCGAGGCTGAGGCGGACGCGGCGTCGTCGGAGGCGCCGGAGAAGGAACCCGCGGCGCCGGCGGCGGAAGCGAGCCCCGCCGCCGAGGCGTCCCCCTCGCCTACTCGGGGAGAGAAATCAGTGAGCTGGTCGAACTTCTTCGGCGGCAAGAAGCGGGAGAAGACGCAGACCGCCGAGCGGGAGACCGAAGCCGGCGGTCAGTTGAACGATGTCGTGGCGATTCCCCGGAACGCGCAGCCCGGCGACGACGAGATGGAGGACGCGTTCATGGCGTTCGGCGCGCCGACGCGGAAACGGCCGCCGCCGGGGTTCACGCCGCCCGGCGCGGCGGCGGCGGCGGCGGAGGCGGAGGCTAAGAAATCCGCCTCGAAGACGGAGCCCGCGAACCCCCGCGGAAGCTCGCCCGGAACCTCGCCCGGAACCTCCTCGGTGGGCTTGCCCTCGGGCAAGAGGGGCGTGTCTTCTTTCCTGAACTCCCGCGCGGGCGCGTCGAGCTTCGCGACGACGAAGCCGTCGGACCCCAACTCCGTGGAGGCGATTCAGTACCGCAAGGACATGGCCAACGCGAAAGCCGCGGGCGTGCCGTACTCGACCTGGGTGAAGAAGTCGCGCGAGGACCTGTCCACGCTGACGTGGCAGGAACTCGCCGAGCGCATGAAGAAGCCGTACGACCCCGACGCGCGCGCCTTCACGGACGACGCCGGCGCGCGGTGAGCGCGACGCGCGTAGCTATATAAACGAGAAGAGGGACGGGACACGTTTACATTTATTTGTGTATCGACGAGATGACGCATCACGCGGGCGCGTCCGCGCGAGTACGCTCGTTTCCTCTTCGGTATCGTAGCCGGCGTCCCCCGCGCGCGAGAGGGAACGTCGCGACGCGGTTTCCTGACCGACTCGAAAGCCTTTGTCTGTGTTACAAAACCCAAAAAAAACCGTAGCCTACTTTAAGTAGTTAGATACCCATGGCGTCGAACACCCTCGGCACGCCGTGCGCGGTGACGAGCGCGCCGGTGATGTCCTGCGCGAGCTCGACGACGGTGATGGCCACCAACCGCATGTGCACCGTCCCGTACGCGACTTGCGTGCGTTTCTCGTCGCCGTCGTCGCCGCGCGCGCCGACGCGCCGGTCGCGGCCCGCCAGCACCGGCTTGAGGGACTTGACGTAGACGCGCAGCGCGCACTCCGTGAAGAGCTGCGCGACGTACGAGATGGCCCACACCGAGAACTTGGAGACGAAGTGCCCGATGCAGAACTTGGCGAGCAGCACGCCGCACATCCCGAGCTTGGAATCCGGGAACAGCGGGCCGGCGGCGCCCTCCGGTTTGCGACGCCACACCGACCCCGCCGCGAAGAACAGCATGTAGAAGAACGTGCGCCACATGCGGCGGTAGCACGTGCTCGCGGCGTGCAGTATCTCGCCCTTGCTGTCCAGCGGCATGGGGAAGAGCAGGATGCACGCGAGCACGACGCCCACCAGCGTGAAGCCCTGCGCGGTGTTCACGGACGCCGCCTCCAAACCGGCGACGGCCCAGTCGAAGTTGATGAGCAGCGCGCGCAGCATCACCGCGCCCACCACGACGCCGCCCTGCACGTTGGCGGGCGAGTCCCCGTCGCCCATGCGCGCCATGCTTATGCAGAACATGTACAGGAACGCCAGCGCGTAGTCCCCGACGGTGACCCAGGGGTTCTCCATCTCCCAGATCCACACGTTCCCGTAGCGCCACCGCAAAATCAGAAACGGCAGCGCCGACGCGTTGATCCCCGCGACGCTCGGCCAGGCGTGCACGCGGTGCGGCATCAGCGAGCCGAGCGACGAGTTCGCGGGCCTCTTGCTCGAGGCGCCCGTCGCGAGCGCGCCCTTCAGCAAGCACCCGATGCCGGACGTCATGCAGTAGAACACCATCACCAGCCGCACGAAGGCGTCGTCGAAGGTCCACACCAGCAGCGGCAGCGCCATGGCGTGGAACCCGCGCGAACCCGCGTACCCGGCGACGCAGTAAAAGACGCGCGTCGCGCCGCGCCGCGAATTCTCCGAGGGGTGGATGCCGAACCGGCGGAGCCACTGCGGGACCATCACCGCGGTGACGTCGATCTGGGTCACGATGTACCGCCGGAACAGGTTGTGCAGGTACAAAAGCACCACCAGCAGAGGCACGGAGAGCGACTGCGGCGAATCGCCGTCGCTCCACAGCCGCGGCGCGGCGCGCGCGCCGGAGGCGGGCGGCGACTCGCCAGTCTCGGCGATGGAGGCCCAGGAGGATGCGCGGGTCATCATGGATTTTTGTCGCGCAGAGACAACCTCGGACATGCTCGCCGAGCGCGCGTGGCCCCCTGGCGTTTTTTTCGAGGGGCTCGGCATGGGTGAGGAGACGCGAGGAGACATCTCCGCGGGGGACATCTCGGCGCGCTTCGCGACGCGCACGGTGCCGTCCAACTCGATGCGCGCCGCCGGGCGCTTGGACGGCGAGGTGTGCGTGGCGGCCGGGATACCGGCGGATCCCGCCGGCGTCACCGGCGGAATGCCGATGCCGCGCGCGCAGTCCACGCCGACGCCCAGCGCGTGCGCGGGGAGCGCCGCGGTCGCCGCCTCCGCCAGCACGGCGAGCGCCTTGGAAAGGTCCCCGGGCAGGCGCGCCGCCGAAGCGTACGCTCGCAGCGCCGGCGGCGGCCTCTGCTTCTCGGGCACCAGCGGGTTTATCCGCGCCACGCACACGCCGACGCCCTTGGCGCGCGCGCGCTTGGCAATCTCCGCCAGGAGCGCGTTCTGGTCCCCCGCGGCGGCGCCGGCGGCGAGCCGCAGAGGCACCACCGGCGAGAGCTCGTCCGCGTCCGTGGTTAGCCCGGGCACGCGCCCGGCGAGCACCGCGTCGCGCAGCGCCTGCGCGGACGCCGCCGCGCGCGCCACCAGCCGCGGCTCGGCGGCGATGCGGCGCACGGCGTGCGCGGCGGCGGTGGCGAGGTACGGCGGCAGCGACGCCGAGAAGACGTACCCGCTTCCCATCAGTCTTTGGTACGCCACCACGCCGGTGTCCCCCGCGCAGAAGCCCCCGACGGAGGCGCCGGCGTTCTCCAGCGACGCCGCGATGACGTCGACTCGCCCCGCGTCCACGCCGAAGTGCTCGGTCACGCCGCGCCCGGTGCCGCCCATCGCGCCGAACGAAGAGCTCTCGTCCAGAATCAACCGCGCGTGGTGCGTGTCCTTCAAGTCGAGCAACGCGGGCACGGGCGCAACGCGGCCGGTGCCGGCGAAGCACCCCTCGGTGATGAGCCACCGCCGGCGCCCCGGCCGCGCGAGCCGCGCCGAGGTGACGCCGTCCTCCGCCTCGAGGTTGGCGAAGACCCTCGCGCAGTCCTCGGCGTCGCAGTGGTTGTACCAGCGCACGTCCATCTTGGAGAGGCGCAAGCCGGCCAAAACGCCGTGGCCGACGCCGCGGTCCACCACCGCGACGTCCGACTTGTGCGCCAGCGCGGGGATCACCGAGGACACCGTGCACGCGCCGAAGGAGTACAGAACCGCCTCCTGGACGCCGAGGAACTCCGCGATGGACTTCTCGACGTCCATGTGCGGCGGGAACGTGCCGTAGAACCCGCGCGGCGAGCATGACCCCAAACCGAGCCTCTCCACCGTCGCCGCGCACTCCTCCTTCATCACCCGGTCGTCGGTCAAACCCAGTACGTCCTGGCTGGACAGCGTCACGTCGTACGTCTTGGGCTGCGCGGTGATCCCCGTGAGCGCGTACACATCCGCCGGGCCTTGGCTGCTTTTGGTCACAGGCGCACCGAGGTCGTCGCCCAGCGGCGCACCGCGCGAGTGCAGGGGCGCGAACTTGGCGGTGTTCCGCCCCCCGGAGAGCGCGGCGGCGGCTTTCCTCGCCGCCGGCCTCGCCGCCTCCGCCTCCGCCCTTCGCTTCTCGCGCTCCACGTGTTCCCGCTTCTCGACGTCGGCGAGCGAGCCGGTGGCGCCGCCAAACAGCGCGTTGCGCGCGGGCGGGTAGAGCCGGAACTTAATCTGCAGTTCGTCGGCGATGTCGCCGATCGCCGCGAGCGCGTCCGCCAGGTCCTCGCGCGAGTGCGCGGCGGAGACGCAGAAGCGCACGCGCGGGTAATTCACCGGCGTGGCGGGCGCGCCCACCACCACCACCGCCAGCTTGCGGTTGAAGGCCAAACGCGAAAAGTCCCCGATTTTGTACGGCTGGTACAGCATCACCGGCATCACCGGCGACGGGTGCTCGCCCAGCACCTCCAGCCCGAGCGCCTCCAGCCCCTGCCGGAAAAACAGTGCGTTGTCCCGCAGGTCGTCCAGCTTCTTCTTCCCGATGTCCGTGCCGTCCTCTCCCGCGATGACGCGCAGGGAGGAGAGAATCTGCGCGCACACGGCGGGGGGCATGGACACCGCGTCCGTGCACCCCGCGCTGTACTGCCGCACCCTCGCCACCGTCTCCGCATCGCCCGCGACGTACCCCCCGGCCGCGCCGAAGGACTTGGTGAACGTGCCCATCATCACGTCGATGTCGCTCGGGTCGACGCCCAGCTCCTCGCACACGCCGCGCCCGGTGGCGCCCACCGCGCCGATGGAGTGCGCTTCGTCCAGCCACACGTACGCGCCGTACATCTTGCACACCTCGACGATCGCCGGCAGCGCGCACAGCTCGCCCTCCATGGAGTAGATGCCCTCGACGATGACGAGGATCTTGTTGTACCGCGTGCCCTTGCCCGCGACCGCCTGCTGCAGAAGCAGCTCCAGGTCGCCCACGCAGTTGTGCTTGAACGCCTTGATCTTAGCGCCGCTCAGGCGCGCGCCCTCGACGATGGAGTTGTGGTTCAGGGCGTCCGAGAGGATCAAGTCGCCGGCGCCGCACAGCGCCGGGATCACCGTGGAGTTCGTGGCGAAGCCCATCCCCACCACCACCGCGCTCTCCTTGCCCACGAACCGAGCCGTGGTCTCCTCCACCTGCTTGACGTGCGTGGAGTAGCCCAGCTCGGCGGAGCACGACCCGGAGGTGATGGGGAAATCGAGCACCGACTGCACGACCAGCGGCGTGCAGTGCGTGTTCAGCCCGCCGAACCCGAGGTAGTTGTACGAGCCCAGGTTCAGGCACCGCCGCGACTGCGGCGTCGTCACGAGCTTGGAGAAGAAGCCGCGCGTGGACTCCGGCTCGCGGATAGCGACGTCGATCCAGTCCTCCGGCGAGGAGTACACGGGCCGGTTGAAGACGTCCTCGATGTTCCCGTACAGGTTGCGGATGTAAAAGAAATCCTTCAGCTTCCCTTTGGACAGCGATGGCAAGTCGTTCTGCTCGCCGTTCGCGTCGTCCGTACGCCAGTCCTTGATCCCGCGAAGAGAGTTGTACGAGTTCTTCGCCAGACCCTCGGCCACCTGTTTGCGTGCGTTGCGTGTTGGAGAATGGCGGGGTGAGCGATCGGTTCGCGCGCGTCGGCGAAAAAGCTCGTACGCCTCCCTCAAAAGTATGGGGCGAAACTTCGAAAAAATCCAAAAAGCAATCTCGATCGAGTCAACACCGTCTTCCGGTGAAACCTCCGCGATCGAGCGCGTCGCGACCGGCGGTTCCGACCGACGACGGTTCGCGACGCCGCCGCGTACGCGTCCGATGACGCAGCCACGTCGGGTGGGGCGATGGAAGGGTCCCGCGGCGGCGGCGGGATGCGCGCGAGCCGCTCGGGCGATTGATCGCGATTCCAGTGCGGCCATGGACGTCGGCGACGCGCCGGGGCGTGCGCGTGCGGGTCGAGGCGCGCGACCGCGCGCGCCTCGACGGAGCGATGGCACCAACGTCTTTCGCCTCGTCTGTTCGGGCGCGCCGTTCTCGTGCCTGCTAATCGCTCGGTGACGCTTTTGACGGGCGGCGGGCGCGCGTCGGGATGGTCGACGAGGCGGGCGAGACACGCACGTAAATGGCGTACTGGTAGTACGTCGCGGCATCGTGGCCCAGCACGCGGTAGGCGTAGCCGGACTTGATCCTCGACGTGGAGTCGGGCGTGTACGCCTCGTAGTCCATCGTCGACGTCCGTACGGTCTCCGCCCGAGCCGATGCGGGTCCGGTCCGCGGGTCCGGTGACGCGACGTGCCCCGAGAAACCCGAGCGATCCGCGCGCGAGTCTCGTCTCTTCCCTGCGAGGCTACTCGACGAACGCGCGAGACGCCTGCGCCTTGCTCGACCCCGAGGCGAGCGCGCGAGTGTGGGCGCGAGCCGCGCAGGAACGAATTTCAACGCTGCGCTCCGACTCTCGGCCGTCGCGGCCGTCGTCATCAACGAGGCGACGAGGCCAAAGATAGCGCGTTCCTCGTCCGCCTCTCGTGTCGGAAATACTGCTATTTTGTTCGATTGCCAGTTTGATATTTCTGTAAATTCGATTGACCACAGTCAGACAGTCGCGATTTCCCGGACACGACGAAACTCGCGCGAAAATCGTTGGTTCGTCCACAAGTCTGCTGCTCATCATGCTTCGCGTCTGTCGCCTCGGCGTCCTTCTCTTGCTCGTCGTGCTCGGGGCGAGCCCGGCGCCG
>Ga0181561_10004920_pt1 | contig 11410 bp, 13 predicted proteins | sample 011ome_19_FD_133760 | JGI IMG/M metagenome (GOLD analysis project Ga0181561, IMG submission 133760) | Coastal salt marsh microbial communities from the Groves Creek Marsh, Skidaway Island, Georgia - 011510BT metaG (megahit assembly) | ecosystem: Environmental > Aquatic > Marine > Intertidal...
TAAGATCCGCGAGAAGGGTTCTTTTAGCTCGGGCTCGGCGGATTTGGACCCAGGGTTCCTTCCAACGCTGGTCACCATTGGCACAGCTTTGGGAGAAATCTCGGGTGATATTGTCGTTGAGGGACACACAGACAATATCCCAATCAACAGCGTTAAGTTTCCTTCTAACTTCGCACTATCGGCCGGTAGGGCCTTATCAGTGACCAGCGTTTTCCTGGAAGACCCGAACATTAATATGGACCGGCTGAGTTTGCGGGGTTACGGCGAAGGCAGGCCCGAGGACACCAACGAGACCTTTGAGGGCCGAGCGAAGAATCGGCGGGTAGAGATTAAAATTAACCAATCGGACGCAGAGAGTGGCCCGCCAGTAGAACGAGAAGAAAGCATTGAGAATCTGGATATCGGTCTCTCTGTTAACACCGCCGAGGAGGCGACCTCATGACAACAACGCAGAACAAGCGCGAGTACTTCAGAATCGATGATCAGCTGCTGATTCACTGCGTACTCGAGGGCACGGTGGTGAGAGAGCCCGCGGCTGAGGGGGCTATCGAGACCCCCGAGGTGAAGCAGTTGCGATCACTGTCGGAAGAAATGGGGGCTTTAATCAACGCCATTCACGCCGAGCAGCAAACCATCGCCAAAGCGCTGGGCATCTTGAGCCAGCGGCAACAGATACTGGAACGACTGATTGTTGGCCGCATGCATCCCAACCCCGATTATGAGCTTGTCACCGCCAACATCAGCGGCGCCGGAATCGCCTACAAAGGCCAGACGGCTTTCAATCAAGGTGACCGGGTGAGAGTAGCCATAGTGTTTCAGCCCTCGCAAATGGAGGTGACCATCCACGGTACGATTGTGGAATGCGCTGAGTCAGGCGCCGCGTATCAAGTTAGAATCGATTTTGATGAAGACGAATTCGCGCGGGAGCAGATCATCCAACACGTCGTGCAAAGACAGTCCTGAACGCACAGACAGTCCTGAACGCAAAAATAGTCCTGAGGGAAAAAACGGTCACTCGCCGACAGCGTCACCGAGCCGACTGCGGAGTCTTGCCAGCGCCTGGCCATGCAATTGAGACACACGGCCTTCTGTGACCTCCATCACGGCTGCGATCTCGCGAATATTGAGCTCTTCCACGTAATACAGCGACATCATCAGCTTTTCTCTCTCGGGAAGCATGTCGATACCGGCCCGCAATAAAGCGCGCAGTTCGTTATCGCTGTACTGGGCCTCTGGTTCAGCGCCTGACACAGGAAGCTCCTCGCTCTCCTCCCCATTGGCGTCGAAGTACACCAACCGCGCGGCCGACAGCTTGGTAGTGAGCTGGCGGTATGCCTCGATAGGCATGTCCATCTCCTGGGCCACTTCATGATCTTGTGCGACCCGGCCTAGGCGCCCCTCTACCTTGGCAATCGCCCGAGAAACCTCGCCAAGCTGTGTTTGAACGGACCTTGGCAGCCAGTCGTTGCGCCGCAGCTCATCAAGAATGGCACCGCGGATGCGGATCGACGCATAGGTCTGAAAATTGGCGCCCTGATTAGGATCATAGGACTGACAGGCATTCAGCAGCCCAATCAGGCCTGCCTGAGTCAAATCATCGAGTTCGATAAAGTCAGGGAGCTTGGCACGGATGCGCAAGGCAATACTTTTGACCAAGGGCAAAAGATCTTCGACGACGCTGGAAGGATTCTGCAACGCCATATCATCGTAGCGGGTAGGCTGATCCATGGCCCGCTAGCTCATGTCATGCTGTTTAAAAAGCGCGGCGATACCGTCGGTTTCGATATCGATGGTCAGCAACTTTTCAAGATTGTCCGCAATATCCCGGATCGCCACCGATGCTTGGGAGCGCGGATAGAGGTTCACGACCGGCGTGCGCTGTTTGATAGATTCCAACACTCGTTGATCCGTCGGCACCGCACCCAGATAGCTGAGATTGACATCGAGAAACTGGTCGGTCGCATTCAGCAATTTTTTGTACACCTGTATGCCGTGGGCGGCACCTTTGACCTTGTTCGCCACAATTTGAAAACGGCTCACCCGACGCTCTGTCGCGCTGACCTTGATCAACGCATAGGCGTCGGTGAGTGAGGTAGGCTCGTCGCATACCACTACGACCACGTGGTGCGCACCGGACAAAAAAGAAATCACATCCTGACCAATACCGGCGGCGGTATCGAGCAGCACGACATCGTATTGGCGACTGAGCTCGGTAAAGGCCAAACCCATCTCCAAGCGCTCAGCGGGCGACAGCTCCAGCATTTTCGAAATACCGGAGGCAGCAGGTATTACCCCTACTCCCTGTGGCCCCTCGATCACAATCTGATCCAAGGTGCGCTCGCCCGACAGCACGTGCTGCAGATCAAATTGCGGCTTGAGCCCCAACGTAATATCGACGTTGGCCAGACCGAGGTCACCGTCACAGACCAGCACCTTTTTACCCGTGGCAGCGAGTGCGACAGCAAGGTTAACGGTCAAGCTGGTTTTGCCCACCCCGCCCTTGCCACTGGACACTGCCACCACGTTACCTGACATAGTTTTTTTACCGTTTCTGCACCGCCTGTTTATCAGGCAGTCGCGGGCGCGTATCTAATTGGTCTGGCGGCCAGACCAATTTGTCGTTCTTCCAGCAAATCCACTGCGCGCTCGACGAATGCTACCGGATCCGTATTGTGCGGCACAATGTCGGGGTCGCGATCGTCCACAACCAAACTCAGCGGCAAACGGCGCTTAATGAGGGTGTCGATCACGCCTCCCAAACTAACGGCCTCATCCACTTTGGTAATAATCGCGCCATCAAGGCGAGTAGCTCCCAAACGCCGCAACAGCTCGCGAGTTGTCCCCATTTGCGAAGCGGCAGAAATGACCAGCATGATGCGAATGGGTGGGATCTGCTCCGTCAGCCACTCTAGCTGCTTTGTCATATCCGGGTCGCGGAATGACAGCCCGGAGGTGTCGATAAAGATGCGGTCCTTGCCCCGCAGCGCGGCAATCGCCTTAGACAGCGACGCTTTATCGGCGGCTGTGCGGGTTTCGATGCCCGCCAGCGCCCGATGACCCTCGAGCTGGCCTGCCTCAGCCGAAGCGCCATTGGCCAGCGCAATCACACCGACCGCATGCTCACCAAACTCATTAGCTGCCTGCCGGGCCAACTTGACCACACAGGTGGTTTTGCCCGAACCCGTCGCACCCACACAGGCGACCATCTTGCTCTTCTTGACCGAGTCCATCTCCATTAGCGGCAGACAGCTGGTCAAAAGCTGAATCGACGAGGCCCACTGTTGCTCGAGCGTGCCGTCGTCGCGCACATTGTCACTGATCCAACCACCCAGACTTTTGGACAAACCCAGAGCAGCGAGACGTTGACCAACGGTTGCCTGTGTAGCGGGCACATTGGCAGAATCCTGCCAGCTTCGCTTGGCTAACAGCTGCTCTAGCGTGTCCCTCAAGCTGGTCAGCTCGTTCTGCAGGTTCTGGTCACGAATATCATTGCGCCTTGCGCCGCGCCCGGAGGCTGACTCGGGGGTCCAGTCCGGCTGGTTAAGGTCGGTTGTGGCGGTAATCTCGATGCGGTCACCTACTCGGCGATTCCGCAAAATGATCGCGTCCTCCCCCAGCTGATCCTTGACCTGCATGAGGGCGCCACGGCTGTTTTTGGCTATGAACGTTGAGACTCTCATCGATCTGCTCCCTTTCTAAAAACTATGTGCCCGCGATCGCCGCGTTATTCGCGCCGCCCACGGTGGAAATAACTTTGACCTTCTTGTCTGCGGGGACTTCCTCGTAGGCAAGGATGTAGAAATTCGCCATACGGCCTCGCAACAGGCGCGACAAGAAGGCGCGGATATTGCTGGCGACCAACAAGACAGGTGTCGTGCCTGCAGCCTCCATCGTCCCGGAAACCGACCCGACCTGCTCGATCATGCCGTCAATCAGAGTGGGCTCAATGCCCCCTCCATCACTGTCGACCGCTTGCATGAGCATCTGCTCCAATCGCGAATCGAGCACCATGACACTGAGTTCGGGTTCGGTGCCGTTTACCGTTTGATAAATGGCTGGGCCCAATGCGATGCGCACTTGCCGGGTGAGATCATCTGGGGTTCGATTACCCTGATGTTGGTCTGACAGCGCACCAACGATGGTGCGAATGTCGCGAATCGGAATCCCCTCCTCGAGGAGGTTATGCATCACTCGAGTCACGTCGGCGAGGGTCATTTGCCCTGGCACCAGGTTCTCCACCAGCTTCGGCGATGTGGTCGCCAGCTTATCGAGCAGCTCCTGCACACCATCCTGACTGATGAGTTTGTGGGCGTTGTTTTTCAGCAGTTGACTCAGGTGCGTCGCAATGACAGTGCTGCTGTCAACCACAATGCAGCCGAGACTCTGTGCTTCGTCGCGATCGCTGGGGTCAATCCATACGGCATCAAGCCCAAAGGTCGGATCCTTGGTTTGAATCCCCTCCAGATCACTCGTGCCCTGACCCGGATTGATTGCCAATTCGCGGTCGGGGTAGACCTCACCCTTACCCGCCACCACGTCATGCAAGCTGATGCGATATTGGTTGGGGGATAGCTCCAGATCGTCGCGAATATGAACCGAATTGATGAGGAAGCCCAACTCCTTAGAGAGCTTCTTGCGCACGCCCTTGATACGGCTCAGCAAATCACCACCCTGAGCCTTGTCAACTAAGGGTATCAATCGATAACCCACTTCGAGACTGATCTCATCAACCTGATTGACATCTTCCCAGCTCAGATCCAACGTGTCGGGCTTGGCCGTGTCGAACTCCTCGACTTCTTCAACCACCGGCTGCTGGTTACCCTGCAACCGGAAATAAGCCAGTACACCTAGCAGGGCGGCAACAGACAGAAAGACCAGATTGGGCATGCCCGGGACGACTCCCATGAGGCCAATCACACCCGCCGTCACAATTAATACTCGGGGGTTGCTGGTCAGCTGGCTGGTAACTGCAGCGCCCATATCCTGCGCACCTGACATGCGGGTCACGATAATCGCAGCCGCCGTAGAAAGCAGCATGGAAGGGATCTGAGCCACTAGCCCATCGCCGATGGTCAACAGCACATAATTCTGAGCGGCCTGCGCCGCACTCAAGTCGTGCTGCAACGTGCCGATCGCAAAGCCACCCAAAATATTGATCAACAGTATCAGAATGCCCGCGACCGCGTCGCCCCGAACAAATTTACTCGCACCGTCCATAGCACCGTAGAAGTCCGCCTCACGGGAGACTTCATCGCGTCGCCGCAGTGCCTCGTCCTGACCGATCAAGCCCGCATTCAGATCGGCATCAATCGCCATCTGCTTACCGGGCATGGCATCCAAGGTGAAGCGAGCCGTCACTTCCGAGATTCGGCCCGCACCTTTGGTGACCACCACAAAATTAATCACAACGAGGATCGTGAACAGCACCAGGCCAACGGCGTAGCTGCCCCCGACAACAAAGTCACCAAAGGCCTCGATCACATTGCCCGCGGCGCTGGTGCCGGTATGCCCTTCCAGCAACACCACGCGAGTTGAGGCGACGTTCAAGCCTAGTCGCAGTAGGGTCGAGATCAACAACACCGAAGGGAAAACGGCGAATTCCAGCGGGCGCGCAGCGTAAATAGCGGCAAGCAGCACGATAATAGCGAGCGCGATATTGAAGGTGAACAAGAGATCCAGCGCAATCGGCGGCAGTGGCAGCACGATCATGACCAGCAGCAATAGCATGACCATCGGCGTGCCCAAACCGGTCAAAATGCTTTTTACACCCACCTCTAGCGTGGATGGCTGCACAGCAGTATCAGTCGCCATTCTGGTCTACCTCAGTCTCTTCTCCGAGCGCCTCGACAGGAATGTCGAAGTCATCGGGCTTGGGAACATAGTCTGTAGGCGCCGCATTTTTGAGCTGGAAGACATAAGCCAATACGCGCGCCACTGCCATATAGAGAATGTGCGGAATCTCGTGGCCAATCTCAGTCGAGCGATACAGTGCGCGCGCTAGGGGCGGTGCCTCAAAGAGCGGAATGTCATGCTCAGTTGCAATAGAGCGAATGCGCAGCGCGGTGAGATCTTTACCCTTGGCCACCACGCGGGGAGCACTGCCAGGACGATCCAAATACTGAAGCGCAACGGCATAGTGAGTGGGGTTGGTAATCACCACGTCAGCAGTTTTCACGTCTTCCATCATGCGGCTCTCTGCGAGCTGCCGCTGCACCGTGCGAATGCGCTGCTTGACCTGTGGATTGCCGTCGGTCTCCTTCATCTCGTCTCTGATTTCCTGCTTGGTCATGCGTAGCTGCTTCTGGTGATTCCAGAGCTCAAACGGCACGTCCAGCGCGACGATCAAAATTGTGGTGGCGCTCAAAATAAGGAGCACCTGCACCAGCACCGTCACGGCCTCTACACCAGCCGCTTTTGGACTCATGCTGGTTAAGGAGAGCAACTGCTGATCAATGGCGAAAAACACAAGAATGGCAGCGCCCAGCAACAGGACAAACTTTGCCAATGCCTTGACGAGCTCGACCAACCCTTTGAGTGAAAAAATCCTTGCAAGACCTTTGATCGGGTTGAGCTTTTCCACCTTGAACGAGATGGTTTCGAGACTAAATGACCACCCGCCCATGAGCAGCGGACCGGCCAATGCCGCTACTAGCATCACCGCCATAAACGGTGACAGCGCCAGCAGGGTCTGCGAGGCCATATACATAAACTGAAACGGTAGCTGAGCGGCATCAAACGCCAGCTCTCTAGACACCGAGAATCCATCCGCGCTAATTCGCATGATGCTCTGAGAAATACCGCCACCCAGCAGCAACAGAGCGATCGACGCGAAAAGCAGCGACAGCATCGTGTTCAATTCTTTTGATCGGGGAACCTGGCCTTTTTTCCGCGCCTCCTGAAGCCGGCGCTCTGTAGGCTGCTCTGTGCGTTCCTGACCTGTCTGCTCTTCTGCCACAGTGCCCCCCTACCCCAAGACCATCAAGGTTTGGTTGATGCCAGCCTCAAAGAATCGCTGCATCGCACCGATGAAGGCCGGCATACCGAGGAACAGAAACACCATACCCACCACAATGGTGACCGGGAATCCGACGGCAAAAATATTGAGCTGGGGCGCAGCGCGGGTGATCACACCAAACGCCACATTGATCATCAGTACCGCGGTCAGGGTCGGCAGACCCAATAGCAGCGCACTGGCGAAAAGCTGTGACCCCAGCGCCACCAGATTCTCGTAACCAGTGGCGGCAAAGCCGGGGTCGGTGAGAGGCACCAGCGCAAAACTTTGAAAGACCGCGGAAACCAACATGAGGTGACCATCGATCGCCAGAAACAGGAGCGTCGCGATAACGACTTTGACCTGACTCACAATCGGCACCTGCACTCCGTTCTGCGGGTCGACCGACATAGCGAAACCAAGGCCCATTCCGGTAGCGATCGATTGGCCAGCCAGCACCACGGCACCAAAAATCATTTGCATCACGAAACCCATGGCAAGACCGATCGAGATCTCGCGCAGAGCCATGAGAATGCCGGGCGCTGAGAAAAATGCGATATCGGGATTGATGGGCAGCATGGGCGCCATCAGTGCGCTCAATAAAGCCGCCAATACGACGCGTATCCGAACACTGACTGTCCCCGCGCCAAATACCGGCGCGACCATTAGCATGGCCGACAGGCGTAAAAAGGGCCATAAATAGCCCAACGCTAGGGTTTCGATTTGCTCTACCGGAATCATCTCGCCGCGCTCACCCGATTAGTCCAGGAATGCTGGTGATGAGCCGTTGACTGAACGTCACCAGCACCTGAATCATCCAAGGCCCACCCACGAACAGTGCAATCACCAACGCGAGGAGTTTGGGGATGAAGCTCAGCGTCATCTCCTGAATTTGCGTAGCCGCTTGAAAAATACCGATCAATAAACCGACGGCAAGCGCGGCGCCCAGAAGCGGGCCGGCGAGCAACACGCTCATCCAGAGTGCGTCTCGCCCAATATCTAGTACCGTTTCAGGACCCATTCCCTACCCCCCTCAGAAACTCGAAACCAAGGTAGCGGTGATCAGCGTCCAGCCGTCGATCAACACAAACAACATCAGCTTGAACGGCAGGGAGATCAGCATGGGGGACAGCATCATCATGCCCATCGACATCAAAACTGCGGCCACGACCAGGTCAATGATCAGAAACGGTACGAACAATAAAAAACCGATTTGAAATGCCGTCTTTAATTCGCTGGTCAGAAACGACGGAAGCAGCACCACCATGGGCACCTCTTCCTGCGACACGAACGGCCCGTAGTTACCCAGATCACTGAACAGCGCGAGGTCTGTCGCCCGAGTCTGCGCGAACATAAACTCCCGGAACGGCTCTTTTGCTGCATTTAATGCAGCCTCAAAGCCAATCTGCTCTGACATATAAGGCATCAGGGCGGCGTTGTAAGCCACGTCGAAGACCGGCGCCATGATGAACAAACTGAGGAACAGCGCGAGGCCAAGAATAATTTGATTACTGGGCGTCGTGGTGGTGCCCAATGCCTGCCGCAGTATGGCCAGCACAATCAAGATACGCGTAAACGAGGTCATGGTGATGAGTGCCGCTGGCAACAGTGTGAGCAGCGACATCAGCAATAGAATTTGCAGACTCAGCGAGTAATCAGCGCCGCCATTCGCCGTAGGCTGGGTGGTGATCAGCGGGATCGACGCCTGTGCCCATGCCCAATCGGGCACCAACAGTAGCGCCATCGCGATCACTGAAACGAATGTGCGCATTATCGGCTACTCCCAAACGGATTGACCGACTGCCACACCGCGCTGAAGTCAGCAGGCTTGGCCTCGTCGGCGATCTCGGTTGCCAGAGACTCGTCAAAAACATGCAGTGTGCGCACGTTGCCCGGCGCCACGCCGACAAGAATTTGTTGTCCGGCCGCGTTAATCAGCACGACCTTCTCTCGCGTGCCCACATTAGTAGAGCCCATGACAGACAAACTGGCCTTGCCGGTAGAAGGAGATCGATTCACCCGCTTGACGATGACGGCCATTAAAACCACCGCACCGAACACAATCGCCAGTGAGCCAACGACCTGCATCAAATAACCGGCAGACAGTAACTCCGGCGCATTGCCCAAAGCGGGCACCGCCGTTTCCTGCGCCTGAAGCACAGGGGCAGCACTCAGAAGAAGCGTGGTCAGTCCGTATCGCATCGTCACTGCCCTACTTGAGCGGCTTCAGGCGTTCGTCGGCACTGACGATGTCAAGCAGGCGCAGACCAAATTGGCCCTCTGACTCGACCACATCGCCACGTGCGATCAGGGTGCCGTTGACCATGAGATCCATTGGCTCGGTGACTTCTTTCGCCATGCTGATGATGGACCCTTTGTTGAGCGCCATCAGATCTTTAATAGTCATCTTGGTGCGGCCCAGTTCGACCGACAGCGTGACATTGACATCGAGCAGCATGTCCAAACTGATTTCAGGATTCTCACTCATTGCCTGTTTCCTCATTTAAAGCTTGGTCAATGGCAGTCGAGAGGGTGACACCCGCTCCCAGGTCGAGCAGACCTGTCATGCCGTACTTGACTGATTTTTTGTCGTCGAACACGCCGAATTGGCCAAAACCAATCGACTGGTTTTGCACCTCAAGACTCACAGAGCCCAGCTGCGCCAGATCAATCAGGTCACCGACTTTGAGCCCGAGTACCTTGCGGAGCGGCAACTCAATCGATGCCAGGACGCCGGATACCTCAACTGAAACATCGTGCATCTGCTCGGCCATACGGACCTGCCACTCACCCTCCAACGAGACACCAGACTCCTGCTTGGGGCCGGCTAGCTTCTCTTCAAAGGTCTCGAACGACTCGAAGGGCACGAACAGTCGCAAGGCATCCTCAAAGTCCGGAGTGGACAGATCGGTCACCAATGCCAGATATTTTTCTGTCGGAATGCGCTCCTCGAGTGCATCGAGGTTGTTTTGGGTATCGATCACCTCGGTTTCAAAGGCTACTTTCTCCTTGAACGCGTCGATGACTGACTGCAGATATAGCTCAGACAATTTTCCAGCAACACGCATCTCGCTTGACGTGGCATCGGCGCGACCTGTCACGCTGGGTGGCTTAGTGTTGCCACCACCAAAATAACGGTGCACCAAATAAGACAGTGTGTTCAGGGAAATCACCAGAAACGACTGCCCGACAACCGGCTTCAAATTCAGGGTGACCAGCACCAAGCCCTCGGGCAGCGCCGCGATCGCCTCAGCCGCTGAGAAAACCCTTGGCGCCTGACACTTGACCGCCATATCTGTGCTGAGTCGCTTGACTAGCCCATGGTGAATAAGTTCGTCCTGTCGCTCGAGAATGGCTGCCAACGCACCCATGCGATTGACAGTTCCCTGCTCACGAGCGGTGATGTCGAAACGGCGGTATTCCCTCGCGGAGTCATCCGCAAAGAAAACCTCATCGTCGCCCGATGTTTCCATCAGGGCGTCGACCTCGTTTTCAGACAGAACTTCTTCAGACACGGCTCATCACACCTTCGTTACTGGAGGTTAAAGCTGGTGAAATAGACTTCCTGTACGCCGGAATCACCCGAGAACTTGAGAACGCGGTTAAGGGCGGCGCGGCTGGATCGTCGCAGTTTTTCTTTGCCTTCGACGGATCGCATCTCGCCAAAGGACTGTCGAGCAAACAGCGTGTTGAGCTCATTCACGATGACCGGCATATCGCGAGTCGCGATGTCGGCACTCTCCTGATGATGGAACATCAGCTGCACGTCGCCCTGGATGTAGCGGATATCGCCTTGATAATCGACGTTCACCAGAATCTTCCCGACCTGAACGTAGATGGGGTCTGGGTTCTCGATCGCGTCCGGCTCCTCAGCTTCTGCTTCGGCACCCGCAGGCGCCATATTCGACACCAGGTAGTAGGTAATTCCGCCAGATGCAGCGATGGACAGCAGCATGACGGGGATCAAAATCATCAATAGCTTGCCCATGGTGATGCCGGCTGGCTTCACCTCTTCCTGTTCTTCATCTCTGTCTCGTCGTGCCATCAGATCGCTCTCCCGATTGCGCCTATCGCGCGGGGTCCACCCCGTTGTTAAAGCAATAGGCATGCCAAAAAAAATAAGTCAATTAAACCAATAGTTTATGTGCGCCAAGCGCTTTGTGCGTTGGTTTATTGACGGTGTCAGAAAAACGCCCGCCCAACGTACCCACCGCGAACAGTGAATACACGAACAGACCAAAAGGAGTCTAGCGTGGAATGGAGGCAATGGGATGGGGCAGGACGGAACAGGGAGCAACAGAAAGCGAGGCCCCAGCGCATGCACTGGGACGTGAGCGGAAAACGGCCAGCTATCGTGGCCGCGGCAGGTTTAGAGGAGCCGTCTAGATGTAGGTATCGACCCTGCCAGCGCCGTCTACA
>Ga0181561_10004924_pt1 | contig 11408 bp, 6 predicted proteins | sample 011ome_19_FD_133760 | JGI IMG/M metagenome (GOLD analysis project Ga0181561, IMG submission 133760) | Coastal salt marsh microbial communities from the Groves Creek Marsh, Skidaway Island, Georgia - 011510BT metaG (megahit assembly) | ecosystem: Environmental > Aquatic > Marine > Intertidal zone...
CAGACGCGAACGGCGTCGACTTGAAGGACTGCTACTTCTACTCGGACTCGATGTCCGACGTGCTGCTGCTGGAGAAGGTGGGGCACCCGGTGGTGGTCAACCCGGATCCGCGCCTGAGGAAACACGCCGAGGCGCGCGGGTGGCCCATAGAGGACTGGGGGAAGGCGGAGGAGGCGCTGCCCGAAAAGAAACCGGGTCTGCGGTGGCGGTGACGACGCACGTTTTTTTCAATAAAAACCATTGACCACACCTTCTTCGCCTGCGCCCCCGCGTCGGGGGCAGACTCGACGACGCACGGAGACGATGTCCCACGGCGTGATGGCGTGGCGCGGCGCCGTGCGCGCGGTATCTTCCACGACCGCGAGCACGTCTTCGTTCGCCAGCGTCACGAGGCGCGTCGGCGTCGGCGGAGCGGCCCGGGGCGGCGGCGGCAGTGCGCGCCGCGTGGGAATCCCCGCGCGAGACCCGGGCGACGAGGAGCGCGTGACCAGCACTGACAACGCCACGGTGAAGCACTTTGCCAAGCTCGTCAAGAGCAAGGCGCACAGGGACGCGAGCGGTTCGGTGGTGGTCGCGGGCGCGGGTATGCTGGAGGAGATATACGCCGACGGCGGCGTCGAGGACGCGCGGGTGGTTTTCCTGGGCGAGGATGCTGAGACCCCGCGCGGAATGCGCGCGCGACGGATCGTGCGCGCGCCCGAGCACGTGCTCAAGAAAGCCGCGGGACTGCAATCCGTGGACCGGGTGGACGTCGTCGCCGAGCTCGCGACACCCCCGCTGGACGGCATCGAGGCCCTCGGGGGTGTCGCGTCCACGGCGACTCGCGTCCTCGCGTTGGACGGCATCCAGGATCCGGGGAACCTGGGCACGTTGACGCGCACGGCGCTCGCGCTCGGGTGGGACGCCGTCGCGCTGCTTCCGGGAACGTGCGACCCGTTCAACGATAAGGTACGTCTCGAGACGAGTCTCGAGATGAGTCACCCACGCGTCATTCCTCGTAACTCCCACGTGCGTCAGCGGAAAACGCGCGGTGTCGTGTCCCTCCGGTTCGCGCTCGCCGCTCACGCTCGCGGCTCACGCTCTTTCCCGAAAATTCGCAGGCGCTTCGCGCGGCGCGCGGGGGCGTGTTTCGTCTCCCCCTCGCGCGGCTCTCGTGGGAGGAGCTGGAGACCCTGACAACCTCGCGCGGCCTGGTGCGGTACTGCGCCGAGCCCACCGCGCCGGACGCCGTCGGCGCGGACGCCGCCGTCTCCGCCGAGCGCGAGGGCGTGTGCTTGGTGCTCGGGAGCGAAGGGCAGGGCCTGTCGGAAACCGCGCTGCGCACGTGTCGCCCCGTGGCCATTCCCATGCCGGGCGAGATGGAGAGCCTGAACGTGGGCGTCGCGGGAGGCATACTCATGTACCTCATGAGGAAGGAGCGGTGAGCGTCTGTGATGTGCGCGTTTCCGTCGGTGCGTCGTCTGTTACTTTCGTATCGCGTAATATGAATACTTTTAGCGAAGGTCTCGCTACGTCGTGTCGATGCGCACCAGCTCCTCGGGGAGCAACGCGACGGGCGCCGGCGCCGGTACATCGGCGGCTTCCGCCGCCGGGACGGCGTCGAGTCCCGCGGGAACGCTCGGTTCAGGTTTCGGAGCGCGCGCGGCGAGTACCGCGGGTACGCTCGTGGAATCGGGGTGGACGCGTTTCCGCGCGAGCGCGATTGCGTCGGCGTTCGGCGTCGCGCCCGAAGGGGGGCGCTTCGCTTCGCGCGCCGGATTCGCTCGAGGACGCCATCCGCGCTCGCGCCGAAACGCCGCCAGCCGCGGCGCGAGGTCCCGCTTGGCCGCCGAAGCGACGAGCGCGCCGCCGTACGCGGCGCCGACCGCGATGCCGCCCTTGGCGAGAAAGCCGAACACCGCGCGGCGCACCGCGCGGCGCAACGCGCGGCGCTCGCGTCCCCGCCTCTTCTTCCCGCCACCGGACCTCGCGGACGCTTCGCGCGCCTCGCCCTCGAACAGCTTGCGTCGGCGGCTCTTGCCTGCCGACGACGATCCGTGTTCGTTCGCGGCGTCCGAATCGCGCGACTCGTCATCTCGTCGCGCGCGCGCGGGAAAAAGCGCACATTTCGCCGCGCGGAGGCCGAGCCCCCCGACCAGCCGCGCGGTCGCCGCGAGCGCGCCCACCGCCGCCTCGAGCGCGACGCGCTCGATGGCGCGCGGCGGCGCTTTCCGGCGGAGCTTCTCGGCGTTGCGCCGCACCTCGGCGCGCGCGCCGCGCACCAGCGCCGCCACCGCCTCTTCCTTCGCCGCCTCCTCGTAGTGCGCGGCGAGCTGCGCGGGCGTCAGCCCGTCGCCGCCGCGCTTCGCGGAGGACTCCGGGAACAGGAGGAGCAGGGCCTCGACCGTCGCCGGCGCAGCCGCCGCGCGGAGCGCGACGTGCAGCGGCAAGTCGCCGGCGGCGTCCTTGACAAACGCGCCGCCGGGGTCGACGGCCAGAAGCCGCCGGACCAGCGCGTGCTCGGCGCCGGCGGCGAGCGCCGCGTGCAGGGGGAGCTCGTCGTCCTCCTCCGCCGTGCGCGCCGAGCGGACGGACCAGGGGGGCGAGGCGGAGGGCGGGATCCTGACGCCGGGCTCGCGAGCCCACCCGGGGGAGTCGACGCGCGCCGCGGGCGACCGCGGGGACGCGCGGAACGGCGCCGCGGCGCTCGCCGCGGACGCGGGCAGAGCCGCCGACGCGTCCGGACTCGACGCGCGCGAGCTCGAGCGCGCCGCCGTCGACGCCGCCGGGGACGTCGGCGTGGACTCGGGAGGCGTCCCCGGCGCGTCCGCCGACGACGCCGTCGCCGCGACGGGCTCGGCGGCGGAGAGACGCGCGCGGACGCGCTCCGCGGCTTCGAAAGCCGCGCGCGCGCGCGCCTTCGCCTCCTCCGTCTCCGCCTCGGCTCTCGCCTTCTCCGCCGCCCTGGCTCTCGCCTTCTCCGCCGCCTCCGCGCGCGCCCTGCCCTCCTCCGCCTCGGCTTCCGCGCGCGCCTTCGCCTCGCTCGCGCTCCTCGCCTTCGCCTCCGCCTCGAAGCGGGCGCGCGCCTTCGCTTCGGCCTCGAGCCGCGCGCGAGCCTCCCTCTCGGCCGCTTCCGCCTCCCGTCGCGCCTCCGCCTCCGCCTCCGCCCTCGCCTCCGCGTCGCGCCGCGCGGCTTCGAGGCGCGCCAGCGCCTCGGCGCGCGTGCGCGCTTCCTTTTCCTCCTCCTCTCTTCTCGTTCGTTCCGCGAGCTCGGCGCGCGCTGCCGCCTGCTCCGCGGCCCTGGCCCGCTCCGCCGCCTCGCGTGCCTCGCGCTCCGCCCGCCGTTCCGCCTCCGCCTCGGCCCGCTCGCGCTCCAAGCGCGCCGCCTTCGCCGCCGCCTTTGCCGCCGCCTTCTCCTCGCGGACCCGCGCGTCCTCAGCCAGGCGCGCCGCCTCCGCGCGCGCCTCCTCCTGCGCGGCGCGCCGCGCGGCCGCGAGCTCCTCGGCGCGGACCATCGCGTCGCGCTCGGCGCGCGCAGCCTCCGCCGCCGCCTCGGCCGCCTCCGCGCGCGTGCGCGCCGCCGCCGCCGCCTCCGCCTCGGCGCGCGCCTGCGCCTTGGCGACGAGCTCCGCCGCCTTCGCCGCGGCGAGGAGCGCGCCCGCCTCGGCGCGCTCCTGGTCGCGTGCGCGGCGCTCGGCGGAGACGGCCTCGGCCGGTTCCGGATGCGCCGGGCCCGCGCGCTCGACCATCTCGTTCGCGCCCTGCGGCGACCGGGGCGCCGACCTCGGGCCCGCGTCCGGGGTGGTGAAGTCGGCTTCTGACATGGCGTCGGCGGGCACCACTACCGGAACCGCCGGCACCGGCGCGGTCTCCGTCGCCGAGAGGTCCATGTCACTCGGGCTCGCGTCTCCTCCGTGCTTCTCGTCCGTGTCCTCCTGCTGCGACATGTAAATCGTCGGCGACTCCAGCCTCTCGACTCGCGAGTCTCGGGACGAAGGCGCTTCGCCGCGGTTCTCGGGGCTGACATTCTCCTTCGCCGCCAAGGCATCGCGCATCTCGCGCAGCCTGGCTTGTTTCCGCGCGCGATCGCCGGGGGTCATGCCGTCGCGGGACATCAGGCGCGCCAGGAGCTTGGACGTCGTGGGAGGCGTGGTGTCCGGCAATGGGCCGGGAGGGAGCTCCGCGCGGAGCTTCGCGCCCGCCGTGCGCCTCTCCTCGCGCTTTTCCTCGGACATGGCGTTCGCGCGGAACTTGCGCGCGGCCAAAAGAGCCGTGAAGTTGGCGCCCGATCCGGGCGCGGCAGCGCCGTCGCCGGGGGACGGCGACCTCGACGCGGGGAGGGGCATGTCGTGCGGTCTCCGCGGTGCGTGTCGGCCGAAAGATGCGGTGCGCACTCGACTCAGACGCGCGCCGCGCTGTGACACGCACCGAGGGACTCGCAACGTTCAAAAAGAGCCGAACGTCTCGGAAGACGCACCTGTCGGCGCCGAGTCTGAATTTCTGAAATCGAACGCGACGGCAAACGACGCAAGAAAAGGTTCTTTTTTTTTTTGATCTTTTTCTGTCCCTTTTCACGAGCCCGTTCATCACAAGGCGAGTCCGGCGGCTCGCGGCGAGCGTTCGGACGCAGGGTGCGTCGCGTCGCTCACGACACGGCTCGACTCCCGGCGCGCAGGCGGCGAGATTCTCCGTCGTCGGGGTCATCGAATCCCCCTCGAAGCGACGCGTCGCGGAGGACGTGCGAACACCCACGATGCCCATCTCCACGCGCAAGATCCGCGTGGGCGTCTGCGCCATGGACAAGAAGGCGCGCTCGAAAGCGATGCGAGAGATCTTGACGCGCCTGGAGAAGTTCGGCGAGTTCGAGATCATCGTCTTCGGCGACGACGCCATCTTGAACCAGCCGGTGGAGCGGTGGCCGAAGGTGGACGCGCTGCTCTCCTGGTTCTCGGACGGGTTCCCGCTCGCCAAGGCGGAGTCGTACTCGAAGCTGCACCACCCGATATACATGGTGAACGACCTCAACCGGCAGTGGGATCTGCTCGACCGCCGTGTCGTGTACGAGATATTGAAGGCGCACGACATCCCGACGCCGCCTCACATCGTGGCGAACCGGAACGACCCCGCCCCGGCGGGCACGATGCCCACGCACGCCGTCGACTTCGAGGCGGAAAACTTTGCCGAGTACGAGGACTACGTCGAGGTGGATGGCGAGCGCATCGATAAGCCGTTCGTGGAAAAACCCGCGGACGCGGAGAACCACAACATCTGCATCTACTACCCGCACACCGTGGGCGGCGGGTACAAGGCACTGTTCCGCAAAGTCGGCAACCAGGCGAGCAAGTACTACCCGCCGCCGGCGGTCTCGGAGGAGGAGGCTTCGAACGGGGACAAAAAGTCGTACACTCTGGTGCGGCGAGACACGTCGTTCATCTACGAGAACTTCATGAGCACCGGCGGCACGGACGTCAAGGTGTACACCGTCGGCCCCAACTACGCGCACGCCGAGGCGCGCAAGTCGCCGGTGGTGGACGGCCGCGTGCAGCGCGACGCGAACGGCAAGGAGGAGCGCTTCCCCGTTTTGCTCACCCCGGAGGAGAAGGAGATCGCGCGCCGCGTCTGCCTGGCGTTCGGGCAGATGGTGTGCGGGTTCGACCTGCTGCGCACGAAAGGGCGCTCGTACGTGTGCGACGTCAACGGCTGGTCCTTCGTCAAGAACTCGACCAAGTACTTCGACGACGCGTCGCTGTGTCTGCGCGCGATGATCTTGCGCGCGGTGGCGCCCGACCACCGGCTCACCGCCGAGGCGGCGGCCGAGGCGGAGGAGCAGACCAACGAGACGCGAGACGCGAACGAGGATCAGAGCCCGAGCACGCCCACGAAAGGAGACACGAAGGGGCCGAACGGCGCGGAGCGAAAAACCGGGTACGGCGAGGAGGGGCCCGCGGAGGAGCTGCGCGCGGTGCTGGCGGTGATCCGGCACGGCGACCGCACGCCGAAGCAAAAGATGAAGATGAAGGTGAGGCACGCGCCTTTGCTCGATTTGCTGAGCCGGTGCACGTCCGGGCGCCCGCGGAAACAAGCGAAGCTCAAGACGCCGCAGCGGCTGCAGGAGCTGCTGAACATCTGCCGCCTGCTGTACAGCGACTCGCTCGAGGAGGGCCGCCGGTTCGCGGCGGAGGGCGACGGCGCGGAGGGGCCGGGGCTCGAGCAGCCGTCCGGCGGCGCCGCCGGCGACTCGAGCGCCCCCGCCGTCCGCGGCGGGGCCCCGCGGCGCGCGCAGACGCGGGAGGAGTGGGAGGAGGAGCTCGAGCAGTGGAAGCAGGTCGTGTCCATCCTGCAGGAGGGCGGGCACTTCAGTGGCATCAACCGCAAGGCGCAGCTCAAGCCCCTGGCGTGGGAACGCGTCCCGGAGGCGTCGCGCGAGCGCGCGGAGGGCAAGGAGGGCAAGGAGCCGCCGAGCGAGCGCGTTACGGAGGCGCTTCTGATTTTGAAGTTCGGCGGGGTGTTGACGCACCTCGGGAAGAACCAGGCTGAGTTTTTGGGACGGGACTTCCGCATGCGCATGTACCCCGGCGGCAACTACTACGACGAGGGGACCACCGACGGGCTCCTGCGTCTGCACAGCACGTACCGGCACGACCTGAAGATTTACTCCTCGGACGAGGGGCGCGTGCAGATCACCGCCGCGGCGTTCACCAAGGGTTTGCTCGACCTCGAGACGAGCGAGAACCAGCTCACGCCCATTTTGGCGTCGCTGGTGAACAAGGACGCCAAGCTGCTGGACTTCGTGACGCACGAGGTGGAGGAGGACATCCTGCACGCCAAGCAGAAGCTGTACAACATCATGACCGAGGGGCACGTCAAGGGGCGCGGGCCGAACAAGGAGTACAGCACCAGCGACACCGCGGTGTTCGACGACGACTTCGAGCGGTCGGGGCCGGTGGGGTACCTGCGCCGCGCGAGCGCCAACGCCAAAGCGCTCAGGGTGCCCTCGCCGAAGAAGGCTCCGCATCCCGGCGGCGAAAGCGACGAAAGCGACGAAAGCGCCGGGGGGGGGGAGGCCCCGAAGAAACCGAAGGGTGGCTCTGGGTCGTACGCGCTGATGTCAGCGGACCGCGCGCGCGCGCTGAAGACGGCGCGCAAAAGCCTGAGCGAGGCGGCGTCCTCGGCGATGTCCTCGCTGCGCGAGGCGATGCTCAGCGCGATGGCGTCCGGCGTGGTGGACGAAAAAACGCAAAGGCGCGCCGCCGCCTCCGCGCCGTCGCCGCGCAAGATGAAATCCGCCGACGACCTCACCGAGCTCAACCGTGAGCCGGATGCGCGCGGCGATTCGCAGTTGCCCCCGAGCGGAGAGACGTCAACAGCCGCATCGCCGTCGCGCGCGTCCATCGACGAGATGGCGGCGGTCGGGCGCGTGGACGCGGACGACGCCGACTTCGCGCCTCTGCCCGCCCCCGCCGCGGGACTCTCGATTCCCCAACGCCAGCACCCCAACGCCAGCACGGACGAGGAGCAGGAGTACCGCGTGTCCCTGGAGAGGGACCGGGGGGGCGAGGCGAAGCGCTCGCTCGAGACGAGGCTCGCGCTCGGGCTTCCCGAAACCGCCGAAACCGCGCGGGCGCTCGCGCCGACGTTGGATCCGACGACGCCGAGCGAGAGCGGCGCTCACGACGCGGGCGACGTCGCCGGCGGCTCCGGCTCGATGAGCCGGCGCACGTCCCTGGACGTGGGCGACGCGACGCGGGGCTTAGGGACGGAGGAACTCAAAGCCTCGGTGGAGGGGTCGATCACGCGGCGCCCGCCGGGCGTGCCCCCGGAGCCGCTCAAGCTGCTTCGCGTGATGGTGGACCTCATCGGCGGCGTGACGCGTCAGCTGCGCGAGGAGATCTTCAAGCACTCGCACAGCGAACAGCCGGGCGTGGGCTCGCCCACGACCTGGGTGGACACCCTCGGCGCCTTGGCGCCGCGCGGCTCTATGCCCGAGGGCGGCCTCGCCGCGCTGAAGCTCGTCTCCGTGCCGGCGGGGGGCGAGTCCTTCCTGCTGATGCACGCGCGCTGGAAGAAGCTGGAGCAGGACATCTACCACCCGCGCAAGGGCCGCTTCGACATCTCGAAGGTTCCCGACGTCTACGACAGCGCCAAGTACGACGCGATCCACAACTCGCACCTCGAGTTGGAGGGCCTGGAGGAGCTGTACCGCGTATCGCGGTGCCTTGCGGAGGGCGTCGTGCCCAACGAGTACGGCACGCACCCGCAGAGCAAGCTGCGCATCGGCGGCACCATCGCGCACTCGCTCCTGCTGAAGCTCATGCAGGACATGTTCACGACGCGCGAGGAGTCCTTCGTGGGCCTCCCCGCGTTCGCCAGGCCCGCCGTCAGCGGCGGCTGGGGCCGGTGGTCCCAGACGCTCGGCCAGCACGTCGTCGACGCCGCCGAGGTTTCGCTCACGACGGACTCGGACGCGAGCCAGACCCCGGACGCCGCGGCGGCTTTTGGCGCGCGCGCCGAGCCCGACCGCCACCCGCCGTCGCTCGACGGCGTCGACGAGGAGGACGCCGCCGCGCTCGAGGAGGAGGAGGAGATTGAGGTTTCGACGACGCGCCTCAACCACCGGTACGCGGGGAACGTGGGCGTGCACTCGCCGCACAGGCACGTCCGCACCAGGCTGTACTTCACCTCGGAGTCCCACATCCACTCGCTGCTCAACGTCCTGAGGTACTGCAACCTCGAAGCCGGGACGAAAGCTCCGTCGGGAACGCCGCGGTGCTCCGTCGGGAACGCCGCGGAGGCGCGCGGCGGCGAAACCAAAAACGCTTCGGACGGCGAAACCAAAAACGCGGGGTCTGGTCCCCCGCCCCCTTCACTTTTAAGCCGCCGCGTGGAGACGCTGGAGAACATCGGCGACTTGGATTACCTGACGCACATCGTGTTCCGTATGTACGAGCGCTTCGACGTCCCGGCGGCGGACCCGGCGCGCTTCCGCGTCGAGATCTTGCTGAGCACCGGCGTCGGCTTGGATCCGTTTGAGCAAAACGTCATCGCCGAGTTCGACGCCGCGGCGGCGGAGGCGAGCCGGCGCGAGAAGCAGAGCGCGTCGCCGCTCGATCGCGCGCGCGCCGCCTCGAAAGAACATCGCGTCGTGAATACCAGCGGCGATGCCTCCAAGCTCCCGCTCCTGCGGCAGTTCCCCATCCACAACGACCGCGCGCACGACGCCGTGCGGGTCGCCGGGACGGGCGGCGCGAGGGCGGGCGCGCCGCCGGCGGACCCGCCGGACGCGCCGGGGCGAGCTAAGTACCTGACACTGAACGACCTCGAGTCGTACCTGTGGAAGTTCCGCAAGAACCGGCTGGCGCAGCCAGGGCGGGGCGGGGGCTCGGGCGGCAACACCACGGACTGGAGCTCCCCCCAGAAGGACGGCGCGGCCCCCGGGACGGGGGCGAAGCCGCAGAAGCCCGGCCTCGGCGTGGGCGGGCCCAAGCGCAGCGCGAAGAAGAAGAACAAGAAAAAGGGGAGCGACAGCGATTCCGAATGATCAGTGTTTCTGTGCGTATCGTACGATTGCGTACGATTGTGACGAGACGCGTTCGATTCGCGTTCGCGCGCTTCTCGCGCGTTTATTTCGTTCGCGTCACTCACTGCTCGTCCCCGGGCTCGCCCTCGTCGGCGATGTCCGAGGTCCACAGCGTGAGGTTGTCGCGCAGGAGCTGCATGATGAGCGTGGAGTCCTTGTAGGACTCCTCCGAGAGCGTGTCGAGCTCGGCGATGGCGTCGTCGAACGCCTGCTTCGCGAGCGCGCACGCCTCCTGCGGCTTGTTCTGGATCTCGAAGTGGAACACGGAGAAGTTAAGCGCGAGCCCCAGGCGGATGGGGTGCGTCGGCGGCAGCCCTTTGTCGGGTTCGGACGCGCACGCCACGCCCGTCGCTTCGGCGTACGCCGTCTCCGCCGCGCTCGTCGCCTCGGCGCGCTTCTCGTTCCGGAGAAACTCGGCGAGGTAGCGGTAGTAGTCTCCCTTCATCTTGTAGTAGAACACCTTGCTCTCGTCCGAGGCGTGTTCCACGATGAGGTGCTCGTCCAAAATCGCCAAAATCTCCTGGCAGATGTCGTCCAGCTCTTTTTCAACCTTCGCGCGGTACGTCGCGATGGACGCGCCGTTCGCGTCGCCGCGCTGCGAGCGCTCCTTGTCCTCGATGGAGGACAAGATGCGCCAGGACGCGCGGCGCGCGCCGATCACGTTCTTGTACCCGACGGATAACAAGTTGCGCTCTTCGATCTGTCGGTGATGGATGTCGTAGCGGAAGCGCGAGGAGAGGGTTGTCAGGTTCCGCAGGACGCGCGCGCGAATGACGCCTTCACTAAAAAAAAAAAACACCCGCCGATCTCTGAGATCACTTCCATTCGCGAGTCTCGTGAGTGTTTTCGCCTGAAGCTGCGGCGAGCGCGGCGAAACACGCGTTTGGCTCGTCTGGACACGTCTGGTGAAAAAGCTCGCGCTTCGTTTCGCTCTCGGAGGGCGATCGCGTGACGTACCGAGAGCTCGACCGCGTCCAGCTTGCACAGGGCCTTCATGGACTCGACCATCTCTGCGGCGAAGGGGTGGCAGGAAAGAGTTGGTCAGTCGCGCGCTCGACGGGGGGCGTTTCCCGGCCGCCCGGAGTCGGAAACGCGGAACGCGTCGTTCGGTTTTTACGCCGATGTGGCAGGAAAAATAACAAAATCCATGCCGTCTCGAGGCGCGCCACCCGGTGATGCGGCCGGGCGTTCGTGCCTGGACGACCCGCGATTCGCCCGGGAAGCGCGCCGATCACGCCACGTCGCGCGGGTATCGAGACACTCGACCTCACGGGCGTCGCGCGGTCGCGTGCGTGTCCTCGGGGCACTCGCGGCCCGCCGGGACCCATCCACGATCGCGCGCTGCTCGCGGGAGCCAATCCCGTAAAATGAAACAACGACCGGGTCCGGACGCACCGTCGTAGCGCTCCGCCTGCTCGGCCAGCTTGGCCGAGTACACCAGGCGCTCACGCTCGGTGAGCGTGCCGTCGGACATTGCACACGTAAAAGATTACCTGTGCGCCTTCCAGAGTGCCGAAGCCCCGACACCGGTTCGCGGTGACGAATGTTCACGGATTTCGCGATTTTTTTCAAAGGTCGAGCCGTTCGAAAGGCGATTTCCCGAAAGGCGATCGCGGATTTCACCCACGCGAGCGACGACCCGACCGAACGCCGTTGGGGGTCGGCAGACTAAAACGCGCGACCGATTCGTGAACGAAGACGACTCGAAAAGAGACCCTCACAGGCTGTCAGGGAAGGAAGCGGGTACGCCGACGCGTTTTCATCACTGAACGGCGTTTTTTTGTCACACAGCGTCGAGCCGCGTGGTATCAGGATGCCTCACCGCCACTCCCGCCTCCCGGAGGCTCGTCTC
>Ga0181561_10004929_pt1 | contig 11405 bp, 6 predicted proteins | sample 011ome_19_FD_133760 | JGI IMG/M metagenome (GOLD analysis project Ga0181561, IMG submission 133760) | Coastal salt marsh microbial communities from the Groves Creek Marsh, Skidaway Island, Georgia - 011510BT metaG (megahit assembly) | ecosystem: Environmental > Aquatic > Marine > Intertidal zone...
AGCTCAAGAAGGAGGGCTCGAACATCAACCAGAGCCTGCTCACGCTGCGCCTCTGCGTGCAGAGGCTGGCGAAAGCGTATGCGAATGCCGGGACGAATACGCATTCGTCCGGTTCGTCCGGTGATTTGGAGAGAGACAAAACGAGCGTTCCGTCGCGAGGTAACGAAAAGAACGAGCCCGCGCAGTCAGTCGGGCACGTCCCGTACCGCGACTCGAAGCTGACGCGCATCTTGCAGCCCGCGCTCGCCGGGCCGGGGCGCACCGCCATCGTCGCCGCCGTCACGCCCGCGTCGTCGCACGTCAACGAGACCTACAGCACTCTGAACTTCGTCGCCGTCGCCAAGAGCGTCAAGCTGGAGGCGCGCGTGAACCGGGCGCTTGGCTCGAACGCCAAGGCGCACGACAGCGAGGCGCTCAAGGAGCTGCAGGCGCGCGTCGCCGCGGAGGCGATTCGCCGCGAGTCCCTCGAGGAGGAGCACGAACGCGCGCTGGAGGAGATGTCCAACGTGGGCGCGCGCCTCAGCGCCGCCGAGTCGCGCGCCGACGCCGCCGCGGCGGCGGCGGAGTTCGCCGAGCGCGCCGCCGCGTCCGCGCGCGAGCGCGCCAAGGCGGCGGATGCGCGCGCCGAGGCGGCGGAGCGCGAACGAGACGCCACCGCGGCGCACGCCGCGTCGGCGGCGAGCCGGTTCATGGACGCCAAGTCTGGTTCGCGCTCCGAGGCGGCGTCGCTTCGCGCCGCGCTCGAGGCGCTCGAGGCGGAGAAGGCTGAGTCGGACGCCACGAAGGCGGATACCGAGAAGGCGCTGGCGGACGCCGCGGCGTCGCTGGCGCAGGCGCAGGAGGAGACGGCGCGCGCGCAGGCGGAGGCTACGGCGGCCAGGGAAGCGGAGGACGCGGCGCTCTCGACGGCGGCGCGCGAGCTCGAGGCGGCGGACGCCACACGCGCGGCGCTTGAGTCGACGCTTCGCGGCGAGGTGGACGCTGAGAAGGCGCGGTGCGCGGCGATGAAGGCGAGCCTCGAGCGCGCGCGGGGCCGCGTGGTTGACGCGGAGAAGACGGCGAAACTCGCGAAGGAAGAGACCGCGGGGCTTTCGCTCCGTCTGAGGATGGCGGAGGAGGCGCTTTCTGAGGCTCGGGCGGGAAACGAGAAGATGGGCTTCGCGGAGCAGAAACAGTTAACCCTCGAGATCGAGCGTCGCGTCGCCGTCGAGCAGGCGCTGGACGAGACCGAGCGCCGATGCGTCGTGCTGGACGCCGAGTCCGGGGCGCTGCGCGCGTCGCTCGCGCGCGCCGAGACCAACGCCGAGAACGCCGTGCAGGCGCTCGAGCAGGAGCGCTCGGCGGCGAAGGAGCTCGACGAAGCCGCCACGATGGCGCTGGGTGAGGTGGAGCGGCTGGCCGCCGACGCGGCGCGACTGGAGAAGGCGCTCGCGGAGCAAACCGCGCTGACTGACGAGGCGCGCGTCGACCTCGAGATGACGCGCGAGGAGCTCGCGGAGGCGTGCCGCGTTTCGGGCAAGGAAAACAAGGAAAACGAGGAAACCCGCGATGACCGATTCGCGAGTGCTCGCGCGTGTGACAAAAGCGAGGAAGTCTCGCCCCTGTCCCCCGGCTTCGCCGTCAAGGCGTCGACGGCGATGCGCGCGTCGCGGAAACCGGCCGAGGCGGCGCCGGCGGCGGTGGCGCGCGCCGAGCGCGTCGTAGAGGAGGAGGCGGCGGAGGGCGTCGACGCGCTCGTCGTCGCCTCAGCGGCGACGCAGTCCGCGGTTTTGGAGACGGTCGCCGTGGCGGTCGATGCGGCGGCGGGGGAGACACTGAGTGAGGAGCCGAAGAAGCGCGGCCGCGGCCGCCCCAAGAAGGCGCGCACCGAGGCGGAGCAGCGTTTCGTGGACCTGAAGGCGAAGAAGAAGCGCGCGGCGCCTTCGGCGCCTTTCGAGACGACCGGCGCCGCCGACGAGGAAAACGCCGGCGCGTCAGTCGGCGTCGGCTTCTCGCTCAAGTCGCTGATCGTCGCGGCGGGTGTCTCGAAGAAGCGGCCCGCGCTGGGCGCGGCGGACGCGAACGCGAGCGATGCGCCTTCGAAGGCGAAAGAAACGGAGCGTCTTCCGGCGGCGCGGAAGCGGCGGAGACTGGCCGCCGTCTCGTCGCTCCGCGACGTGATCGGGTCGCCGCTCGAGAACGGCCGGTTCTTGCGGTGAGGACGACAAGGCTCGTTTCGTTGGGGTTTTCGGCGCTGGTGTGCGTGCGCCGCCTCGGCGCGGCGGCGCGCCACGTGGGGTGAACGGGAGGGGATCGAACGTGAGACGGTTGTGTTTGGGGAGGGAAAAGCGTAAGCGCGACGAGAGCGAATTGAGTCATCTTCTTCAGAAAACGTCTAATGTGGCGAGAAAAATAAAACGCCTCGCCTCTTCGAAAACCTCGATCGCGCCTCGAGTGCGGTTGTGATTTCCGGGGAACGCGTTTCGACCGCGGGACTCGTCACGTCCGAGTCAGCTCTGCGGTGTCCGCGCCAATCGCTTTTCGCTTTTCGCGCAGGTTCCCTCGGCGCGAGGAACCCGCTAGGCTCGGCGCTGGCGGTCGACCCCACACCGCGCGGCACATGGCACCCGCGCTCGGGCAGGACACCGCGGAGACGCGACGCGGGGACTCCGCGCGCGACGGCTCCGCCGCGCTGAGGGCATCGAGGGACACGGGGTCGCACACCGTCGCGACCGGCATCTTGACGAGCGCGACCGAAATCCGGGAGACGCGAAAACCCACGACACGCATCATGTCGGACGACGGCGACGTCCCGTTGGGTCCGTCGACGGACGACGACGACGACGACGCGCCACGAACGAAGTCTCACCCGGAGTTCGTCCGAGGTTCGTCCGAGGACGTCAGCGAGACGTCCTTGCTGTCCAACTCCAGCCGGCACGCGGAGGAACCGGAGGATCTGACCTGCCCAATCACCAAGCTCATGTTCCGGGACCCCGTGTTCGTGGCGGGGTCGGGCAACACGTACGAGCGCGACGCCATCGAGACGTTCTGGCGCGACCGACGTGACCGACGAGACCCTCTGACGAACGCGCGTCTGAAGAACGCGAACCTCTTCACGAACTGGACGAAACGAAGGGAGGTGGACGCTTGGCTCACGCGGCACCCGACGCAAACCCCGGAGGGGTGGACGAGCCGAACCGCGCCTCCGCCCCTCGAGGCGCGCGACGCGAGAGCCGCGGCTCGCCGGCGGCGGAACGACGAGACGAACGAAGACGAACACGAACACGACGGTTTAAGAAACCGCGGAAACCGCGGTGGTGGTTTCTTAAACGGAGCGAACGGCGCTTTACCGATGATGTGCGCCGCCGTCGCCGCTTCCGTTCTCCTGTCGACGGCGTTTCTGGCGGCGACGTCCCCGGCGCCGCCGCCGGGGTTCCCGCAGTTCCCGCCCGGCGTGGTTGCGTCCACCCTGCGTGGCTCGGGCGTGACCGGCATGCCCGCGCCTCCCGCGTGGTACGCCGCGATGAAGCCGGTCAAGGCGCCCTCGGGCAGCCGCATCCGCGCGCGCCGCGGCGCGCGGGGAGCGCTGGAAATTCTCATCCCGCCGCTCGGGTTCACGGCGCGCGGCGAAGCCGTCGCCGAGCTCGGCTTCGCGGCGACGTGGTCGGCGTTCACGGGCGCGTGGACGGTGGGGGCGTTCCGCGGCCCGACACCCGGCGTGGCGCTGTTCAGCGTGCCGTTCTGGGGGGTCAGCGCGCACCTGGGCAAAGCCGCGTTGGCGGCGGCGACGGAGACGACGCGCGTGGTTTTTTTCCCGCCGTCCGATTCCGAGACGCGAGAAAGCGCGGGGGACGTCGCGTCGGACCCTAAAGCGCCGGACGGGACGTTCAAAATCTCGTGGGAGGCGTTCGGAAGGCAAGTCGGATGCGCGAGCGGGTCGCTGCGCGACCTGGACGGGGGGGAGATCGTGACGCGCGCGTACGTGAACGGCGTGCCGCAAACAGGCGTCGAGCTCAGAGAGGGCGTCAAGTCGCACGCCGTCGGAAGAAACACGCACCCCGCCGAACAGGCGTTCGTGGCGGAGCTCGTGCGCGCGTCGCTCGCCGAAGCGCGCGACGCGCGCGAAGCCGCCGCGCGCGGCGTCGTCGATGCGCCGTCGATGGAGCGCGAGGACTCGGTGGACGAGCCGAGTCCTCGAGGCGAGGTGAGGCACGTTGACGGGGCGAAGGAACGGACGCGGGCGAGGTTGTGACCGAACGAAAACGTATCCCGATAGGATAAAAAAAAGAATCACGAAGAATCACGTTACTTCGTCTCGCGCCCGCGCCCGCGCCCGCGCCTCGCCGCGTTCGCCGCACCGTTCACGTCGCGGTACGCCGCCGCGCGCTTCATCGCGAGGTTCGCCTCCGCGGAGGCTGAACCGCTCTTGCCGGCGAGCGACGAGGCGCGCGAGATCTCCGCGGCGCGTTGGCTCGTCCACCCGGCGCCGCCTCGCGCGCCACCGGCGCTCGGCCCGAGCGGGACCCGGGACCCGGGTCCCGCCGGCTCCATCCCCAGCGCCGCGCTGACCCCCGCGCCGTACTTGCCCTCGCGCGCGGCGGCGATGCGCCGCGCGGCGCTTTGTGTACCAGAGGCGTCCGATCCACCCCCGCGAGACGCGACGGCGTTTATGGACTGCTTGTTCACGACGCGCGGCGTGGGGAGCGTCGCCTTGGCGACGTCCTCCATCTGGCCGCGCAGGTGCGGGGTCTGGCCCATGAGCTTGTCGCGCAGCTCGACGTACTCCTTGAAGTTCTCCACCAGGAACGCGATGCCGGTGCGCTCGACGTCCTTGAGCGTCGGTCGGCGGCGATACTTCTCGCTGAACGCGTTGGACCACTCCTCGAGGTCCGCGCGGAGCCTCTTGTACCGCGCCAGCTCGTTCGTGAACTTAGCGACAGTCACCGCGCTCGGCGCGCCCGTGGCGCCCATCATCTCCGCGCGGCGCTTCGTGAGCTTCGCGAGCTGCTCCTTCATGCGGCGCTTCGTCGCTCTGAGCTCATCGTCCTCGTCTTCATCCACGCTCGCATCGAAATCGCGATACACGTTACTGAGCGTTCCGAGCGTCCCGGAAGGCGCATTCGCGGGCGTCCCCGGCGCCGCGCCCGGGGAGGGACGCGCGCCGAGCGCCGAAGAGCGCGCGTCGGCGGCGGCGGCGCCCCCCGAGGCGTCGGAGAGCAGCGCCGCGAACGCGGCGGCGCGCTCGGCGGCATCCGTGGCCATCGAGCTCGGCGAGAGTGATTCGGAAAAGGAAACGAGGTCGGTCTTAAGACCGAGGGCTTCGTCTCCGTCTCCGTTTTCGCCTTCGCTTTCGTTCGCCGTTCGTTCCGCCGCGCGTCTAATCGGCGCGCCTCCCGCGTTCGCCGCGAGCGTCTCCCAGGGCGATTTCGGCGCCGACGATCGCGGCGACTCGACGCCGTCGCGCGCCGCAGCGTCCGCGGCCGCCGCGCCGCCCTCGAGCGCCGCCTTCTTCGCGGCGGCGATGGCGTCTTCGCGTCTCTTCGCCAGCGCTCGCGCGACGTCCGCGGTCTGCTTCGCCGTCGCCTCGGCGCGCGCCGCCGCCCACCGCTCGCGCTGACGCGCGGCGATTTTTTTCCGCGTGCTCATCCCCCGCGCCACCCCGACACTCCGCGACGCGCGTCTTCGACGCTCCTCGATCGAAACCCCGTTCCTTTCGTTTTTTTCGTTTTCGTCACGCGTGACATCATCCCCAGAAGACGCTTTTCTTCCCGATACCGTCGCGTCGTCGTCGTCGTCGTCGTCGTCGTCGTCGTCATCCGCGTTTGTCTCATCCTCCGACGACGGGCTCGCGTCCGCTCGTCTCTTCGCCTCGGGCACGACCGCCTCCAGCCCGTGCGGCTGGATCCGCGCCCGGCCGTTCAGGGCCTCGTCGTCCGATGCGAGGCGCCACAGCAGCGACGCGACGCCCATGGCGTCGCCCGGGACGGGCGCGTTCGTCACCTTCCGCGTGCCCTTCGGTCGGCCCCGGCGTCGTCTCGGGGGCGTCGCCTGCGCGGACGCGGGCGGCTCGGGGACCGGGTCGGCGACGCGTATGGACACGCCCTCGCCGAGCGACGCGCTCGACTCGGGGTCGCTCGTCGCGTCGCCGTCGTCCCTCTCGGAGGCGCCCGCGACGACGGTCCACGCGCGCGAGGCACGCGCGCGAACGCGACCGCCCGCATCCCCGCCTCGTCCCGTCCGACACCGCCCGCTCTCGAATCGCACGAGACACCGCGCGACGCGCGTCTCGTGCCCCCCCGCGCGCGCCCGGGCCGCCACGGGCGCGCGCGAGGCCACGCGCGTCGCCGGTGTCGCCGCGCACCACCCCGCGCACGCCCGCATCGTCCGCGCCGTCGCCGTCGCGGTCACCGCGTCTCCCCGCGCGACGCTTTCTGCGGATAGTGCGCCCCGTCACACGCCCTCGTTTCGTGGCCTACATCGGCGACTGGTTTCTTTGGGATTCCCGATTCCCGAATCAGGTGTTTCGGTACCAGGAACGGATTTTTGCAAAGCGTGCGACTGATGACTACACGGCGCCGCCGCTCCGCGGTCGCCACTCTCGCCCGCTCGAGACCTCCCTTGGGACACCGCTCGCCATGGGCAAGGACAAGAAGAAAGACGTGGGCGCCGCCCAGGTACGAAACCCGATCGGCTCAAACGCGCGCCGTGGCTTTCGACACTGAGCCGTCGAGCGAGTACCGGACGCGTCGATGACGCACGCAACCGCCGCCCCTTTTTGTTACTTCGCCCCGGAATTCGCGCATCGACTGACCGCGCACCCGCTTCGCCGTCGAACGCAGGTCACCGAGGACTTCGCCATCCAGCCGGAGAAGATCACGCCCACTCTGGATGCGTCGAAATGGCCTTTGCTGCTGAAGAACTACGATAAGCTCATGGTGCGTGAGGCCGATCACCCATCAGCCCGCCGACGCAATTCTCACACACATTTTCGCGAAAACGAGGGTTTGCTGGACCACCGCCAGCCATGGTGTCGAGTTTCCCAAAAGGTTTCGGTTTTTTTTTAGTGAAGTCGCGACGCGGCCGCGTCGCGCGTTTCCCTCGCGGTCCACCGTGTACGCGCTGACCACGTAGACTCCGCGTCTCGATTCTCTCGTCTCGTCTCGACAATAACAATAACAATAACAGGTTCGCACCGGGCACTACACCCCCATTCCGTGCGGCCACTCCCCGCTGAAGCGCCCGCTGCAGGAGTACATCCGCTACGGCGTCATCAACCTGGACAAGCCCGCGAACCCGTCGTCGCACGAAGTCGTGGCGTGGCTCAAGCGCATGCTCCGCGTGGAGAAGACCGGCCACAGCGGCACGCTCGACCCGAAAGTCACCGGGGGCTTGATCGTGTGCATCGACCGCGCGACGCGGCTGGTCAAGGCGCAGCAGGGCGCGGGGAAGGAGTACGTCTGCATCGCGCGTCTGCACGCGGCGCCCGAGGGCGGGAAAGCCGCGGTGCAGCGCGCCATCGAGACGCTCACCGGCGCGCTGTTCCAGCGCCCGCCTTTGATCTCCGCGGTGAAGCGCCAGCTGCGCATCCGCACCATCTACGAGAGCAAGATGTACGAGTACGACGAGGAACGCAACCTGGTGGTGTTTTGGATCTCGTGCGAGGCGGGCACGTACGTGCGGACCATGTGCGTGCACCTCGGGCTGCTCCTCGGCGTGGGCGGCCACATGCAGGAGCTGCGCCGCGTGCGCTCGGGCATTTTGGGCGAGAACGACAACCTCGCCACCATGCACGACGTGATGGACGCGATGTGGACGCACGACAATTTGAAGCAGGAGGCGTATCTGCGACGGGTGATCATGCCTTTGGAAGTGCTGCTCACCAATTACAAGCGCGTCGTCGTCAAGGACAGCGCGGTGAACGCCATCTGTTACGGCGCGAAACTGATGATCCCCGGTTTGTTGCGGTACGAAGCCGGCGTCGAAGTCGGCGAGGAAGTGGTCCTGATGACCACCAAGGGCGAGGCCATCGCGGTGGGGATCGCGCAGATGAACACCGCGGTGATGGCCACCTGCGACCACGGGTGCGTCGCCAAGATCAAGCGCGTCGTCATGGAGCGCGACACGTACCCGCGCCGCTGGGGCTTAGGGCCCACCGCGCAGGCGAAGAAGAAGCTCATCGCGGAGGGGAAGCTCGACAAGTTCGGCAAGCCCAACGACAAGACGCCCTCGGAGTACCTACGCGCCGTGCCTGACGCGTCCGGGGGGGCGAGCGACAAAAAAACCGACGAGGCGCCCAAGCGCGAGCGGTCGCCGACGCTCGACGCCGAGGAGAAGAGCGCGAAGAAGGAGAAGAAGGAGAAGAAGGAGAAGAAGGAGAAGAAGGAAAAGAAGGAGAAATCGTAAAAGTTTAAGCTTTAAAACGCGGAGGACACGCGCGGCTCTACGTGTAGGGCGGCGTTTAGAGTCGGGCGCTCTTGAGGACTTCTTTTGTACACTACACACACATACCACCTTACGTGCCATCATACTACCGATTCGAGACGCGCTCGTACACCGCGACGCGGGCGGACGACGAGCCGACGATCTACGTATACCGTATGCATGAATAAAAATAAAAATAGCATCGTCACGCGTATCGCTCCGGTTTGAGCACGCCGACGTACTCGAGCTCGCGGTACGCGCCGTCGAAATCCAGACCGTACCCGACCACGAATTTGTTCGCGTTTATCTCGAACCCGCTCCAGCGCGGGTTGTTCGCCTCCACGGAGCAGTCGCGGCCGGCGCGCTTGTCCAGCAACGCCACCATACGGACGCTCGCCGCGCCCGCCGCTTCCAACTTCTCAACCAACGTCCGCAACGTGCCCCCGGTGTCGACGATGTCCTCCACGACCAACACGTGCCTGCCGCGCACGTCGATGTCGCCCGCTTCGGGGGAGACGCGCACCGACCCGGTGCTGCTCGTCCCCTCGTACGACTTCGCCTTGATGGTCTCGACCACCATGCCCTCCGGTCTCGGGCGCATCGCCCGCGCGAGGTCAGCGCCGAAGAACATCGCGCCCGACATCACCGGCAAAACCACGGGCCTCAGATCCCGGTAGTGCGCCGCGAGCTCGGCGCCGAGCTCGGCGACGCGCGCCGCGATGGCCTCCCGGGAGTACAGCACCTCGGCCACGGCGTGCGTGTCCTCGGGAGGAACCGGAACGGTATGGGACATCGCCGCCGGCTCAGTGGCCGTGCGGCGCGGTGTGCGGAAAGGAGACACGTCGTCATTAACGAGGAGGGGTTTCGGAGTTTTCGCACGTCTTTCGGTCTTTCGGGGAGACGGGAAAACACTGGATAGCGCGCGACGCGTCGACCGGTACGATGTCGACACGACGCGCCGCGTGCAGCCTCGCGCGCGTGTGTGCGAGCACGTCCGCGCGCGCTTCCGAACCCGCGACGAGCGCCGCCTCCGCCCGAGCGCTGTCGAGCCTCTCCGCCTCCCGCGATTTTTCCGGGCGTTCGTCCGGCGGAGCCTACGCCGAGAGGCGCCGTCCGCCGGGCGCGGAAGCGGGCGCGCGCTTTCGCCGCCGCTTCTCCAACCGGCCGAGCGATGCGGTGTACGGCGGCCCCGGACCGCCGAGCCCGGACCGCTTCACGCTCCGCCGGCTGATGCAGAAGTACGCGAAGGGCGAGCGCATCAGCGTCGTGACCGCGTACGATTACCCGAGCGCGGTGGCGGTGGACCAATCCGGCATCGACGTGTGCCTCGTCGGGGACAGCGCGGCGATGGTCGTGCACGGCCACGACACGACGCTCCCCATCACGCTGGACGAGATGCTGAGCCATTGCAAAGCCGTCGCGCGGGGGGCGTCGAGGCCGCTGCTCGTGGGTGACCTGCCGTTCGGCTCGTACGAGCAGTCGCCGAGGCACGCGGTGGCGTCGGCGACGCGGATGCTGAAGGAGGGCGGGATGGACGCCGTGAAGCTGGAGGGCGGGTCGCCCGCGCGCGTGGACGCCGCGAAGACGCTCGTCGACGCGGGCATCGCGGTCATGGGCCACGTCGGCTTAACTCCGCAGAGCATATCCGTGCTCGGCGGGTTCCGGCCGCAGGGCCGAACGCTGGACGAAGCCGCGCTCGTGATTAATCGCGCCGTCGCGTTGCGAGACGCCGGATGCTTCGCCGTCGTCCTGGAGTGCGTCCCCGCGTCCGTGGCGGCGGCTGTGACGGCGGCGCTGAATATCCCCACGATCGGCATCGGCGCCGGCAGCGCGACGTCCGGCCAGGTGCTGGTGTACCACGACCTGCTCGGCTTCACGCGCCACCCGCACCACGCGAAGGTGACCCCGAAGTTCAGCAAGCAATACGCCGACGTCGGCGCCGTCGTCGGCGACGCTTTGCGCGCGTTTCGCGACGAAGTGCGCGACGGGTCGTTCCCCGGCCCGAAGCACTCGCCGTACCGACTGGGCGCCGAGGACGCGGCGAGCCTGGCACGCGCGCTGGACAGCAGGGGGATGGGGGCCGCGGCGCGCGCGGTCGAGGACGCGATGGACAGGGAGAGCAAAGGCGAGTAAATGAGGAGTCATAGTCTACTACACTTAGCGACGGATACCTGTGGTATTAATAAGGTAAACTATTGAGCTACGAAGGTACCTATTCGCTTCAGCGCGTCCCTGAACTCCGCTTCCAGCGCGGTGAGTCGTTCGCGGTCGGCCTCGTCTCCGTAGCTCTTTTGGTATCCGGCGTGGCCCCGGACGAGCTCCAGCCCCGCGGACGTCTTCTCGAGCCACTTCCTCGCCTCGGGCGCCTCGGAGAAGTCCGGCGCGGACGCCGCCTCCGATTCGTTCGCGCCGCGTTTAATGGACGCCGCGCGATTTCCGGCGGCGGCCAAAACCGCGCGCCACCCGCCTTCGCGCCGCGCGAGCGCCGACGCGAGCGGCTCGAGCCACCCGAGCGCGCTCACCACGTTCGTGACTTGCAGGGGCTCCAAGTCCGCGGCGCTCGCAGCGACGACGCGTGCCAGGTCGTCCCATGGATTTCGGGGTTTTTTTAGTAATTCGTCTCCTCCGTCGGCGCCGTTCGTTCGAGCGGGTCCGGGTCCCGTGAGACTGTCAGCCAGTCTCGCCAGCCGCTCAAACTCGCCGCGCGCTTCGGGAAGCTTCTTCAGCGCGTCGGCGATCGTGGCGACGTGCATCGCGTCGACGTCTCCGTCCGCGGCGAGCGCCGCGACGCGTCGCGCCAACGCGCGCGGCGCGCTCGGCGGCGTCGCCTCGGCGACGAGCGCGTTTCGTCTCTGCTTCGCGTACCCGTTCAAGACGCGCGCGCAGTCTTCGGCGTCGAAAGATTGACCGCTCGCGAGTTTCGCGATGGCCGAGCCGACGTCTCGCCACGCCTTCTTCGTGACCAGCGCGCCCGCCAACTCGGGGACGCGCGCGAGCACGTGGAA
>Ga0181561_10004934_pt1 | contig 11399 bp, 8 predicted proteins | sample 011ome_19_FD_133760 | JGI IMG/M metagenome (GOLD analysis project Ga0181561, IMG submission 133760) | Coastal salt marsh microbial communities from the Groves Creek Marsh, Skidaway Island, Georgia - 011510BT metaG (megahit assembly) | ecosystem: Environmental > Aquatic > Marine > Intertidal zone...
CGTTGCGCGCGTGATGGGTCTTGACGACGCCGCGCTCATCCCCTCTCGAGATCGTGTTCTCGTGCGCGTCGTAGGTGACGCGCGTGATGGGCGCGTCGTGCGCGTGGTGTATGCGTTGGAACACCTCGAGGGACATCGCGGCGGTCGCGGGCGCGCGAGAGGAGGTTGGCGGCGGCGGGGAGGGCGCTCCGCGCCACCGCGGCGCCGACGACGACTGACGCGCGAGCGACGGACGCGTCCGAGAACTCGTTTAGGAACAGGACTGGACCGGCAGGGCGGATCTAGCTAGCGGAGTAACAACAGAACTGAACGAGACCAGACAGACTCAAAGCAAGCTGCTTCTTCTACTCGCCGTCTCGCAACAGCTCGCTCGAGCGCACGATCAACCCTCGCTTCTCCACCCACCGAAACCACGCCCGCCACGTCTCGTCGCTACTCAGCGTCTCGCGGCGCCCGAGGACGATCAGCCCTCGCTTCGCGCGCGTGATGGCGACGTTTAATCGCCTGTCGTCGGACACGAACCCGAGCTTCCCCGCCGCGTTGGCGCGAACGGTGCACAACACGATGACCTCCTTCTCTCGGCCTTGGAACCCGTCCACGGAGTGAATCTCGAGCTCGCGCGCGGACGGCGGGGGCTGGTTCGAAGACGCGGAAGACGACGCCATCGCGCGCTCTTTCGCGGTGAGCTTGATGCCCTCGTCGGCGGCGAAGCGATCGAAGTCGTCGACGGAGGGAGTCTCGCCGACGTTTTTTCCCCCGCCGCCGCCGCCGCGGAGCTTCGCTGCCCACCGCTCCTGTAACACCCGGACCTGCGCGGCGTACGGCGCGATGACGCCGACGTCCCCGGGCCCGCCCACGGGCGCGACGCCGCCGCCGGCGCTGCTGGCGCCGCGCGCCGCGAGGAGACGCGTCACGATCTCGACCGCGACCTTCGCCTCCTCTTCGTTGTACAGCGACACCCCATCCGGGGCGCGGCGCTCTTCGCCGCCGTCCACCTCGACGAAGACCAGCGGCGACGTCGCGCCCGCCTTACCGCCCGACGCCGGCCACGCGACCCCGCCAGGGGACGGCCGCGTCGCCGCCGTCGGCTCGGACGCCACCATGCCGCCGTAAAACGCGCCGCTCGGAAACGTCGCGAGGTCCGGATGCATGCGGTACTGCCTATCCAGCAGCATCGGACGCATACCCAGCCGCTCGAGCCGCTCGAATAAGCTCACGCCCAGCCCCCCGTCGGACGCGTCGCGGCTCACGACCGTCGGCGGGAGCTGCCGCGCGTCGCCGACGAGCACGCCGCTCAGCGCTTTCGTCAGCGGTATCAACGCCGCGGGTTCGGTGCACTGCGTCGCCTCGTCCACGCACGCGACGCGAAACGTGAACCCCTCCAAGAGGTCGTCCCCGGCGCCGACGCACGTCGCGCAGACGACGTCCGCGCGGGACAGCACGAGCGCGCTCGCGGCTTTCTCGAGCGCGAAGGCTTGCCTGCGAGCCGCGGTGCCGCGCGAGGAGAGGTCCCCGCGCGCGGCGAGTCGCAGCGCCGCGGCTTTCTTCCCGGGCGTCGTGAGCGCCGCCTGCGAGGGAGTTCGGGGGCGCGTCAGATGGAGTTGAAACGCATCGAGGTCGAGCGTTGAAAGCGAGGGACCCTGGGCGGAGAGAGACGCCGGGAAGTAAAGTCCTTAAGAAACGGCGTTCACCACGCCAACGCGGTCGTACGGGGACCAGTGTAGGTACGGGACGCGCCTGCGCGCCCAACGTCGTCGCGAGAAGCCACGGCTGGACTTTCGCGGGCGACCCCAGCCTGACGACGCGCATCCCGCCGCTACCCTTGCCGCCGCCCGGCGGTCTCACGAGCCCTTCGACGATGTTGTCCACCGCGACGTTGCTCGCCGCGCACGCGAGGACGACCGGCCCGCCGCCGGCTTTGCCGTCGTCGCCGCCGCCGCGTTTGAGGACGCCCCGCGCGGCGGCGACGGCGACGACGGACTCGATGAACGCCATCAGCGTCCGCGTCTTCCCCGTCCCGGGCGGGCCTTGCCACGTCGTGAGCGTGCGCGACAGCGCGGCGTTCACCGCCGCGCGCTGCGACGGGTTCAGAGACCCGACGCTCGTCTTCGACGCGAGGAGAGGCTTCAACCCGCCCGGCGTCGCGTTTTTCGCGCCCCACGGCGGCGGCGGCGACGCGATGGACTCCAAGTCCCCGCCGCCGTCGGGGATGCCGATCAGCGCGCGCTGCAACGGCGCGTACCCGGTCGTGGACAGCCGCGTCCCCGCGGTCGTCTTCGCGAAGTCTGGCATCCCCCCAGCCTCGGAGAACGCGACGAGCGCGGCGAGCGCGCGGTCGTGCGAGATCGTGTTCGCGCTCAGGGTCGTTCCATACGAGCGATTGTCGGGGTGGAGTTCAAAGGCGTCAGGTGGAGTTGAAAGGCGTCGCGGGCGGGGATTGAAAGCGAGGGACCCTGGGCGGAGAGAAACGCCAGGAAAAGTCCTTAAGGAACGGCGTTCACCACGCAACGCGGTCGTATGGGGACCAGTGTATAGAACGCACCTCAGATCCACGCGAATCTTCGACGCGTTCAACACCTTGAGCTCGTCCTCCTCGTCGATCGCGATCTTCAGAAAGTGCATCGCGCGCTCGACGACGACGCCCTGGACGCTGTTCGCGCCCGCGACGTCGTGCTCGGACCCTTCAACGAGCGACACGACGTCCCCTTGCGCGAACCGGTGGAACGGCAGCTCCGCGCCGAGCGGCGGGCCGCCTCGACCGCCGTTTCCGTCGCCCCCCCCGCGCGGCACCAACAGCCGCACGACGACGTCCCTCTGTAACACCCCTTCGCGCATCGCGGACAGACCGAAAAGCGCGTACCCCTCCCTCCGGAGCCGATCGTTATCCCACGTCACCAGACGCTCCTTCGCGCGCGTCATCTCCTCCTCGAGCTCGACCCTGAGCGCCATTCCATACAAAGCGATGTCGGGGTGGAGTTGAAAGGCGTCAGAAACGGAGTTGAAAGGCGCCGAGGGCGGGCGTTGAAAGCGAGGTGTGGGCGGAGAGATGCGACGGGCAAAGCCCTTAAGGATCGGCGTCCACCACGCCAACGCGGTCGTATGGGGACCAGTGTGAGATAGAACGCACCTGAGCGCCTTGGCGTACTTTACGCGGTGCGCTGCGTACCCGACGCGTAAAACGTTTCGGCTCTCGCCGCGCTGCCGCGTGCCGGACCTTCCGCTGCCTCGCTTCGTCGCGTCGTCCGACGCGGCGTCCGGGGCACCGCGCGCGTCCTCGAGGAGGTGCTTGAACCCGGAAGACCCGGAAGACGACCGCTTGTTCGCGTTCGTCTTCGCGCCGAGCCGCGCCCAAAGTTTGGCGCGCTCCTCCGCGGCGACCTTCGGGTCTCGCCGCGCCGCCGCGGAGAGCGTCGCGGAGGGCCCAAAAGCCTGGTCCTCCTCGACGGGTCTCTCGGATCTCGACGCCGTCGACTGCTTGACGCCGACGCGAATGCGCGTCGCCGCGGGGCGGACGGCGGAGTCCGTCGGCGGCGGCGGCGGCGGCGCGCGTTTCCTTCGCGCGCGCGCGACGTTCGGTCTCGAGCCATGGCCCGCGCTGGAAGATGATGATCCGGATCCGCCGCCGCGTCCTCCGCGTCCTCCGCCGCGGCCGCCGCGGCCGCCGCCGTCGGCGGCGGCGAACACGAAGAATCGCGTGCTCGAGGCGCGCGTCCACCATCGCGACGGCGCGGAAGCTGATCGTCGCGAAGACGATCGAGAACGTAACAACGACGCGCGGTCGGCACCAGATCTCTCATCAGAGTCGAGACCCGCGCGTCGCGCTCGCGAGGCCGTCGCGTCGCGCGATCTCGACGCGGCGCATCCGCGCGCGAGCACGAGCCCCGAGCACGCGGACGCCATCGCGGGCGACGAGGCGCGGGGATCCGCGCGTCGTCGAGTGAAGACGCCTTCGCGCGTCCCCGTTCAAAAGGGGACGAAAACTCGCGCGAAGAAGAGCGTTCGTTCGCGGCGTCTCGTTCCCTCCGACGTGGCACCGCGCCCTAACCCTCAACGTCGTCGCGCGCCATCGCGCGGCCGCAGTCGCCAGCCGCGTCGTCGTCGTCGTCGCCGCCGTCGTCGTCTCGTCGAGCTCTCAGCGAGCGCGTCGTCCCGGTCCTCGCTCCCGCGCGGCCGCGCCCTCGTCGCGTCGCGTCCCCGTTCGTCGCGCTATCGATACAGCACGCCCGTTCCGGTGTCGACGATGACGTCTGGCGTCGCGGCGGGCCCCCGGATCGTCGCCCCGCGCGTCGCGCGCCGCGCGACGTCGCCCGCGGCGATGGCCGTCACGCCGTCGCGGCGGGTCTCACCCGCGATGACGCGGTCGAGCGCGACGACGCTCGCGGCGTCGCGCCGCGTCGCGACCGTCGTCGCGGCCGCGAGAGGCGACGCGTGCGACGCGAGGCGCGAGCGCGTGGAATCCCTCGAAGCGCCCGTCGTCGCGCTGGATGAAAACGCGTCCACGACGAGCGACCACCCGATCCTGTCGAAGATACTCAAAGCCGCCGCGCTCGCCGCGGTCGCGTGCGCGGTGACGGCGCTCGTGTTTCCCGACACCGCGCTCGCGGCCGCGAAGAAGGCGGTCGTCGCGGCATCGTCGGAGCCGATGTGGAAGAAAGCCATCGGGTGGGTCCTCCACCTCGACAAGCACCTCGCCGGGATGTTCGCGTCGTACGGCACGATCGCGTACGCGATCCTCTTCGCGATCGTCTTCTGCGAGACCGGTCTGGTCGTCACGCCGTTCCTGCCGGGGGACTCGCTTCTCTTCGCGACCGGAGCCCTCGGCGCGTCCGGGGCGTTGAACTTCCCGCTCACGATGGCGATGCTGTTCTCCGCCGCCGTGCTCGGCGACGCGGTCAACTACGGCGTCGGGAACTGGGCGGGGGCGAACTTCATGGTGAAGTACCCGAAGGTGTTTAAGAAAGAGTACGTCGAGAAGACGAAGAAGTTTTACGAAAAGTACGGCGGGAAAACGGTCGTCATGGCGCGGTTTTTTCCAATCGTCCGAACCTTCGCGCCGTTCGTCGCCGGCGTCGCGAACATGACGTACGCGACGTTTTTCACGTACAACGTCATGGGCGCCGCGGTGTGGATATGCAGTTTCATGTCCATGGGGTACTTCTTCGGGCAGATACCCGCGGTGCAGGAAAACTTCGCGCTGACCGTGATCGGGATCATCGTCTTATCCTTGGTGCCGGTGATCGTCGAGATCATAAACGCGAAGAAGGAGGAGAGCGAGAGCGAGAGCGAGGGAGGCGAAGCCGCGGCGGCGCAGTGAGCCCGCGCGCGCGTCGTGAACTCTCCGCCGAGCGCGGCGCATCGCGTTGATTTCGATGAATGAATGAATGAGCTATCGTGCGACGCGTTCGTTCGTCACTTTCCCTTCCCCTTTCCCTTCCCTTTCCCCTTCCCCGCCGCTTCCGGGGATGCGGCGGTCTCCGGGGACGCGACGGGCGACTCCGGGATCGGTTCGCCGAGCTCCACGTCTAGCTCCGTGAGCGACAGACTCCGACGCGCGTCTCTCTTCTTTCCCTTCTCCTTCCCCTTCCCGGGCGTTACCCCACTCGGCGTGCCCCCTCCACCCCCACCCGCGCCCGTCTCCGAGAGCCGCGCGGCGGCAGCCTCCAACGTCGATCGCGTCCCGCCGCGACCGAACGATCCGCTCCCGCCGCCGCTGCGCGAATTCGTTCGCCGCTCCTTTCGCATCCGCATCCGCTCCGCGTGCGATCGACTCAGCGCCTCGGGGCTCCCTAAATCCGTGAAATCCACGCCGTTGTACTCGTCCCCGAACAGCGACACCCGCCTCGAGTTCGCGCGCGAGTTCGCCCTCGAGTTGGCGCGCGATAACTGCCTCGACGCGCTGTCCATGAGGAACGACCCCGTCGGACCGCCGTGCGAGAGGCGGTCCGTCCCGTCGCTCCTCGCGTCGTCCTCCACCCCGGCGACGGGCTGGTAGTTACTCGTGAGGATCTTCCAGAACGAGTGCTTCCTCGGGGCGTACGTCCAGTTACTCTTCCACCCGCTCAAGCACACGATCGCCAGCGATATCACCTGCACGACCTGGTAGAACGTCGGCACCCCCGCGGCGGCGCCGACGACGTCGCACTTCTCATCCGCGGCGTATCCGAACTCCGCGCACAACGCCGCGTCGTCGTTGCTGAACGAGGCGAGGATCACCGCGAGCGCGATCGCGGTGTTTTGATAGCACGTCTCGATCGTGACGGAGAGGCACTGCGGCTTCGGCAGCCGGCACGCGTACGCGAACGCGAGAGAGAGGACCAGACCGAACAGACACGGCAACGTCGTGCCGGCGTAAAAGTTGGAGTCGCGCGCCCAAATCGGCGACGACGAGTTGGACGAGAAGAACAGCCCCAAGAAGATCAGCGCCACGCCCGCGGTGTTCCCGATCTTGTTCAAGTTCGGACGCCACTCGTCATTCTTCTGGCCGACGTACAGCCCGCCGCAGATCCCGACCACGACGACGCCCAGCGACAGGAAGAGGCCGCCCCAGTCCAACACGACGTCGCCCGCGTCCGGGTACGCGAGCGTGATGTAGACCAAGATGTTCACGGGCAGAGCCACGACCGCGAGCAGCGAGCTCGCGGTCGTCATCGCCATGGACAGCGGCAGGTCCGCGTTGAACAGAGAGCACCACCAGTTGCTGTACGAGCCCCCTGGCGAGCTCACGGTGACGAGCAGAGGGACGCCGTAGACGGGGTTGTCCGCGAAGAAGATCTTCACGCAACAGAAGCCGGCGAGGGGGAGGAACAGGAACTGGCACACGAGGCCGATGCATATCCCGACGGGTTTCTTGAACCTCTCTCTGAACTCGAGGAGGTCGACTTGCGCGGCCTGGTGGGGAGGGTGGGTGGAGGGTGGAGGGTGGGGGGTGAGCGATGGGGGGTGAGCGATGGGGGCTAGATAGGTGGACGTCTCTCGCGCATCGTGAAAATATTCGATCGGCCGCGGACGCGGCGTCGCGGGGGCGGGGAGGGGGAGGAGTCGCCGCCTCCGAGCCGCATCCACGCGAATCCCTCGCGACGTACCAGACCGAAGATTAAGATCAGCAGCAGGCCGTTGCCGACGAGGCTGAACGTCGTGAACGCCATGACTCGGATGCCTCCCGACCCGACCTCTCGACTCCTCCTCGCCAGCTGTGAGCCACGAGCGCGTTTTTTCTACGAGCAGACGATCGCGCTCCTCCTCCTCCTCGCGTGAGACGCCGACTCGCCGTGCGCGCCGCGCGCGCCTTGAGACCGGAACGTCCCCACCGCGAACGTCGCCGCGTTGCGATACGACGTCGCGGACGCGAGGTGTCGTCGCCTCGCGGCGCGGACGCCGTCTGAGCGTGGGTGGAGTGACTCGTAGTCTATTTGTCGGACTCCGCGCGGCATCTGTAACCTGTTGGGGGGGGCCCAACTTATTTTACTTTTTTCTCAGCAGAGTGCGTTCTGAATGATTGATGCCTCTTAACCCGAACCCCCCGCCGTGACCTCGCCCTCTTTCGCTGACGCACCGTCGCGACACGCAGAAACTAGTAACGACACGATGGCTGAGTCGCTTAACCTCCGCGGTACCCTCAAAGGGTGCGTCATCCCGCCTCGTTCGCGTCTCCTCGCGTCTCCGTCCGCGCGAACGCGTCCGCGCTTTTTTCGTTCTAGGGTTTGAAGGGATCGATCGATTGGAAAACACCCTCCTCCCTCCCCTCGATCGCGCACGCCGCTGACCGTCTCATCGCACCTCTCTCTCTCTCTCTCTCTCCGCCGCAGGCACGAGGGCTGGGTCACCTCCCTCGCGTGCCCGCTCGACAACTCGGACATGCTCCTGTCCTCCTCCCGAGACAAGACCGTGATCCTATGGACGCTCACGCGCGAGGAGGGCAACTACGGGTACCCGCTCCGATCCCTCCGCGGGCACTCGCACTTCGTCCAGGACGTCGTCATCTCCAGCGACGGCCAGTTCGCGCTCTCCGGGTCGTGGGACGGCACGCTCCGCCTGTGGGACCTGAACACCGGCTCCACGACGAGGCGCTTCGTCGGGCACGGCAAGGATGTGCTCTCCGTGGCGTTCTCCGTGGACAACCGCCAGATCGTCTCCGGCTCGCGCGATAAGACGATCAAGCTGTGGAACACGCTCGGGGAGTGCAAGTACACGATCCAGGAGCAGGAGGGCCACACCGAGTGGGTGTCGTGCGTGAGGTTCTCCCCGGTGACGTCGAACCCGATCATCGTGTCCGGCGGCTGGGACAAGCTCGTCAAGGTTTGGAACCTGACCAACTGCAAGCTTCGCACGAACCTCGTCGGGCACACGGGGTACATCAACACGGTGACGGTGTCGCCCGACGGGTCTCTCTGCGCGTCCGGCGGGAAGGACGGCGTCGCGATGCTGTGGGATCTCGCGGAAGGGAAGCGTCTGTACTCTCTCGACGCCGGGGACATCATCTACGCCCTGTGCTTCTCCCCGAACCGGTACTGGCTGTGCGCGGCGACGCAATCGTGCGTGAAGATCTGGGATCTCGAGTCCAAGTCCATCGTGGACGAGCTTCACCCGGAGTTCCCCCCGGTCGGGAAGAAGTCCATCCCGCCGTTCTGCACGTCCCTGAACTGGTCCGCGGACGGCGGCACCCTCTTCACGGGCTACACCGACTGCCTCATTCGCGTGTGGACCGTGAACCGCAGCATCGGCGCGTCCGGCGGGTTCTCCGCGTAAGTCGCGATCGGTCGGTCGCGACGCGACGCGACGCGAACGCCGACGCCGGGCGGGTCTCGTGAGTTTCTTCCGCGTTCGCGCTACGATAGGTTGTGATGCATGCAACGCGCGAAGATTCGCCCTGCTACAGTATGTTCTAAATCAGTTTCGACCGCCTCGCCGCTCGGCGCGTCTGCTCGCGATCGCGTCGTACCCAGCGCTTCTCCTGCGCGCCACGCCCGCGTCCTCGTCCTTCCCTCTGCCGAACAGACGACCGAACATCCTCGCGAGCTTGTTCGCGCCCGCGGCGGCGTCGCCCGCCGCGCCCGCGCCCGCCGCCGCGCCGCCGCCGCGCGCGACGCGGCTCGGCGACGTCCGACGCGTCGACGGCGGCGTCCTCGCGTTTCTCCCCCGCGCGCCGCCGCCGCCGCCGCCGCCGTTTCCCCCTCCTCCTCCTCCTCTTCGCTCGCCGTCCACGATCACCGTCAGCGCGTGGAACAGCGCCGCGGTCTTGTCCTTCACGGGGACGAGGTGCGTCGTCGTCCGGCGGTACCCTAACGGCGCCGCATGGAGCGTTACCTCGTCGACGACGTTCCCGAGAGCATCCGTCGACGCGGCGGCGGCGAGCGACGCGCACGCCCTCGTCGCCTCCTCTACCGCGTCGATCGCGTTGCGCAGCGCGCCTCGGAGCTGCTCTAACGCCGCGGACGCCATCTCGGCGGGGGGGGGCGCGGTGGAGACGACGACGACGCTCGGAGCATCGCCGTCGGTGCCGGGACTATTCCCGCGCCGCGGCGTGGACGCGACGCTGGTCGCCGGGGACGACGCCCCCGACCTCGCGCCGACGCGCGCCGACGACAGCTCCTCGTCCAGAGACGCGATGTGCGCGCGCCACGACTCCTCCACGCCCTCGGGGACTTCGTTCGCGCCTAAACCCGCGCCCGCGCGCGCTCCCGCGCCGCCGTGCTTGATGATCGTCGTCTCGTGGAAGCAGTGCCTGAGCGCGGCGCGCGTCGCGAGCGCCGCTTCCCGCGCGGCGGCGGCGACGCGAACGCCCGCGCCCGCCTCGCCGCCCTCCCGCATCCCGGGGTGTCCTAAAAACTCCCCTCGGAGCCTCACCGTGGTCTTATAAAACCTCTCCAGCTCGTCGTACGCGGCGTCCGACGCCCGCAGCACGCGCTGCGTGGACACGACCTTCGCGGCGGCGTTCCCTTTCAGCATCTCGCTCACCGAGTCCCTCGCGCGTTTAAACTGCGCGCTGAGATCCGTCCTCGCGATTTGGTACGCGTACGCGACGTTCTTCTTCAGACTCGCCTCGTGCGCGCAGTCCGGCTTCGCGCGCAAGACGACAGCTTTCAAGTGGTTCGTTTTTAAGCGCTTCATCTCGCTCTGGAGCTCCGTCTCGACGAGGAGCAACGTCGCGAGGTGCGTCTCCACGTTCGTCTGGAGCTGTTCGTCGTCTTCGTTTTCCGCCGCCGCCGCCGCGGACTCTCGCAACGAGTTCACGAACGCGTAGTACTGCGGCATGAGCGACGTCTCGATCGCGCGTCGCGACGACGCGAGCTTCTCCGCGGCGTCGCAGATGCTCACGAACGTCTCCGAGGGCTGCTCCGTCGCCCTCGGCGGCGGCGGCGGCGCGTTTTTCGTCGTCGCGTCCGTCGCCCGCCGCCGCCGCCCGCGCGACGCGGGCGTGGACGTGTACGTCACGACGCCGTTCGCGTCCGGGGACTGCATCACCGTGAGCCCTTCCTCGGCCTCCCTCCGCGCGTCCTCCGCGCGGACTCTCGCTTCCGTCTCGCGAATGAACGCCGCGGTCGCGCGCAGCCGCGCGAAGTGCTCCGTGCGCGAGCGAATCGTCCCGAGCCTGCTCTCGTCCACGTCGCCGCGCGACGTCGTCGGCGTCAGCGCCGTGACCGTCGAGGCCGCGGCGTTTGTTGGGTTCGGCGTCGACGGCGACGCGTCCTCGCCGCGGCCGAGGAGGCGGCCGAACCCGACCCTCGTGCCGACCTCGTCCGCGGCGAGCTTGACCCTCGCGCCAACGTCGTTGAAGAAGCTCGCGATGCCGACGTCTCCCGGGGAGGTGAACGCGCTCGCGGTCGTCGCGCCTCCTCCGACGCCGTCCGTCCGGCGCGGCGTCCGGACGCTCCTGCCCGCGCGTCGATACTGCGCCTTGAGCTTCGCTCGCTCCTCCTTGCCGATCGCTTCTAAGAACGCGGGGTCAATGTCCGCGAAGTTCGCGGGGAGCGCGGACATCGGAAGCTGCGACGGCGTGACCGGCGCGTCGGCCGACGTTGACGCCTCGTCGATCTCGCCCGCTTCATTCGCTCGCGACGTCCGACCCGCGGGGCTCGGCGTGGACGCCGCCGCCCGGCCGCGCGGGCGGTTCATCGCGCGCGTCACCGCACTCGGGGTGTGGCGACGGTCACGAAAGTCATGTCGTCGCGCGCGAGCGTGCGAGGGCGCGGCGACGAGTCGTCAGGAGAGGTCCGTTCTTTTCGAGCGCAACAACGTTCGTCTCTCTTGCACTGCTACTACACGTACTGGTCTGGCGAGTTTTTCATTCAACCAGACTCGGTCAACGCGTCCCCGGGGGTCCGTCCGTCTCACCTCCACGTCCCCCCCCCCTCCCCCCCCCCCCCCCCCCCCCCCCCCCCCCCCCCCCCCCCCCCCCCACC
>Ga0181561_10004943_pt1 | contig 11390 bp, 13 predicted proteins | sample 011ome_19_FD_133760 | JGI IMG/M metagenome (GOLD analysis project Ga0181561, IMG submission 133760) | Coastal salt marsh microbial communities from the Groves Creek Marsh, Skidaway Island, Georgia - 011510BT metaG (megahit assembly) | ecosystem: Environmental > Aquatic > Marine > Intertidal...
AGTACTCCAACGGGCTGTTTGGTCTGAAGAAAGCGTTGTCGATAATGTTTCTGAGCCGCCTTCACAAAAATCAGTAGATGATGCAGTGATTGTCGGTACCGCTTGGGCTGCAGAATAGATTTGTACAGTATCGTTGTATTTACAGAATTGGTTAGTGTAACCCGTGATGTAAACGAGATCCTGCGAAGAAACGTTTAAGGTGTTAGTTGAACCAGAGTATGTTGAATTTGCAGAAGACCAAGTATAGTTTGCTGCATTATCCGTCAGTCTTAACGTCGTTGATGTTCCACACAATACAATGGTATCCTTGAGTGGTGCGCTTGAATATTTGAATGCCGTGCTCGGACGGTAATTCGCTACAACGAAACCGCCAGAGGCGCCACATTGATCATTTGAAGGATTCGCAATTACAACGGAGGCATTGTAGCCCACATTATCAACAGCTATGGATGGGTTTTGTGGTCCATTTCCTCCCCAAGAATAGTAACAGAATTCAAACACGAGGTTATCCGTACCATTCCAATTAAAATCATTGATGTCGAAATAATTCCAGCCGCTCTGATAATTTAGATCACAATCCCAACTTCCTAAGTGGTTAGATGATGATGTTTCAAAAGCAGAGAGCGATGTGTTAGCAGTCTGATATACTCTAATTTGAAGATTTGTATTACAGTTACCGTTCCAAGCAGAATTTAAATAAAATCCAATCTGCTTCACGGTACTACCACCATTCATTCCCATCGACTGCAGCTCGGTAGATTTATACAAATACTGCTGCTTATTATACGCGTATTCCGCACCGAACGGAGCCAAATATTCTTGGTTAGCACTCAATATACCAAATAGCCCTCCAGAAGGAGAAGAGGCATTAGATGTAGATCCAACGCCGCCATTGGTGCTAATGGTAAAAGGGTAATCATTGCTATAAATCTCAGGATTGGCATTATCCTTACCCACAGAGGTCGATGCCGAATTCGTCTGATCAGTAACCGAATAAGATCCTTGATCGTGTACCCAAATGGTCGTGGCCGTGGATGCAATGGCGCCATTCGGGCCTGACCAGCTCAGCGTTCCCGTAAACCCTATAGCGGTCAACTTTACTGAGTCATTAGCACACAAACGAGGGGCGTTGTTTGTGAAAAATGACGGCGAGATTAGCATTCCGTTCTCATAGTGCTGAACGGAGATACTCTGCCCAAAAGAGAATTGGGTAAACGCAAGGAAAGCCCCTACCAAGAGAAGCTTTATTCTTAAGGTTTTGGTTGGTTTCATAATATTTGAGCGCGTGAGGTTTAAACTTGATTATTTTATTTGTGTTTGGGCGTCGCTTCTCAGAACGAGCGAAGCGGCTATCCTTGTTATCAATTTTTTAGCTTGAGTATGTTTGATATTATTGAGCACACTGCATATCAATTCTGTCCCTTAGTGTGTTGGTTAAGAAAACGATATAACTGCAAAGTATGTTTTTACACGATTAAAGGGATACTTATTTCTTTTTGAATTATTACACTATTATCGCCATTCATTAATCTCCTACTGCAACTTGCAAAGGTTTATTGAACTGTGAATATTATTATTAAAAGCCTTTTCATTCAGGCGAATTATTTCGTCTTTAATTTAACAAATAAATCAATCTTAACGATCTCGTTTTTCCCAAAATTCAAAGCAGGGTCTCAATCGAAACACCGGGATTAAATCTTGTTAATACTAAATCAAATTATACTTTTAACTTCTAATAGTCTTATTAGACTTATCAAAGTTTCTTTGGACTTATCGTAGTGTCCTTCAATTTTTTTTTGATCTGAACTTATAAACAATCTTTTATACTCAGCGGAAGCGTTATAAGTAACTGGACTATTCAGTTTTTATAATGAGCCTCGAAAGGTTAAGATTTAATGGTGCATCTACCTATTGTCATATGAAAGTAGATAGCGGCTGCCCCGCCTCCCTCGTAGGGGTAAAAAAAAGTTGCCCGGCCTCCGGCCGGGCAACTCAATATATATATGAACTTAAAATTTAAGCGAGTTGAATATCTACGCTTACCAATTCTTTGAACATCTCCAAACGTGCATTAATCTCAGCAGTAGTAAGGTCTGCCACACGCTCGGTTCCAAATTTTTCTACTGTAAAACTAGCCATCGCAGAACCCCAAATCACCGCGCGCTTCATGTTTTCAAAGCTAATATCTCCGGTCTTTGCAAGGTATCCTATAAAGCCGCCCGCGAACGTATCGCCAGCACCTGTTGGATCAAAAACTTCCTCCAGCGGCAAGGCCGGCGCGCTAAACACCTTATCCTCGTGGAACAACAACGCGCCATGCTCGCCCTTCTTGATGATCAAGTATTTCGGGCCCATCGTCATAATCTTCTTGGCAGCCTTCACCAAGCTGTACTCTTCAGACATCTGGCGCGCTTCCTCATCATTGATCGTCAACACATCTACGCCCTTGAGCGCCACCATCAAATCATCCCAGAAGTGGTCCATCCAGAAGTTCATGGTATCAAGTACTACGAGTTTTGGTCGCTTTGGCAATTGGTCCAATACCTTTTGCTGTATCGAAGGCATCAAGTTCCCCAACATCAAGTACTCACAATCCTTAAAACTATCTGGTAAGATTGGGTTAAAATGCTCTAAAACATTAAGTTGCGTATCAAGAGTATCGCGCGTATTCATGTCCAAGTGGTACTTCCCTTTCCAGAAGAACGTCTTACCGTCAGGGATGATTTGCACCCCTTCGAGGTCCACGCCCTTGCTCTTTAACAAGTCCAAATGCTCTTGCTCGAAGTCTGCACCCACCACTGAAACGATGTTGCTCTTTTCTACGTGGTAGCTCGCGCTTAAGGCGATGTAGGTTGCCGCACCACCAAGAATGCGATCCGTTTTTCCGAAAGGCGTCTCGAGCGCGTCGTACGCCATGGTTCCAACTGTTAGTAGGCTCATGTGCTTGAATTTATGGGGCAAAGGTACGCGGGGCCAATTAGTTTCGCAACGAATCCCAAAACCCTATTTCCAAACCGCGCGATTTTTTTCTCTGAAGTATTGTGGGAAATTGGGGATTGCCGTATTATTGCAGCCCGATTTGAAAGAATCGGTACACATTATTCCTCCTTAGCTCAGTTGGTTAGAGCATCTGACTGTTAATCAGAGGGTCCTTGGTTCGAGCCCAAGAGGAGGAGCAACAGAAAAGCCGCAGATTTATTTCTCGCGGCTTTTTTGTTTTCCCTCTATAAATGATGTCTAAAGTACGCAGAGAAGGCTAACAAAATCCTATTTTAGACTCAAGAGAAAGTGCGGATGCGAAAACAGCTGTGTTTTTTCCTAAGCTAAGGCAAAAGCGTCAAGTTGAATTCTCAAACACACATCTACATCATGAAACATTTTATTACCGCCCTTTTAATTACCGGCTCAACAGCGGCTTGGTCCCAGAGTCTTCCGTTTGACTTTGAATCTGCCACATCTGGTATGGTAGGCTACGACAACGCCACTTTTACCATTGTCAACAACCCAAGCACATCAGGCAACAGTAGTTCCAAAGTGGCCAAAATCGTAAAAACCACTGCGGGGGATTTATGGGCAGGAGGGAAAATCACAAACGTTTCGTCTTTGAACTTTTCATCGGCATCGACTAGCGTGCTTTCCATGAAGATTTATACGACGGAGCCCGTGGGTACAGTCATCAAAGTCAAACTTGAGAACCCATACACCAGTGAAGTAGATGCCGTAACCACCGTGAGCGGGGCATGGCACACCCTAACTTTCGACTTTGGCATTCCGGCCCCATCGGGCAGCGCAGACTTGGTTATCATGCCGCAGCCGTTTACTGCCGGTAGCGGGAACACCTTTTATGTGGACGATATTCAGCAAGTAGCCGGAAACATTGCGCCACAAAGGCCGGGGTTACCCATCACCTTCGAGGCCGGTACCACCCCGATCATTTCTTCAGTTTTGAGAGCGCAACCATGGACATTGTCGCAAACCCTACATCTGACGCCACCAATAACAGCTCCTTAGTAGGGAAAATCGTCCGTTATCTAGGTGCTCCGTATGGAGGAAGTGTGATCACTTTTGCCAACAACATAGATTTCGCAAACCACCCTCAAATCACCATGAAGGTGTGGACCTCTGCCCCAGTGGGGACTTATGTGACCTTGAAAGCCGAGAAGCCGTTTTGGGGTGAAGAGCGCAGCGTGCAAACCACTAAAACGGAGCAATGGGAACTGCTCACCTTCGATTTTACAAATGCACCTACGGACATGCCAAGCTTGGCCTTTTTATTTGACTTTTCCGCGGGCAGTACCAACGTAGGAGATGGGACGGCGACATCCACATTTTACTTCGATGAAATCAAGTTCGCAAACGTGCCACTAGGTTCGGAGGCTTTAGGGGAATTGGCCCCTATTAAAATATACCCTAACCCTACCACAGATCATTGGAACCTAAGCTTTGCTAATGGGGAAATCCTACACGCAGAGATTATCAATATAGAGGGTCGCGTGCTCGAAATATTCAAAGGCAACGGCGAATCTACCCTTGGAATCAATGCCTCAAAGTACCCCAACGGCATATATACCGCCAAAATCACCACCTCGCGCGGGCAAGAAGTTGTAAGATTAGTTAAGTATTAATTCAATCCCATGGACACATCAATCATCAAAACATTGGCCGTTGTAATGGCAATGACCTTTTGCTCCGCAGTAAAAGCGCAAGAAAACAGCTCGAGCTTGAATGCTTTTGATGGTATCGTTGTTATGGGATATGTGGACGGTGGCGCGTACTTGAATTTTACAGGGCCCAATATTAAGTGGGCAACTGGTGAAGCAGTTACAACCCTAGGCATGCTTCCTTCACTGCGTATCAAGCAGGATAACGGGGCGACACAACACTCTTTGATCACACCAAATCTTGGAATAGGAATAACCTATGAATACAACGGCTGGGCATTTCAAGTGCCACTTTACTATAACCCTAAGACTACCGAAGAAAACGGGCAGTGGAATGTAGGTCTTGGCGTTGGGTTTAGACTATAAAAATTGGCCATGCTAAGGGTTCGGAACTTATTTCTTCTGGTTTTACTGCTGATCGCCCCCGGAATTGTAGCCCAATCCGACAACCTCATCAAACGCTACCTCAACAGCGTGATGAGTGAAAGCAAGGATCCTTCTGCGCCAAAGCTCATCAACTACCCCACCATTGCTTATGCACCGGAGACCAGTTGGGAGTTGGGGGTATCTAGTTTGTATGTGTATTCAGCCAACCGGGACCTCAGTAATCGGCTCAGCGAGATTAAGGCCTTTACCTTCTACACACTGGAAAATCAATATGGGTTTTGGTTAGATCACGCCATTTACACCGATCAAAACAAGTGGTTCTTTTATGGTCGAGCGCGCTACCAAAGCTTTCCATTATTCTATTACGGCATAGGGCGGGAAACGCCTTCGGAATACCAAAGCCTTATCGATGGAAACTACACCTTATTCCGTGAGCGCCTCCTTCGAGAAACCCTCCCCTCGCTGTATTTTGGATTGGAGCTGGACTACCAGCGTCTAGGAAATGTAAGCTATGTCGACATGGCTGACGGTTTCGTTCCACCAAGCGTAGGAACCATGGGCTCGACCAATCTGGGCATCGGTCTAGGGCTGCTTTACAACAACATTCACAACGCTATGAACCCACGAGAAGGGCTGTACAGCGAATGGGCGTTCATGAATTACAACACCGCAGCAGGCAGTGATTTCGACATGAACACCTACATCGTTGACAACCGCATCTACCACCCAGTGAAGAAAAATAATGTCCTCGCCGCACAGCTTTACGGTCAATTCACCACCGGTGAGGCGCCGTTCAACATGTTGGCGTTGATGGGTGGCGAAAGCTTGATGCGTGGTTACTACCTGGGCCGCTACCGCGATAAAAACTTAGTGGCCGGTCAGGTCGAATTCCGCATGCTCCCCCTCTCATTTTCGAAGCGCTGGGGCGCGAGTGTTTTTGTCGCCGCAGGACAGGTCTATGGGGATGAGCACAGTTTTGATTGGGGCCAATTCCTGCCTACCGGTGGCGCCGGCATACGATATCTTATCTTCCCAGAAAAAGACATTTATACTCGAATAGACGTATCATTCACGGAAGAGGGCCGAGGAGTATATTTCTACATCGGCGAAGCGTTTTAACTCACACTAATCATGAAAACTCGACACCTCCTCACGGCACTTTTAATCAGCAGTGCCGCCATTGCTCAGACGAACGACTATGCCATCACTTCTTATGCTGAAGAAGGCTTCCTCGCCCCCAACACCCATTATTTAGGGGAAGCTTGGTTGCAGTTCGCCATGCCTGCGGACTCATTGACGGGATACGGCATTACTAAGGCGATGTTCAAGGCGAACTCAACGCTGAATTGGCACAAGCACGGGTCTGTACAAGTGTTGGTGATTGTCGACGGCCTAGGCTACTACCAAGAGCGCGGCAAGGAGCCGGTGATCATGAAAGAAGGTGATATCATTAAATGCCAACCCGGCACCGAACATTGGCATTCTTCGTCCAAGGAACACGATGTAACCTATTTGGCCATTTACGGCGGCACTACCCCCACAGAATGGACCGAAGAGTTGACCCGCGAAGCGTACGATGCAGTGGCGGAGAAATTGACTACTTCAAAATAATTCTGCCAATAAAAAACCCCCTTCTTGCGAAGGGGGCTTATGAGTTAGCTCAGGTTTGCGTCTTACATAGACTTAAATGGCAAGTAAGGTGCTTTCACCCAATTTACAAAGGTGTTGGCTAGGCCATACAAGAAGCTATATACTGCCAAAGACACATACAATTGGATCAACATAATAATCACAGCAACGAAGCCCATACCGGCACCGATCAGGCCTTCGATACTCCAGCCACCGCCAGCGTATCCTGCGCTCATCAAGTCCATGCCGTAAAGCGACATCACCACATCGTTGACCTCAGACAAACCAGCCATGCCAGCCATCATGCCTAGTGCAGCCATCGGTAAATCAGCCAATCCACTGGCCAAATTCAAGCTGTGTGCATACGTATATACATCAGCATTTACCAACCAGGCTACTACCCCAACAATTGCTGAGAAGAATGCGCTCATTGCAGCGAAGTATCCTACAGCCTTAATGTTCGCAAGAACCAAGTCCTTAAATACAAAGCCAACCGTACCACTAGACGATCCTGCGATTTCCTCGCCGGCATTTCTAACGATCTGAGCTAGCGGGAACGCTGCGTAAATGTAGATGAGCATTGCAACAACGCTACCTACCTTAGACATAGCATCTCCCTGAGAAAGAGCATCAATACCTCCCGTAATAACCTCGTACAGCATCGATACAAGCACTGCCAAAGCAAGCACCTTGTACACAAATCCTAACCAGCCCTTGGTAGAGCCTTCAGAGTTGCTCAACGTGTCGTTGAAATTGTTTCTCGGAAGCATCTGATTCACCTTACCAGGCAAATCGAGAATTTGATTCACGTAATCCATAGTTTACAAATGTTTAAGTGTTACGAGGTAGAAATTAGAAAAAATTTCGGTCCAATTCACGAACAAAACACCCCTTCAATTGTTGATTTCGGGACGAGTCCCGAAAAATCTAAGTTTTAGGCACAAAAAAAAGTCCGAAAAAAATTCCGGACTTGTGTCAAATGAGACCTTTTAGGGGGGTTAATTCGCAAATTTTCCCAATCCAAATCCACATGCGGCTCCTAAAACCGCTCCCATTACGACAGAAATAACCGTGTCAAGAATCGCAAAATTTAGGTCCATCGTGTTGTACATAGCAAGCGTCTGGGTGTTAAACGCTAAGAACAATAGCCCCATAAACCAGGCGCCCGTTTTAGCCCCAGAAGCTGCATCAGCAATCCCCATGCGATCTAGTGAAAGGGTTGTCAATAAAGCTATGACAACCATGTTCAGTAGACCCATGGTCATATCCGGCTCTGCCTTCATTGCCTCTGGATAAGCATCTGCCATTGACGCCATCGCATCCATATAATACAAAGCGCCTCCAACGGTGAACATCACGAACCCCGCAATCACGACCACGACTGTGGTCAAAAGAATTTTTTTCATGGTAAAAGAGTGTTAGTTACCCGTTTAAGGTAATGAAAATGAACGACTTATTATTAATTACACCCAGAAAGGTCATGCCCTTCACGGTACAACTTGGTCGTAAACGCCCCAGATACCGATTCTTGATGAAGGCGTACCACATCGTTGCCGCAGACAAATTCCATATGAGCGCGTTGATAATTCCCAAAGTTCAGGTCAACGATCAAGGAATCGCCCTTGACCTCGTAGTTGTGCTGTAAGATGCCCGGGTTTGCCTGCACCCACTCCACTAAAGAGGGGAATTCGCCTGATCCGTTGCCATAAATGGTGTACTGTATGCCGTCTTGGAATTCATAGCGTACCGTACTCTCAAATCCCTCAGGAATCCAGCGTCCGGTTATGGTTCCCGGATCGTTCTTGGCGCAAGAGAACAGGGCCGTTGCCAAGGCACATCCTGCAAGGAGTCTTGTTATTTTCATAATGTTCAGTTTGTTAGTTCCTCTCAAGGTAGTACTTTTTCAGAATGAAAATCCCACCCCTTTTTCTTGCCCTGTTTTTGTCCGGTCAACTCTTCGCCCAGAAGCTTGTAGTCCTGGGCACCTTGCAAGATGCTGGCTCGCCTCAACTCCACTGCGAAAAAGCGTGTTGCGCCCACCCAAAAGCCAATGACTTTGTCGCCTGTTTAGGGGTTGCCGATTCTACTCGCGCCCTCCTCTTCGACGCTACTCCAGATATCGTTCCACAACTCACTGAACTTTTGTCGCGATCCGGAACGGATCGCTATTCGGTCTTCTTAACCCATGCACATATGGGGCATTACACCGGTTTAATGCACTTTGGACGGGAAGCCGCCAACACGAAGAATGTCCCGGTATACGCCATGGATCGGATGATTGAGTTTTTGGCGAAGAATGGCCCCTGGAACCAATTGGTCCAGCTTCAAAACATTCAACTCAACGGCCTTCAAAATGGCGTGCCGCGCACCCTAGATAATGGCATCAAGGTCGAACCCGTTCGTGTGCCGCATCGCGATGAGTTTTCAGAGACTGTTGGGTTTTACATCAAGGGGCCAAACAAAACGGCGCTCTACATTCCGGACATCGATAAATGGACCGCTTGGGAGAAAAACATCTTAGCCGTTGTCCCGACCGTAGACTATGCGTTTATCGATGGTACCTTCTTCGCTGACGGGGAGATTCCGAGACCCATGGCCGAGGTTCCTCATCCTTTTATTTCAGAGAGCATTGAGCTGTTGAACTACCTGCCCGTGGCTGAGCGCAATAAGGTTTATTTCATTCATTTGAACCACAGCAATCCTGCTCGGAATGCGAGTTTTGAGGGGCGGATGAAGGCAGAGGAATTGGGCTACCACTTTGCGGAGTTTGGGATGGCGTTTGAACTTTAACGTTCTGTTGCCAAGTCCATTTCGAGTTTCTCAGTACTTTTCAACCACTAAAGAAAACAGCTATGAAAACGCTAAATGAAAATTGGTTTGCCTTTACCCTAATTGCCGTAATCTTCGGAATTCTTGGATTCCTTTTGGGCCGCACTACAGGCCATCACGGACCCATGGGAATGCACCCAATGATGATGGGCGAGGGCCACGTCATGAAAAAGGCTATGTTTATTTCTGACGACGGTGAAGTGCACGATCTAATGGGCGACATCGACATGGATGTGATCGAAAATATGGACGTTGAAGTCATCAAAGGCGACGATGGTGAAATCACGGTAACTATCGATAGCGTTGGCACCGAGGGTGCTGAGGCTAAAGTCCGAGTAATTAAAATCAAGAAAGACTAGTGATCAGCTATTGGGAACGGGAAGCGCTAAGTCAATATGACCTAGTCGTCATCGGCGGTGGTATCGTAGGAAACTTCACTGCTCTTGAATACGCGAAAGCCCATCCCAATGCCAAAATTGCCGTTCTTGAACGCGGATTTTTCCCAGAAGGGGCCTCCACAAAAAATGCCGGTTTTGCCTGTTTCGGCTCCATCGCAGAGCTAGAACACGATCTTGAAACCTTAGGCGCCGAACAGACCGTCGCTTTGGTCATGCAGCGCTTCGAGGGACTTCAAAAGCTACGCAATACCCTTGGCGACGAAGCTATCGGCTACGAAGAGGTTGGTGGGTTTGAAATATGTTTTGAAACCCCAGATCTCGACCGCATCGAATTCTTTAACGACCTGCTCGAGCCCGCCCTTGGTGCGCGACCCTATTCTTGGGTCTCCGCAGCAGGATTTGGGTTTTCTGAAAAGGTCGTTGGCCTGATCAAAAATGCCCTTGAAGGAACCATCCACACAGGAAAAATGATGGACGCCTTGCAGCAAAAAGTTCGTGAGGCGGGCATTCGTTACTTCACACAAAGCCCCGTGTCGAGGATTGAAAATGGGCCGAGCGGGAAAACGGTTCACATACAGAGCCTCAACGGAAGCATCGCTTTAGAGGCCCGCCAAGTCGCACTTTGCACAAACGCCTTCACGAAGGATTTTCTGCCCGAGCTTAATCTGAATCCTGGCCGCGGCATGATCGTGCTCACCAAACCCCATCCCGCTTTTGATTGGAAGGGGTCGTTCCATTACCACGACGGGTACCATTACTTCCGCACCGTTGATGGTCGATTGCTTTTGGGCGGTGGACGTCAGCTCGACCTGCAAGGTGAAACCACCACCGAACCAGGCATCAATGCAATCATAGAAGCCCAACTCTTAAAAGACATTCAGGACTTTATTGCACCGGGAGTTTCTTTTGAGATTGATCAAAAGTGGTCCGGAGTTATGGCCTTTGGCGCCAATAAGCAGCCGGTCGTGCAGCGCATTGATCCGTATATGATAGCTGGCGTACGGCTGGGCGGTATGGGCGTGGCTATAGGTGCGAGTGTAGGAGCGGCTATGGCGGAGTTATTGCGGAGCTAATTCACAATCTGTTTATAACTTTCTGCTTGTCAAATAGTTAGTTATCGTTCCGGTAACACAAACCTTACAAATCAAAATTTGCTTTTTGTTATTTCGAGTAAAGAAATAATTGAGCAATGACAGCATTTGAAACCAACATGGACCAGTTCATCAAAGAACGTATGATGGAATATTTGCGCGATCAAGGTTACAACTTCTATGAAAGTGCGATACTTTTGAAGTTGAGCCAGGAAGAACGCAATGCTTTAAGTAGAACTTGGGCAGAGTAAACTAAAGCGTCCCTAAAAAGGCAATAATCCCATTGTAGTAGGTATCCGCATCGTCAAACATGGCCATGTGTGCACCGTTTTCACAATAGAGGAAGGTTCCATTCTGGACCGATTCCGCAATGCGCTTCATTCCCTCCGGATCCA
>Ga0181561_10004945_pt1 | contig 11387 bp, 20 predicted proteins | sample 011ome_19_FD_133760 | JGI IMG/M metagenome (GOLD analysis project Ga0181561, IMG submission 133760) | Coastal salt marsh microbial communities from the Groves Creek Marsh, Skidaway Island, Georgia - 011510BT metaG (megahit assembly) | ecosystem: Environmental > Aquatic > Marine > Intertidal...
CGCTCGCTTTGATGAAGATACTAAGGCGGCATTCGCTGACTTGTATACGAAAGTTGATTCTAAGGTCATCGTATCAGAACAGAATGGTGACACTGAATCGACTACTAATCCAGAATTCTAATATGAAAACCAATTGGAAACAAATCACCGTTGATGTTCGTAAATCTAGTGGTGGAAACTTTGATATGTCTGTTCGGAAATCCAAGGTAAATGGATACGAAGTTATTGATTTGATGTATGACCTATCTAGATCTCCTACAGAAAAGAGTAATCTTGCTCAGAAGGTTAGAGATGCTCTGGGAGTCACCTCTTGTACATATATCATCGGTCTCCGTGACCAGTACGATCAGTTCGGAAATGATTTATGTAATCCATTAAATGGATACGTCGGAGAGACTGGTGATTTCGTAGGTCGTATGTACGCACTTCGTCAGTCTTTTAATAATCCCAAGTACAGTGTCTATCATGGTCTGGGTCGGTATCTTCGTAGGAATAATATCGGATTAGATCAGTTGTTCTGCCGAGTGATCCCGACAAAAACTAAGAACGAAGCACTGCATCTGGAGCAGAAAATCCAGTTAGATTCTCGTGATAAATTTGGTATGAGGTTTGCATGGGAAGATGGTGCTAGTTCTGGTCGTGGTAGTGCTGTACATAAAGCACTAGACCTGATCGAATGCATTACTGATCCAACCGAGTTAGATACTCTGGTTGATTATATTAAGTCTCATAGGAAAACTATTAATGGCAAAAAAGTACGATCCAACGGAAGGACGTAAATTCGATTCTGGTAAAACAGAATACGGTTTGCTACCTCCATTCATTCTTGAAGAGATTGCTAAGGTGATGACCTTCGGCGCTCAAAAGTATGAACGTGAGAATTGGCGATATGTTGATGATGGTAAACGTCGATACTTCGATGCACTGCAACGACATATCTGGGCATGGAAACGTGGTGAAGTCTACGATCCAGAATCAGGAATGCATCACCTCGCCCATGCTGGATGCTGTCTGATGTTCCTTGCGGAGTTGGACATTGAAGAAAATAATGCTTGCAAAAGCGAATAGTCTGTGTTATAATAGACACATCAAAACGAAAACCTCTCGGAGTTTAAATTATGCAACTATCTGAAAACACATTCGGTATCCTGAAAAACTTTTCTGGTATCAATCCAAACCTTGTGTTCAAACAAGGCAATCAACTGAAGACCATCTCTGTCGCCAAGAACATCCTTGCGACTGCAACTATCACGGAAACCATTCCTCAGGAATTCGGTATCTATGATCTGAATGAGTTCCTAAGTGTTGTCGGTATGTTTGATACACCAAATCTCGAGTTCGTGAACAATTCTGCGTTGAAAGTTCGTGATACTTCTGGTTCACAGTCGGTAAACTACTTCTTCAGTGATGTATCAAACCTGACTGCACCATCAAAAGATATTACAATGCCTCAGTGTGAGATTGAGTTCGATCTAACCGATTCTCAACTAAATACTCTTCGCAAGGCTGCGTCTACATTGGGTGTATCTGATGTTGTGATCACTAAGAATAGTGCTGGTGAAATTGTTATCAAAGTCACCGACACAAAGAACCCTACATCAAACTCCTTTGACTTGGAGTTGGGTGCTGGTGCTAATGCTGTTGCCAATGCATCAGACTTTAGTATGGTATTCACCATTGGTAACTTCAAGTTTACCTCTGGAGACTATCGTGTACGACTCAGTTCTAAACTGATTTCACATTTTAAAAATAAGACTACTCCAATTGAATATTGGGTCGCTCTTGAGAAATCTTCAACATTCACCGCTTAATACATAGGAGAAAAGCATGACTGAACAAACTACTACAACCCCTGAGCAACAACAGCCAGTTGGCGTATCACTGAACGACATCGCTTTGGCGGTTCGGATCATTGATCTTGCTGCTGAACGTGGTGCATTTAAGGGCGTCGATATGAGTGCCGTTGGTACTTGTCGCGATCGACTCGCCGCATTCGTGACTTCTAATGCACCGAAGGCCGCTGAAGAGACTGCTCCCGAAGCAGACGCTGAGGCTGCCGCTACCGCTGTCGCTTAATTGATATAAGGTTATATTATGAGTGTCGTTCAAACAAATGTTGCGAAGATCCCTACGGATCCCGCTGAACGCAAAAAAGTTATGGACGCACTGATGGAAATCAGTGCATCTATGACGAGGATGGAAGCAGAACGTGATCTGATCAAATCTATCCTCGAACGTATGGAAGACGAGTTCGAAATTCCTAAGAAACCTGGACGTAAGTTGGCGAAGATCTACCACAAACAGAACTTCTCCGAGGTCAAGGAAGAACAGGAAGAACTTGAAACTCTATACGAAACCATCGTGGGATAATCCACAAATTTATCATTCTATATAAGGAAAACTGAAATGACTAAAACATCTAAACTCGAAACCGCATTGAAATCTGGCGCATCTTTGACCGCTAAGCAAATTACTGCTCAATTCGGTATCAAGAATCCTCATGAGGCAGTCCGTCAACTTCGTTTGTCTGGTGTATGCGTTTATGCTAACGAGGCTACTCTATCAAAGGGTGGCAAGACTACTAAGTATCGTGTCGGTACTCCTACAAAGGCAATGGTTGCCGCTGCTTACGCTTCTGTCGGTGGTGAGTTGTTCGCCTAAAGACCGAAGAGAGTAAACCCGACTGAGGGGTTTACACTACTAGGGGAATGTGGTATAATAGTCACATTCCCCTTTTTATATTATGGAGATTATCAAATGACTTGGGATAAACGTGCCGAACATACCTCACGTGTCCACCGCCGATTACCGAAAGATGTATACTCTACGAATGCTAATATACATGGACATCGGTATAAATTGATGAGTGGATGCAACCTCTGCAAAAAGATGAAACCCCTCGCCGAGTTCTACGTAAGAACTGATCGGGTTGAAGGTGATCCTAATGCAGTATATAAAGCATGTATCCCGTGTTATGATAATCGTAAGAAGAATGGTAGTGCTAAAGAACAACGTCGTCGTTCTGCAAACACACTTGAACTATTTTTTGATTGAAAGAACTATATGAGCGTAAATGACTTTTTGTGGGTTGAGAAATATCGTCCACAGACTATTGAAGATTGTATTCTACCTGAGCATATCAAATCCACCTTCCAAGAGATTGTGAAGACTGGTGAGATGCACCACATGTTGTTATGTGGAACCGCTGGTCTGGGTAAGACTACGGTCGCTAAGGCGCTATGTAATGAACTAGATCTGGACTACATGATCATCAACGCATCTGAAGATGGTAACATCGACACATTGCGAGGTAAGATCAAACAGTTTGCGTCTACCGTATCTTTGTCTGGTGGATATAAGGTCGTCATCCTCGATGAGGCAGATTATCTTAATGCGCAGTCAACTCAACCCGCATTGCGTGGATTCATGGAGGAGTTCAGTAATAACTGTCGTTTCATCCTGACATGTAACTTCAAGAACCGTATCATCGAACCACTCCACTCTCGTTGTGCAGTGATCGAGTTCAATATAGCAAAGAAAGATACACCTAAACTACTCGCTCAGTTCATGAAGCGATTGAAGGGTATTCTAGACACCGAGACCGTGACATACGACGACAAGGTACTTGCAGAAGTTATCATGAAGTTCGCTCCTGACTGGCGTCGTGTCATCAATGAGTGTCAACGTTATGGTGCATCTGGTGCGATTGACAGTGGTATGTTATCCTGGATGAACAAGTCCAATATCGATCCGTTGATGACCTCACTTAAAGATAAGGACTTCAAGAAGATGCGTCAATGGGTTGCAGATAACATGGACAGTGAACCGGCGGCGATTTTCCGCAAGATCTATGATGGGTTGAACGATTCACTCGCTCCTCAGTCTATCCCGCAGATTATCCTTATCCTCGCAGAGTACCAGTATAAGAACGCATTTGTCGCCGACCATGAACTAAATACCGTTGCATGTATGATTGAGATCATGGCAACTGCGGAGTTTAAATAATGACTAGTCTATTAGCTATCATAGGTTCGTTCTATAAAGACAATGATGATGATATCTTTGCAAAGATTTTCCTCAACGAGTCTACTGGATATTACGAAGTTCATATGTATGACGGTTCTCTTAAAGAAGAACCTCCTGTCATTCTATGTACCAAATATACTGATGCGGTTACAGCTGCGACGGAGTGGACATCATGAGTAGTCCATTCGATTATGTCAATGCGATCAATCAAACCAAAGTCGACATCATGGTTGATGATCTGGAGGAGAAATCGTATTCCTCTTATATGGTCAATCGTTCCCTTTCATATTTTCCGGAGACCACACTACTCGCCAATGAGATGAACATTCATCATCACTTAGATAGTAAATTGCAATTTCATTTTTTACTAAATACTATTCGTAAGGGAAAACGCTTCTCCAAGTGGGCGAAAGCGGATAACCCAAAAGACATCGAAGTGGTTAAAGAATACTATGGATACAGTAATGAGAAAGCCAAAGTAGCACTAACCCTTCTAGATGATGAACAGATTAACGAATTGAGATTGCGAGTGTACAAAGGTGGAACAACTAAACGAAAACTATGAAATACAGGGATGGACTCCAGCTTCTATGTTGGAGATCACTCTGAATGAACCAGATGATTTCTTAAAAGTGCGAGAGACTCTAACTAGAATTGGTGTCGCTTCACACAAAGAAAATAAACTATATCAGTCTTGTCATATCCTACACAAACAGGGTCGGTACTTCATTGTACATTTCAAAGAACTGTTTCTGTTGGATTGTAAACCCTCTAACCTGATGTTGAATGATGTTCAACGTAGGAATGCTATCGCTACCTTGTTGAGCGATTGGGGCCTAATCAACATTGTATCGTCTGATGTCATTAAAGATAAAGCACCACTAAGACAGATCAAGGTGATCTCTCATAAAGAGAAGCATCAGTGGGAACTTTGTCCAAAATATAATATCGGTAACACTAGAAAAAGTGTTGATCAAGTATAAATAAAAACGTGAGAAGAGGGTAACTCACGTTAAACAACCCTCGCCACTATCAGGATATGCCTTCGGGGTATCCACATTAACTTAACTCGCTTTTAAAGGAGAATAAAGCATGACATATACTAGTGCCGACTTGGCATCTCTAATCGAACGTTCTCGCCGACTCCACGTTGGTTTAGAAGATCAATTTGATCGCATGTGGCGTGTCCACAATTCCGCTCAGGGAACGCTCACCAATAACTATCCCCCATATAACATTCTCAAAGATGGTGACAAGTACACCGTTGAGATCGCTGTAGCTGGGTTCAGAGATAGTGACATTGACATTGAAGTCAAGGAAAATCAACTTGTCGTTTCAGGCAAAATCCCAACAGAACCATCAGAAGACGGACCTCAGTTTGTCCATCGTGGTATTGCAGCACGTGAGTTTACTCGCACGTTTGTATTATCAGATGATGTAGTTGTTAATGGAGCAGAACTTGAACATGGTATGTTGAGTATCCATCTGGAACACATCATTCCAGAAGCGAAGAAACCTCGTAAGATTGAAATCGGTGTTCCGGTATTAACTTCCGATACAAAAACTTTATTGACTGAATAAAAAATTTTCATCAAATAAAGTGGTATTGGGGTTAACCCTAAGACTAAATAAATTATGAGGGGAGATGGGACTGCTCCCCAATTCAGTCCCAACACACTACACACAGGAGAACATTATGTTCACATTAAAAGCTGTTGCGCAGCATAACGCAGATTTCGTTGACTCTTTCATCGACCTTAAAGTCGAAGGTTGGAAAACCTATGAGAAGGCATTCAACGCATACACATACTCTTTCTTTAAAGATAACATGACCAAAGCGACCGCTCTTGTTGAGAAGACCGCTGAAAACATGAAATCTGCAAACAGAAAGGTGGTGGATCATGTCTAATAAAAATCCCTTCGAAATCCGCACAGAAATGCTCCATATGGCTAAAGACTATATGGATCGTCAATGGGAAATGAACTATATGTTCACCCAACAGATGTTTGATCAAGGTAAAAAGACAGCGGAAGAAATGCAAGCTGCTCTGAAACCTTATTCAACTGAAGAAATGATGAAAAAGGCTGCAGAACTTTATTCTTTCGTATCTAAGAAAGACTAATCATGTGGCCTGTTTCAGATGAAGAGTGGGAAGCTTGGTTCAATCAACCAAGTAAATAACACACTCACTATACTCCCATCGGACAAAATCCGGTGGGATTTTTAACGTATATCTTACGAGGATAAAAATGCTAACTACTATTAAAAAACTAATCGACAAACTATTTGCTCAGAGAAACTCCGTGGAAGAATTCATTGTGAGCAAGAACCCACAAACCGCTGCAGACGTTGAGCATTGGGCACGTGTATATGCTCAGAAGAACGGAGGATGGTCAGTATGATTAAAAATATCCTACTATCTATCGTAGAGTTCTTTGAATGTGTTGGTCGCTCTAGAGCGGCCGCAGAATTCGCCAGACTCGGCCGTCATGACTTAGCTAGAGCGATTATGCTTCACAAGTAATACTTTACATAAATAAGAAAGTGTGTTATAATGGTAACATTAAATATGAGAATACTTTCTTTCGAAACCCTTCAGCGAGGAAACTGGCTAATACGAGTATCTGTTCTCGGGACAGAGAACATACTCGTATGCATGTATAATGAAGCTACGGGCGAATCTATTGTTCGATCGTACACTGATGAGTTAGATGCTAATCTCTATATTGAATACATATTACATAAACATTTACTAAAGGATGAATTTGATGAGTGAAGTTAAATTAATGAGATTGAATAGCGGTGAAGAAATTCTCTGTACAATTATTTCCCAAGACGAGAAGCAAGTTAGAGTCGAGGACCCTACGGTAATCATTCCAACTGAAGATCGCAACATCGGACTCGCTCCATGGATGCCATACGCTCAAACCAATGGTATGGCTATCAAGGCAGATTACATCGCATTTACTGTTGAACCACATCCCCAACTAGCAGAACAGTATCGTTCTATCCACTCCAAGATTATTACCCCTCCAACTTCTATCGTAACATAAAACTTGCATATTAACATCATATGTGTTATAATGTAATTTAATTGTTATGGAGAGTTTGTTTTGGAATTTTTTACAAATGTTGCCCGTTATGGCAACTCTATTTTGTATCGTGGGTATATGGATGGCAAACGCATCCACAAGAAAGTCCCCTTTCAACCGACGTTGTACGTCCCGGACAAAAAGGGTACTTGGACAACTCTAGACAAGCAAACTGTATCCCCGATGCAATTCGAGGATATGAAAGCTGCAAAAGAGTTCATCAGTAACTACGGTGAGGTAGAGAACTTTAAGATCTACGGCAACACCAACTACATTTCCCAATTCATTCACGACTTCTTCCCTGGGCGGGAGATCCCATTCGATTCTACCAAGATCAATGTCTGCAATATCGACATTGAGGTTGAGTCGGATGATGGGTTTCCCGAACCAGATGAAGCGAAGCATCCGGTCACCGCAATCGCATTGAAGAACAGTGTTCTAAACACTTACTTCGTATGGGGTACTGGTGAGTGGAGTCTTGACAAGTCTGAGATGAAGGATCAGTTGGCAGACTGTGAAGTTAAATATCTAAAGTGCGCCAATGAAACAGAACTGCTCAAGTCTTTTCTTGCATATTGGACGCAACCTAATCTGACACCAGACGTTGTCACTGGTTGGAACGTCCGGATGTTTGATATCCCATACTTGGTCAATCGTATCAACATCATGTTGGGTGAAGACAATGCAAAGAAGATGTCACCTTGGAAGATGGTGCAACATCGTGAGATTACTCTGAAGGGTAAACGACTCAATGCATACGACTTAGTAGGTATCCAACAGTTGGACTATCTGGACTTGTTCTTGAAGTTCGGTGTTCAGACCTATGGTAAACAAGAATCTAACCGTCTAGATCATATCGCTCAGGTTATCTGCGGTGAACGTAAACTGCAATTCGACGGTAATCTGTTCACGTTGTATAAGACAGATCATCAGAAGTTTATCGACTATAACATCCGAGATGTATGGTTGGTTGATGGTATTGATGTGAAGACTGGTCTGATGAACCTTGCGTTCACTCTGGCATATAAGGGTGGTGTCAATTACGTCGATACACTCGGGACCACTGCGATCTGGGATACTATTATCTATCGTCGACTTGCAGAATCTAATATCGCAATCCCTCCCAACAAAGATACACCAAAGTCCGAGTATCCAGGCGCATACGTCAAGGAACCTATTCCTGGAAAATACGACTGGGTTGTTTCCTTTGACTTGAACTCACTGTATCCATCTATCATTATCCAGTTGAACATGGGTCCTGATACGATTATCAATGGTGTGACTCCTGGAGTTGATGTGGATCGTTGTCTGGATGATACCAATACTCCAAACACTATTCCCAACTCTGCGATGAGTGCCGCTGGTATTCACTTTGATACATCATTCCAAGGTGCGTTACCCAACATCATTGATGCTTTCTACAAAGAACGTGTCACGATCAAGAAACAAATGTTGGCGAACAAACAGGCTAAGGTTAACTTAGATCCGTCCGCTAAGATCGAGAAGTTCCGTCTGGAACGAGAGATCGCTCAGGGTGATAGTCAACAGATGGCGATTAAGATTCTACTCAACTCACTTTATGGTGCGATGGGTAATCAATGGTTCCGATACTACGATAACCGTATCGCCGAGTCTATTACGTTGTCTGGTCAGTTAACTATCCGTTGGGCAGAACGTGCGGTCAATGACTTTATGAACAAAGCGATGGGAACTAGTGATGAAGACTATGTCATCGCAATGGATACAGACTCGTTGTATCTGAACTTCGGTCCTTTCGTTAAGAAGTTCCTTGGCGAAAATCCAGATACTCAAAAGGCAGTGCGATTCCTAGACAAGGTCTGTGAAGATAAGTTCACCAAGATCCTGGATGGTGCGTATGCAGAACTGTATGATAAGATGGGCGGATACGAAAATCGCATGGTCATGAAACGTGAAGGTATCTCAGATAAGGGTATCTGGGTTGCAAAGAAACGATATATTCTGAACGTCTGGAACAACGAGGGTGTTCAATACAAAGAACCTCAGACTAAGGTTATGGGTATTGAGGCGGTCAAGTCTTCCACTCCTGCGATCTGTCGTGACAAGTTCATGGAAGTGTTTAAGTTGCTGATTGATGGTGATGAAGGTGATGTACGTAGGTTCGTCAACAATTTCCGTGAAGAGTTCCGAACATTATCACCTGAAGATATATCGTTCCCTCGTGGTGTTAGTGACATTATCAGTTGGGCGGATCGTAAGACAATCTACAAGAAGTCCACGCCAATTCATGTACGTGGTTCTCTGCTATATAATCACTACATCAAAGAAAACGGTTTAGATAAGAAGTATGAGTTGATCAAGAACGGCGAAAAGATCAAGTTTTGCTATTTGCGCTTGCCAAATCCGATAAAAGAGAATATAATGTCATATGCAGAAACGTTTCCTGAGGAGTTGGGTCTGCGTAAGTATATTGATTATGACATGCAGTTTGACAAATCTTTCGTTGATCCATTGAACCTTATCTTGGATGCGATTGGTTGGTCTTTAGAAGATAAGAACACACTTGAAGAATTTTTTGGATGATTAATTTAAATAAAGAAGATGCGATATATGCCGGTGACAAGTTCATCGACTATATGAGCAAATTCACTAAGATCGAAGAATACTTTCGCATGAAGAAGATCGAACGTATCAACTCTATGCCGGCGACCTTAGATGGTTATGGTTTTGAAGAAGATATGTTCAGTGACTTCACTATGCACCCAAAAGACATGGACTTTGAGGTAGTGGTATTACCTTCCGCTCAGTTTGATACTATGCTAGAAATGACCGCATCGTTTACATACGAGAACAGTCCTGGCAAAGAATTGAAGTTAGGTATTCGTGAAAAGAACACCAAGAAGTATGTCGGGTTCATTAAACTTGCATCACCCTTGATCAACTCCAAGCCACGTAATGACTGGTTGGGAGGTGTTCCTGATCTAACTATCTTCAATCGTCACGCCATGATGGGTTATATTATTGTTCCCGCTCAACCGTTTGGATTTAACTATCTGGGCGGTAAGTTGTTGGCGTTGGTATGTTGTTCTCATGAAGTGCGTGAGATGATCAACAAGAAATATCCTGAGATGGATACATGTGTATTTGAAACTACTTCTTTGTATGGTAGTATCAAAGGCACTAGTCAGTATGATGGTCTGAAACCATTCCTGCGTCATACTGGTGATACCGAGAGTAAGTTCATGTTGACATTGTCAGATGAGTTCTACGATGAGATGAATGATTGGTTTAAGGTTCGCAACAATGATCAACCTCTGTTACCTAGTGGCACATCTTCACGTAAACTCAAGATTCAAACCATGATGGTTGGTGATATCAAACGTGCATTGAAAGATCATGATCCTGAGAAGTATCTTCAGTTTGTGAATGCAGTCAAAGCGTCGACCGATATCACGACACAGAAACGTTTCTATATGTCTACATATGGTTATGAGAATAGTCGTGAAGTTCTATTAGGCACTGCTGACAAGTTGATTCCCAACAAAGAAAACTACGATAAGCATTACATGAGTAACATCACTGAGTGGTGGAAGCGCAAGGCGACCAGTCGTTATGAAACCTTGCAGAGTGAGAACCGTATCCGTATGGAACAGGAGATCTGGAACGCTGATACGATGGATAAGATTGATATTATACGATGATACCTGAACTGATTTTAAATATCCAGAAATGTTTAACCCCCGATCTACTGAAAAAAGAATATCGTGCGGAGAATTCTACAAATCCTATGTTTGGTCATTGTTATGTGGCTTCTGAAGCACTCTTCCATTCATTGGGAGACCGAGACAAGTACTCTGCGGCTTGTGGTCGAGATGAACAGGGCATTGTTCATTGGTGGATCGTAGACAATATGACAGGAGAGATACATGATCCTACTGCTGATCAGTATCTAAGTAAGGGTAAGACCCCTCCGTACGCTAAGGGTCGTAAGACAGGGTTTCTAACCAAATTACCATCAAAGCGGGCTCAAGTCGTGCTTGCAAGAATGGCGAATTTGTGATATAATAGTACATTACACACATTGGAGTATATAATGACAAAACAAGTTGACCTAAACCAATACACTAAATTCGTAGAAAACGTTACATCTAAAGAGAGTAATGTCTATGATCATATGCGCCGACGCATGGATGAACTGTCTAACGACAACCTAGGATATAACTTCTCTCTTCTGATGACTGCCGCAATTGGTATGTCTGCAGAATGTGGTGAGTTCAATGAAATTCCCA
>Ga0181561_10004957_pt1 | contig 11376 bp, 6 predicted proteins | sample 011ome_19_FD_133760 | JGI IMG/M metagenome (GOLD analysis project Ga0181561, IMG submission 133760) | Coastal salt marsh microbial communities from the Groves Creek Marsh, Skidaway Island, Georgia - 011510BT metaG (megahit assembly) | ecosystem: Environmental > Aquatic > Marine > Intertidal zone...
CGAAAACGCGAGGGACCCGCGCGTGGACGCGCGAGCGCCTCACCGGTACCCCGGAGACCCCGGAGACGGAAGCGTGACGGAAGGTGACGCGCACGGAAGCCCGGGCGTCGTCGCGGACGCGCTGGTCGCGCTCGCGACGCTCGCCGGCGGCGACTACGACGTCGGCGCCGACCGCGTCGGCCCGACGCTCGCCGCGCGCGTCGTGCGGCGGCTGGCGGCGGAGGCGCGGGCGGAGCGCGCGGCGGCGCCGGCGGCGCGGAGCGTGAGGGACCGGCCGGGCGGGGGCGGGGGCGGGGGCGGGGGCGTTTCCGGGTTCGAACACGACCCTCTCGAGTCGGAAAGCGGCGTGCGCCCGAACCGTGCCCTGAACATGCCCATGTGCGAGCGCCTGGACGCGTTCCTGCGCCTCCCCCCCGACGACGCGCTCGCCGCGCTGACGCAGTGCACGGGATGCGCGACGTGCAAGCACGCCGGCGGCGGGGCGTCGCGCAAGAAGAAGTGCGTCCGCGGCTGCGTCGCGTGCGGGGTCGCCAAAGGTGAGCCCTGCGTCGCGCGTCCGGACGCGCCGTGCGAGTGCGCGTTCCACGCGCGGACGCTCGAGCGGTGGGCGGACAAGGCGCGCCGCCGCGCGCGCGTCACCGAGGGGTTCGCGGCGGCGTCGCGGCGCGCCGCCGCCGCGTACGCGAAGCAAGCGTCCCGGGCGGCGGCGGCGGTCGCGTCTCTGTCTCGCGCTGAGCTGGCGTGGAGCGCGCGCCCGGACGTGCCCGAGCTCGGCAGGCTGATGCTTTTCTACTGCCAGATCCCCGAGCCGCGCGTCCGCGAGAAGCTGCTCCCGCTGCTGCTGGAGTGGGACCTGTCGCGCGCCGCGCCGGGCGCCGCGCAGTTCGCGGCGACGGCGATCAAAAAGATGGCGGGCGCCAAGGGCGCGGCGCCCTGGCGGTTCCTGCTCGAGGTGGACGCCGCGGACCCGCGCGAGCGCGCGGCGGCCGCGCGCGCGCGCGAACGCGCCAGGGAGGTGCGGAAGGCGAAGAAGGTCGCCTTCCCGGCTTCCCGGCCGTCTGCGGGTTCGGACGAGCCCTCCTCGGAGCCCTCCGACTCCGCGTCGGAGGGCCCCGGCCAGGCGCCGAGCGCCGACGACGACGACGACCGCCCGCAAATCGAAAAGGACCTGGCGTACTTCGCCGCCAAGCCGCAGACGCGCGCCGTCCGCGCCGAGCTGGTGCGCGCCGCGCTCCCCGAGCTGGTGGCGCGGTTCGAGCGCGGCGGCTCGGCGAGCACCCCGGCGAAGGACGCGGAGGCGCGCGCCGCGGGGTCGGCGAGGGCCACGCCGCGCGGCGTCCCCAAGGCGCGCGCGGCGGACCAGCGGTCCATCCTGGGGTTCGTGACGCCGAGGAAGGACGCCGAGGCGGCGCCGAGTTCCCGCGCAGACATCCACGGGGGGCTTTCGTCGAAAGGCAAGGAGCCCGCGGCGTTCGCGACGCCTCCCGCGACCCTCGTGGATGTCTGCGCGGCGACCCCCGCCGATGGGGCGGTCGCCACGCCCCTGGAGATGCTCACGGGGAGCTCGTCGGCGTCGCTGGAGGCGGCGGGGATCCCGCCGCCCAAGACGGCGCGGCGCAAGATTCTGGACGACGTGCGCTTCGGTGCGCGCTTGGACGACGGAACGCGCGCGACGGCGTTCCGATCGATCGGGGTGGGCGTGGTGGACCTCACCACGCCCGGCTCGGACCCGGGCGAGAGCAGGAAGGCGCCCGCGAGCGCGCGGACCACGCCTGGCGCGTCGCCCCTGGCGTCCCCGACGAAGCGCGCGAGGCAGGCGGGCATCAAGGCGTTCCTGACCCCGAAGAAGGCGGCGGCGACGGCTCCGGCGGCGGGAACCCCCGCCGCGGAGGTGGTCGACCTGGTGGACTCGGACGACACGCCGTGATGGTTCGAGCGCGAAGGCAAAAAGGACGACCGAGACGAAGAAGACGAACGAGGAACACTAGCTAGCTAGTATCGCGTAGCCACGTAGCCGCACGGGAAGACGAACGCTTACGAAATGGGATATGATGACTGTCTGTGCGAATCGCGCGCGTCGATCGTCGTCTCGCCCGCCCGCGTCTCAACCTCACACCGCCTTGACGTCGCCTTCGGGCTCGCCTTCGGGCTCGCCGGTCACCTCCTCCATAGTGAACCCCCCCCCAATGTCCACCGGCTCCATCGCGTCGCCGCTCGCCTTGGCGGGGTCGAAGCCCTCGCCGTCGGGCCCGGCGCGCTTCTCCTCCTCGGCGTAGAGCCCGCCCAGCTTGGCGAACATGCCGCCGAAGGTCTTGGCGTCCTTCTTCATCTGCGCCGCCTCGAGCTTCTTGATGCGCTGCAGCAGCGCACGCCCCTCGCGGTGCTTATCGTCGCCCTCCAGGAGCTTACGCACGTCGCGGCGCGCCTCGTCGTACTCCTCCACCTCGACGAACGCCTGCGCGCGGCGGTACAGCGCCTTCTCGTTCCCGGCGTCCAGGTCGAGCGCCTTCCCCGCCGACTCGGAGGCGTCCTTCCACTTCTTACGCTTCAGCGAGACGGCGGCTCCGTTCAGGTAGAGGCTGAGCTTGATCTTCTTGGTCTCCTTCTTCTCGTCGTCCGAGAAGCTCTGGTCGTGCTCCACGAAGCGCAGCGCCTTGTCGTACTTGCGCTCCGCCAGCTCGAGCTTGCCCGCCTTGTACGCGTCGTTGCCCGCGGCTTTCGTCGCCTCGCCCGCCTCCACGCGCTCGCCGTTGGTCATCGACCACACGTCCTTCTCCTTCTCGAACGAGGTCAGGGTCACGGCGAGCGTCACCGCGTCGGCGCCGCCCGCGGCGCTCGCGAACGACCCGGCGCACGCCGCGGGCACGCGCGCCTCCGCCACCTCGCCCTGCTTCATGAGCATCACGCACTCCTCCAGGCCCGAGGCAACCGCCTCGTCGCCCGTCTTGAAGGTGAGCGCCTCGGCGGGCGCGCCGTTCGCCGAGACGGAAACGACGCACGTCGCGCCGTCGTTGGGCCGGTCCCAGCCCTCGCCCTCCGTCACCGTCTTCTTCGTGCCGAGCCCGTCGCAGATGGCCTCCACCACGCAGAGCTTCTTGAGCGTCACCACGACGTCCGCCGCCTGCGGCGGCGCGGCGGCGGCGCCGGCGGGCACGCCTTCCAGGTACTGCGTCCCGCCCGGCACGTTCTTCATCTTGTACCGCACGGATTCGCCCTCCTTCATCTTCCGCAGCACCGCGCCGAGGCCCACGAACGGCGCGTCCTTCACCGCGAACGTCGCGTCCGTCTCCGTCGCGATGGCGTCGCCCGCGCCGGCGACGTCGTCGTCCGGCGCGGTGACCGCGTACGCGACGGTGACCTCGTCGGCGTCCTTGGGGAAGCCGTAGCTCGAGGACTTCTGCAGCGTCTTGACGCGCAGGCAGCCGCCGTCGTCGAACAGGTCGTTGTCGGACTTCCAGCTGAAGAGCTCCACCTCGAACTTCAGCGTGGCGTCCGCGGGGATGGTGGGCGGCGAGCCGCGCGCGCCGTACGCGTACTCCGGCGCGCACGTCAAAACGCACTTTTCGCCCTTCTTCATGGACGCGACGCCTTGGTCCCACCCCTTGATCACCTGCCCGACGCCGAGCTTGAACTTGAACGGGTCGCCGCGATCGACGGAGCTGTCGAACTTGGTGCCGTCCAACAGCGTGCCGGTGTAGTGCACGGTTACCTCCGCGCCCTTCTCCGGGCGCTCGTCCCCCGAGCCTTTCGCCAAAACCTTCTTCAAACACCCGCCGTCGCGGTTTTTAGACACATCCTTCTCCTCGCCAACCTCCAGATCTTCGTACTCGATGTCGTCATCGGAGAAGTCATCCTCGGGGGGGGCGCCGCCCATCATCGAGGACAGGTCCATGTCACCCATGCCGTCCATCGTGCGTGTCTTGTGTGTGCGGGAGTGATCGACCGCTGATGATGCGCGCGAAGGGATCGGTGGTGGGGACCGGTGCACGGGTCAGTCGCGCGCGATCGACGAAAGATTTCGACGATCGCGGAAGAAACTTCGGTCTCCGCCGACAGTTTCGATCGATCCGTGGGGAGACAGGGCCGGACGATGCGAGGCGCGGCGTAGGGCGGGGGCGGTGGATGTCGTATATCTCAAGGGAATTCGACGCACCTGTGCGAGGTGTCGTGAAGTGCGTTCACAAGTGTCGCGCGGGCTGTGCCGTGCGATCTCGAGCTTCGAAATGACACCGGCGGTTTGCGTGAAGCGTTTTTTGGCGCTTTTTCTCGAGAATATTTTGTTTCGACTGCCGACGCAGGCCGCACAGAATCGACAGCAGTGCTGCAGTGCAGAGTTTCGCCGAAGATTCGGGGCGCGCAAACCCACCGTCCCGGGGCGGGTTCGGCAGGTTCTTGCGCGCGCGGGGCGCGCGCGTCTGCTCGGGGGTCTCTGGGTGCGGTGTCGGTCGGCCCATCTACGCACGCAGGATGGAAGGCCTCCCCAGACACACCCCCACGGTGCGTCTCGGCGAGCTCGTGGAGCGAGTCGTGTCCTCGGCGCACGATGATCTGGTGAAACTCGCGTCGAGCGCCCCCGGTCGCGCGGAGGTGGACCGCAAGCGCGAGCTCGCGCGGTACCTACACACGTTGCGGCAGAGGCTAACGCGACTGGCGGTGCTGGCGGAGTGGGCGCCTGTCCAGCGGCGCGCCCGCATCTCCATCCTGTGCGGGGACATGCTAGGGCAGCTCGAGCAGCACGACCGCGCGTTCGCAGACGCTGCCGATCGGCTGTTCGGGCTGCACCAGCACATGGCGTGGGCCAGGGCGCCCCTGTTCGACCTGCCCGGCGCACTGGATGTGCTGTGCAACGGCGAGTACTCCGCGCTGCCGCGCGCCATCGCGGACGTCGCTCCGAAACCCGCGCCGAGCGCGGACGACCCCGAGACGGAGCGGGAGCGTTCGGATCGGCTGGACCTGCAGGCGCGCGTCGAGCGCGAGATGCGCTCGAAGCTTCTGGACGAGAAACTCAGCGGTTCCCTTCCCGATGGCGTGAAGATCTGGAGCGTAAAGGACGGACACGCCGTCGTGGGCGTCCCGGGGGAGTACCGCGCCACGCTGGCGCTCGGGGGACCGCCGCCGCTCCCGCCGCCGCCGCCGCCGCTGAAGCCCGGCGAGGCGCCTCCCGAGCCCGCGGCGCTCGCGCCGCCGCCGCCGCTCGGGGGCTGGCTGGTGAAGAAGGTGGAGATGCTCGCCGGGGCGCGCGACATGGACGACGACGCGACGGCCGAGCCGAGGGCGTTCACGCTGACCAAGCTGGAGGACCGCGTGCTGGGCGAACGCGCCACCGCGCGGATGGCGGGCATGTCCCCGCCGCCGCCGGCGCCTCCCGAGCTCGTCGAGCACGGCGCCGAGGGCCTCGCCGGTTTACACCGCGTCGGGCGCGACGCCGCGCTCAGACTGGTTGCCGCGACGATCGCGGAGCAGACCAAGCGTGTGGCGCTCAAGGGTGGGGCGTGGCACGGCGGCGCGGTGCGCGTGGAACCCATCAAGGCCTCCCCGGACGCCGCCGCGGAGAAGATTCCCGACGCCTCCGAAGGCGTTCCCGCGGAAAAGAAGCGCGGCGACGGCGAAGGCGTCCGCGTGTGGTTCTGGCTTCCCGGCGCTGCGCAGTCGGCGGGCGCGGCGGGGACGCGCCTGGCGGGGGTGGACGTCGGGAGCGTGGAGGCGTCGACGGCGGCGGCGGCGAACGACGCCGCCGTCGCCGGGGGGACGGTTCCGAGAATCGAGCTCGTGTACCGGAAAGGCGTCGACGCGATCGACGGGCGCATCGTCGCGCGCGCGCTCGTGCCGGGTGAGAGAACCGCGGATCCGAGGAACGAGGCGTCGAAAGCGGAAACGCCGCCCGCGTGCGACGTCGAGAGCCTTCCGTTCGACATGTCCTCGGTGGACGTGCGCGAGGTTCTGGCGGACGGCATGCGCGCCGCGTCGGTGCGCCGTCTGCGGAGGGTGCTGGCGGCGATCGAGGGCCCCTGCGCCGCCGCCGGGCTCGCGGCGACGCTCGAGCCGGCGGCGACGCGGCCCGCCTCCGGGGCCGGCGAAGGAGACGAGACCCTAGACGAGACGGGACTGGACGAGGACGGCTGGGGCGCGTCCCCGCGCCCGGCCATCGTCGTCAGGCTCACCGCGAACGGCACCGCCGCGCAGGTTTCGTGCGATAAGCGCGGAGGCGAGCTCGCCGTCGTGGGCGTCTCGCGGCTGGCGTCGCCCGCCGCGGCGGCGGCGCTGGCACGCGCCGTGCGCCAGGGGGGCGTCGCCGCACTGCCGGACGCGCTCGCCAGCCTCGTGCGCGCGGCGCTGGAGAGCGAGCTGCGCGCGGCGATGCGCGAGAAGGGGCTCGCGCCGCACCCCGCGCCGAACGCGGTGTTCCGCGCGGCGCGCGGCGTCGCCTGGCCCGGCGACGGCTCGCCGCCGGCGGCGGCGGCGCCCGTGGCGCCCTCCGGCGGCGGGCTGTTCGTGGCCGCCTTCGTGCGCGCGCGCGCCGCCGGCGGGGGCGCCGCGCAAGCGCACGACGTGTGCCTGGCGCTCGTCCGCGCGTCCCGCGCCAACCCGGCTGCGACGCCCGGCGCGGCGACGTGGGCGCCTCTCTCCGCCGCCGGCGCGCTTCTGGGCGGCGACGGCCAGCCTTCGACGCCTCCCGAGGCGTTTGCGTTTGACGCCGCGCGCGTCGCCGCGAGCGCCGCGGCGTGCGCCGAAACGCAGCGCGTCGCCGCGCAGAGGCTGGTGGTGGCGGAGTGGCTGACGAGCCTGGGCGTGCCGTTCTCGGACACCAGGCCCGTCGGCTCGGAGGACGAGAAGATCGTGCGCCCGACGATCGCGTTCCACGCGGGCGAGAACGCCGCGCGAGGATTAGGACCCGCGCGCGTGGAAATCGCGCTCGCCGGCGACGCGGGCGTCGAGCTCACCGTGCGCTTCCCGCCGGGCGTCCCCTGGTCTGAGGCGCACGGACTGGCTGAAGGTTTCACTGCCGAGGGTAAGGGTCAGGGTCAGGGTCCCCTAAACCTCGGCGCGCCCACCGCGCCGGCTGCTGGCGGCGTCGCGGCGACGAACGCGCGGCAAACGCCCGACCCGCTCGTCGCGGCGGTGCGGTACCCCGGCGCCGGGACGCGCGCCGAGCGCGCCGCGAGCGCGGCGTGCGCGGACGCGCACAGGATTCTCGCCGTGCGCGCGTTCGCGAGCGCGCTCGTGACGCATCGCGCGCCGGACACGATCGGCGTTCGCGTGGAACTCGTATCGTGCGTGGTCGCGTGCGTGGGAAACGCGGCGCGAGCGGCGCGCGTCGCGTGGACCGGCCCGCCGGGTCCCGGCGGCGGACTCGCCGCGGCGTTTCTCGTCGCCGGCGCGGACGCGGCGGCGGAGGACGCCCTCTGCGAGGCGGCGCGCGCCGGGGACGTCGACGCGTTCGTCGCGGCGCTGGGGGGGAAGGACGGCGACCACTGAGTTTAAACTCGCCGTCGGGTCCTTTTGGGAGACAGGAGCTCGAGTCGCGCTAGAGTCGGTACGACGCTGATTTCGCGAAAACGTAGTCTACGCGCGGTTCCACAAAACGGTTCCACAAACCGTCTGACTTCGCGTCTACTCCTTTGGCGTGAACACGAACTTGATCCCGGAGTCGCCCGCCGGCGCGGCGTCTTCCGTCTTCTCCTTGCCGAACGAGCGCTCGGCGTCCGTGCGCACCTCGCGCGCGCCCTCGGGCTTGGCGCCGTCCTTGCAGCTGTCCGACACGCACACGCACGACGCGCCGAGCACCTTGACGGTGACGAGCTCGTACCCTTCGCCGCACGCCCCGCCCTGTTCTTCGTACATGGAGTCCACGCTGAGCGACTTGATCCCCTCCGCCTTGCGCTGCGCCTCCATCTCCGCCATCATCGCCGCGTACGCGTCCTGCGAGTTGCCCATCTTGTTCAGGCCCGCGACCGCCGCGCCGGGCGAGGAGAAGGCCACCGCCGCGGAGAGCGCGAGCGCGGCGGTCGCGTTCAGGACCACGCGCGCGGGGTGGCGATCGTCCGCGGACGCTGCCGCGACGGGGCGCGCGGACGCTCGCGAGGCGCGTGACGCGGGCGCGGGGGCGCAGCGGAGCGCCGACGCGTTGGCAGAGACGGCGAACATCGAGATCGTCGAGAACGGGGGTCCTCGGGTGCGACCGCGGGGAGTGACGATGAGGACGTCTCGACGCGCGAGACACGTGTGCGCGAAAACGTGTGATCCGTCCGAGTCACACGCTCTTGTTCGCGAAAACGGCGGCGAATGGGCCCATCAACCAGGCTATCCACAATCCCCCTCGCTGTGAAGATTCGATGATTCGAAATCTCGACGTTTTTCGCGCGATTTTCTGGCAAATTTCAAAGTGGATATGTTGTCCTTTGGGAAATGACGAGGACGCGCTTCGAGCCGGACGCGCGCCCTCTTTCCGACGCGCACGCGAAGGACGGATCACGCGACCGCACCCACCTCAACGCACCCGACGCACCCGAACGCTCGCCCGTGAGCGAACATGACCGCCATGTAGACCCCCCGGGACCCTGAACACGCGAACGCGACCGACTCAAAACAAAGAAGAATATACGCGGGAGACGAACGCCTGACGTTTTCGAGGTGCGCCGAGAAGACGAGCGGACCGACGACCGACGCGCGACCGCGTTCGACCGCGCACACCGGCGCGCGTGTCCGTCGCCGGCACGCACGCTGACCCACGCTTGATTCCCGCATCGACTCGCAGGCCAGAACGCGCGACTCGCTGGACCCGCTCGACCCCCCGCACGCGTCTTCCCGGTGGCACGATGACGCGCCACTGCTGAGACGATGACCGCCGAGGATCAGCAATCGAACGAAGCACACGTCGCCCACGCGAACGCCGACCGTTTCTCGACGCCCGAGGCCAACGAGCACTTGAGCGCGTTGGAACAGGAGAAGGCCAGGCTCGAGAACGCGGTGCGCCACCTGGAACGCTCCAACGAAGAGCTCGGGGAGGCGCTCGAGAGGGAACCAGATCCGGTGTATTCGGAAGCCGTCGAGGAGAACCGACGCGCCGTCGCGAACCACCAGCGCGAGATTTACAAGCTCGCCGTGGAGATCGCCGGGATCACGGGCGAAGTTGCGCAGGTCACGCCGCCTCCCCCCGCCGCGGACCAGGCCCGAGGCGGTCAGTGGCTGTGAGCGCGTCGCGACGAACGCGTAGCGGAGCGCGTAACTAGTAGGCGTTCCCGAGAGGAGGGCGCGATGGCCACGCTCGCGCCCGCCGGGCTCGTGAAGTCCTCCTCCGCCTCCGGCTCGTTCGACGCGCTGCAGCGCGCGAGCACGCCGGGCAGGCAAGTCCCGACGTCGCCGAAGTCGTCGTCGGGGCGCCTCGACCAGGACGCGTTCCTGTCCGAGAAGTCCGGCGCCGAGGATGGCGCCCGCGGGATGGCGGCGTCCGACGGCGCGCGCGGGGGCTCGGACCGCGGCCTTTCCAAACCCCTGGACCACCTGGACGCCGAGCTCGGCGTCGAGGAACTCATCAGCAAGCTCCCGGACGTGCTGTTCCCGTTCGACGGCGACGAGGAGGGCGAGGCGCTCACGCCGTTCACCGCGGTGTACGGCTCTCCCGGAGGCGGCGCCGCGGGGTACGCCGCCCGCCCGCCGCGCGACCGCCGCGAAGGCGGCGGCGGCCTGTCCCCCGGCGCGGCGGACTTCCTTCCGTTCGGGTCCGCGCCCGCCGCGTCGCATCGCCGCGCGCACGGCTTCGGCGGGCGCGAGGTTGGCTCCAGCCGCGGCGGGGGCGACGGGCGGCTGGGCGCGAGTTCTTCGACGTCGCCGCCTTCGTTCGCGTTTGGGTCGCCGCCGGCGTCGTTCGCGTCGGAGGCGGCCCATCAGAACGGCACCAAGTACACGCCCCCCAACCGGCGAGTGAGCCTGGGGAGCCACGAGCCGTTCGCCCCCCGAAGCCGGCGGCCGCGGGCGCAGCACCCCGCGCCGGTGAAGAAGAACCCCGCGCCCGGGTTCAACGGCGCCGGGTTCCGGAGCGCGCGCGAGATATACGTCGGGAAGGTTCACGAGTTTTTGTGCGCGCGCGCGGCGTTTGGCGCGCCGTGGGCGCGCGTGTCGGGCAAGGACTCCGTGCACGCGCACGCGGAGAAGCCCCTGACCATCCCCGAGACCTACCTGCAGTTCTTCAGGGACCACGCCGTCGCGTTCGAGCTCTCGCCCTGCGCGCGGTACGTCGCCGCCAAGATGCCGGGCGAGGAGCACGCGTGCATCCCCCCGCCGCCGGCGGAGGGGAAGCCGGGGGCGTCCCCCGCGTCCGTGGTCTCGGAGTCCGGGAACGTCTCTCTCGCCTCATCCGTGGGGTCCGACGACGGCTTCGTGCTCGCGGGCAAGCGCCGCGAGCGCCGGAGCTCGGCGTCCGGCAGCCCGCCGGTGCACAGGCTCTGCGCGTACGTTTCCAAGCCGGGGGGGTGCCGCTCCGGCGACGCGTGCAGATTTTCGCACGCGACGTGACGGGGGTGGCTTTTTTTGAAAAAGTGATTCGTTCGTCGCGCGCGTCTGACGCGAGCGCGTATGCATTACCATAAAAGGATCACACCACTCGTACGACGACCGTCACCGCATCACGTCTCGTCTCGTTTCGCGTCTCGAACGTCTCGAAGGAAATCTCGAAGGAGGTAAAAAATCACCTGGGGTGCTTGATGAGCGCGCGCAGAAACGGCGCCGCCGCGTCCTGCAGCGCGGCGACTGAAAACGCCAGCGCGGCGGCTGGCGCGTCCCGGCGCACGCCCTCCCTCCACTTCGCGCGCTCCACCTTGGTGTCGAAGATGGGGTAGATCATCCCGCTCGCCGCCTTGCTCTCGTACGTCTCCTGGTCGCGCGCGTCGCCGAAAACCTGCTCGTCGTCGAAGTCGTCGTCGTCCAGGAACTCCTCCTCCTCGTCGCTCTCGTACTCCTCGCCCGCCTCCGCGGCGGCGGCGCGCGCCTCCGCCTCCGCGGGGTCCATGAACTCGCGCACCTGCGCGGCGCGCAGCGCCTCCTCGACGTCCCCGAGCGCCGACGCGAGCGCCGGGCCGGCGGCGCACTCCGCCGAGACGCGCGCGGAAAAGTCGCGCCACGAGGAGCCGTCCGGGTTCCCCAGCGTGCCGTCCGAGCGCGCCTTCGCGGCGGTCTCCGCGAGCGCGCAGACGGCGCTCAGCTGCGCGCGCGCCGCCGCCAGAGGCACGGACTCGTCCGCCGCGCCCGAACCAGAGACGGAAACGGAAGACTTCTTGGAACCGGCGTGCCTCGCCGGTTCCTCGCCGTCGCCGTTCTCCTCCTCGGCTCGCGCGCGCTTGCGGAACTCGGCGTGGATGGTGTGCACGCGGCGTTGCAGCG
>Ga0181561_10004958_pt1 | contig 11375 bp, 13 predicted proteins | sample 011ome_19_FD_133760 | JGI IMG/M metagenome (GOLD analysis project Ga0181561, IMG submission 133760) | Coastal salt marsh microbial communities from the Groves Creek Marsh, Skidaway Island, Georgia - 011510BT metaG (megahit assembly) | ecosystem: Environmental > Aquatic > Marine > Intertidal...
GCAGCCTGAAATGAAACCCTGATCTACCTTAGCAAGGCTGCAAACTGGTCGAAAAAGCAGGACCACCTCTTATCGCTGTATAAATACCCGCTGCAGGTGTCTCGGAACCCGCGTCAAAGTTGACCACCGAGCGGGAAAAACCTCCGGTGACTGGGAAGCCACCCGTGAATGCTGCACCAAGGTTCGCAGCCCCAAGACCGATTAATTCCTGGTTCGGATCAATCTGTTGACGTTTCTTGGCCGCAAGAGTTTGTGCGACCGAGACGCTTTCTACAAAACCAATGATTGAAATCAGGATAGCTGGCATCAACAGTGATCCGACCAATTCAGGAGACAGGCTGGGCATTGTCAGAGGTGGCAGGCTTTGGGGAACCTCCCCTACGATTCTCACACCCTTGTCAGATAACCCAAAGGCCCATACCGCGACTGTTGTCGTCACTACGGCGGCGACTGGGCCAGCTTTGGTCAGGATATCCGCCATAAGCGGGGACAGACCCATTCTTTTCAGGAGCGGCTTTAGATTCTTTCGTACCCAGAACAGAAATGCCGTTGCGCCGACGCCGATGATCACGGTGATTAAGTTGAGTTGGTTTAGGTGCTTAAAGATAGAGCTCAGCATTTCGGGTAATGTATGCCCATCCCCACTGATACCCAAAATATGGGGCAGTTGGCTGACAGCGATGAGAATACCAGACGCCGTAATGAAGCCCGCTATGTCGGGATGGCTCAGAAAATTCGCAAGGAAGCCCAACCGGAAAACACCCAAAAGAACCAGAAAACCACCCGATAAGAAGGCCAAAGTCAGGGCCGCAATCGCGTAGCCTGCGGTTCCGGTTTCAGCAACTTGTCCAATTGCCGAAGCTGTAAGTAGAGATACAACCGCCACAGGCCCAACCGCCAATGCACGACTTGTTCCAAAGATTGCGTAAAGCACGATCGGCGCAATAGATGCATAGATCCCGGCCTCCGGTGGTAACCCTGCTAAAAGCGCATAGGCCAGCGACTGTGGGATCAGCATTATCGTCACGATCACCGCCGCAATCATGTCATTGGAAAAAGTGTTGCGGTCATAGCGGCGACCCCAATCGAGGATTGGGAGGTATTGGCGAAGGAGATGCATGACAAATGGTCCAAGAATGGCGGCGGTCAAAGTGGTTTTTTCTGATCGCCAAGGTTAGGTCTGTCAGGGAACGCAACAGACCGATAAAGCGTCGGGTGACGGGGCGACACCCGTAATTTGAGTGTGTCAGGCCTTAGTCGGCCGTTACCTTGATTTCTTCAGGTTTCGCCAGCCATTCTTTGCCTTTCAGCATGGCCTGCCAGTAAATTGGTGGCAGCAACTTTTCCTTCATAAACCACGCCGCACGACTTGGTTTGGTCCCATCGATAATAAAATTCGGGAAGCTTGGCTTTAACGCACCGCCATTGCCAAATTCCGCCAGTACGATTTTTCCGCGCTCGACCGTGAGCGGGCAAGACCCATAGCCGTCGTATTGGGCCACAGGCGAACGACCGTTGATATCAGCGACGATATTTGCAGCGACAGTGGGCGCTTGTTTACGTGCAGCTGCCATGGTTTTTGCGTTGGGAGCATTCATCACGTCACCCAACGACCAGATATTGTCGTAGGTTTTATGGCGCAGCGTTGCCTGATCCACGTCAACCCATCCCGCAGCATCCGCTAGCGCAGACACGCGGATAAAATCAGGTGCAACCTGAGGCGGACACACATGCATCATGTCGAAATCAACGGTGATTTCTGTTGGTGTCGTATCTGGTTTGGCAACTTTGAACGTCGCCTTCTTTGCGGCACCATCGACGGAGGTCAGCGTATGGAAAAAGTTCAGGTCGGCATCGTATTTTTTAACGTATTCCATCAACGCAGGAACGTATTCCTTGACCCCGAACAAAACGCCACCTGCGTTCATGAACTGGATATCGATGTCTTTCAACACACCGCGCCGGAACCACGCGTCGCCAGACAGATACATCGCTTTTTGCGGCGCACCGGCACATTTGATCGGCATAGGCGGTTGCGTAAACAACGCGCGGCCTTCTTTCATCTCTTGAACAAGCTGCCACGTATATGGGGCCAGATCGTAGCGGTAGTTCGACGTAACGCCATTGCGCCCCAACGTTTCCTCTAAACCCTTGATACCTGCCCAGTTCAATTTCAGACCCGGAGAAACCACAAGTCGGTCATAGGTCACGACGACACAGCCTTCGAGAATGACGGCGTTGTTTTTAGGCTCGAACGCAGCAACTGCCGCTTTGATCCATTTAACACCGCGCGGGATGAGTGAAGCCATTGTCTTGGCTGTTTGGCTGGCCTCGAATATGCCGCCGCCAACCATAGTCCAACCCGGCTGATAGTAATGCACGTCGGATGGATCAATGATCGCGATGGACAGGTCTGATTTACGTGAAAGTAGGCTTGCAGCAGTGGCAATCCCACCCGCGCCGGCGCCCACAATCACGACGTCGTATTTCGCATCACCCGTCTCGGTGGGCGTCTTGCCGCCATTCGCGATACGGCGCGCAACGCCGCTCATGTCATATCCAGCGGCCTTTGTGGCCGCCAGAATTTCGGGCAACGACCGTTTGTGTGCCTCGTGCAGTGACCAGAGCGTCGCGGAGCGCGTTCCAGTACGGCAATAACCCAAAACGGGACGCGGCAAAGCTTTCAAAGCGGTGTCAAAGTCATGGACGTTTTCATCGGTAACCATACCCGACTGAACCGGAACATATGCGATCTCGAGACCGGCCTTTTTCGCCGCTTTTTCAATTGCTGCATAACTGGGTTGATCTGCGCCTTCGCCATCTGGACGGTTGCAGATGATTGCGCGAAATCCGGCTTTCTTGATGTCTGCAATGTCACCCACAGAGATTTGTGGTGAGACGGAAACTTTATCGGTAATTCTCTTAATTTCCATGATCTTCTCCAGAGTTACAGACCGTTGACCGGTACTTTGAGCATTGGGTTGCCGTCTTTGTCTTTTGGCACTTCACCTGCACGCATATTCACTTGCAGCGATGGGATGATCAGTTTGGGCATTCCCAGCTGCGCGTCCCGTTCTGTGCGGAATTTGACGAAATCTTCTTTCGTCTTCTCACCACCGACGTGGATGTTGTTGGCTTTTTCGTCGGCCACGGTTGTTTCCCACGCAATGTCGCGGCCATTGGGGGCATAATCATGGCACATGAAAAGCCGCATATCATCGGGCAGGCTAAGCACCTTCATGATTGAATCATACAGAACGCCAGCATCCCCTCCGGGAAAATCCGCGCGCGCGGACCCACCATCGGGCATGAATAACGTATCGCCCGTGAAGGTCGCGTTGCCAATGACGTGAACCATACAGGCAGGTGTATGGCCGGGCGTGAACATGGCCAAGGCCTGCAAGTTGCCGATCATATAGGTGTCACCGTCTTTGAACAGCGCATCAAATTGGGATCCATCGCGCTGGAATTCCGTGCCTTCATTAAAGATTTTTCCGAAAGTTTCCTGAATAATCATGATACCTTCGCCGACGCCTATCTTGCCGCCCAATTCCTGCTGAAGGTATGGGGCCGCGCTCAAGTGATCTGCGTGGACATGGGTCTCGATGATCCACTCTAATTTCAAGCCGCGCTCTTTGATGCGGGCGATCATGCGATCGGCGCTATCATGCGTGATGCGTCCGGCCGCATACTCTAAATCCATCACGCTGTCGATAATCGCGCAGGCGTCGGAAGACGGGTCTTTGACGATGTAGCTGATCGTATTCGTAGGCTCATCAAAGAAGGCTTCAACTTCAGTTTTGATGTGCATATTTACTGGATAATCGGTCATTGATATTACTCCTAAGATGGTCCATTTCGAACGGTAGCGATGAGTGCCTGACGAGATACTTGGCGCGCGCCTGCGTTACATTTCAAAGCATTATTCGAAGATTTCTTGATGAACTTTGCGATAGGCATTGAGACCGCCCGCGATAAAACGGGCATTTTTGTAGCCCATATCGACCAGAGATGCCGCAGACAGGGCGCCACGGTTATAGGCGTTGCAGTAACACAAGATGGTCGTTTCAAGATCGGGCAGTTGCCTTTCAACGTTCATTTCCAGCTTGCCACGACTGATGTTAATCGAACCGGGGATATGGCCCGCATCATGTTCTTCTTTGTCTCTAATATCCAAGGCAACGGCTCCGGATTTCAGTAACGCGTCTACCTCTTCAGGTGCGACAGAACCTGCTTTTGTCTGAGCGGCATCAGCCATGGCTTGAAATTTCTGGGTATATGCCATCGTTCATAATCCTTCTTTTAGGGCGCGTGGCTTTCGCCATTGGCCATCATTATTTGTATGCCACGTAGACGCCAAACCAAGCATCGCCTAACCGATCAACGCCACCCGCCAAGGGATGCGCATGGCGTGGACGGCGTCAGACCGCTAAAGAATGCAAGATAAAGCGAGACCACGTTAAAAACAGCGTGCACCATTCGGTCAATGTTTCCAACGTTGGTCGGCATGTTGTCCTCCAGGATTTAAGTTAACTGCCAAGTATAACTTATTGGCGTACACTTCAGTGATATTGTCACCAAACGGGCAAAAAGAGCGATTCTAGCTAATCGCTCTCCGCAATAGCGCGCAAAGCAGGTTTGTCTGACAGTGTGATTCGCCCGCGCGATTGCGCGACAAGGTTGCGTTTCTGAAAATCATTTAGAACGCGGGAGATTACCTCGCGCGCAGTTCCAAGTTCGCTGGAGATCTCTTGATGTGTGGCTATGATTTCTCTGTCACGACCCGCCAAGACCAACAGCCGTTCGGCAAGGCGCACATCAATCCGTCCGAAAGCAACATCATCTACCACCCGCAATAGATCGATCAAACGGCGCGAATATGCGGCGAACACAAATGATCGGAAAGCTGGTTCTTCAGAGACCAATCGATCAAACGACACTTTAGGTAATACCACCACCACGATGTTAGACTCAGCGATTCCTTCGGCGTTATAGGCCTCTTCTGCCAGCATGCAGGCGGTCGTCAGAACGCAGCTTTCTCCTGCATCGACACGGTACAGAACAATGTCCCTTCCATTGCCAGAGGTCTGTGAAACGCGGATTGTTCCGTCGTAAAGAAAGATCAGGCTGTCCGGCACGTTTTCGGGCCCAAACACCTGATATCCCTTCTTATGATCGCGAACGACTGCCACATCGATAAGCCTATCTCGCACAGGTTGCGGCAAGGCCTTGGTTCCCTTGAACCGTTCTGTCCAGTCAATGGTACTCATTGGGTGAAGCGCATCGGCGCGACGATGCCCTCTTCAAGAGGCGCAATTCGTGTCAGAAGCTCATGCTTGTTGGATGCGATATCTGCCAAAGTGAGGTCGTCGAGAACGTCCATGAAAGCCTTCGTTGCCTTTTGCATCGCTTTTGAGAGTTTGCATATTCCGATCAATGGACAGGTGTTTTTCTTGGGATTGAAGCACTCAACAATATCCAGCGGCCCTTCCGTCAAGCGCACCACATCACCGATAATGATGTCTTCTGGGGGGCGGGCTAAAAAGAACCCACCACCACGTCCTCGAACCGTTTCCAGATATCCTGCACGGCCAAGCTCGTGCACAATCTTCACAATATGGGGGCGCGCAAGCCCGTGAACCTTAACGACATCATCAACCTTGATTCGATTTGGGGCCTTAAGTGCGGCAAGTTGAAGCGATCTTAGGGCGTAATTGGTATATGATGTGAGTTTCATCTTGTCCTCCGTTACAGAAATTCTATTTCTAGTATAACTTATTTGCAAGTTAGGTGATCTTGTCACTGAACTCGTCTCCAGACTTCGCGTATGCATCGGTCAGACGCAACGAAAGGATCATTGAAATGACATTACTTTTGGGGGATATCGTTCCCGATTTCACCGCAGACACAACCACTGGACCAATCTCTTTTCACGACTGGATTGGCGGCGATTGGGCTTTCTTTTTCAGCCATCCAGCGGACTTTACACCTGTTTGCACCACCGAGATGGGCCGCACCTCGCAGTTGAGCGCCGAGTTCACGAAGCGCGGCGTAAAGCCGATCGGGCTAAGCACCGATACCGTTGAAGAGCACCTGAAGTGGATCGAAGACGTCAACGATACGCAAAACACGACACTGCGGTTCCCGATTGTCGCTGATCCGGACCTTAAGATCGCCAAGCTCTATGAGATGATCCACCCTGCGCAATCCGCGACCGCCGCGGTCCGCTCTGTTTACATCATCGACAGCGATAAAAAACTACGCCTGACGATGACCTACCCAATGAGTGTAGGCCGCAATTTTGATGAAATCCTGCGGGTGATCGATGCACTTCAGACCGGCGACAAATTCGGGGTTGCGACACCTGCCGATTGGGTCGTTGGCGAGAAGGTTATCATCCCGCCCTCGGTCACAGATACGGATGCAAACAAAGCGTTTCCTCAAGGGTACGATACCATTCGCCCTTACCTTCGCACCGTACAACTCAAAGCCTAACCTTTAAAAAAATAGGAAAAATCATGACTAAACTTACTGTACTTGCGACTTGCGCAGCACTTCTGCCGATCGTGGCCTTCGCCCAAGATACCCCTGGTTCTCACTTTGTCGAGAACTGGGATTTAGACGGAAATGGATCTGTTTCATCCGAAGAAATCACTGAGCGTCGTGGCGATATTTTCTCGATGTTCGACCAAGATGAAGACGGGATGTTAAGCGCAGAAGAATACGTTCTTTTTGACGAAACCCGCGCCGCAGATATGGAAAATAACGCGGGCGGTCACGGTAAAGGCGGCGACCGCATGCAAGAAGGTCTGACCCTTGGATTTAATGATAGCGACGCTGACGGTAAGGTGTCGAAAGAAGAGTTCGTGTCCAACTCAGCGGCTTGGTTCACCCAAATCGATCGTAATGGCGACGCTATGATCACATCCGCTGATTTTGGTCCGCAAAGTAACTAAGCAAAAACCCGGCCCTCGCGTTTGGCGGGGGTCACACAGCTTTTGATAGAGGCAAACCCCATGTTAGACGGCTTTACAGCAGAGACATTGGCGCGTGTGCAATTCGCGTTCACCATCTCTTTTCACATCATTTTCCCCGCCTTCTCAATTGGATTGGCGAGCTATCTGGCCGTTCTGAATGGCCTTTGGCTGCGAACAAGAGATGAAACCTACCTGACACTTTTCAATTATTGGAAAAAGATATTTGCCGTAGCTTTCGGCATGGGCGTCGTGTCAGGCATCGTAATGTCCTATCAGTTTGGCACGAACTGGTCGGTTTTTTCGGATAAGACGGGTCCGGTTCTCGGGCCTCTCATGGCCTACGAAGTCTTGTCGGCATTCTTCCTCGAAGCTGGCTTTCTTGGCATCATGCTGTTCGGGCGGGAACGTGTGGGTGACAAGCTACATATGTTTGCCACTGCGATGGTCGCCTTTGGAACATTGATGTCAGCCACCTGGATTCTTTCCGTGAACTCTTGGATGCAGACACCTGCCGGCTATAGCATCAACGAACTTGGCCAGTTTTACCCCGAAGACTGGTGGGCTATCGTATTTAACCCATCCTTCCCATACCGCTTGGTTCACATGGTGCTTGCCGCCTATCTGACTGTCGCGCTTGTCGTTGGCGGCGTCGGTGGCCTGCATCTACTGCGCAACCGCGAAGACGGTCCAGCGCGCCGGATGTTCTCTATGGCGATGTGGATGCTGATCGTCGTCACGCCGCTGCAAATCCTCGCAGGCGACGAACACGGGATCAATACACTCGAACACCAGCCCGCAAAAGTAATGGCGATGGAAGGTCATTACGACAGCCACCCTGACGGGGCGCCGCTGATCCTGTTCGGCATCCCTAATCCCGAGGAAAAACGGATCGACTATGCAATCCAAATTCCTCAGGTTTCCAGCTTGATCCTGAAACACGAATGGGGCGCCCCACTCGACGGCTTGGATACAATTCCAGACGAAGATGAACCGCCAGTCGCAATCCTGTTCTGGAGCTTCCGCATCATGGTTGGCCTCGGCTTTGCGATGCTTGGCCTTGGTGCATGGAGCGTGCTGCGCCGAATGCGCGGAAGCTTGTACGAGGACAAGTGGTTGCACCGTGCCGCCATTTTCATGGGGCCGATGGGTTTTGTCGCCGTGCTTGCAGGATGGATCACCACCGAAGTCGGGCGGCAACCCTTCACTGTTTACGGCGTCTTACGGACTGCGGACAGCCTCGGACCCGTCGCGGCACCTGCTGTGGCAGCCTCACTAATCGCTTTTATCGTGGTCTACTTTTTCGTCTTCGGCGCGGGTACATTCTATATCCTGCGCATGATGAACGCCCCGACAAGCAAACCCGATCCACTACTCAAAGATGGGCCAATCCGCACGGCTGGCATTACCCCGATTATGCAAACCGACCCTGATGCAATCCCAGGCGAATAAGGAGCCTTACGATGTTTGAACTTTCCTTTATCTGGGCGGGCATCATTGCATTTGCAGTCCTGACCTATGTCATCCTTGATGGCTTCGACCTTGGTGTGGGCATCTTATTTCCTCTCGCCGAAGGTGAGAGGGAGAAGTCCACAATGATGAATTCTATCGCGCCCATCTGGGACGGTAACGAGACATGGCTGGTGCTGGGTGGCGGCGGGTTGTTCGCCGTTTTCCCGCTGGCTTATGCCATCATCATGCCAGCACTCTATATGCCGATTATTTTGATGCTGCTGGCACTGATTTTTCGCGGAGTCGCATTTGAATACCGGTGGCGGACAGAACGGTGGAAACCTGTCTGGGACGTCGCATTTTTTGGTGGATCAATTGTTGCCGCATTTATGCAAGGCATCGCACTTGGTGCTCTGGTGCAGGGCATCGAGATCACGGGCCGTGCGTACTCTGGCGGCTGGTGGGATTGGCTGAGCGTGTTTTCAATCCTGACAGGCGTTGCTGTTGTGGTTGGATATGCTTTGCTTGGCTCAACATGGATCATTCTCAAAACCGAAGGCAGTCTACAACGTAAGATGCAGGGGTATGCGTGGTGGCTCGGTGCGGCGACGCTCGGCTTTATCGGGATCGTCAGTATTTTGACCCCGTTCCAAGATCCCGAATACTTCAGTCGTTGGCTCAACTTGCCCGGCAGCATCTTTAGTGTGTTGATGCCTGGTGCAATGTTGTTTGCCGCTTGGTCTTTGTTTACGGGCTTGAACGCGGGCAAGGATGGGCAACCGTTTCTGGCCTCAATCAGCATCTTTGTCCTGTGTTTTATAGGTATCGGGATTAGTTTTTATCCCAACATCGTGCCCCCAAGTCTGACAATTGTTGATGCAGCTGCCCCTGAAAAAAGCCTGAAGTTCGCTTTGGTTGGAACAGTTGTTTTAGTGCCGATGATCTTGGCCTACACCGCTTACGCCTACTGGGTATTTCGCGGGAAAATCGATCCTGAGGAGGGGTACCACTGATGCACTCACCACTCCTCAAGAAGATTGGGTGGTTCGTCGCCCTATGGATTATGAGCGTTGTCGCACTGAGCATCGTGGCATATGCGATACGCTTGGCGATCATCCCTTAGGCGCACCACACTCATTGAGGCGTCAAAGTCCAGGCCCACGTGAAACAGTGGACCTGGCTATTCGACAGATGTTCCGAATTCAGCGCTAGCAAGACCTCAAAGAATGCGCCCCTAGCTATGATAATGCGAGGGGTCACTGACAAGTAAAAGCACCCAGATCAGAGGCTGCGTCCTTTGCTCTTAGGACCTAATAAAGAGCAAGAGTGCGCATTATTTTCAACCTCGCTTCACTCATTCTGAAATTTGACCTAATGCTACTGAATGGTGTTTTCGGTTCGATTATCCGCAAATGCTATGTTGCTACATAGCACCGTCATCCGCATCCGACGTCTGCTTTAGTACGAGTTTTCGGAGCATAATTCTTTTGTTTACTGAAAGCCGACTTTAGCCGCAGCACAGAAAATTAGTAAAGTGGGCTCGAAACAGAATTTCGCTGCGCCCTGAACCGATGACGGCTCTGCGAACAACGCCATCAGCTAACTTGGAAGACCATCCAGCCTAGCGGGTCTCAGCTATTGATACGCCCCAGGATTTCATCACATGCAACTTCCATTGATGGTCGGAGCGCTTCCAATGACGGCCGTGTGTATCTCTGCCCGGTAATCGACAGCGGTGTGTGATTGAGCAGTCGCCCTACAATCTCTTCGAGCACGCCCGCTTCCATTGCTACCGTCGCGAATGTCCGGCGATGCATATGCGGATTGTACTTCAGCCTTTCCGGCTTGGTGATATGTCCCGCCCCCGACTTTGGCGAAGGAAACACCCAAGTCCGACTAAGGGGACGAAGCGGTGCCAGGATCTCATGGTGTAGTTGCAGGATCGGCAAGTCAAAGCTCCGTCCGTTCTTTGTCATCGGCAAGTGAATTCGGTCTTCGTGTATTTGTTCCCATTGTAAGGTCAGAACCTCGGTTTTGCGAAGCCCCGTAAACAATAGGAGTTCATAAAAGACACGGTGGATCGGATTGGGCAAATCATCAATCGTCTGCCGCCACTTTCTCAGGTCCTCGATAATTCGCCCGTCCGGTTTGTCCTCAAACCACTCGATCGCCATCGTCGGACATTCTGCTAAATCCCAAGTCCGGCGCGCGTGGTTGTAAATGGCACGAAAGCTGCGAAGCACATGATTGGCAGCCGATGGTGATCCAGCCATTTCTTGGTGGCGACGCACCGCCATTGATTTGCTGATCTCGTCCAGCGACAAGCGCATCCAGTCTTTCAAATGGAGTGCGAGTTGCGCGCGCGTCCCATTCTTGTGGTTCTCGGAACGCAGCTTCGGGCGCGCGAGATAGGCCTCCATCGCGGCCTCCAATGTGGGTGCCCCGAGCTGAGCCGCCTTCCCTGCCCCTCTACTCATATCCAAGGCAAACCCAAGTGCCGTCTGCCGCGCAGCCTGCGCCGAGATGATCGGGAATCGACCAATCAGTATGCGTTTTGTTTGACCACCGACGTCCTTCTGAAAGTACCAAGTCTTCGAACGCTTCCCCACAAAGAGAACCAGCCCTTTGATTTCGGCATCCCAGTATTTGTCAGTACCCGCTCTCGCAGCCGGTAATTTATTCGCAAACGTCTCTGTAAGCTTGGGCATTTTCTGTCAGCCTTTTGTAGGTAACGCTACGCTACTCCATGCTACCCAATGCAACTCAATGCAAAATAAAAGTCAACAAAAATAGGCTCTAGGGTACTCAGTGATACTGTACGATACTCAGAGGTCTTGTTTGGAAAACTGAGGTCTTAACCATTACACAACGCCCGCGACCGTTTGACGTCTATTTCACCTAAGATACGAGGTCAAGAAGTACGTTTTGGATAACTGGCTTTTTTGGAAA
>Ga0181561_10004965_pt1 | contig 11367 bp, 7 predicted proteins | sample 011ome_19_FD_133760 | JGI IMG/M metagenome (GOLD analysis project Ga0181561, IMG submission 133760) | Coastal salt marsh microbial communities from the Groves Creek Marsh, Skidaway Island, Georgia - 011510BT metaG (megahit assembly) | ecosystem: Environmental > Aquatic > Marine > Intertidal zone...
ACAGCAAAAAAAATTCAAAAATCTCGTAGAGAGCTTTTTTCCATTTCCGGCCACAAAAAAAAATTTAACAATCGAGAGACTTGTCTTTCTTTCTTCTGCGTCGGTGAAGCGCGCGCGAGCTCTCTCTCTCGTCGAAACGCAGACGTATTGTAGCAAAACGGAGAGAAGTGATACGGAGCGTTTTTGGATCGATAGATCTTTTTTGAGAGGAGGAAAATATTGAAGAAGAAGAAGAATGTTTTCGTCGAAAAGAGGCCAACCGTCTTCGGAGGATTTACTCCGAACGCAAATTCGCGCTCAAGCGAGAGAAATAGCGTCGCTGCAGCGAGGATTAGTCGAACTGAGAAGAGAAAACGCGAAGTTATCGGACATGGATAAGAGGCCTCTGTTGGAGAAGTTTAAAGACAATTTGAGGCAACTCGGGAGAGAAACCGAGTGGTTCAAGTTGACAAAAATCGACGAGGAAATCACCGTGAACACGTATCGATCAAAAACGGACGCGAAATTTAATTTGATTAAACAACCGGCGACGGTTTCGGCGACGTTTCCGGAGTTGCAAAACGCGAAGATAACGGTGGAAACGTCTTCGGCGTTGCCGGTGCGAGTGGAGTTGAATTCACAACCGTTCAGGAGGGAAATTTTATCGGTGAAGGCGAAATTTGATTTGGAACGACTGTTCAATTTGAACAACGGTCCGACGTTGGTCGTGCAACCGACGCCGTCGGCGTTTCAATTGAATCGAGAAACAAAATGGAATCCGACGTTAGAAAAAGAGATGGACATTGACAACGTGCACGTTGTTGGGAAATATACTATTGTGAACGATTCGGTGTCGTTAGATCACGTTGACTTTGAGGCGACGACGACGCACAAAGATTACGGGCAGTTTCGATTGAAGAAAGTGTCGCACCATACGATGATGGAAGAGACGAAAGATGTGGACGCGGACGGGTATTGGCAATTGAAATGGAAGATGATGGCGAAGCATGGAATCACGTTGACTGGAGACGCGACGACGAAGGATGGTGGAGAAGTTGAAGCGAGAGTGAAGAAGCACTTTTCGAAGAAAATCCACGCTTCGGTTGGAGGAAGAGCCATGGCGCAAGAGGTGGACGCGACAATCGGGTATCAGTTTATCGACGAATTAGCGGGTTGGGAGGTGATCGCTAAGAGCGTAGCGACCAGAGATGGCGTGCAGAACCCGGAGTTTATATTGAACCACGCGTGGGAGTTCAAGACGGAAAATGTTTGATATACTTTCGCTCGCGCCATACCTAAGTGTATATACGTATTTATTCTTAGTTCTTTTGAAATTTTTAAAGCTGCAAGCGCTCTACGATTAAAATATTCGATGAATCTATACAACTACCGCGGTAGTGTTTGTGCATGTATGTGTGACGATGGAAGTCTCTCCATTCCTTTGTTGCTGCTATTATACAAATAAACCAACGACGCGCGCGATACCACGATTTCAGGTCGGTATCGCTGTCGTTGTTGTTCCTCCTCATCCTCCTCCTTTTCTCAATCTATTACGATTGCTTCCTGGCTATTTTTGCTTTGTTGCGCCACGCGTTTCTTTTTCGCGCTGCTTGTGTTATTCGGAGGCGACGCGGTGCGCTTTCTATTCGCGGATGATGGCTTCGCTGCAAATAAAGACGGTGGAGGCGGCGATTGTTGCGATTCTATCAAATCCAAATCAATCACGTTATCTTTCGTAGCGGCGTCTATTCTTCTCTTTGCCTCCGCCGCTTCGCGTTCTCTCTTCGCTCGCCTTTCTGCTCTGAGCTTACCAGCATTCGGATTCGGTTTCTCCCCCAACGATGCTAAATCAATCACGACTGGCTCGCCAGGTTTCTCGTTTACCATTTGCGGTTGTTCTTGTCGTATTTTCTTGCGAAAATCTTCCAAGGAAGCCTTTATCGCCGCGTCTTTATCTCGCTCGTACTTCGCTTCCAAATCGCGAACTTTTGCCATCGCTCCAAACGCGTCGTTAATTCTGCCCATCCTTTTTCGCTTCTCCTCCATAACTTTTTTCCTCTCCTCTTCTAGCGCTTGCCGTCTGCGCGCTTCTTCTATTCGTTGATTTTCACGCCGAGCACCCAAAACAGGAATGTTGTCGAATTGGTTCATGAAACCGAGAAGGGCATTTTCTAAAGCATCCGCAGCGCCCGCCATAACCATACCCCTGTTTGCTCTACCACCCGCGGGGGCATTATTTTTCTTCTGCGGCTTGTTTCTACTTTTCCTCAACGCAGTGATTGATTTTTGAACATCTTTCTTGGTAATGTTCAAATCTTTCAACTCCTTCTCCAACGCGTCCAACACCTGCGTCACAAACTTTTCCTCCTTGTTCTCGAAATACGACGTCAAATCCCGCAATCTTCTCAAACGCTGCGATTCATCGAACGCCGCGGGACTCCCGAAGGTTCCCGGAGGATGACCTCTGGCGTTCACCGTCGTCTTGTTCTTCTGCGCCCACTTTGTAACTTGCTTTCCTAACTCGCACCCACCGATGTGCGCGTGCGCATCCCTACCGCAATCCGCTAAACAATACGCGCAAAACCCCGCCTGACATCTACCGCACTTGAGCGCAAAACATCCGTCGAAATCCACGAACGCCTGTTCGCACCTGGGGCAACTCAACGTCAGAACTTTTTCAATCACGTGTTCCTTGGCCAACCGTAACTTTTCCTCCGCCGAACTCGTCTCCATCGCCCTTTGCTTCTCTCTCGCCAACCGCTCCTCGAAGTCTTTCTCCACTTGCTCTACGATCTGTTTCTCTCTCAGCGCTAATTTCTGCCTATTGTATTCGTTAAAGGTTTCCGCTTCGCAGAACCGAGCGACGTCGCGGTCGTCGAACGCTTTCGCTGGGCACCGTTGCTCTTTTGGCACCGCCTCCGAGAACATCGGACACATGATGTTCCCGTTTCGTTTTTCTCGCTCCCTGTTTTTCGACGAAAGAAAACGAGTACGGAAAGAAAAACAATGAAATTCGTCAGTTATTCGCGCGCGCGGCAGAGAGAGAGAGAGAGAGAGAGAGAGAGAAACGACTCGATGTTATTGTTGGAAAGAAGAGAGAAGAGAGAGAGATTCGTTTTTTTACTTTTTTTTTCGAACGAACGACGAACGAGAAAAAGAGAGAGAGAAAAAAGACTCTGAGAGAGATTTTGGAAGGACGCGCGCTTTCGTCGTCCTTCTCCTTCTCTTCTTCTTCTTCTATTCTTTTTTCTCTCTTCACGAAAAGCATGACGTACCCGGCGCCTTTCGCGGTTTCTACTTTCACGTGCTCGTTGAAGCATTCCGCGCACGTCGCGTGTCCACTCGCGCATTCAATCACCTCGCAGTTTCCCAACTCTTTCTCGTCGGAATAGCACACGCAGCACCGCATCTCTTCCCCTTTTTTTTAATACACGCAAAACCCGTCGACGATGGTCGAGCCGCGGTTTTCTCTCTCTCACACACACACTCTCTCCCTTGCGCGCGCTCTTTGATTCTTTTGTCTCTCTCTCTTTCTCTTTGCAAAGAGAGAGTGAGCTTTTTGGGGGGGGGAGGAGAGAGGGGTAATTTTAGTGACGAGAATCAAAATACCTAATAAAGACGGGTAAATATAAATAAAATCACAAACGCGCTTTTTAGTGTCACGAAGCTTCCCTTCTCGTTTTACAAGCGAACACCTTTCAAACCACCGCCGCCTCTTTTTCCTCCTCCTTTCTTCTTTTTTTCGTTCTGGGGAGGTACCGCCGGACCTTCTCCGGGAATCCATTCACCGCCCATGACGAACGTCTGTTCCTTTCGTTGTTGTTGTTGAGCTTTTTTGTTGAACTTTTTACCGCCTCCACTTCTACCGCGAGCGGCGTTTCTCTTGTCATCATCTTCTTCGTCTTGTTCTTCTTCTTCCTTTTCTAAAGCTTCCTTTAATAACCTTGCCTTTTCTCTTTTATTTCGTCGGGAGATGTCGGCGTCGGGTAACGCGTATTGGAAAGCTTCGGAGAAGAGCGCGGTGCACCCGGCGCCCGTGCTCGCGCTTGCCAATTTCAAAACGTTACTCGAGCGTTTGACGAATTTCAATTCTCGTTCGAGCAAGAACATTCTTTTGCAGAGCTCGTCGGTGCGAACCATATCAGTTTTGTTCAAAACGACGTGAACTGGGACTTTACCGTATTTGGAGAGGTAGGAGAGCATCTCGCGATCGGATTTTTTTGGTCCGTGTCGAGAGTCGATGACGACGAATATGCATTTCAAATTCGGCCTCGTGGTCAAGTATTCATCCATCAAACGATTCCATGTTTCTACCATGCTTTCATCGGCAAATGCAAAACCATAACCGGGTAAATCGACCACTCGCAGACGAGAATCGATGTCGTAAAAGTTTAAACTTTTCGTCTTCCCCGGCGTATCGCTCGACCTCGCCGCCGCGGATAAAGTAATAGCGTTGATTAAACTCGACTTACCGACGTTAGAACGCCCACAAAATGCTACTTCGGGTACTTCCTCGGTCACGTCCATCCCGTTTTCGTCTTTTCTCTTTACTTCTGTGCTCGGCATTTCCTCGATGCTCTTCGAAGCGGCGGCGATAAATTTCGTATTTCTCCTCTTCGTCCTTCCGAGTAAATCTTTGTGCGCTTCTGGGACGACGCCATACAACACGTATCTCCTCAACGTTGGGTTGACGTTTAATTCTGCCGCTGCTTCCGCCTGGCCGCCTTCCGAAGCCGCTTTACTCGCTCGGTTCCTCAATATCCTCGCCCTCTTCCCCGCCTCCGATAACGACACGCACGCCTCCAGCTCTTCAATCTGTTTCCGATGCTTATTCGTCACTGGTAACGCTCTAAACTTTGCTCTGTTGCTCATCTGTTGGTTTTTGTTATCCACGATTTCATCGATCAATCGTTCCATTTTTTGTAAATCTGTTTGCGATATCGTGCTTCGCAAAGGAACTCCGGAATACTCTTCTCCTTCCCCGATTGGAGGCGAAGAAGAAGACGTCGACCCATCGCCACCGGTGCCGGCAAAATCATCTTCACCATCGCCGCGCTCGACGACGTTCGCGAAGAAGTTACCGCTCTTGCTCTCGCTCTTACTCTTACCCTCGCCCGCGTTCCCGTCTTCCTCGTCCTCGTCCATCTTCCCTCCTCCCGCATCGGAGAAGAATCCCCTCGCCGCCACCAACGCGGTGCGTTGGTGTTGTAACTGCTGCTGCTCATGCTGCGCTTGAAAGCCGCGCTGCCCTCGGCTCGTAACGTTATTACCACCACCATTAAATCGCGCGAAACATTTGTTCTTCAGCGCGACTAATCGAGAAGAAGATGATGACGGAGAAGAGTACGAGGTGGAGGCAAAGCTCCCGGCGACGCGTCTGGCAACCGCGTGCGCCGATGCCATTTTTTGTTTTGGGGCATTTTCCATTCACCTACGTACTCGTATACGGCAGAAAAAAGGCGGATAAAAGCGCGCAGCGAACGCTTTTTGACACGCGCGAAAGACAGAACAGGAACGAGGACTCTCTCTCTCTCTCGAAGGAATTGTTTTTTCTCCATCATCGTTTGAAAAAAAGAAGAGAGGAAGAAGAAGCCAAATGCACGCACCAGCAACGCACCACGGACAACGAAGCGCATTATTCGTCTCGTTAGGGGAAAATGGAGGGAAGCAACATCGATTGAGAGCTCGGAGTTGTCGCCACCGCGGTTCGGCGAGCAGCGGGGAGAGAAGAAGTAAAAGCGATGGGATTAGAAACAACGCGAGCAGTAGCAGCAGCAACAGCAGCGACGCGCAAGACTCGATAGGAAACGAGGAAGAAGAAAAGTATAAGACGGAAACGAAAGCGAGAGCGAACAGATTGAGAGCTAAAGTCATAAAACAATATCTCGGGGCGATGGGTGAAAAAACGAACGATTGCTTCGATAAGGAAGATTTGGTCGAAAGATTGACGCGGGCGTGGATGGCAAAGAGTCGAGACTCAGTGCGCGTGCCTTTGCGAAGAGTCGCGGGGGTTCCCGGGAACCCCAGAGCCGGTTATTGCTTGGTTACGCTCAATGTGAAAACGGAAGACGAGGACGGCGAACGGTTTTGTGACTTTTTAATCGACAGCGGAGCGACGGTCGCGTTGGTATCGCCGGAGCTGCGGAAGATGATGGGGAAGTTTGCCGAAGACGGCGCCGCGTTGAAAGGGTTAGGAGCAATGGGTGAGACAATCAGACAGAAAGTAGTAATCAAGAATCCTTCACTCGGGGCGGTAGAAATACCAGAGTTGGACGCGGTGGTGACGGATTTACGAGCGACTGGGTTACCACCCGTCGTCGGCGGGCTCTTAGGTTTGGATTTCTTGCAACGTTTCGAAGTTGAATTCGATTTCGATAAAGAAACAATCACGTTTCACCCGCGAGGCAGCGCGATAACGGGCGTGTGCGATGTGTCTGATTTGATTAAAATACGATTGAAAACGCATCCCACCGGGTTGCAATTAGCGCCTATATCTTTGAACAATTGCGAACCAATAGATGCTATAATCGATATGGGATCTTTGTTTTCTGTGATTAACTGGAAAGCGTCGGAAAGAGCTGGCGTGACAAAAGATTCACCGGATTTAGATTCGAGTGGGGTGATCTCGAATGATGTGACTGGAGCGCAAATGGGTCTGGCGATAGGGAAATTTGATTTGAAAGTGCTGGGGGAGAAAAGCTCTGAACTTTCGTACGATTTAGAATCGACGTATAAAGGCGCCGCTTGCGTGGGAGATTTGCCCGCCTTTGAAACGCTCGGGGCGAAGAACGAACCGTTCGCGACGATAGGCATGGACGTGATTGGAAGAAAACGACTCGTGCTCGATATGTACAACCACAGAATATATTTGAGTCCAGGCGAATGAAGGACGAGGGAATAGAAGCCGCGTATGTGATATATAAATTACGGTATATCATTATTATTATTATTAGAGAGAGAATCCTTCACCTTTTTGCGGAATACCCGGCGCGTCTGCTTCGAGACCAGCGAATAACTCGTCCCACGTCTCACCTCTTCTTCCCCTTGGGCCCATCTGACGTTCGCCGTCCGTTTCCTTATTCGCGTTCGACGCGAACACTTCCGCCATAGGTTTGCCTGTATCTCGATAATACAATTCAAACGTTGCGTTCTTCGCGTCGTCTCTTTTGCAGCACTCAACGCAAACCGCAGCGACGTCTTCTCTCGACACTCGACCGCTCGTGTCGTCACCTTGGTTCAACTCGCACGCCGACACTCCTCGCGGCGGATCTTCCGTCAACCCGCCCGGTCTAACAATCGTGTAAAAGTCGTCCTCTCGTTCGTAATACAACGCGCGCACCGCGTCTTCGCCTTCAATTTTTGCTCGCATGATACCTCCAAACAGGTTCAAGAAGATGTAAACTGGCGAATACGGTTTACTCACCGCGCCGGAAGTCACGACGACGTATCGCTTCACAGATTTAGAGCTCAAACACGCTCTGGCCACTTTAATGCATCCGTCGCGATCGATTTCTTGAGGCGTGCCACCATTTTTACTAGAACTCGCGGCGAAAATTACCGACTCGGCGCCGTCGATGGCGTTCGTAATCTCCGCCATAGACGAGGTCACCGAACACTGCTTCGTCGTGACTCTTCCTCTCGCGTCTTCTTTTATTTCCGAAAGAGACGGAAAATTTCCATCCCGGGTAGCCGCGATGACGTCCCATCCGTTTTCAGCCGCGTATTTCACGCATCGTTTACCAGTCTTCCCGTTCGCTCCAATCACCACGATCGTTCCCTCGCCGGCAGCCGCGACGTTAACGACTCCGCGTCGTCGTCGTCGAGAAGAAGGAGAAGATGACGACAATCTCACATTCTTCGTCTTCTGGTGTTGGCCAAAACAACACCGAGCGCCGACGGAACGAGAAGACGCGGTCGTCGCAGCGGTAGCGGCAGAAACAGACGCGATCATCGTGTGTTTTTTTGCTTTCGTCGCAAAAGGTTTTTGATGATGACGCGCGTGAAGACGTGCGTGGTTGGTTCTCTCTGCTTTTCTAAAGTACGTAGAGTAAAATTGGATATTTTTTGATGATATTTTTCTGTTTTTCGTGGTTGTCGTTTCCTCACAAACGCACTCTTTACTTTACAAAAGAGCAAAAAAGCACATCATGCCAGCGCTTCTTCCGACGACGGCGAGCCTTGGTCGTCGTTTTTGTCCTCCTCCTCCTCCTCTCACTGCTACTCCGACGAGCAGAAGGAGGAACCGCGAGAAGAAAAGTGGTCGGTCTTCTGGCGGCGTTCGATGCAACAACGCGGAAGCCGCCTCGACGACGACGACGATGATTGAAACGTCATCGACAACTTCCGGGAAGAAGAGCGCGACGATTAACGTCTTCGTCGATGCGGCCGTTCGGTCTGGCAGACGCGGAGGAGGAAGCGACGAGGAGGAGGAAGACGCGAAGAAAGTCAGCTTGGAGGAGATTCTTTCGTGCAGCAGCGGTGGACCGCCGCGGTTCTTCAGTCCAATCGTGGAAGAAGAGGAGGACGAGGAGGAAGATTTGCCGTCTACGTCGTCGTCGTCTTTTAGGGGTGGAAGAGGAGAGAAACCGCTGATGATTTACCTTCCGGGCTTGGACGGCACGGGATTTAGCGCGTCTTCGCAGTTCGCTTCTTTATCGAAAGAGTTTGATTTGGTGTGCCTGAACATACCGTCGAGCGATCGATCGGACGTTTTTGAAATCGTCGACATCGTTCGCGCGTTTATCGAACGGGCGAAGGAAGAAGATCCAGAAAGGGAAGTGCAACTGATCGGTGAGAGCATGGGTGGGGCATTATCTTTATTCGTGTGCTTAAAATATCCAGAGTTGGTGGCTAGAGCGACGGTGGTAAACCCAGCGTCGTCCTTCGACAGGAGCGTTTGGCCGTCCGTCGGGCCTTTGTTGCCTCAGATTCCGGAAAATTTGTACGGCGGGTTACCCTTTGCGCTTTCGCCGGTACTCATCGACCCGATTCGATTAGCGACTGAAGCCGTGGAACTTGGAAATTTGAACGAAACATTAGAAAAGATGACGGCAATGCTACCGGCGTTAGGGTCGTTGGCGACCATTATTCCCAGAGATACGTTGAAACACCGTTTGCAAATCTTAGCGGATGCGTGCGCGTACATCAATGAAAACGACGGCGAAAAGTTGAAAAACATGCAAGTCCCGGTGTTAGTCGTGGCAAGTACGAACGATTTGCTCATTCCGTCGAACGAAGAAGCGCCTCGATTACAAAAGCTCATAGGCGCGAAAAAATGTAAGGTAGAAGTATTAGAAGGTGCATCGCACGCTGCGTTGCAAGAGAAAGGTATGGATATTGTCAAGGTGATGAAACGACACGATTGGATCTCGAGGCCGCTGGATGATGAGAAGCGCTTATCCAGAGACCCCACGTTCACGCCTCCGAGCGAGTCACAAATCGAAAAGGCGCGCGATGGGTTAAAGTTCTTGCGATCCGTGCACTCTCCGGTGTTTTTTTCAACCAGAGAACGCGACGGACAAGTTATCAACGGCGTGGATGCCGTGCCGACGTGGAGAGGCACGAGGAACCGTCCGGTTTTATTGGTAGGTAACCACCAAACGTTCGCGCCTGATTTAGGTTTTCTCGTGGACGAGTTTTTGAGAGAAAAAAACGTGTGCATCCGAGGACTGGCGCACCCTGTCGTCTCCCGAGATAACGGAAACGCCATGGGTGCCATGCAAGGCGACGACGACGAGGAAGAAAACCCGTTGGAGAAACAACTTCGAGAGGCGACAAAAAATACGCCATTTGCGCAATTCATGCCCGAATCGAAAGAAGAAAAGCGTCGTCAGCGTCGAGCCGGTGTCCCGAATGGAGGTCCGTTCGGTGGCGGTAACTTCACCGATTTTGGCGCCGTGCCTGTTTCTGCGAAGAACTTTTACAAGCTTATGAAGGCGAACGAAACGGTGTTACTCTTCCCGGGCGGCGTGCGCGAGGCGTTTAAGCGTAAAAATGAAAAGTACCAGTTGTTTTGGCCGTCGAAACCGGAGTTCGTGAAAATGGCGATTCGATTCAACGCTATTATCGTCCCTTTTGCGGCAATTGGTGCGGAAGATTCGTTCGATATCGTCATGGACGCTGAAGATATGTTGTCCAACCCAATTCTCGGAGACCGCGTCAAAGCTCAAATGGAAAAAGTACCAAAGGCGAGGCAGTTTGATTCTCGAGAGACCGAGGATAACATGAAACCAGAATCGTTCGTGCAACCAGTGCTCGCACCGACTACACCGCAAAGATTTTATTTTCGTTTCATGAAGCCGATCGATACGATAGGGATGGACCGAAACGACGAGGAATCGGTGAAGAGGATTTACGCCGAGACAAAGATGAGCGTTGAAGACGGCATCGAATATCTGAAAGAACGACGCGAGAGCGACCCATTCAAAGACGTCGCGCCGAGAGTCTTGTACGAATCAGCCACTAAGAAGCAAGCGCCTACGTTTGTGCCGTACTAATTTGATTGACTAGAGATGGTGTTTAGAAAATTACTGTGTAAAATATAAGCTCTACCATGATAAATAGCTCGATTCAACACTTCACAACTCGTTCGTAATGTCTACAATATATTTGATGATGATGGTTTTTTTTTTCTTTTAATTACGTTTTACTTTTGGTTCGCCTCGGCGGCGAACGCCTTCGTTTTATTCGCGTGTTCTTGAATCTTAAACTGCGTCGTCGTTTTCAACATTTCGGGCGTGGCAGCTCCGTCATCGCTTCCATGCGCGGCGGATTGTACCGAGGCCATCAACTTTGAAATTTCACGACCGCTGAAGCCAACCGTTTTCTTCGCCACATCTCTTAAATGTTCCTCTGTGACGCCGTTGACTGGAACTGGACGATCTGGGATCTTACCGAACCCGAGCGTTTTCATGATGCCTCCAAGAAAGGTTCTCGATGGCTGTTCGTCCCCTGGATCTGCTCCTCGAACGATGAGTTTATCGAAGTATTGCTTCACCAAACGAAAGCGGGTTTCCTCGTCCGGCAACGCGAATTCCATCGTCTCGTCCACGCGATCTAAAACAGCCGAATCCAAGTCTTCCGGTCGGTTCGTCGCCATTACTAAAGTCACGTCTCTGCTCATTTCCCCAGTTCTATACAACAGCGCATTTAACGCTGATCTGGTCTCTTGCGAGGCGACATTCCCACCTCTTTTCGCTAAAAATGCATCCGCTTCATCGATGAACAACAACAAACCTTTACGCGAAGTGCCGGCCCAATCGAACATCTCGTGAATTTGCGTTACAGCGGATGCCCCCAACGGCGCCACGTCCCCACCTGTCATCAAAGCGTAACCTAATCCAGAGTGTCTCGCTAATCGTTTCGCTGCCAACGTTTTCCCGGTCCCCG
>Ga0181561_10004974_pt1 | contig 11360 bp, 8 predicted proteins | sample 011ome_19_FD_133760 | JGI IMG/M metagenome (GOLD analysis project Ga0181561, IMG submission 133760) | Coastal salt marsh microbial communities from the Groves Creek Marsh, Skidaway Island, Georgia - 011510BT metaG (megahit assembly) | ecosystem: Environmental > Aquatic > Marine > Intertidal zone...
AGCGGATTTAGCTTGACCGCGGGAGATCCTGCCATTTCAACGGTTCTTGGCTAGAACTACACTTTCCTCATGGCTGAATTTGACGATGACCGCGCAGGTGGCGTGGACGTTCTGGACCGGGAACTTGAGAAACTTCTCAACGATGAACAACTTGATGAGGGTGACCACGAGAGGTTTTCCCACTACGTCAAAAAAGAACAAATCCTCGAATCAGCCGTCACCGGCAAACCCGTCAAAGCACTCTGCGGCAAGATGTGGACTCCTGGACGTGACCCGGAAAAGTTTCCGGTGTGTCCGACCTGCAAAGAAATTTACGAAAAGCTGAAGCCTTAGTTCGGCAGCTGGCCCAGCGTCACTTTCACGGTGAAGCTCTGGGCGCCTCGCACGTAGGTGAGAGTTGTCTCTGCACCAGCAGGCAGGAACCGCACTTGTGCGGTGAGGTCAATCTGGTTGGTAATAGGCAAACCGTTGAACTTGGTGACAATGTCGCCAGAGCGCATTCCCGCCAAGTCAGCTGCGCCTCCTGGGGTCACTGCGTCGATCAGCGCGCCTGACACCACGGCGTCTTGGCTATAAGCCGCGTCGGTCACGGTTGCACCGAGGAGGCCGTGGCTTGGCTGACCCGTTTCAATGATTTCGTTCGCGACGCGAAGGGCATATTCGGACGGAATCGCAAATCCCAAACCGATGCTTCCCGCCATTCCATTGGTGGCATTGTTCGACGCGATTGCGACGTTGATGCCGATGAGCTCGCCCTTGGCATTGAGCAAGGCGCCGCCAGAGTTTCCGGGGTTAATCGACGCGTCTGTTTGGATCACGGGCAACGAGACCGAGGCAGTGTTGACGGCCTGACCAAAGGGCAAATCGAAGTCGAATTGGCCGGGACCATCACCGTTGGTGTCAGAGGAGCCAACTGTGATTGAGCGGTTCAGCGCGGAGACAATGCCGTTGGTGACGGTGTTAGCAAGACCAAGCGGAGCGCCGATCGCGATGGTTTCATCGCCGACGTTTAGTGCAGTGGAATCTCCCACGGCAATCGGAGTAAGTGGAGCTCCCGTGTCGATCTTGATGACAGCAATATCCGAAATGGGGTCAGATCCTATTAGCTCGGCAGACCACAAACGACCATCGGTGGTGAGCACGCGAAGGGATGGATTAGCTTCCTGACCGCCTACGGTCGCCACGTGTGCGTTGGTGATGATGTACCCCTCTTCAGAGATGATCACACCCGAACCACTTCCACCGGTATTTGATCCTGAGACATCAATGGTGACCACTGACGGCATTGCCGATGCCGCCACAGCAGAGACTGTGGTTGCCGAGTCGGCTGAATTCACTGTGATTGTCTGCGGGCTGGTTACTCCAGACGTCACCAATCCATCGTCAGTCAATGACCAGACTGCCCACACAGCGCCGCCCAGACCACCGAGAGCTCCGGTAATGACCATCAGCACCAAAATCAGCGACATGTTGACGCGGAAATTGGACTTGTCTTTGCGGGCCTTGGTCTTCCCCTCCGCGATTGCATCCCGAATGCCCTCGTAGCGGCTGCTGTGAAATGGCGAGCCGCTGTAGGGAGACTGTGGCGCCGGTGATTGTGGCGCAGGGGATTCGTCTGACACTGGGGTTGTCCTTTCGACGCCATCTAGTGTGACGAGCAAAGCTTGGCGTGCCCTTAGTGAAAACTATGGCCAGGCGGGGAATTAACTGGAATTTCTCCAGAGCTCAAGCCTATTCGCCAAGCAACAACGGTGCCACGCGAAACACAGTGATCACCCTCGACGAGGCATCCCTGGACACCTGCCCGTCAAGGTCACTAAACGTGCCACCCGCGAATTTGAACTCGACGTCGTAGTCGACCACCAGGCGCAGGGTGTAACTGCCGGGGCGCGCATACGCATGAGACGTCGAACTCCGGTCGAATTGGTCTCTGCCCGCAGACGCATTGGAGCTTCCTGCACTCGAATAGGTCGCTGACTGGCCGTCGCCAAAACTCCATCGAAAGCGCGCGGGGGTAAATCGAACGACCACGGGCCATCCCAGCAACTCTCCCGAGACCCGGTGGCGAGTGGCCGTGGAGTAGACATTCAATTCCAAGGTGGGAAGCGCCCAGCCATCTGGTTCGGTGACTATTCCAGGTGGGTTGGGACGAAACGTCGCCAACTCGGAGACGTGGGTGGGAGCCTCCGGTGGCACCGAGACGGTGCTCTCGCCTGCTACCTGCTTTGCAGGAGCACTCCCCCGGCACAATCCAGCCACTTTTACTTCACATTCACTCGAGCCAAGTTCCGCCTCTAATCGGATGGGAGGCGGCTCATAGCCGGTGTAGACCGAGCCGCCTGTGGTCGAGGAAGCTTCTAAACCGGAAGACCCTTCGATTGTCCTACTCGCGGAAATGCTGACGTCTTGGCCATTGGTGTGAGTGGTAATCGCCGAGCATTCGCCGCCAATCCGCTCGTTTTGAGCACAATCAGCAAAGGCGGCTCCCCCGACAACTGGGAGCGACCCGATCACCAGGATTCCCCCCAGCCCGAGACGAAGAACAGGCCTCAACATGGATTGGCTCCTCGCCAGTTCTCAGTCCCATCCACTAACAACGACTCTGGCCCATTCCCCACCAGCCAAATCACAATGGGTTCCCGAAACCCCGTTCTGGCCCCTGTGTCTTGCAGGTAGGGCTCCCACGAGTCGACAGTGTCCTGATCGGGCTCGGCCTCGCCATCTGGCGCGTCAAGCCACGATTGAAGAGACTCGGGTGGATCCGCATCGTCTGCGCCAATCACGAGCACTTTGCTCGAATCAACACACAAGAACACCGCCACTTCAAGCTCGCCCGTGGCAGTGGTTCGAGCCGATTGCACTGCGAACTGGTCAAACCTGGTCAGACCAAGGGTACGAATGGATTGGTTGAGGTAATCCTCAAATCCCTCCACTTCGCGGGGAAGCCACAGTGGGGTTACTACCTCGCTAATCGAATCTGAATCTCGCCCGCCACGAGCCCCGATTTCGTCAGTGATTCTGAGGTACGACGACACAACGGCCCGAGCCGGTGGGGCGACATCATCCGACGAGATTCCCCAGTCAACCGAGTCGAGTGTCGCCACATCCTGTGACGCTCCCTGCTCCGCGCGAAAGGCACCCACGCCCAAGACACCCGGGTTCTCAGGTGCGACGGAAACACACCCTGACATCAGAAGCACAGTTACCGCCCACCGAGAAACTTTCACGCGAGAAGATTAGAAAAATTGCACAGCTCGGCAACGCCGTTTTCCACAGTCGCACACTCGCTATGGCCTACTCCCCCGGTGCCGGACAGCGTCGCACCCGAACTGAAGTCCCTACACGCTCACTTAATTTTTACGGCTCTCTCAAGAGACACCGGCGGTTCAATAAGAGCTCTCGCCGTTACCTCATCAATGATCAGATCGGTAATTACTCCAGCGTGAAGGGCGCCTCTGAGTGCCTCTAGTTTTCGCACACCACTAACCACACACAGCCTCCGTGGTACACGTTTCATGGCATCAAGCCCTGGGCCACTCGAGCGCGCATTCACAGCAACATCGCGCCAGGTGCCGTCTGCGCGATAGAAGACGGTGGCCACGTCTCCGACTACGCCATCTCCTCGGAGGGAGTCGATTTCTTTGTCGTTGAGGTAGCCGCCGGTATACACCTGGCTCGGAACCTCCGCCGCCGTGGAACCCAGGCCAAACAATGCCACATCCATCCGTTTCTGCAGATCGAGCACTCGACGAGTGCTTCTCTCCTGCCACAGCAGTTCCTTTGTTCTTGGGTTGTCGAAGAACGTAGGTACGGGAAAGTGCTGCACCTGGGCTCCATATGCTTCGCCGAATCGTCGCAATATTTCACTGGAATAGGTGACCCCGCTGGTCTGGTCGTTACCTGCGCCATTTAGCTGCACTACCTCAGTGTTCGACGTGCTCTTCTTGATGAGGTGTCGACTTATCGCACTGACTGTCGAGCCCCACGCGATCCCCATGACCATGTTCGATGAAAAGAATTGCCCAAGCATGCGTGCAGCACTCAACCCCACCCTCTCCAAGCGGTCAACGTGAGAGGTTCCCTGGGGCACTGGAACGAGAAAGGAGTTCACGCCGTAGGCATCGCGGATAGCGCGCTCAATGCGACGGGGCTCATCGGCGGGTGATGTGACTCTAATCTCGACGATGCCGGATTCTCGGGCGTAGTCCAACAAGCGGGAGACAGAAGAGCGAGAGACATTTAGCTCGGTCCCAATCGCCTCCATCGTGAGATCTTGTTGGTAATAGAGCTTTGCGGCCTTGTGGGCGTCCCTCATCCGAGGGCTCTCGTCCGCTAGGCGATCCATATCAATCATTCTTGCACGTTTGTGCAAACAAGTTGAGAAATAGTTCAGCGACGACAAAGCTCGACTCAATAACCCGTTAAGTATCGGGTCGACTAGAGAGAGGTAAGGGCATTGTCATCCGCCAACGAGTCATCGACACCCCGTCTCTCCCACATTGCGCAAGACCTCACTGCTGACGTCCTCATCATCGGAGGCGGCATTAATGGAATCTCAACGTTCCGCGAGCTCGCACTTGAAGGGGTGAAAGTCGTACTTGTCGAAAAGAACGACTATTGCTCCGGTGCGTCAGCGGCTTCGTCTCACATGATTCACGGTGGAATCCGCTACCTCGAAAACGGCGAAATTCGACTGGTGCGTGAATCGCTTCTTGAGCGCAACCGCCTCCTGAGCAATGCTCCACACTACGTGAAGCCTCTTCCCACCACGATCCCCATTTTTTCCACTTTCTCGGGCCTCCTATCCGCCCCGCGAAAGCTGTTGTTCCAAAACGGTGGGGCCCCCAAAGAGCGAGGCGCGCTCCTGATCAAAATCGGCCTCATGCTCTATGACACTTTCGGTCGAAACAACGGACGCCTCCCCCGACACGAATTCTTTGGCAAGAAGAAGACGCTCGCCGCTTTGCCGCACATGAATCCTGAGGTGAAATACAGCGCCCACTACTACGACGCTGCGATCGAAAGTCCCGAGCGGCTCGCTATGGACCTACTCCGAGACAGCCTGGCCACAGGGACTCATGCCCGCGCCGCAAACTATGTCGAAGCCATTGGAATGAACAGTGGTGGAGTTCAATTACGTGACACCATCAGTGGCGAAACAATGTGGTTCACGGCACCCGTCGTACTCAACGCGAGTGGCCCGTGGGTCGACAAGACAAATTCTGCACTCGGGACACCCTCGCGGTTCATGGGGGGTACAAAGGGCTCGCACATAGTGCTCGATAACAAAGAACTCTTCGAGGCGTGTGATGGTCGGGAGATTTTCTTCGAAAACAATGACGGCCGAATCGTATTGATGTATCCCCTCCTGGGTCGGGTCCTGGTTGGAACTACCGATATACCCAACTCTGACCCGGACGAAGCCGAGTGCACCGAAGAGGAAGTTAACTATTTCTTCGACCTGGCGAGCCATGTATTCCCGAACATCACCCTTAAGAAGTCACAAATCGTCTACCAGTACTCGGGCGTGCGGCCACTACCTGCTGCGGGTGATCTCAACCCTGGAGTGATCTCCCGCGATTACCGCATCGTCAAAGAAGATATGGGAGACGGGACCTACTTGTGGAGCCTGATTGGCGGCAAGTGGACAACGTTCAGAGCGCTGGGTGAGCATTGGGCGAACGAGGTACTCACCCATCTTGGTCTGAAGCGCTCGAGATCAACCGAGAAGCTAGCCATTGGTGGTGGGCTCAATTACCCCTCAAACGCGGCCGAACAACAGGAATGGATTGCCCAGCACAAAAAGTCACTCAGCAGTGCGCGAACCGAGCAGTTGCTCAATCGCTATGGCACCTTCGCAGAGGAAATTATTGACGACCTAGAGACATTAGGTGATGAGCCGCTCGCGCACGCTGCCCATTATTCGCGGGGTGAAATCATTTCTCTAATTCAGCGAGAACAAGTGGCAACGGTCTCAGATATCACTCACCGACGAACAGACCTCGCCTTCACCGGCGCGCTCAGCGATCAGTGCCTGGAAGAAATCGAACTGATTTTCCGTGATACCACGGCATAGCGCCAATCTGAGCTGACGACTTACGCCCTTCGCCGAGCTCTAGTCCACCCAGTCGAATGACTTGGTCACGGCTTTCTTCCAGACAGCAAGTCGGGACTGCCTTTCCGCATCGTCCATCTGCGGCTCAAACCGAGCGTCTTCCTGCCATATTTGTCTGAGCTGGTCGAGATGTGCCCAAAATCCCACAGCGAGCCCCGCGGCATAGGCCGCACCCAGCGCAGTGGTTTCGGCAATCCGAGGACGCACGACAGGGATGCCAAGAATATCTGCCTGGAACTGCATCAACAGGTTGTTCTGTGTCATTCCTCCATCGACCTTGAGCTGCGATAAGGAACCGCCAAAGTCCGCATTTACGGCGTCGAGCACTTCACGGCTTTGGAATGCCGTCGATTCAAGTGCCGCCCGGGCGATATGGGCCTTATTAATAAAGCGCGTGAGTCCAACCAAGACTCCGCGCGCGTCCGCGCGCCAATACGGGGCAAACAATCCACTGAACGCGGGAACAAAATGTGCCCCGCCATTGTCCGGGACACTCGACGCCAGAGCTTCTACCTCCGACGCGTCGGAAATAATGCCCAAATTGTCTCTCAGCCACTGAATCAGAGAACCGGTGACCGCTATGGATCCCTCCAGTGCGAAAACAGTTGGAGAATCGCCGAGCTTATATGCGGGGGTAGTGATGAGCCCATTACTCGAATGGATTCGCTCGGTCCCCGTATTGACGATCAGAAAGTTCCCGGTTCCATAGGTGTTCTTAGACTCACCTGGCCCAAACGCGGCCTGTCCAAAGGTCGCCGCTTGCTGATCGCCCAATATTCCGGCGACGGGTGTTTCTCTGAGAAGGCTCGATGAGTGGGCAACTCCATAGACCTCAGATGAACTACGAATCTCAGGAAGAATTGTTCGTGGAATCTTAAACGCGGCTAGAAGATCGTCATCCCAATCCATCGTGTCGAGATTCACCAGCAGCGTTCGTGACGCGTTAGTGACATCTGTTGCGTGGACTCCTCCATCGACACCCCCAGTGAGGTTCCACAACACCCACGTATCGGGGGTACCAAACAGCAAGTCTCCTGCCATCGCCCGATCGCGTACTCCCTCTACATTGTCGAGAATCCACGCGATCTTGCTGGCAGAGAAGTAGGTTGCAAGCGGCAGGCCAGTCTTGGCTTCAATCGCGCCAGGCTCACTCGACTGAGCGACCCGATCCACGATGTCCTGGGTGCGGGTGTCTTGCCACACGAGAGCGTTGTACACAGGCTCCCCGGTAGTGCGATCCCAGACAATGGTGGTTTCGCGCTGATTGGTAATACCGATTGCGGCGATATTGTGCCGAGTCAGATCTCCGCGTGATAGCGCTTGTCCGATTACCTCACGAATATTCGACCAAATTTCGAGTGGATCGTGTTCAACCCACCCGGCTTGGGGCATGATTTGGCGGTGCTCCATTTGCCCGCTACTGACAATCGATCCCATCTCGTCGAACACGATTGCTCGGGAACTAGTCGTTCCTTGATCGAGCGCTAAGACGTATGTCTTGTCCACTGTCTCATCCCTTGGGTCGGCGACAACTACGCAATTCCAGGTTACTGACCTCAGGAGCAAGGTGGAATGCACGTATGTTCACGTTTTACCCCGAGGAAAGCAGAGTCGCTGAACGTCGGCCTTTACTCCTCGCACCACGGTGGAGAGGAAAAGTAAAAGGCGCATCGAGACTACAAAGTTCTCGATGCGCCTTTACGTGGTTGCGGGGGCAGGATTTGAACCTACGACCTCTGGGTTATGAGCCCAGCGAGCTACCGAACTGCTCCACCCCGCGTCGTAGGCACTACCTTACCACGGGGCTCGAAGGCCTAAAACCTACTGGCTGAACGCCAGGGCCCGGTCTAAAGCCTCAGTCAAACGTTGGTCAGCTTCTGCGGCAGCGACTAGGTCGTTGGCGCGGTAAGCCGCTTCACGGTCACGAAGAGCAGCCGCGGCGTCACGAAGGGCCTGGTCGAGGCCTTCCTGAATGACCGTTCCCTGGTCTGGTGTGGCATCAGGCTCAGCGGGAGCTGCAGGCTCGTCCGTTGCCGGGGCCTCAGGCTCTGGAGCCACCACAGGGGCGTCCTCTCCCACACCGTCTCCAGCTTGGGCGCCTGAGTCTCCGCCGAAGAGAGCATCTAGGGCTTCGTCCAAGGTGTCTTCGAAGGCGATCTTGTCACCGAAGGAGACCAAGATCTTTCGAAGCAGTGGGTAGCTGGTGTCACCAGTTGAGCGCACATAGACCGGCTGGACATAGAGCAGACCGCCACCGACCGGAAGGGTCAACAAGTTTCCAGAAATAACTTCCGTTTGTCCCTGGCGCAACAGGTTCAACTGCTGACCCACTTCAGCGTCGGAGTCGAACTGGGCTTGAACCTGACCTGGTCCAGGAATCGTGGTCTGCTTAGGCAGGGTCAACAACGTGAGCTTTCCGTAGTCCTCACCGGCGTCAGCGTTTACCGCGAGGTAGCCATAAATCACGTTTCTGGTTGCATCTCCCGTCGCCCTAGGAATAAACGTTGAATACAGCGAGAAGGCAGGCTCATCAGATCCTGGCACCTGCATGGTCAAGTAGTAGGCAGGCTGCAAGCGAGGAGCCGCCGGGTTCGACACGGGGTCGTTCGGGGTGACCCACTCGTCTTCTGAGGAGTAGAAGGTACCCGGGTCGCTCACGTGATAGGCGCCCAGCACGCTGCGCTGAATTTTGAACAAGTCAGAGGGGTAGCGAACGTGGTTGAGCAACCCGTCGCTCATCTCGTCTTGGCTCTTGATTGTCGCGGGGAATACTCCATTCCATGCCTGGAGTAGAGGGTCTTCTGCATCCCAGGCGTAGAGGGTGACCTCACCCGAGTAGGCGTCAACAGTTGCCTTCACCGAGTTGCGGACGTAGTTAATGGTGTCGAAGGCGAAATCAGGAGCGGGGCGGTAGGTGTCGACGATTGCTTCTGAGACGTTCACCGGGGTCGAGTATGGGTAGTCGGCGGTGGTGGTGAAGCCATCGATGATCCAGACAATTCGACCGTCAACCACGGCAGGGTATGGGTCGTTATCCAGCGTCAAGTACGGTGCCACCTTCTGCACGCGAAGTGCAGGGTGACGGTCATAGAGAATCTGGGATTCAGAATTCACCGCATCAGAGAGGATGATCTGCTCGGACTGGAACTTCAAAGCGTAGAGAAGTCGACTAAACAGTGACCCGAGCGAGGGGCCACCATTTCCGGCGTAGGTGTAGGTGGCGTTTGCGTCGCTTCCTTCGCCACCAGACGGGTAGTCAAGCTCCAGTGCGGGAGAGCCCTCTGGGCCACCCACGATGGAGTACTCGGGCGAGTTTTCGCCGAAGTAGATGCGTGGTTCGTACTCTCCAAGTGTTGCTGAGACAGGAATACCCGATTCAATGAAAGTGGGTTGGCCGTCTTCCGTGCGACGGTTACCGTAAGCAGCAACTAAGCCATAACCGTGGGTGTAGACAACGGTGTTGTTGTACCAGGTTTGCGAGTTCAAACCATCGAGGTTCAGCTCACGAGCAGCCAGCACGGTGTCGGTGGACTGACCATCCACGTCGTAGCGTCCGACATCAAGGTAAGTCGGGAAGCGGTAGTACTGGCGGAACTGCTCCAACTGGCTAAACGCGTCAGTGACCAAAGCAGGGTCGATGATGCGAATGTTGGCCGTGGTGACTGCGTCTGCCCGCAGAGCACCAGCCGAGGCTTCTGTCTCTGCCTGGTACGGAATCTCCACGACGTCGCTTAAACCATATGCGTCGCGGGTAGCTTGAATGTTTCGCTCGATGAAGCTCGACTCAAGGGTTCTCGCACTGGGGTCGACCTGGAAGCGCTGGATAACCCAGGGGTAAGCCTGGCCGATCACGAGAGACGAGACCACAAAGAGGGCAGTTCCCACAACGGCGGGGCGCCAGCGACCAATCACCGCAGTGATGATGAAGGCGATGGCCACCAATGCGGCAATACCGGCAAGGATCGCCTTAGAAGGAATAGTGGCGTTAGCTTCGGTGAAGCCTGCACCAAAGGGCAAGAACCCGGAGCTAGGCGTGACCAATGCGTCGTACTGCTGAAGCCACAGGCCAAGCATCTGGGTGAGGAAGTAGAGACCACCCAACACAGCGAGCTGGATGCGCATGACACGAGATATGCGGAACTCGCGGCCGTCGACTGAAATGGCGCCGTAGAGGAAACCAGTAGCTGCCGCGGCAATTGCGGAGGTAATGATCACGGAGCTTGCAAAGCCCACCACCGACATGAACACCGGCAAGTCAAAAACATAGAAGGCCACGTCTTGGCCAAATTCTGGGTCGGCCACACCGAACTCGGTGCGGTTGAGCCACAGGAGATACTGCGGCCACGAATTAGCAGCGGCAAGGCCCGAAAACAGACCCAACACCGCAGGAACCGCGAGCATCGCAAGGCGGCGAAGTGGGTCAATAAGCTGCCGGTAACGGTCAAGTTCGTTGGAGAGGCGGGCATAGACCGGGCGGAACCGATAGGCAAGATCGATGCTGATTCCCACCGGCAACGCCATGCCCAAGAAACCCACAACAAACATTGCCGCGGTAGCAAACCACTGGGTCAGCAACACGTTGAGGTAGCCCGCGTGGTCAAACCACAACACCTCGGTGTAGAGCGATGCGAAGGTGAAAAACGCCGCAACGATGGCGGCGAGAATACCCGCAGTGATACCGAAGGTCAGCCTGGATCGGTTTTGACCTGGACGAGTGGTTTGTGACACGAAATCTCCCGCGTTCTATCCGCTAAGTACCGCGCCAGTCTACAAACCCTTGGTGCCGACCCCCTGGGATTCCTCTGTGGGCATAGCGTCCTGTGGGACCTGGCAACTAGGTAGCGGCTCTCCCTGCTGAATCAGATCGAGTACGTCAAGCGCTTCAGACAGAGTGCTCACGGGAACAATCCGGGTTCCTCGGACGGTTTCTGAGGGAACGAGGTCGCTATTGCTGCGAGGAATCAAGAAATACTCTGACCCTGCAGCAGACGCACCGTAGGCCTTTTGGAGCACACCGCCCACTCCACCGACGCTTCCATCAGCAGAGATGGTGCCCGTGGCAGAAATCATCAGGGAATCGGCGATGAGCTCATCGGTCATTCGCTCAATAATTCCCAAGGCAAATGGCAGCCCAGCCGAAGGGCCGCCCACGTTGCTCAGTTGGATTTCCACGTCGACCGGGAAGCTGTATTGGCCCGACACCAACAACCCAATGGCGGGGAAAGGCTCGGGGCCATCCGACATC
>Ga0181561_10004981_pt1 | contig 11354 bp, 5 predicted proteins | sample 011ome_19_FD_133760 | JGI IMG/M metagenome (GOLD analysis project Ga0181561, IMG submission 133760) | Coastal salt marsh microbial communities from the Groves Creek Marsh, Skidaway Island, Georgia - 011510BT metaG (megahit assembly) | ecosystem: Environmental > Aquatic > Marine > Intertidal zone...
CGCCAGGAGGTGCCGCCGGACGCAGTGGCGAGCGAGCCACGACGACGCACCCGACGCGTCAATTTCCCATCGTCGTCACACGGTTCACGGCCTCGTCGCGAACTTTTGGAAAGCGACGAACGAGCCTGCGTCCGAAAAAATCTGTGTTTTCGGCGTTTTCCAGGCGAATATCAATTGATATGGGCCATTTTCTAGCCTGTTTTGAAAAAAGCCCGGCAGACTGCGCGCGCATAGAGAATCGCTGCGCGCGCCCATCCTCCAATGAGGTGAGAGAAAAATCGCCCCGCTCGGTTTGGACGCTCCCGCGGAGCGCGATTTCGTTAAGGGCTCTGCCCATCGCGCGCTGCGGCTATTCCCGCACCCATCCACGCACGTTCCCCGTCGAGCAGTGCTAGCATAATGGCCGCTATGATCCAGGCGCAGTGCGCCGCGCGCGTCGCTCCCGTGATGAACGTCTCGGGCGCGCGCAAGTCCGCGTTCTCCGGCAAGGCCGTCTCGTCCAAGTCGGTGTCCCTCGCGACGCCTCGCGCCGCGAAGCTCGTCGTGCGCGCCGCGGACGCCCCCGCGAAGGCGGAGAAGAAAGAGGAGGAGAAGCCCTGGTCTCCCCCCAAGCTCAACCCCAACACCCCTTCGCCCATCTTCGGTGGCTCCACCGGCGGTCTCCTCCGCAAGGCTCAGGTACGGCGCGGAACCCGAACGCGCGCGACGCGGCGAATCGATGGCGCACGAGCGCTGCGAGAGTTTTCCCGAACATCCGATAGGATGGGTGCCGCCGATCGACCGCGACGCGCGACGCGACGCGGGACCGAACGACCCGATCCCGGGGTCAGCTCGTTCGCGCGATGACACACGCGACCGCGACGCGCGGCGTCGCGCGCGTGGTCGCGCGCGCGCGGCGTCGCCTTCCCCCCGCCGGCCGATCGAGCCCGAGTGTGGCGAGGAGGACGTTGTCAACTCGTGAGACGGGTCGTGTTACTTTTTCGGATCGCGCGACGCGCGCGATATGACCGAGTCCCCGCCCCCTACGTGAATCGTCTCTGACCTCTCATTCTCCCCTCCCGGATCATGGACACGCGCTTCGCCCGAACGAACAGGTTGAGGAGTTCTACGTGCTCACCTGGGAGTCCCCCAAGGAGATGATCTTCGAGATGCCGGTGCGTCCGAGCGCCGAGAACACTAAAGCCGCCGCGATTTTTTTTTCTCTCTTCGCTCGAGACTCGGCGCCGAATCGCGTCGACCGGCCGACCAACACGTGACGCAGCGCGGGCCCATATACGTCATTCGAATCCTCGGCTTCGAATTTCTCTGTTGCCTTTACTCCAAACGTTCGATCGGTCTCGGCGGCGTCCCCCCGACGCGCGACGCCGCCGTCGCGTTCAAATTTTTTTACTCTCGTTCGAATCGTCGTCGTCGCCCCGCTGACACTTCCCTCGTGTTTCCTGTGACAAAAAAACAGACCGGCGGCGCGGCGATCATGCGCAAGGGCCCCAACCTGCTTAAGCTCGCGCGCAAGGAGCAGTGCCTGGCGCTGCTCAACTCCATGCGCGCGAAGAACAAGATCAACGGGTGCATCTACCGCGTGTTCCCCTCGGGCGAGGTGCAGTACCTCCACCCCAAGGATGGCGTGTACCCCGAGAAGGTCAACAAGGGCCGCGTCGGCGTGAACAACAACATGCGCTCCATCGGCAAGAACGCCAACCCCGCGTCGATCAAGTTCGGCGGCAAGCTCGGGGCGGACGGCCTCGCCTCCGACGGCGCGGGCTTCTCCCGCGTCTTCGACCAGTAAGCCGGCGGATGCGAGGATGGAGCGTCCCGCCGCGGGACGCGACGACGGGCGGCGCTTGAGTTTGGTGTGAGAGAGAGCGGCGACGCGAGACGAGGCGCGGCGCGCCCGGGCGGTTCCCGAGAGAGGGGAACGCCCGGCGCGTGCGCCCGGCCCGCGCGCCGCGCGCGCGTGTACAACCCAACCGGTGAGAGGATGTGTGACGAAAACCACTTAGCACGAAAACACCGTCTCGCGCGTCTCGTGTTTTTCTCTGCTTTTTCTCGTAGACGCCATCCGCGCTGCTTCAAAAGACGTCGGGCGCTTTCCGTGATCCGAAAACAGAGCCTTTATCGATATGTGTTTCACCGGGTCGACCGGTGTGGGCGTTTCGGATCGACCGGGGTGGTTTCGGCTCACCGGCGCGGTCGATCGGCTCGCTCGATCGATTTCCGGTGAAGCGCGTCGATCGTGAAATTGTTGCCGTTTCGGCACAGACCCAGATTCTCGATGTCACGTTTTCATTGGGCGCTTTCTGGTTTCCGCGCCGCTGGTTGGCCGTTCGCTCCCCCGATTCGCGATCGGGAAAAATCTCCCGAATTCGAGGCAACCGGTGTTGCCACGCGATCCACGCGCGTGATACGAGATACCGATACGGGTTTTTCGTGGATTTCGATTACGTGTCCCCCCGCGCGCGCGCGCCTCCCGCGCCACACACGCACGCGCCGCCCACGGTCCGTCGTCGTAACTCCCAGCAACCATGGCCGCCGTCATGTCCGCCTCCCTCGTGGCTCCCCGCGTCGCCAAGCTCGGCGCGCGCGCGGGCAAGACCGCCTCCCTGAAGGCGACGCCCGTCCGCGTCGCGCGCGCGGCGCGCGCGTCCACCGTCGCGGGCGCGGCGGTGGACAACGAGACCGGCCTGAAGATGGCGCGCGACGGCATCAAGGAGGCTGCGAACGAGAACCTCCTGACGCCCCGCTTCTACACCACCGACTTCGACGAGATGGAGCAGCTGTTCAGCACGGAGATCAACCCCAACCTCGATGAGTCCGAGCTCGTGGCGATCCTCCAGGAGTTCCAGGAGGATTTCAACCAGAAGCACTTCGTGCGCAACGACTCGTTCAAGTCCGCCGCGGACGGCATCACCGGCGAGTCCCGCCGCATCTTCATCGAGTTCCTCGAGCGCTCCTGCACCGCGGAGTTCTCCGGCTTCCTGCTGTACAAGGAGCTCGGCCGCCGCCTCAAGAAGACGGCGCCCGTGTGCGCCGAGATCTTCACCCTCATGTCGCGCGACGAGGCGAGGCACGCGGGGTTCCTGAACAAAGCCATGTCCGACTTCAACCTGGCGCTCGACCTGGGGTTCCTCACGAAGAACCGCCAGTACACGTTCTTCAAGCCCAAGTTCATCTTCTACGCCACGTACCTCTCGGAGAAGATCGGGTACTGGCGCTACATCTCCATCTACCGCCACCTGCAGGCGAACCCCGACGACCAGCTGTACCCCATCTTCCAGTACTTTGAGAACTGGTGCCAGGATGAGAACCGCCACGGCGACTTCTTCACCGCCGTGCTCAAGGCGCGCCCCGAGTTCATCAACGACTTCGAGGCGAAGCTGTGGAGCCGCTTCTTCTGCCTCTCCGTGTACGTCACCATGTACCTCAACGACCACAGCCGCGCGGAGTTTTACGAGTCCATCGGCCTGGACACCACGAAGTTCAACATGCACGTCATCCACCAGACGAACAAAACCACCGCGCAGATCTTCCCCCAGGTGATCGACACGTACAACCCCAAGTTCAAGGAGCACCTCGACAAGCTGGTGGTGATCAACACCGCGCTCGCGAAGGCGGAGTCGCCGCTGGAGAAGGCGCCGCTCATCGCGGGGTTCGCCTCGAACCTGCTCGCCATCGCGCTCATGAAGCCGATCGACTCGGGATCCATCGACTTCGTCGAGGACGTCTCCGACCCCGCGTTCATGTACTAAGCGGTGCGTAGCTACGAAAATAACACAAAACGCGTTCGCGTACGCCGCGCGAGCTCGGGGAGGAGGTGGCGTACGTACGTGTTTTCGGGTACCGGGTACCGGGGTGAGAAAGTGAGTGGGTGAGAGTGAGTGCGTCGGAGGCGTTCGTGATGGACGCGTCTCCGGCGGACCGAGAGAGGGGCGCGGCGTCGTCTGGAACGACGCTCCGCCGCGCGCGATTGTTTTTAGCTCCGGCGCGAAGGACGGCGAGCGAGCCTAGCGAGGTTTTTTTCTCGCGACGCTCGTCTCAAACGCTTGGGGCACATCTTCTTTTGTACGAGCCGCGATAGGCGGCGCGCGCCGCTCGCGCGCGTTTTAATACCACGCGCGGCGGTTCCGCGGGGCTGGGGAGAGCGGTCCCCCGCGCCGCGAAGGTCGCCGCGACTGAAGAAAAAACACGACGACGCGCGCTGCGGTTCTCTCGCCTTCTTCTTCAAACGCTGCGCGGCTGATTTACGCCGCGCGGCTGATTTGTTACTCAACGATTTTCGAGGTCAGAGGGATTTTTTAAGGCTGTTCGGGTGATTCAATCTTTTATTTTTTTTTCAACTGCCTCATTTTGACGTAATTTCAGACTCATTGCTTGTGGTGCAAATCCATATTTTGGACGGATGCAAGAAAGACGGGAAAAGAATACGCATATTCGCCCATAACTGTCTGTCCGACGGCCGGGTTTTCCAAGGGGCGCGCGTCACTGGGCGAGCGCGCGTGGCGCTGTGGTGCTTTTCGGGAAGAAACCCGACGCGCTTCGCTTGATGGACGACCCGACCGATCCCGCGGCCGCCGATGACGCGCGAGGGGCGCCCGCGCGCGGACACCCCCCCGCGCCACCCAACATGCTTTCTAGAAACATTGCCGAACGACCCTCGTGTTACGACGCGTTTTGCCTGCCCTCCGGGTCCGCGGCGTGGCTCGTGCCGAGCACGGCGCACACGGGCGGCGCGTGGGCTATCGTGGACGGGTTCGCCACGCCCGAGGAGTGTGCGGCGCTCATCGCCGCGTCCGGGGGATTGGGGGAGCTCGACGAGCCCTCGGCGCAGTACCGCATGCCCCCCACGAACGCGGACTACCGCTCCGCGGATGCGGCCGGTTTGCAGATCCCCGCGGCGCGAGATCTGGCGCGCAGGGCCGCGATCTTCACGGGCGTGCCCGCGAACGACGACGGCGACTGCGTGATGCTCGCGCGGACGGCGCGTCTGCCTCCGCGCGGCGACGAACCGGACGCCGCGCGCGACGACGACGACGACGACGCCGCGAGCGTGGACTCGGAGGGATTCTTGCTCGCGCCGGAGACGGAACAAAATGCCGATTCTAAAAACGATAAAAAAAACGCCGAGGAGCTCGAGCTCGGCGCCCTGATCAACGTGCACCACGACCACAACCGCGATGAGCGGCGGACGTGCACCGTCTTCGTGTACCTCAGCGACGTCGGGCCCCCGGACGCGGGCGGGGAGACGTTCTTCCCGTGCGTCGGTTCCGGGAGCGCTTCGGTTTCGGTACGCGCGAGTAGTCAGGAAAAAAAAGACGGCGCCGACGAAGCCGACGCGCCGGGCGCGTCCGCCGACGCGCGCCCGTCCGATCCCGTCGCCGACGCGCTCGCCTCGCTGGGCGCGCGCGGCGTGCACGTCGCCTGGGCCGGCGCCGAGGACGAGCGGGAGGCGGCGGCGGTCGCGCTCTGTGCGGAGAGGTTCGAGGCCCTGAAGAAGCGCGCTTCTTCTGAAGCATCGGCGGCGCCGCCGGGCGCGCCGCCGGGCGTCGTCTTCGCCGGCGACGGCGCGCCCGGGATGATAGTCACGCCCCGAGCCGGCCGCGCGGTGGTCTTCTGGAACGGCGCGAGCGCCGCGTCGTGCCCCGAGGCGTGGCACGCGCCCGCGCGCGTGCGCGGCGACGCGCCCAAGTGGCTCGTGACCCTGTTCAAGGCGGGCGAGCCCGCGGCGGCGCCCGAGGGGCGAGAGGCGGAGGCGGCGGCGAAGGCGGCGGCGGCGGCGCGCGACGCCGGCGCCGACGACACCCGCCCCGCGGACCGATCGGTCCCCGAGTCGGTCCCCGAGTCCGACCCCGAGGCGGAGGCGGAGGCTGCGCTGGCGGCGCTCGGCGCGGCGGCGGCGGCCAGCGGCAAGCCCTCGGCGCCGCACCCCGCCGCCGCTCTGGCGGCGTTCCAGAGCCTGGCCTCCGGCGTCTCCGGCGCTTCCGGCCCCGGCCCCGGCGCCGGCGCGCGCGACGCGGAGGCGCTGAACCCCATGCTGCGCCTGCCCACGCACGTGGTCTCCAAGCACAAGAGCCTGTGCCCGGTGGACGGGTGCACGCATCCGCGCAAGGTGCCCTCCGGCAACAACCGCCTGCCGCTGACGTGCCCGGCGCACGCCGGCGCGCTCTCCGTGCCCTACGGGGGCGTGCCGAGCCGCGAGTGCCAGGCGTGCCGCACGTTCCACGACCTGGGCGCGTTCGACCGCGACAACAAGACGTGCGAGACGAGGCTGCTGCGCAAGAAGCTGCGCTACCGCGCGCGCACGCTCGCGACGCCGTCGGAGGAGGGCGATCGAATGAACGCGGAGCCGAAGCCCGAAAAGCCCGAGCCCGGGGCGTCCGCCGCTGACGGCGCCGTCGCGACGAAAAAGGGCGAGAAGCGCGACGCCGGCGACGGCGTCGTCGGCGGCGACCGCGGCGCGTGGGCGGCGGTGGCCGCGGTCACGAAGGGCGAGCTCGGTGACGGCGCCGACCAGGGCGGTGTTCCGAGGACCGCGGCGGCCGGGCGCAAGCGCGGCGCCTTTGAGCTCGACGCCGAGACCGCGGCGGTTCTCGGAGGCGCGGGTCCCGGTCCCGGTCCCGGCGGTCCCGGCGCGAACAAGCCGGCGGCACCGCGGCGTGGGCGTCCCCCCGGCTCAAAGAACAAAAACTGGACGAGCAAGATCGTCGCCGCGTCGTACCTCGAGCAGCAGCGGATGGATGCGCTGCGTCGGCGCGCGGAGGGAACTCTCGCCGCCAACGCAGCCGCGTTGGCGTCTCTGCCGCCGCACCTCCGCGCGGCGTACGTCGGTGACCAAACCCTAAAGGCGAACCCCTTCGGCTACGCCGCCGTCGCGGCGTCGGCGGCGGACGCGGCGGCGGCGTTCGCCGACCGGCACGGCGCGGCGGCGCGCGCCGCGACGCGCGCCGAGTCTCACGGTCCTTCGGCGCCCGAACTCGCGGGCGTCGGTTTAGGAAACGTTTCCTCCCACCACGCGATCCTCGCCGCGCAGGTGCAGGCGCACGCGCGCGCCGAGGAGCAGCTGCGGAGCGCGCACGCGGCGGTTCCGGCGGGCGCGAGCCCCTTCGGCGCGCTCGGGTTGCTGGGCGCGCTCGCGCCGAGCGGCGCCCAGCAACCCGGCGCGAGCGAGGCGGCGGCGAATGGGCTCGGCGCGGCGGCGCTGGCGCGCGCGCTGGCGGGGGGCGCCGGCGACGCGCATTCGCGCGGCGGCCTGCCTTCATTCGGCGACCTCAACGCCCTGAGCACCCTGAGCACCCTGAGCACCTTGAACAGCCTGAACGCCCTCAAGGCTGCCACCGGTGTAGGGCTCGGCGACCCCTCGGCGTCGGGCGCCTCGGCGTCGGCGGCGCTCGCGCGAGACGCCGCGCTCGGTGGAAATTTCGAAAATTCGGCGACGGCGCGGGTGAACCACCTGATGCACATCGCGAGCGCGATGGACCCCGCGGGGGCGGCGGCGCTGCGCGGCGCCGCCGAGCGCTCGGGCGCGCTCGGCGAGCCGGGGATCCAGGAGGGGGGTGCGCCGAACCAGGAGGGGGGGTGTTCCATCTCCTGATGGCGCGAACACTGATTGTCGACGCGCGAATGCGAGGATGATCACTACTGGCAACTAATACGTAATACGTAATACTACTTTAGGCACCTTTATGAATAGTAATCCACGCCCGTGAGGCTCAGGCCGGCCACGCTCCCGTCGACGCTGCTCGCGCGGCTGAGGCGCCTCCGAGGAGGCGGACCGGTGATGGCGGTTTAAAACGCGCGATCGATTGCGAGAGAAACTGAAAAAAAATACGCTCGACCGTAGAAAACTTCTTCGAACTGCTCCGACACTCCTCGCGCGTCGCGGATACAGACTTCGTGTCCGCGTCGTCCGCTTTTTCGTCGCCAGGGTGCTCTTGAATTGGACTCTGCGCCCCCGGACACGGACGCGCCGGGCAGACGCGCACGCGCTCGCGAGGAGGTGCGCGGACGACGCACGCCACGCCGCGATGTTCAGCGGCAAAAATGCCGCGGACGGCAAGGTACGCCCGGCCGGACGAGCCCACCGCGCGCGCTCGATCGCATTCTCGGACGCGGTGACATCGCCGCGCTCGGCGACATCGTCCGCGTCGTCCTCTTCGTCGTTCCGCCGGCGCTTCCTCCTCCCGCTCGTCCAGAAAGGGCGGCTCGTTCGACGCTCGACGCGCGCGGCGACGCCTCCGACCCTGACCGTGAGCCGTGTCTCCCCATCGCTCCGCGCTTTCGAACGCAGCCCCTGGACGCGAAGGATCTGCAGAAGAAGCTCCGGCAGAAACAGGAGGAGCTCGACATGCTGCAGATCGCGAACGAGGCGTTACAGGCGCAGAGCCGCATGAGCAACGAGCGCGCGGACGCGATGGAGTCGCTCACCGGTGACAAGGAGATGGCGCTGGCGCAGACAAGAAGCGCGCTGGACGAGACCGCGTCGAAGCTGGTCGAAGCCGAGCGCGTCGCGAAGGATGCCGTCGCCGTCGTCGAAGCCGCCGCCGAGTCCGAGGCGCGCGCTGCGGCGAAAACCGCGTCTCTGGAGGCGGAGCTCCGCGTGGCGCTGGAGTCGAGCGCTTTGAAAGAAAAGGAACTGGTATTGAAAAACGTGACGACGAGCGACGCGCTGGCCGACGTCACGCGTCGGCTCGAGACGAGCGCGCGCCGCGTCGACGAATTAGAGGCGCGCGTCGGCGACGGCGCGGCGGAGGCGGCGGCGGCGGCGCGCGCCGCGGACGCCGCGAGCGGCACGATCGCGAGCCTTACCGCGGCGAAGGAGGCGCTCGAGGCGGACATGCGGGAGCTTCAGGCGGAGTACGAGCGCGAGGGCGCCGTGGAAACGTCTTCTTCTTCTAAAAAGGGGAAGAAGGCGAACCCGGCGAAGGAGCTGGCGCAGGCGCGCCGCGCGCTGAAGAAGGCGCAGGACGCGTCGGCGGAGGCGTCGCAGCGCGAGCGGAGGCTCGAGGACGAGAAGCGCGAGCTCGAGGCGGCCGCGTCGAACGCGAAGCAGCAGACGGAGCTCATCCGCGAGGCGGAGGAAAAGGCTGCCGCGGAGGCGGCGGCGCTGACGGCGCGCGTGCGTAAGCTGGAGGGGGACCTGCGCGCGGCGGCGGAGGCGGCGGCGGCGGCGGCGGCGGCGGCGGCGGAGGCGAGGCCGCGGCGCGGGAAGAACTACGCCGCGGAATCGATCGATGCGAAGGGAGACGCGTCGTTCGGTGGCGACGGTGGCGACGGCGCGTCGAGCTCGGTCGTAACCGCTGAGCTCGAGCGGTTACGCGAGCGCGCGGAAACGGCGGAGTCGGCGGCGGCGTCCGCCGGCGAGCGGCTCGCCGCCGCCGACGAAAAGTCGGCGGCGGCGCTCGCCGAGCTCGCCAGCGCCAAGAACTACGTCAAGCACTTGGAGGCGACGAAGGCTGACCTTGTTTCGGCCAAGGACGTGGCGAACGCCGAGGCGCGGCGCGCGGAGACGCGCGTCGGGGAAGTCACCGCGCAGCTGGAGCGCGCGCGCGCGGAGCACGCGCGCGAAATCGAGGAGGCGCGGGCGTCGGCTTCGGCGCTGGCGGAATCCGAGCGCGAGCTCGAAATCCAGCGAGCCGAGCACTCCGGGTCCGCCGCGCTCCAGTCCGCGATGGACCGCGCCGGCGAGGCGGAGCGCGGCGCCGAGGCGGCCTCGAGGCGCGCGGCCGCGCTGCAGCAGGCGCTGGACGAGGCGAACGCGGCGGCGACGGCGGCGGCGGAGGAGGCGGAGGCGGCGGCGGCGGCGGCGGCGTCGTCCGTCGCCAAGGCGCGCGAGGCGCAGACGGCCGCCGAGGCGGAGGCGGAGGCTGCTCGCGCCTCCGAGGAGCGCGCGCGCGCGCTCTCCCTGCGCGGCGCGGAGGAAGAGGACGCGCGGGACGCGCGCGCCGCGGACCTCGAGGCGAGGCTGGCGGAGGCGGTGGCGCAGGCGGCGGCGGCGCGCGGCGACGCGGCGGCGGCGCGGGAAGGCGAGGCGGAGGCGCTTCGCTCTTTGGCGGACGCCGAGCGGGACGCCGAGCGCGCCGGCGAGGAGGCACGCGCGTCCTCCGCGTCCGCGACGTCAGCCGCCACGCGCGCGGACGCGTCGGAGGAGGCGCGCCGGCGCCTGGCGGCGCGCGTCGAGGAGGCGGAGACGCGCGCGGCGGCGGCGACGGCGGCGGCGGCGGCGGCGACGGAGACGACGGCGATGACGCGCATCGAGCTCGAAGCCGCGCTCGAGGCTGCCGAGTCGCGCGCCGCCGAGGCGGAGTCGGCGCAGGCGGCGGCGGTCGCGGAGGCGGCGGCGGCGTCGGCGGCGGCGGCGGTCGTCGCGTCCCCTTCCCCGATGGGCGGCGTCTCCGGAGAAGTCACGCCGGCGCGTCGCGGTCCGGGTGACGGATCCGCCCTCGTCGCCGCTCCGCCCTCGTCGCCGCTCGCCGGCGAGACGGTGGCCGACCTCGCCGCGACGGCGGCGGCGGCGATGGCGTCGCGCGACGCCGAGCGCGCCAACTCCGAGAAGCGGCTCGAGGCGTCACAGGCGGCGACGCGGCGCGCGGAGGCGGCGGCGTCCGCCGCGACGCAGCGCGCCGCCAGGCTGGAGGAGGCGCTCGCCGCCGCCGAGCACAACGCCGCCGCCGCGTCGGCGGCGGCGGAGCGTGCCGCGCACGACGCCGAGGAGGCGCGCGCGCGCGCGGCGGCGGCGGCCGCCTCGCTCGAGTCGTCGCGCGCGGAGGCGGACCGGTTCGAGGCTCGGTGCGACCGCGCGGAAAAGAGCGCGAGCGACGCGCGCGCCGCCGCCGCGAACGCGGAGGATGCGCTCGCGTCGGCGCGGGCGGAGAGCGCGCGCGCGACGGCGGCGCGAAGCGCGGCGGAGGATCGACGCGCTCGCGACGCCGTCGCGCACGAACGCGCCGTCGCGCACCTCGAGTCGCGTCTTTCGATGCAGACTGTTTCCGGCGAGCGAAGAGTCGAGACCGCCGCGGAGCAAAACGCGAAGGTGGCGGCGGCTCTGGCGGAGCGGCGCGAGGAACTCCGGAACGCCGAGGCGCTCCTGCGGCGCGAGCGCGAGGCGCGCGAAGAGGACAACGTGGAACGCCGCGCCGAGGCGGAGGCGGCGTCTGCGCGCCTGGAGGCGTCTGAGCGCGCGCTGGCAAAATCGGAGACTGCCGTCGCGGAGGCGCGCGCGGAGACCGCAGCGGCGCGGCGCGCCCACGAGCGCGCCTCGGACGCGGCGTCGGAGTCTGCCTCCGCGGCTTCCGAGCAGATTGGGACGCTCAAAGCTGAGTTGGCGAGCGCCAAATCAGAGCTCGAGTCCTTCGCGCTCGAGC
>Ga0181561_10004983_pt1 | contig 11353 bp, 10 predicted proteins | sample 011ome_19_FD_133760 | JGI IMG/M metagenome (GOLD analysis project Ga0181561, IMG submission 133760) | Coastal salt marsh microbial communities from the Groves Creek Marsh, Skidaway Island, Georgia - 011510BT metaG (megahit assembly) | ecosystem: Environmental > Aquatic > Marine > Intertidal...
GCGCCTTAGACCCAGACAACCTGCTGAATCCAGGGCGCATTTTCCCCAACATCTGACCCTCACCAATATGACCGACTCCATGACTGCCAAGAGCGACCAATACGAGACCATGATGCGCCATGTCTTCGAGCACGGTGCGGCCAAGGGCGACCGAACTGGCACTGGCACGCGCAGCGTGTTTGGGCATCAGTTGCGATTCGACCTGAGCCAAGGGTTTCCATTGGTGACCACCAAAAAAGTTCACCTCAAAAGCATCATCTACGAATTGCTTTGGTTTTTGCGTGGGGACTCGAACGCCAAGTGGTTGCAAGAGCGCGGTGTCAGCATTTGGGACGAGTGGGCCGACCCCGAAAGTGGTGACCTAGGCCCGGTATACGGTGTGCAATGGCGCTCTTGGCCAACACCCGACGGTGGTCACATCGATCAAATTCAACAAATCATTGAGCAACTCAAAGTCAATCCTGATTCGCGTCGCTTGATCGTTTCGGCTTGGAATGTCAGCGAACTCTCTCGCATGGCATTGATGCCTTGCCACGCCCTGTTTCAGTTTTACGTCAGCCCCTCCACTCAGGCTGGCGAACCGGGCAAACTCAGCTGCCAGCTTTATCAACGCAGCGCTGATATCTTCTTGGGCGTGCCGTTCAACATCGCAAGCTATGCCTTGCTGACCCACATGGTGGCCCAGCAATGTGATTTGGCTGTCGGGGATTTCATTTGGACTGGCGGCGACTGCCACATCTACGACAACCATGTCGAGCAAGTCAAAACACAGCTCTCAAGAGAGCCTCTGCCCTACCCCACGCTGCAAATCAAACGCCGCCCCGCCAGCATTTTTGAATATGAGTTTGATGATTTCGAAGTCATCAACTACCAACACCACCCCGCGATCAAAGCACCTGTTGCTGTTTGATCTCAACCTAAGCACACGATGCAATCATTGAGCTCAAAGCAGCTGTGGGCCATCGTTGCCCTCACGCTCATGTGGGGCATGAATTGGCCCATGATGAAGCTGTCGTTGCAACAACTTTCACCCCTCAATTTCCGGGCGCTCACCATGTCCGTGGGTGCGGTGTTTCTGTTGCTTTGGGTGCGCGCCCATGGTCTCAAGGTTTGGCCTGCGCGCGGGCAGTGGCTGCCCATCGTGGGCTTGGCTATTCCCAATGTTTTGGGCTGGCACATGATGTCCATCTACGGCGTCAACGAGTTGGCATCAGGACGAGCCGCCATTCTCGGCTTCACCATGCCAATCTACACCGTCTTGATTGGCATATTCTTTTTTGGCGAGCGCCTCACGAAACGCGTGGCCTTGGCCTGCCTGGCCGCAATCGCGGCCATCGTGCTGTTGTTGTGGCATGAATTCAGTCAACTCACGGGCCGACCCCTGGGCGTCTTGTGGATGGAGATCGCTGCTTTATCTTGGGGCTTGGGCACCGTTTTGATGAAGCGCAGAAAGCTGGCGATGGATGCGCGAGTGCTCACCGTTTGGATGCTCCTGCTTGGCAGTGCAGTGCTTTGGCTCGCCGCATTTCGCTTCGAGCAGCCCATCCCTTGGAGCACCTTCAGCGGCACCATGTGGGCCAGCTTGGTCTACGGTGCATTTATCAACTACGGCTTGGCACAACTCATTTGGTTTGGTATGGCATCTAGCCTGCCGTCATCAACCAGCGCCATGAGCATCATGGCCATTCCCATGGTCGGTATCTTGAGCGCCCCCTTCATCGTCGGTGAATGGCCACATTGGCAAGACTGGGCTGCGATGCTGTTCATTGTCATCGCCATCGCTGCCGTGCTACTGCCTCCTAGGAGCAGGCCCGCCCCGACCCAGCCGCAACCGACACAATGAACGAGCAGACGCGATGCGCTTAAACCTCATCTACGCGAGAGCCAATGGCGGCGTGATCGGCTGGCAAGGCAACATGCCGTGGCACTTGCCCGAAGACCTGGCTCATTTCAAGCGCCAAACACTCAATGCACCCGTCATCATGGGGCGCAGAACGTGGGACTCCATCCCCGAGCGCTTCAGGCCTCTGCCTATGCGCACCAACGTCGTCATCACCCGACAACCAGACTGGCAGGCGCCAGGCGCACAGACCGCACACTCCCTAACCCGTGCGCTTGAGGTGGTTAGCCAAGCCCCAGAGGTCTGGGTAATCGGTGGGGCGCAAATCTACGCCCAAGCCGAGCCGCTTGCGCAGCGCGTGGTGGTCACCGAGATTGATGCCGATTTTCCTGGTGACGCCTTTGCACCCAAACTGAGTGACGACTGGCAAGAGACCCACCGCGAAACCGTGGTCAGCGCCCAAGGCATTGCCCTGTCGTTCGTCACCCTAGAGCGCTAGCCCCCATCACCCCACCACAGGCCTTAACGATGCAATTTGCCACCTGGAACGTCAACTCTTTGAATATTCGCCTGCCCCAAGTCTTAGACTGGCTTGCGGCCAACCCAGTCGATGTCTTGGCGCTTCAAGAGCTCAAGATGGCGGATGAAAAGTTTCCGGCCGAAGCCTTTGCCGAAGCGGGCTGGCAAGCCGTTTGGCACGGGCAAAAGACCTACAACGGCGTGGCGCTGATTTCCAAAGAGCCAGCACGCGATGTCGTGAAAAACAACCCGCTGTTCGAAGATGAGCAGTCGCGATTGATCGCCGCCACCTTTGGCCAAGGCGAGCTTTCAGTGCGCGTCATCGGCGGCTATTTCCCCAACGGGCAGTCGCCCGAATCCGATAAGTTTGCCTATAAGATGCGCTGGCTCAATGCTTTGAGAACCTGGGTGTCTGAGGAAATGCAAAAGCACCCCAGATTCTTGATCATGGGTGACTACAACATCACCTTTGGCCCCGAGGACACCTACTCACCTGAAACTTTAGAGGGCACCATTCACTGCACGCCCGAAGAGCGAGAGCAACTGCAAGCATTGGTTGACTTAGGCTTGCACGACGCACTGCACGCCTTCTCGCCAGGGCCTAAGGTGTACACATGGTGGGACTATCGCAATTTGGCGTTTCGCAAAAACCAAGGTTACCGAATCGACCACATTTTGATCAGCGACGCGCTGAAAAACTGTGCCCAAGGCTGCCTTGTCGACAAAACGCCTCGCAAAAACGAGCGCCCGTCGGACCACGCCCCTGTGGTGTTGACCACCACCTGAAAATGCACTCAAGCGCTTGGCTGAGCGCGAAATTGAGATCAAGCCAAAGGGGTTAGCTTTGGCGTTTGCGCTGTTCATACAGCGGCAGCACTTGCTCGGCATAACGCTTCAAATCTTGCGTGCGCTGCTCTGGCGAGGGGTGTGTGGACAGCCATTCAGGCGGGCGCTTGCCACCACTTTTTCGGCTCATTTTGGCCCAAAGACTGACGGCAGCGCGGGGGTCATATCCGGCTCGGGCGGCGAGTTCGACACCGATGCGGTCAGCCTCTCGCTCTGCCACTCGGCTGTTAGGCAAGGTCAGCATCAGTTGCGCACCCATGCCCACCATATCTGTCGCCAAGGCCCCCAGACCCAAAAATGCCGCGCCCACATTCAAGCCCACTTGGGTTGCGAGTGACTGAGAAATACGCTCGCGCGAATGCTCACGAAGTGCATGCGCCATTTCGTGCCCAAGCACCGCGGCGATTTCATCGTCGCTCAACTTGAGTTGCTCAATGAGGCCCGAGTAAATCGCCATGCGCCCACCTTGCATGCACCACGCATTGAGTTGCTCGGAATCGATGACGTTGATCTGCCACTTCCATTTGAGTGCATCGGCTCGAAAGACGCCAACCCCTTTGACCAAGCGGTTCGTGATACCGCGAACCCGCTTAACAACCACTGCGTCTTTATTCAAAACCTTGTTTTTGGCCGCGTCTTTCAAGACATCTTGGTACGCGCGTGCCGCCATTTGGTCGACCTGCTCTGAGCCAACCAAAAGCAGCTGCTGCCGTTCAACGCCAACCTGACCTTGGCTCGTGGTAGAGCCGCATCCGGTCAAAGCGGCCAACAGGCTGAACGCAGCGAAGGGTTTTTGCCATTTTCTTGGCTTCATAAGCACTCCATCTCAGACGCTGAAGCCGCCATCTTAGCGGCCCTCCACGCCCAGCTTATTCGCCTCAGAGACCCTCTAAGCCCAGCTCTTGTATTTTGCGCGTGATGGTGTTGCGCCCAATGCCCAGCCTTTGGGCGGCTTCGACCCGACGCCCTCCGGTGTGAGCCAGCGCCGCTCGGATCAACTGTGTTTCTAGGGCCGCAGTCATATCTGCCCACACCTGATCGTCACCACGCTGCAGCCTTGACATGGCGTCTTGCTCGGCGCTCCAGACCCATTGGTCGGTCAAACGAACTTCTCCGCCATGCACGCGACCAGACTGAGAAGCCTCGGACCATTCGGCCTCGGTCTCTTGGGGATCACTTGCGCTGTCCTGTCCGGCATGCTTTGGCGCCGAGAATTCGGGCGGCAAATCCTTCACGTCAATGACTTGCGCTGGTGCCATGACCGTCAGCCAGTGGCACATGTTTTCTAACTGACGCACGTTGCCAGGGTAATCAAAGCGTTGCATGACCTGCAAAGCAGCCGATGAAATGCGCTTTGGCTCCACACCAAGTTGCTGCGCACTTTGCGCCAAGAAATGCACAACCAGTGGCTGCAAGTCTTCCAAGCGCTCTCGCAAACTCGGTAGACGCAAGCGGATGACATTGAGTCGGTGGAACAAGTCCTCCCTAAACTGCCCCAGCTTGACGCGAGCCTCTAAGTCTTGGTGGGTTGCAGCGATGACTCGCACGTTGGATTTGATGGCTTGGTGCCCACCCACGCGGTAGTACTGCCCGTCACTCAACACCCTGAGCAAGCGGGTCTGCAAGTCAAATGGCATGTCGCCAATCTCGTCTAAGAAGAGCGTACCGCCTTCTGCTTGCTCAAAACGCCCTCGCCGAGTGGATTGGGCGCCTGTGAAAGATCCGCGCTCGTGTCCGAACAGTTCAGACTCGAGTAAATCCTTCGGAATGGCAGCGGTGTTGATCGCTACAAATTCACCGTGTGCGCGTGGCGAGTGTTTGTGTAGTGCACGTGCGACCAATTCCTTGCCCGTGCCGGATTCACCCGTGATCAAGACGGTGACATGGCTTTGGCTGAGGCGGCCAATGGCTCTGAAGACCTCTTGCATGACGGGGGCCTGCCCCAATATCTCGGTTACCTCACCAGTGGCTTGCTGCGAGACGCTCACCGCTTGACGCTCTTGCATAGCGCGCTTGACCAGCTCGACTGCCTTGGTAATGTCAAACGGTTTCGCAAGGTACTCAAACGCACCGCCTTGGAAAGCGGCGACCGCACTGTCTAAGTCTGAATACGCCGTCATGATGATGACCGGCAATTGAGGCCGACCTTCTTTGATTCGGGCCAACAACTGCAATCCAGAGTCGCCGGGCATGCGGATATCGCTCACCAGCACTTGGGGCAATTCTTCGGGCAACGCTGCGCCCAGGCCCGCCAATACCTCATTGGCGTGTGTGAAGCTGCGCGTGGGAATGCCTTCGCGTTGCAGGGCTCGCTCTAGAACAAAGCGGATCGACTGATCGTCATCGACAATCCAAATTGGGTTCATGACCATTCCCTTTTAAAAAATATGAATTGCGCTTCATGCCAATGGGATCAGAATGCGAAAGTCTGTGCGCCCAGGCGCACTGTCGCACTCAATCAATCCTTGGTGCTGTTGAACAAAAGTCTGTGCCAATGTCAGTCCCAAACCCGTGCCCCCATCTCGTCCAGAAACCAGCGGATAAAACAAGCGGTCCCGAATGCCCTCTGGCACGCCGGGTCCGTTGTCAATGACATGCAATTCCAGTGCCAACTTGTAGCGATCGGCGCCGAGGGTTACTTGCCGCGCGACACGGGTGCGCAAAGTTATCTGCGCCTCGCCCGAGGCACGCTTGGCCTCGTTGGCTTGGGCCGCGTTTTGAACCACATTCAAGACCGCCTGTATCAGTTGCTCTTTATCGCCGGTGAACTCGGGGATGGACGTGTCGTAGTCGCGTCTGATTTGAAGCCCCTTTGAGAACTCCGCCAGCACCAGCGTGCGCACGCGCTCTAGCACCTCGTGGATGTTCACGGGCTCATTGGCACGGGGCTTTCGGTGTGGCGCTAGCAGACGGTCGACCAATGTTTGCAAACGGTCGGCTTCATGAATGATCACTTGTGTGTACTCGCGCAAATCGCGTGAATCCAACTCAAGCTGAAGCAACTGGGCTGCGCCGCGAATGCCACCCAAAGGGTTTTTGATTTCGTGCGCCAAACCGCGTATGAGCTCTTTGTTTGCTTTGGCTTGATCGGTCAATTGCGCTTCACGCAACTGCCGCGCCCGCTGCTCAAGGGGCATGAGCTCCACGATCACCTCGCCGTTCTGTTCACCGCTAGAGATAGCAACGTGCACTGGTATGGCGTCTGCATAAGCCACGTATCGGTGCAAGGTCGCGTCATAACGAAGCGCTGAAAACTTGTCGCCGCGGGCATCATGCAAAGCCTGTTCAAAAATACCAGGCTCTTCAAAAAGCGACGCGAAATCAGCGTCTTTGAGCACGCGACTCGAGACACTCAGCAGATCCTGGGCGGCGGCATTCATGTGTAAGACGCGTCCACGCACGCTCACGATGACCACCGCAGTGACCAGCAACTCCAATGCAGAGAATCGATTTTTGGGCATCAGGCAAACATCAAAAAAAAGGGCGACCAGCGGCCGCCCTTTGTCGAAAACGACCCAATGAAATTACAGGCTGTAATACATGTCGAATTCGATGGGGTGGGTGGTCATGCGCATGCGCGTAACCTCTTGCATCTTCAACTCGATGTAGGCGTCGATCAAACCATCTGTGAACACACCGCCCTTGGTCAAGAATGCACGGTCTTGGTCCAAAGCTTCTAGGGCTTGATCCAAGCTGTGGCAAACCGTTGGCACCAATGCATCCTCTTCAGGAGGCAGGTGGTAGAGGTCCTTGGTCGCGGCCTCTCCGGGGTGAATCTTGTTCTCAACGCCGTCCAAACCTGCCATCAACAGTGCTGAGAAGCACAGGTATGGGTTGGCCATTGGATCAGGGAAGCGTGCCTCGACACGGCGAGCCTTGTCGCTGGCCACGTGAGGAATGCGGATGGAAGCAGAGCGGTTGCGGGCGCTATAGGCCAGCTTGACGGGTGCTTCAAAGCCTGGAACCAAGCGCTTGTAGCTGTTGGTTGAAGGGTTGGTGATGGCGTTCAATGCACGGGCGTGCTTGATGATGCCGCCGATGTAGTACAGCGCAAAATCACTGAGGCCTGCATAGCCATTGCCAGCAAACAAGTTTTTGCCGTCTTTCCAAACCGACTGGTGCACGTGCATACCCGAGCCGTTGTCGCCGACCACAGGCTTGGGCATGAAGGTGGCGGTCTTGCCGTATGCGTGTGCCGTGTTCCAGACCACATATTTCAGGACCTGTGTCCAGTCCGCACGCTCAACCAAGGTCGAGAACTTGGTGCCAATCTCGTTTTGACCTGCACCAGCAACCTCGTGGTGAAACACCTCGACAGGGATACCCAGCTGCTCGATGACCATGACCATCTCAGCGCGCATGTCTTGCATGCTATCCACTGGAGGCACTGGGAAGTAGCCGCCCTTGACGGTAGGACGGTGGCCTTTGTTGCCGCCGTCAAACTGGGCGCCACGACTCCATGAGGCCTCGTACTCATCGATTTTGACAAAGCTGCCAGACATGTCGGCGTCCCAGCGCACGTTGTCAAACACAAAGAACTCAGGCTCAGGGCCAAAGTAAGCGGTGTCGCCGAGGCCAGAGGCCTTGAGGTAGGCTTCTGCGCGCTTGGCGACAGAGCGGGGATCGCGCTCATAGGCCTTGCCGTCGCCTGGCTCAACCACGTCACATTGCAAGAACAATGTGGTTTCGTCGTAGAAGGGGTCGATGTTGGCGGTGTTGGGATCGGGCATCAACAACATGTCCGAGGCTTCAATACCTTTCCAGCCGGCGATAGATGAGCCGTCAAAGGCGTGGCCTTCACTAAATTTTTCTTCATCAAAGGCTGACAAAGGCACGGTCACGTGCTGTTCTTTGCCTTTGGTATCGGTGAAACGAAAATCAACGAATTTCACTTCGTTGTCTTTCACCATTTGCATCACGTCAGCGACGGTCTTGGCCATCAGAATCTCCTAAGCAGGTTGAATGAAATACAGACGGGTTCAAATTAGCAGGTTCTGTGCCAAACTTGAATTTTGAATACATCACTGACCAATGCCCTCGCAACAGCCGTTGCAGTGGGCCCAAATCAGCAACTCGCATATTTTAGAGCCGCGCTCAAATCATGAGCGAGCACCAATTGAGTGCGACCTCTTGATTATGCACTTTTATGGTGCTTCAAGGCACCAATTCAGGGCCAACGGGCACCCCCATTCGCGCCAACCCCTCGGTCATGAACGAGAACGCGGCATCCACAGCGTCAGCTGGCCCCTTCACGCCCAGCTCAACATGCCGGCCATGCACCGGATGATTGACGCTAGGAAGGCTGAAAACCTTGATATCAGAAAACTGTTTCTCGATGTCGACCATCAGTGGCGTTAAGGTCCCCTCAATCGCGCCATAGACGACCAAAGAGCGCTCAGCCCACGTGTCGGCATGAAAGTGCTTTGCATAGTCTTGATCCAGCACGGACTCAATCATCGGCCATGCCATCACTGGGAAACCCGGAACAAAATGCACCGTTGCGCCTTTTTCGCCTCGACAAGTAAACCCAGGAATCTTGTTGTACGGGTTGGGAATAATATGCGCGCCATGCGGAAACACACCCATGTTTAAGCGGTGTTGATTGTCTGGTGATAGGGGGTCAAATTCTGTGCCCTGCTCTTGTGCCACATCCTTCATGCGCTCGATGATCAGGGCCTTCGCCTCGGGGTGCAGGGCCAACGGCTGCGCCAACGCTGCCCCCGCGCATTGGCGGGTGTGGTCATCCGGCGTGGCGCCTATGCCCCCGAACGAAAAGACCACGTCTGTGCCAGAAAAAGCCTCGCGCAACGCCTGAGTCAAACGCTCGGGATCATCACCCAAATAGCGCGCCCAACTTAGCCTCAGGCCACGCTTGTTGAGCATTTCAATGAGCTGGGGCAAATGCTTATCTTGGCGACGACCGGACAAAATTTCGTCACCAATGATGATGGCTCCTACGGTCAAAGTCATGTGTGCTTTCTTCGTGTTGACTGATCGGTCACGTCAGTGATCAGCTCCGGGTTTGCTAAAGGGGGAACGTTTTGGGACGGGCGGCTTTCCTCTTCGCGCAGCAGCTGCAAGGCGGCGAGTGAAAAGTGGGTGAACCAAAGCGATGAAAACGAAAAAATCAGTGTGTAAATCCAAACCGTCAACGGCACCAAAATAGGCGCCAATGCGATGAACATCGCGCCCGTCGCCCACAACATGCTCGGCAGTGCGCCGACATAGCCCGTGGCTACACCCATGGCCCAAAGTTGGGGGCGGTAGCGAGCCAGCAGTTGGTCACGCTCGTTCTCGCTTGCGACATCGGCCAGCGCGTCATTCGCAAACACCCGATAAGTCAACCAACCCCAAATGAGCGGAGGCAACAAAAATGCCAGCGGAGGAAATAGCCACAGCGGGAGGCTGACAAACATGATCAACAACGCCAAAACAGTTGACGACACAGACCACCAAATACTCTTCAAAAGAGATGCCTTGACCGACTGCTCCATCTGAGGAAAACGCCGCTCCAAAACCCACTTTGCCATCAAAGGACTCATGAAGACCGAGACCATGAGCAGCGACGCGATCACCACCAACGGACTGGCGACCAAAAGCACAAAAAGCGACGCAAAAACAGCGGTCAACCCGTCCCAACCCCAGCCCTCAAGCCATGAAAGCAGGGATTGCATGAAGCCCATGGACTGCAGACCGTTTTGCACCCACGCCACTGCATCGCTCCAAAAGAAATAACCGAGCACCAAGGTTGCTATAGTCATCAACACCAATGGGGTCAGCGACAGTGCGATCACACGCGGGATCAGCAAATACCCAAATGCTCGCCAAAATGAATCGAGAATCAAACGCATGGTCGTCTCACAGTCGCTTCTTATTTGAATGAATCAAATCCCGACGTCCACCGGTTTCGGGGCCACAATGAAATGCTCACGGTAGTGCTCTAGCTCGTCAATAGACTCGAGCACATCAGCCAATGCGGTGTGCGCCTGCCCCTTCTTGAAGCCTTGATAGACCTCGGGGCGCCATCGCCTCGACAACTCTTTGAGTGTGCTGACATCGATGTTTCGGTAGTGAAAGTAGCCCTCCAACTGAGGCATGTACTTCACCAAAAAACGCCTATCTTGCCCGATCGTGTTGCCGCACATGGGCGAGGCGCCTTTGGGCACATATTGGCGGATGAAGTCCAATAACTGAGCTTGCGCAGCCGCTTCATCCAACGTGCTTTGTTTGACTTTCTCGATCAGTCCACTGCGCCCGTGGGTGCCTTTGTTCCAAGCATCCATACCGTTCAGCACCTCGTCGCTTTGGTGGATCACCAGCACGGGCCCCTCAATCCTGGGTGTGAGCTGCGGCCCGGTGATCACGATCGCGATCTCTAGGAGCCGCTCATTTTCTGGGTCTAGTCCGCTCATTTCGCAATCCAACCAAATCAGGTTTTGATCGCTCTTTTTCAGTTCAATGGGTACAGATACAGTTGAATTCATTCCCTGATTGTCGCTGATCGCGCGACGCAAACCATGACATGGTGGACAATTCACACATGGACACACTTATTTCTAATTGGACCTGGGTTTTTGTTGGGCTGGTGACCTTGAACCTCGGGTTGCGGGGCTGGCTGGACACGCGCCAAGCCAGGCACGTGCAGACGCACCAACGCACGGTACCTCCAGCGTTTCAATCGTCAATTTCAATCGATGAGCACCAAAAGGCAGCGCACTACACGATCGCGAAGCTGCGCGTGGGCTTCGTTGATTTGATTTGGGGCTTGGCTTGCTTGCTGGCTTGGACGTTATTGGGGGGCTTGCACCACTTAAACCAAACCCTGTTGCACGCGTTGGGACCGGGGTTGCTGCAGGGCTTGGCCTTGATGGCTTCATTTGCGCTGATCCAGACGCTGCTAGACCTCCCGCTGGCATGGTGGCGCACTTTTCGCACCGAGGCGCAGTTTGGGTTTAACCGCACCACCACCGGCCTTTGGCTCGTCGACTTGCTCAAAGCTGGGCTCATGGGTGCACTGATCATGGGCCCAATGGCCACTGTTGTTTTGCTGATCATGGACAGCAGCACACTGTGGTGGCTGTGGGTATGGGCCACTTGGGTTGCGTTCAGCCTGCTGATGATGGTCATCTACCCCACCTGGATTGCCCC
>Ga0181561_10004984_pt1 | contig 11351 bp, 8 predicted proteins | sample 011ome_19_FD_133760 | JGI IMG/M metagenome (GOLD analysis project Ga0181561, IMG submission 133760) | Coastal salt marsh microbial communities from the Groves Creek Marsh, Skidaway Island, Georgia - 011510BT metaG (megahit assembly) | ecosystem: Environmental > Aquatic > Marine > Intertidal zone...
CAATTCGTCAATTCGGTAAACGAAGGCGGCGTCTCCATCGATCGGGAAATCGACACGGACGCGGCCGTTCCAACGCGTTCGTAGTCGCGACTCAGAACGGCAGGCCGAGGCATCCGCACATGGGTCCGCCCTCCGCTTTCTTCGCCTCCTCCGCCTCGCGCTTTTGCCTCGCCGCCTTCGCCGCGTCCGCGGCAATCTTGCTCTCGGCAGCCTTTACCTTCTCCGCCTCCTTCTCCTCGTCAGACTTCTTGGCATCCTCCGCGGCTTTCGCCTTGGCCGCCTTCTCGCGCGCGATGTTGCGCTCCTCGTCCTCCTTGGCGCGCGCGGCGTTGGCGGCTTCGATCTCGGCGGCTTTCTTCTTCGCCTCCTCGTCGGCGGCTTTCTTCGCCGCCTCCGCCGCCTTCTTGGCCGCCTCCGCCTCCGCCTTCTCAGCTTCGGCCTTGGCCTTGGCCTCCTCCGCCGCCGCCTTGGCCTCCTCCGCCGCCTTCGCGGCCGCTTCCGCCGCCGCCTTCTCCTCGTCGTCCTTGGCCGCCTTGGCCGCCTTCTCCGCCGCCTTGGCCTCCTCCTCCGCCTTCTTCCGCTCCGCCTCGGCTGTCTTCTTCGCCTCCTCCGCCTGCTTCGCCTCCTCGGCCGCCTTCTCGGCGTTCGCCGCCTCTGCCGCCGCCTCCTCCTGCTTCGCCTCCTGCTCCGCCACGGCGAACTCCTCGAAGCCCGCCTTGGCCATGTCGAACGCCTGGCTCATGAGGGTCGTCCACGCCGCGTCGGAGGCGACGGTCCACTCGGCGGCGACGCTCTCCAGGGCTTTGGGGAAGGCGTCGTAGTGCGCCTTGACGGCGTTCAGCTCGCACCCGGCTCTCGCAAGGAACGCGCCGTACTTCTTCATCTCCGGAATCATGTCTTTGGGGGTGGCGTACGCGTCCACCAGCTTGGAGATGGACGCGAGGATGTCATCCGGGAGGCTCGGCTCGTACAAACTCTCGCGCGCCTCCGTCGAAACCTCCAGCTTCGCGGTCTCGTACTGCGCGTCGATCGCCGCCTGGAACGCGGACTTCAGTTCCGCGGCTTTGCCGCGCACCAAATCCTCGAACTCGTTCTCCAGGATCAGCTGCGTCTCGTCCGCGCCCTCCGCGGGGAGGTACCGAAGCACCTCCACGCGCTCGGCGAAGAAGTAGCCGAACTCCTCGAAATCCAGCTCGGCGTTGCCGTCGGTGTCCAGCCCCTGGAAGATGACCTCGATTTCAGCCTTGCTTTCGTCGCTGCCGTCATCCGCGGGGATGCCCAGCGTGCGGGAAAGGGCCTTGTCCTTGGCGAGCCCGGCGAAGAGCTCGGCGAGGGACACCGTCCCGGAGTTGTCCTCGTCGCACTGATCGAACACGCGGCGGATCTTGCTCTCGTCCTTGGCGTTCCACTTGGGCTTCGAGCGCGTGTCGGGGACCTTGATAGAGAGCGAGTCGAAGTTCATCGAGACTTCTTCGGACATCTTCGAAAGCGTGGGGTGCGGTGGTCGACGGCTGAGCGTCGGGGTGCGTGGGCGGCAGGGAAAGTGTCGCGGATCGAACGAAATGTGTCTTTTTCCAAGATTTTTTGTAACGTCTCGTGACACGTAAATGTCACATAGAGACTGTAGTCTGTAATTCGTGAAAAAGTTTGGGAAAAAGTTCTCAAAATCGCCACGCGTCCGATATCGCTGTCGATGATCTGGCACTGTTGTCGCCGCAAGGAGAAGACATTTCTGCAAGTTTTCAAGTTGCTCTTTGGGTTTTTTTTTCTGTTTTCGGGAACTCGGGTAGGCATCCCCGCCGACTCGCACGAGCCTCGCGTGCGTCCGCCACAACCCCCGCGCGGGCCCTCCTGTCGGATCGGCTCTGCTCTCGGCGGCTCGGTTCTCGCGCCATGCGTCCGCTGACGCAGCGGGCGATGGAGCCCACGAAGGCGTCCTTCGCGACGACGCAGTGGGACCAGGAGGTGGAGTCCGCGACCGCGCCCGACGGGCACGTGCGCGTGCACCAGAGCCAGGCGGCGCCCTTCTCCGTGGGCCTGCCCAGCGGCCTGGCGCGCTCGCAGCAGCTGTACATGATGCAGCGGTTCCTGAACATCCCCGCCACGCCCTCGTACGTGGCGAAGGACGACGGCCTGGTGCTGGACCGCGTGGTCGTCAACGTGGGCGGGCGCTCGTGGTGGCAGACCCTGACGCTGCGGCTCCGCGCGCAGCGCGCGTGGAACACGCAGGAGTTCTCCAAGGGCAAGCCGCACCAGGTGCTGGGCGACCCAAGCATGTACGCGCTCGGCGGGCGGTTCCGCGTCGGGTTCGGCGCGCACACCGTGCTGCGCGGCCTCGGCGAGCTCGGATCGCTCTCCGGCGCGGTGGAGGATTTCCGGCGATTCAAAAAAAACCTCTCGCGCTTCGGCGGCGGCGGCGACGACGCCGACGCGTCGCGAGCCGCCAACGCGGCGCACAAGAGCCACAAGAGCGGAGACGACACGTTCCGCGGCCGCGTTCAGTTGCAGACGAAGGCGTTCGCGGGGCACCTCGTTTCCCTCGACGCGTCTCTGCGCGAGCGATACCAAACCCCGCGCAAGTACATCGACGGGCCGAGCTTCGTCGGCGCCTCCGTGCGCTCCCGCGGCCAAAACTGGTTCAACTACCGCCTGGGCGTGCGCCACTGGCTGGAACACACCCTGCCCGCGTTCGAGATGTCCGACCTGCGCCTCGTGCTGCGCCCGCCGCCGCGCCGCGAGGCCACGGCGGGGTGCTCCGTCGAGCACCAGGCGACGCTCTGGCGCGGAGAGCGCCGCGCCGCGCCGCGCGGGAAGGGACGCCGGCCGGGGGGCTACGCGGCGCTGCCGCAGACGCCCTGCGTCGTCGTCGGGGGCCTGGTGGGCGCGACCGCGCGCGTCGCGCTCGCGGACTCGCGGGCTCAGGTGGGAAGTCAGACTGGAAGTCAGACTGAGCGGGAAACGAACGCCTCGCGCGAAAGCGTCGTTCGCGACGCGCTCGTACGCGGCGACGTCGATTACCGGCACTGCCTTTCCCTCACCGCGCACGCGTCGGTCGGGTCGTTCGCGCGGCCGCTGCTGGACTACACCGCGCTCGATGTGCGGTACGACCTCGGATCCGCGAGCGGCCCCGGGGGCCCCGGGTCGAGTCTGCAGTCTCAAAACCCGCCCATCGTCCCGGACGCGCGCGACGCGCCGCGCACGGCGATGGAGCGCATGGTCGCCGCCGGCTTCGACGGGCGCGTGCGCGTGGAGAGCGAAACCGTCACCGCCGGGATCACGCAGCAGATTTTAGGGCCGGTGCGCGCGCGCGCCGAGCTCCGCTTCTCCCCGGGGACGGCGCGGCGCGCCTACCGCGAGGGCTGGCGCGCGCTGACGAAAACCGCCGTCGAAACGCCGGGACACGCGACGACCAAGGAGGACCCGTCGCTTCCCCCGCGCGCGCCCCGCGGGCCGCGCCCGCCGAGGGCTCCGCCGGCGGGCGCCGGCGCCGGCGCCGCGCGTCCCGGCGGGACGGGCGCTCGGGAGCTTTCGGGCGCCGGCCGTTTCGGCGACGCGTGGCGCGCGGCGCGGCATGAGATGGCCGGCGCGGAGCTCGTGTACGGGATCGACTGCCCGCTCCCACCCGCGCTCGGCGCCGCCAGGCTGGTGGCGTGGTACAACGTCAACCGGGGCGAGGCGCAGGCGGAGATGCGTCTGTTCGACCTGTGATGTTTTACGGTTTTTTTTTGTGACGTGATGATGTGATGATGTGATGATGAAGACGTCAAGCTGCATTCGCTCTCTCCCCTCACTTGTTCGCTGGTCGTTCCAGCACCAGCCCCACCTCGCCGATCGTCATCGGGCCGTCCGGGGTGTCCACCGGGACGACGTGCGACTGGATCGCCGACATCACCTTGTCGAACCCTTTCTGCTCGCAGACGAAGAACGCCTTGCAGTTGGTCGCCTTGGGGGGGTTGAGCCACGCCGTGACGTCCACGACGCCGGGGACGTTGAACACGGCGGTGGTGATTCGCAGGACGTCGCCGACGCGCACGTCGCCGCTCTTCTCCGCGTTGGACCCCGGGAGGATCTCATCCACCACGATCTTCGTGTACACGCCGTCGACGCGCTCCTCGAAGACGATCCCGAGCGGGCGCTCGACGGTCACCGCGACCGCCTCGCTGCCCGCCTCGAAGCGAATGTCGTTGACCGGCGCGAACGAATCCGTGGGGAACTGGGGGACGCCCAGGTCGAACAGGAAGTCCTGCGTGAACGCGCCCGCGGGCGCATCCTTGCGGCCATCCTCAGCCAGCCACACCGCCCGGCCGGTGGTCACCGCGTCCGCCACCACCGCGCAGCGCGCGCGCGCGGCGCGCGAGGGCGAACGGTGCGGCGCGCGGAGCGCGGCGGCGTTCGCGCACGAGGCGAGCGACGTGAGCGCGTTCATCTCGGGATGGCGAGGTGCTCACGAGTGACACGGATGACGTCGCGCGTCATCTTATCAACATTTTTTTATCGAGCATCGTCTCCTCCACCTCTCCCCGTCGAACTCGCGAGAGCTCGTCAGTCTCCGCGGCGCGCGCCGCGTGCCGATGCGAAGCGTCGCCGCGTCGGTCGCACGCCCGCACGCGCGTCCCCGCGTCGCCCGCAGAGCGGCTCGCGCGCTTCCCGCGCGCTCGGCCGCCTCCGCCTCGGCCGCCCCGTCGCCTCCCGAAGACACCGCCGAGATGCTCGTGCTCGGGTTGACGGGCGGCATCGGGATGGGCAAGTCGTTCGTCACCGACGCGCTGCGCGCCCTGGACGTCCCCGTGCTGGACAGCGACGCGAGCGTGCACGCGCTGTACGCCCCCGGCGGTGGCGCGGTCGCGGCGGTCCGCGGCGCGTTCGGGGACGAGGTCATCGGCGCGGACGGGGGCGTGGACCGCGCGGCGCTTTCCAAGTTGGTTCTCGGCGGGACGACGAAGCACGACGAGAACATGCGCGAGTTGGAGTCGCTCGTGCACCCGTTGGTGGAGGAGGCGCGCGCGGCGTTTCTCGAACGAGCCGACGCGGAAAAACACGCGTTCGTGGTGTTGGACATCCCGTTGCTGTACGAAAAGGGGTACGAGAAAACCGTGGACGGCGTCGTCGTGGTGAGCGCGAAGAGTCTCGCGAAGCAGCGCGAACGATGTTTGCGACGCGACGGGATGACGGAGGCGAAGCTGGAGAGCATCGTCGCGCGCCAAACCCCCGACGCGGATAAATTAAAAAAGGCGGACGTCGTCATCGACACGGGGTGCTCGAAGGAAGAGACACTTCGATCGGTCGAGGCGCTGGTGCGTTCGATACGCGCGGGAAAGGGGGGGTTCGAGGCGAGGACGTTTAAAGCGGAGGCGTAAAAAGAAGCGTTTTAACACCGTCGTCGGCGCGTATTCGCGTGTATCATCCGCGCGGGTTTTCCGCGGTCGTCGCGCCGAACCAGGCGTCTGTTCGCGATCGCTGTTGGATTTCCACGAGTGATTTCCATGTGAGTCACTCGTCGAGTCACTCGTCGTCGTCGCTCTCCTGGAGCCACTCGATGAAGGGCTTGGCCTGCTTCCGCACCGCCGCGCCCGTCTCGGCGTCGACGCCGAACTTGCGCGCGGACTTGGGGTCGGCGGCCCACTTCGAGATGGCCTCCTCCTCGCACACGTCCTCGTCGTACAGCGCCTTGAGCACGGCGACGAGTTTCTTGAAGTCGTTCGGCGCCGTCTCCGTGACGTACAGCTCGACGGCGTTGAGGATCGCCACCTGCAGCGCGGCGTCGTCGGTGCGGGCTTCGATCAGGTACGCCTTCTTCTCCGCAATCTGCGGCGCCAGGGGCTCGTCTTCGTCGAAAAGCGCCTCCACCAGGAAGTGCATCCCGAGCTCGACGTTGTCGACGCCCAAACCGGCGCTCCGCAGGTACGTCGCCGTCTCGCCCGGGCTCTTCTTCTTGCCGAGGATGAAGCCGCGGAGCTTGCCGATGCGCTCATCCTCCTCCTCGTCGGAGGACTCCTCCGCGTCAGCCGCCGCCGCCTTCGCCGCCGCCGCCTCCTCGAGCTTGGCCTTCTTCTCCAGGTCGTCCGCGACGGTGACCATCGCGGCGGAGGCGTCGGTGAGCTGCTCGGCGGCGCGCGCCGCCATCGCCGCCGCGGACGTGTCCGTGGCCCACACCGTGTCGTCGTCCTCCTCCACGTCGGATTCCGGCTCGGGCTCGGACGCGCTGTCGCGTCCGCCGGAGCCGTCGTCGGACCCCGCCTTTTCGCCGGCTTCGTCGTCGTCGCCGCCCTTCTTCGACTTCTTGCTCTTCTTCTCCTTCTTCTCCTTCTTCTCCTTCTTCTCCTTCTTCTCCGCCTTCTTCTTCTTCCGCTCCTCCTCGGCGGCGGCGTCCAACGCGGCGCCCTCCTCCTCCCGCTCCTTTTCGGCTCGCCGCAGCTGCTTGTCCTTCTTGCTCGCGGCTTTGTCCTTCTCGGGGGGGTTCTTGATGATGAACGTGCACAGCTTGTGCCGCATGTCCACGTCCGACACCGCGCCGCAAGCCTTGCACTTCAAGTGGATCGTCTCCCGTTTGCTGATGTTGATCACCGTCTCCGGGTTGCCGCACGAGTGGCACTGCACGAAGCGCTTGATGTATCCTTCGAGATGGTTCGCCAGCGTCTCCGCGGTGTGCGCGCCGTTCACGATGCACTGCCCGCCGCTCTTGGAGTCGAACTTGGTCTGCGCCCCGAGCTCACACCCGAAGTACTTCAGCGTGTGCGTCGGCGGGCGCGCGAGCGCCTTGGCGACGTCCACCATGTTCACCACGTTGGTCTTGATCCCGTTCCCGCGACCCTCGATCTTGGCTTGGATCGCGGGCATCTTGTACCGATAGAACTGGTCCCCGGCGTTGTCCGCGCCGATGTTGATGGTCGCCATCGCGCGCGTTCGTGTTCAGTAGGGTTCGAAATCACGAAATCGGGAGAGCGAGTCACGCGCGTCGTGTCGACGCCGCGTCGAGAAGACCGCGTGTCGCGTCCTCGTGGAGGTGCGGCGAAAGATCCGCGTGCGGGCACGTCGTCCCGAAGCTCGAGTCGTCGCGGAGACGACGTGCTTGGCGTCGGAGTGGGTCGCGAAAGCGCGCGCTACGTGAGATACGTGCGAGGGCCGGTTACATGAGGAGCAAGCTCCTCGATGTCTGGTGTCTGGACGTGCGAGGCGCGTCGTGAAGTAGAGCGCGCGCACACGCGAGATCGAAGGGACGTTCGGCGGCTCACGAAAATCGATTTCCAGATGTTTTTTAAGACTGCATCCTCATATGTAGACTACGTACGAAGGGCGAGTCGCGATCGCCGATCTCTACAGAGCAGAGATTGGCGATGTGGCGAATCGTGCGGCGTTGCGCGAGGTTGCTTCAAAAAGCCCGGCTCTTCACGGCACAACCATGCGCGCGGCGCTGGGTTTCGCAGCGCGCGCGGCTCCTCCAGGTTGGCACGCGGTGCGTCGCAGGCTCGAATCGCCGAGGCGTCGAGGCGTCTTCCCCCTCGCGTCCGCGAGCACCGCGACGGTCCCCACGAGCGGCATGTCGTCGTCTCCCTCCCCGCCGGACCGACCGCCCCTGCGCGGCGTGATCTTCGACATGGACGGCACGTTGACGGTGCCCAATCACGACTTCAAGCGCATGTACGAGCGCGTGGGGTGCGTGACGAGCGACATCCTGACCGAGATCGACACCTGGGAGCCTGCGCGGCGAGAAAGGGCGGAGGCGATCATCCACGAGATGGAGACGGAGGCGCTGGTGGGCATGCGCGTGATGCCGCACGCGTCGAGCTTGGGGGCGTTTTTAGACGAACGCGACGTGCCTCGCGGGCTGGTCACGCGAAACGTGTCCGCTTCCGTGGACCACTTCCACGCCGAGCACTGGGGTCGGCCAGAGTTTGGACACGAACGCAGCTCGAAACAAGACGACGAACGTCGTTCGACGTCTGTTTCATCGTCGGGAAGCTTCTTGGGTTTGAAACCCTTCTCCCCGGCGTTGGCGCGCGATTTCCGCCCATTCAAGCCCGCGCCGGATGCGCTTCTGCACATCTGCGCGGCGTGGGGCGTACCGCCGAGCGCGTGCGCGATGGTGGGCGACAGCGCCAAGGACGACGTCGTCGCGGGGAACCGCGCGGGGTGCGTGACCATCCTGCTGGACACGCAGGGGAAGTGGCGCGTGGAGGGCGTGACGAGCGCGGACGAACCGCGCGGAAACGACGGCGAGATTGGCGACGATAACGGCGTCGCGATTGGAAAAGAAACGGGCGACGACGTGTTGCGCGGGGAGATGGTCCCGACGCACGTCGTGCGGTGTTTGTCGGAGATCGCGCCGTTGCTGGAACGCCACTACGAAATCGTCGGGAGGTAAAAAGGAGCGATGACGTGGTGCCTGTGATGACGAGGTATACCGCCGTATAGAGTATTAATACGAAAGTAATACGAAAGTAGCTATCCCTTTGACACGTTTTGTATAAAATTTTATACAAACAGGGCTCAAAACGTCGCGCGAAACGTCGCGCGCGCGTCACGCCGCCGGGGCTTTCCTGGTTTTCCCGTACTCGGCGCAGAGCTCCGCCTGCACGTCCTGCGACACGGGCTGGTGCTGCGCGTACTCCATCGTGAACTCGCCCTTGCCCTGCGTCATGGACCGCAGCTCGGTGGAGTACCCGAACATGTTCTTCAGCGGCACGACGCACGTGACGATCACGTCGTCCCCGTCGGCGACGGAGTCCTGGATCGTCCCTTTGCGCCGGTTCACGTTCCCGATCACGGTGCCCTGGAACTCGGAGGGCACGGTGATCTCCACCTGCATCACCGGCTCCAGGATCTTGGGTTTCGCCTTCTCGTACACCTGACGAAACGCACTCAACGCCGCCAGCTTGAACGCCATCTCGCTCGAGTCCACGGCGTGGGACGCGCCGTCCGTCAACACCACGCGCATGCCCTCCACCGGGTGCCCGATGAGGCCGCCCGTCTGCGCCGCTTCCTTGAACCCCTTGTCGCACGCCAGGATGTACCCGGGCGAGATGGCGTTGCCGATGATCCCGTTTTTAAACACCACCGACTCAGAGCCGCCCGCGTTCGCCATCTCTCGCATCTCCTCTTCGCTCAAAGGCTCGACGTACCCCACCACGCGGCCGTACTGCCCGCTGCCGCCGCTCTGCTTCTTGTGCAGGTAGTCGAAGCTCGCCCGCGCCGTGATGCACTCGCGGTAGTTCACGCGCGGCTCGCCCACGTCCACCTCGCACTTGTACTCGCGCCGCATGCGCTCGATGTAGATGTCCAGGTGCAGCTCTCCCATGCCGCTTATGATCGTCTGGCCGGACTCCTCGTCCAGACGCACTTTGAACGTCGGGTCTTCGCGCTGGAACCGCGAGAGCGCCTTGCTGAAGTTGGCGCTCTCCGCTCGCGACTTGGGCGACACCGCCAGGCTCATCACCGGCTCCGGGACGCGCATGGAGGTCATCGCGACGTTCGTCCCGGGCTCGGCGAACGTGTCCCCGCTCTTGCAGTCCACGCCGAAAAGAGCCACGATCTCGCCCGCCTTCGCTTCGACGACGTCCTCCATCTCCTCGGAGTGCATGCGCACTAAACGGGGAACCTTCAGCTTTTTCCCCGTGCTCGTGTTGACGATGACGCCGCCCTTCGCGATCGTGCCTTGGTAGATGCGCAGGTACGTGAGCTGGCCGAACCGGCCCTCCTCCAGTTTGAACGCCAAGCCCACGAGCGGCGCCGTGGGGTCCGCGCTCAAAACCACCGGGGCTTCTTCTTTGTCCAGGTCCAGCGCGACGTTTTCCACTTCGTGCGGCGCCGGGAGGTAATCCACCACCCCGTCCAACAGCAGCTGCACGCCGCGGTTTTTGAACGCGCTGCCCATGAACACCGGCGCGAACGCGCGCGCGATCGTCGCGCGTCGGATCGCGGCTTTTAAATCCTCCACGCTCGGTTCCTCGCCGAGTAAGAACAGCTCACCGAGCGTTTCGTCAACCTCCGCGACCGTCTCGACGAGCTCCTTGCGTTTCTTCGCGACGAGCGGCTTCAGCGACTCGGGAACCGGACCGATCACGATCTCGGCTCCGTTCGGACCGTGAAACGTCACCGCTTCGTTCCGCACTAAGTCGACCACGCCGTCGTGCTTGTCCTCCAGACCGATGGGGACGTGCACGGCGGCGGCGTTGAGCTTGAGCTTCGCGCGCACCTGTTCCAAGACGCGAAACGGGTCCGCGCCCGTCCGGTCGCACTTGTTCACGAAGCACAGCCGCGGGACGCCGTAGCGGCGCATCTGGCGGTCCACGGTGATGGACTGCGACTGAACGCCGCCGACGGAGCAGAGCACCAGGATTGCGCCGTCCAGCACTCGTAGCGCGCGCTCGACCTCGATGGTGAAGTCCACGTGGCCGGGCGTGTCGATGATGTTCACGTTGGAGTCCTTCCACTTGCAGTACGTCGCGGCGGACTGAATGGTGATGCCCTTCTCGCGCTCGAGCTCCATGGAGTCCATCTTAGCGCCGACGCCATCTTTGCCGCGCACCTCGTGGATCTCGTGGATGCGCCCGGTGTAGAACAGGATGCGCTCCGTCAGCGTGGTCTTGCCGGAGTCGATGTGCGCGCTGATGCCGATGTTGCGCGCGAGCGGGTCGACCGCGCTCGAGGCGAACGCGCGGGACGCGCCGAGGGGCGAGTCGTGGAAACCGACCGATCGGACGCGAAGCGGCGGCGACGCGCGGACGATCGCGTCCGCGAACCCTGAAGGGGCGATCAGGCGGCCCAGGAGCGCGCCGATCTCGAGGGAGGCGCCGTCGGTGCGGGGGGGGGCGCCGACGGCCGCGGCGTGCAGCCGCGACGCCGCGCGGGAAACCGCGCGCGCGCTCATCTCGGACTGGCGCGGTCGACGCCGCTTCGGACAGCAACAGGAGACTGCAGAGGAGGACAACTGGAGGATCTTGGCTCCTGAATCTGCCTGCTCCGAATCGTGCATTTACAAGAGACTGAAGATGCATACGTAGCGCGTCACTTCGCCGCGCGCGCGAACGCAGGCGTGCGCGTGCGCGTCTCTCAGGATGTCGTCCGCCTTCGCGCGGAACGTGTTCGGGCTGACCGGCCCCGCGGGACTCGCGTCCTGGGGCGTCGCCGGGGTGGGCGCCTACTTCTTCTTCTACCTCCCCGAGCAGCGGAGGGAACAGGCGGAGCTGGAGAAGCGCGAGACCGCCGCGCGGCTGATGCGCGGGAAGAACTACGTGGATTTCGTCAAGGAACACGAAGGGGCGAGTCGGAAGAAGGGGTGGCTCGGGTCGTGGTTCGGGGGCGGGAAGAAGCAGGGCTCGAAGTAGACACCGCGGGGATGGGTCGACGTCGAG
>Ga0181561_10004991_pt1 | contig 11338 bp, 10 predicted proteins | sample 011ome_19_FD_133760 | JGI IMG/M metagenome (GOLD analysis project Ga0181561, IMG submission 133760) | Coastal salt marsh microbial communities from the Groves Creek Marsh, Skidaway Island, Georgia - 011510BT metaG (megahit assembly) | ecosystem: Environmental > Aquatic > Marine > Intertidal...
GTGACATTGCAGACCCCCATGAGGCGGGGCCGGGCCTGCGCGCCCGACAGCGCCAGCCCGGCAAAGGCAGGGCGCGGCCGTATCACTGCTTCGAGGGCTGCGGTCAGCGCGCCGTCCTCGTCCATGTCCTCATGCATCGCCCGGCGGCGCAGGGCCTCGGCGTTCAGCAGATCACCCCGCCAGCGGGCATGGGTAAAGGCGAGCGGCCCGCCGGCCATGGCAAAGGCCCATCCCGCCTCGCACATGTCCAGCGCGATCCGTCCCGAGACAAAGCCCAGAGGTTCAAGCGCTTCGGGTCGGTCGGATGGGTCAAGTTCGGTCATGCACGGCGCATCGGTGTGGGTTGATGAAAAAGGGCCCCCGCAGATCGGCGAGAGCCCTTTTGAATTACGGTGTGACTGAATTCGGGACGGACTGCCGCCGAAACCGTGTCAGCCCTGGGGCTGGGGTTCCGGCTCCATGCCGCCACTCGGCCGGTCCTTCTTGTTCGCCGAACCGCTGGTGGGCACGGAGGAACGCGGTCGATCGGAGGAGTCGCTCTCATCGCTGTCGGACCGGTCGATGGGCTTGCCTTTCAGCAGATTGTCCACTTCCTCAGCCGAAAGCGTTTCGTATTCAAGCAGCCCCTTGGTGATGATCTCCAACTCGTCGTTGAACTCGGTCAGGATGCGGCGTGCTTCGGCTTCGGCGTCATCGATCAACGAACGGATTTCATCGTCAATGACCTTCGCCGTCGCATCAGAGACATTCTTGTGCTGGGACACGGAATGGCCCAGGAACACCTCTTCCTGATTGTCTTCATAACGCAGCGGCCCGAGCTTCTCGCTGAAGCCGTATTCGGTGATCATGCGCCGCGCGAGATTGGTGGCCTCCTTGATGTCGTTTCCGGCACCGGTGGTCACGTGTTCCTTGCCGAAGATCAGCTCTTCGGCCACCCGGCCGCCGAACATCATGGCCAGCTTGGCCTTCAGTTCATAAATCGAATAGGTGTAGCGGTCACGCTCGGGCAGCGACATGGTCACGCCCAGCGCACGGCCGCGTGGAATGATCGTCACCTTGTGCAGCGGATCGCAGCCATCCAGATGCAGACCGACGAGTGCGTGCCCGGCCTCGTGATAGGCCGTCAGGCGCTTCTCGTCCTCGGTCATCACCATGGAGCGGCGCTCGGCACCCATCAGAACCTTGTCCTTGGCCTCTTCGAACTCGGCCATGGTGACCATTCGCCGGCTCTTGCGGGCCGCGATCAGAGCGGCCTCGTTGACCAGGTTGGCCAGATCGGCACCGGAGAAACCGGGCGTGCCACGGGCGATGATCTTGGCATCCACATCCGGTGCCAGCGGCACCTTGCGCATGTGCACCTTGAGGATCTTTTCACGCCCGATGACATCGGGATTGGGCACAACAACCTGACGGTCGAAACGGCCCGGGCGCAGCAACGCCGGGTCAAGAACGTCGGGGCGGTTGGTCGCCGCCACCATGATCACGCCTTCATTGGTCTCGAAGCCGTCCATCTCCACCAGAAGCTGGTTGAGGGTCTGTTCGCGCTCATCATTACCGCCACCCAGTCCGGCGCCACGATGGCGGCCGACGGCGTCAAGCTCGTCGATGAAAATGATGCAGGGCGCGTTCTTCTTGCCCTGCTCAAACATGTCGCGCACGCGGCTGGCACCGACACCGACGAACATTTCCACGAAATCCGAACCCGAAATCGTGAAAAACGGCACATTGGCCTCACCCGCAATGGCGCGGGCGAGCAGCGTTTTACCGGTTCCCGGAGGCCCCACCAGCAAAACACCCTTGGGAATCTGGCCACCAAGCCGCTGGAATTTCTGCGGGTCGCGCAGGAATTCGACCACTTCCTCGACTTCCTGCTTGGCTTCCTCGACACCGGCGACGTCTTCGAAGGTGACACGCCCGGCCTTCTCGGTCAGCAACTTGGCGCGCGACTTGCCGAAGCCCATCGCGCCGCCACCCCGGCCGCCCTGCATCTGGCGCATGAAGAAGATCCAGATCGCCACAATGATGATGAACGGCAACCACGAAATCAGCATGCCCAGAAGCGGATGTACTTCTTCCTGAGGTGCCGCCGTAATCCGCACACCGTGGTCGGTCAGACGCTGCACGAGATTGGGGTCGTCGGGCGCATAGGTGTTGAAACTCGCGCCGTTGCGCAATGTCCCGGTGATTTCACGGCCCTGGATCGTAACATCCTGGACCTGATCGCTTTCCACCTGTGCCACAAAATCGGAAAAGGCGAGCTTTTGTTCCGCACCCTGCTGGCTCGAACTCTGAAAGAGGTTGAACAGCGCGACCACAAGCAGGGCAATAATCACCCAAAGTGCCAGATTTCTGCCGAAATTATTCAAGAATCTTCTCCATTCGACCGTTCTTCAAACAACACATGCTGCAGAAGGTTCAATTCCGGCCTCCGGGCTTCAACTACATGGCTCTTAACATGGTGCCCCAAGGGCCGGAGAGCAATGCGAAAATCACGCCGATGATACGACCGTGATAATACTCAAACCTTACCAAACGGCGCATCGCAGACCGCGACTTGCGGCGCAAAACGCACGTGTACGGTACGCGCCGGCGCATCATCCGGATCAAATGACGGACGTGCGACCAATTCGCCGCCGCGATAGAGCGCAGGAAGCGCGAAACGAACATCGCGATGCAGGCCGGCATAGTCATCATGTCCGGCGCCATCGGGATTGTTTCGTCCTGCCCGTCCCAGGGAATCAACACACAGATTTTCGTCTTTGCGTCCGACAGCAAGCCGAAACCGGCCATCCCAGAACCGGGTCTGCCCCCGCAAGGGCATTTGCAAAGCCGCCTCGGGTTCGGGCAGTGCAGAAACCTCGCGGCAAATCATCAGCGTGTCGTCATCCAGGGGATGGATCAGGCATCCGGCCAAGGTTCGCGTCCGGTCCATTTGATCGTCGCGGATGCGGTGCCAGAGATTGGAAAGGCGCGCGCCGCGTGGCGGATAAACACCGCCCGAGACAGACGTGACCAGGCGTCCCAGCAGCTCACGCGCCACATCGGAGGCGGCCGCGCGCAGCCTGTCCATCTTCAAGAGCGCAAAGCCGGCCGGATTCACCTGAACCGACGCGGCCGCCAGAATGGCGCATTCCCGGTCTAGTCTCGCGCGCTCGCGGCCATAGCGGGCGACCCGCTCACGGACCGCAGAATCGGCTTCCGCCGGATCGCTGGATGCGCGCAGGCGTGCCCGCTCGAACCGCAGATCGCGATTGCTCGGATCCTCGATCCAGTCCAGTCCCCGGGCCTGCAGCGTTGCCGTCAGCCGCGCGCGCGGCACCGCCAGCAACGGGCGCAACACCCGGAGATGCGCAAGCTCGCGCACCCCCGACATACCGGCCAGGCCCGCCGGACCGCTTCTCCGGGCCCGGCGCATCATATGTGTTTCCTGCTGATCGGATTGATGATGACCGAGCAGAAGATGCAGCGCGCCCTGGGCCCGGCAAAACTCTTCAAGCATCCCGTAGCGGGCCTCGCGCGCGGCGGCTTCCAGTCCGCGCCCGGTCTGCGGTGAATTCCAAACCAGTAAGGTATGCGGGATATTCTGTGCGGCCATCCAGTCTCCGACCTGCGCTGCCTCTGCAGCGGAGCTGTCCCGCCATCCATGATCGACGGTGACCGCAAGGACTTGTCCGCCCCGGGCCCTGGCCCAGTCGGCAGCAAGATGTGTCAGGGCCAGGCTGTCACGCCCGCCCGAGACGGCGACGGCCAGTCGCGGCGCGCGCTCATATGGCGCAAATCGCGACATCCACTGCGCAAATTCATCGGCCTGCACCGGGTGCACATCCGCCGGCCGCATGTCGGGAGTTACACTCCGATGTGCGGCTAGCCGCACTGCAGCCGACCGATCTCCCGGTCCGCGCGCTGGACAATGCTGGTCGGCGCGTTGGGATATTCGACCCGGAGTTTCTTCAGGGTGATACAGGCATCATCCCGCAGGTCGAGCTGCGAAAGCGACATGCCCAGTTTCAGCAGGTTGTCAGGCGCCTTGCTGCTATCCGGATAGCGCTGGAACCCTTCGGCGAAGGCCTGAGCGGCTGCCTGAAAGTCATTACGCACATAGAAGGTTTCACCCAGCCAGTACTGTGCGTTGCCTGCCAGATCATCTTCCGGATGGGTCTCGACAAAGTCTGCTAGCGCCTGTTCGGCATTGGCGAAGTCACGCTTCAGCAGGAACTGACGCGCGTAGTTGTACTGTTCCTGGGTGCTGCCCTCGGGCAGCGCGACATTCGTTGCGACAGCCCCGTCCGGTGCCGCGGCACCCGATTCACCACCGGGCTTGATGCCCGCCGCGCGAATCTGGCTTTCCGTGAGTGTCCAGAAAACCTGAGACCCGCCTTCGTTGCGGACTGTCACCTCACCAGGCGATTGCGGCACGGACGGCGCCACGGGATCTCCGCCGCCGCGCGAGGCCTGCGAGACGCCGCTCGCGTCCTCCAGTTCGCGGAGCCGGAAATCGACATCCGCAACCAGCCTGTCCATGCGCTCGTTCAGCTGTCGCACCTGAAATTCCAGTTTCTCGACTTGCCCGGTCAGCCGGCGCAACTGCTCTTCGAGGGAATCCGATGTGATCTGCAACTGTGACAAGGCCGCGGGCGGCACACTGCCGACCGTCGCAGCACCGCCCGCCGGTGCCGGCGCATTGCGGTAAACCGTTCGCTCGAGGGTCTGCAACTGACGTTCCAGCCGCTCCACCGAGTCGGCCAGACCGGCCGCATCGCGGGACTGTCCGAAGGCGGCGCCCGGCAGGATCAGTGCCGACAGCGCAAGCCCGGCAACGATTCGTTTTCGATAGGTCTTCATGCTTTAAAATCCATCACGATTTCTGCCAGCCCCGGCGCCATGCGCCCTGACACACTCGGGCTGGTTTTCGGCAAAACTATGGCGTGCATCCTCGCAAATGAAAACGCCCCGGGAAACTCCCCGGGGCGTCGTCCATTCGATTTATGGCTGACTACTGGTCGAGGACCAGCGCAGCACGACGGTTCTGGGCCCAGGCATTCTCGTTGGAACCCGGGACAGCCGGACGTTCCTTGCCGTAGCTGATGACCTTGACCCGGTTCGGATCAATGCCGAGAGACACGAGATAGTCACGGGCCGAATCGGCACGACGCTCACCCAGCGCCAGGTTGTATTCACGCGTGCCGCGCTCGTCAGCGTGGCCTTCGATGATCACGCGGTTTGCCGGATAGGTCTTGAGCCAGGCAGCCCAGCGCTCAATCGTAGTGCGGGATTCGGCGGTCAGTGCCGAACTGTCGAAGGCGAACAGAACGCGGTCGCCAACATTGATTTCGAGGTCAAGCTGCGAACCGGGCTTCGGACCTGCCGGCGCCGTGGCAACCTGAGAGTTCGACGCGGAGGATGCACCGTCGCTTCCGGTGCCACCGGTGTTGTCACCGGAGGTCGAACAGGCGGCGAGCACGAAAGCTGTAACGACGAGAACGGGAATATTCATTCGCATTGGGGGGGACTCCTTAAGACTGTGGTGCACGCGGCCGATGCCTCGTGACAAAGTTCAGATGAGCGGAACGACCCCCTCATCCTGCGTTATACCGGACACTGCCGGGCTGCCGCCAAATCGCGATGCAGGTCCGGGAAACCTCGCCTGCGAGCGCAGGAACTATAATCGCGGGGACGTCCCGAATCAAGTATTCGCGATGTCTGTTCTTTGCAATTTGGCGAGTATTTTCAGGCACTTTTGCTGTTTCAAACCCTATTGCTGCACCGGGCCGGGAGACCACGCCGGATCGGACCCACCCACGGGCGTTGCGATTTCACGCTCGTTGAACCCTGTCAGGTCGATCGAAAACAGGCGCGGCGTCCCGCCACGGCCCCGTTCGTCGCTGCGCTCCTGGCGGAAATACATCAGAACCCGGCCATTCGGCGCCCAGGTGGGCCCTTCGACAAGAAAGCCGCGTGTGAGCAGGCGTTCACCCGAACCATCCGGACGCATGACACCGATATGGAACTCGCCGCGATAGATTTTCGTGAACGCAATGAGATCACCGCGCGGAGACCAGACAGGCGTGGCATATCGCCCCTCTCCGAAGCTGATGCGCTGCTGACGCCCGCCATCGCTGTTCATGACATAGAGCTGCTGGCTGCCGCCACGATCGGACTCGAACACAATCTGGCGACCATCCGGCGAGAAGGACGGTCCGGTATCAATCGATGCACTGTTGGTGAGTTGCTGCACCCGCCGGGTCCGCAAATCCATCACATAGATGTCCGAGTTACCGTTTTCAGCAAAGCTCATCACGACGCTGTTGCCATCGGGTGAAAAACGCGGCGCGAAGGTCATGCCGGGGAAATCGCCCAGCAATTCCGGCTCGCCGGTATCGATATTGAACAGATAGACCCGCGGCTGGTCGTTGAAATAGGCCAGATAGGTGATCTCCTGCTGCGCCGGTGAGAACCGCGGCGTCAGCACAAGGGTCTGGCCATCTGTGAGAAAACGGTGATTGGCGCCGTCCTGATCCATGATCGAGAGACGCTTGATGCGCTTCTCGGGCGGCCCGCTCTCGGCGATATAGACAATGCGGGTGTCAAAATACCCGACCTCGCCTGTCACGCGTTCGTAGATCGTATCGGCGATGATATGCGCCACCCGGCGCCAATTGGACTGGGTTGTCGTCAGGCTGAGCCCGGTCATCTGATCTTCGGCAAACACATCCCAGAGACGAAACGAGGCCCGCAAGGCGCCGCCCGGCTCGATATCGATTTCGCCCACCACAAGCGCCTGCGCATTGAGCGGCTTCCAGTTGTTGAACCGGGGTGTGACGGCCAGCCCGTTGGGCTGCGCAATGAACGCACGCTTGTCGATGGGCTTGAACAGACCCGAGCGTTCCAGGTCGGCAGCAACCACACCAGCAATGTCAATCGCCAGACGGCGCGCATTGTTGTCCTTGGCGACAAAATCCGGCACCGCAATGGGCAGCGGCTCGACATTGCCTTGCGTAATATCCACCGTGATTTCGGCCCGTGCCGGCGCCGACGCCACAACCGCGAGTGCCAGCGCAATCGCCAGTGTTGCGAAGGGTGTCCAGCGCAAGAATTTGGTTTCGAGTTTCATCATCAGCTCAGCATTTTGCTCGGATCGAAGTTGAATTTGATCTGTTTCCAGATGTCGTATTGTTCCACCGGGAGATCCAGCGGCGCGCATTTCAGAACCGCGCGCTGTGCGGCTTCGGCTGCCGAACGGAAATAGCTGTCCACCGCCATCCGCGTTGAATCGACGACGGTCACCCGCGAGACATTTCCTTTGGGATCCACCGAAATCTGCAGCGAAACCAGAAGCGTATCGGCGTCACGCGCACCCGGCGGCGGACTCCAGCACGGGCTGATCTGTTCGCGGATCATGTTGCCCAGCCGGTCCAGTTCCCGGATCGATACCCGTTCGGACACCTGGGTCTGCTGCGGTGCTTCCTCGCCCTTGTTCTGCACGGTTTCCGGCTTCCGGGCGCGCTCGGGCGCCTTCGTCGGGGGATCCTTCGCCGCGAGATCCTTGAGCACGGACGCAAAATCACGCTGCGGGGCGGGCGGTTTGGGCTTGGCCTTGGGCGTGGCCTTCGCGATCTGCGGTTCTGGCTCGGGCGCCGGTTCGGGCTTGGGCTCTGGTTGCGCCACCGGCGGCTCGGGTTTGGGCTCGGGCAGGGTCACCGGCGGAGGCGGCGGTGCTGGTTCGGCCTTGGCCTGCTGCGTGACCTCGGGCGGACGGGGCGGCTCGGGGACCGGTTGCGGCGGGCGTGGCGGTGCCTGCGGTGTCGCGGCCCGGGTCGTTTCCGGCTCGGGCTCGGGGGTGGCTGCCGGTGGCGGGCGGGTTACGTCATCGAGACGCACGACATCGACAGGAATGACCGTCGCGGTGACCGGCGGCGCGGTGAACAGAAACGGCAGGCCGAATTGCGCGAACACAATGACCGCGACATGGATGCCGGCGGAGGTCAATCCGCTTGTTCTGAGCTGTTCCAAGGCCGCGCGCATGATTGTGTTCCGGCACCTCCGCTCAGTTCTGCGGCTGGCCGGGAATCGGCACTTCGGCGATCAGGGCGACCTTTGTGAAACCGGCCTCCGAAACCATGCCCATGATTTCCATCACCCGGCCGTAGTTGATCGCCTGATCCCCGCGCACGAAGACGCGAAGGTCGGGGTTGGCGTCGGACACCGCAATCAGACGCGGAACCAGGACATCCTGCTCCACTTCGGATTCCTGCAGATAAACCCGGCCTTCGGCATCCACCGTCACGATCAGCGGTTCCTTCTCTTCGTTCAGCGGATCGACCGCCGCTTTCGGCAAATCGACCGGCACGCCGACCGTCAGCAGCGGTGCAGCAATCATGAAGATGACGACCAGAACCAGCATCACATCCACAAACGGGGCCACATTGATTTCCGTCATCGGCCCCCGACGCAGCCGGCGGCGCAGGCGCATGCTTTCGGATGAGAGCGCCATGGCTTACTTCGCCTCCTCAAGCTGGCGCGAGAGGATGGCGCTGAACTCGGCCGCAAAACCTTCCAGCCGCTGGGAATAGCGGGTCATGTCGGTGCTGAACTTGTTGTAAGCCGCCACCGCGGGGATCGCGACGATCAGGCCCATCGCGGTGGTAAACAGCGCTTCAGCCAGACCCGGCGCGACCACGGCCAGATTGGTGTCCTTGGCGACCGCAATCGCCTGGAAGCTGTTCATGATGCCCCACACGGTGCCGAACAGTCCGATAAAGGGCGCCGTGGCCCCGGCCGAAGCCAGAAACACCATGTAGCGCTCAATCCGCTCCATTTCGCGGGTGAGCGAAACCTCCATGACCCGCTCGATCCGCTCGCGCAGATTGGCGCGCAACTCGTCGGTCGTCGCCAGACCGCGCGATGAACTGCGCCGCCATTCCGACATGGCCGCTGCGAAGACCGTAGCCATCGGATCGCCCGGACGCGTGCCCAGACGCTCATAGAGCTCTTCGAGCGAACCGCCCGACCAGAAGTTTTCCTCGAATTTCTCTGCGTCCGAGGACAGCCGGCGCATCTTGAGCCACTTGTCGATGATGATCGTCCACGACCAGAAGGACGCAACGAACAGAATGATCATTGTTGCCTTGATGACGAGGTCCGAACGTTGGAACAGCCCCCACACTGAAAAATCGGCGATTCCGACGCCACCGGCCACGGCAACCGCTTCGACGATGTTTGATTCCATTTGAAAACAGCCTCTCGTTAATATTTTCGACGTTGCCTCCCCCGAGGCAATTGGCATGCCAGCGCATACCTGCCGATTCCCTACTTCTCGACCAATGCCCCCAGCGATGAGCGGACCGGCGCCGGCAGGCGGGCCGGCCGCAAATCTCCATCCATGCAGGCGAGACGAATTTCGAGTTCCACCAGAGCGGTCTCGCTCCCATCCTTGTCGCGTCTTGCGACGATCTGTTCCGCACGCATGCTCGCGCCCCGCAATTCGCGGATACGCGTGCGTACCACCAGCCGATCGTCGAGGCGGGCCGGCGCGAGATATTCCGCGCTGCAACTGCGCACCGCGAAGGCGATGCCCGCATCGCGCATCAAACTCCGGTGCTCCGTGCCAAGGCATCGCATCATCTCCGTCCGCGCCCGCTCGGCGAACTTCAGGTAGTTGGCGTAATAGACGATGCCCGCCGCATCGGTATCCTCGTAATAGACCCGGGCCGGAAACACATGACACCTACCGTCAAACCAGCCTGATGGACTATCGCGAAGATCGGCTTCAGCTTGCATCGCCATCTTCCAGCTTCGAATCATCGGGGTCATTTGTGGCAACCATATGGCCGTCCAGAAGATCACCCTGTGTCCCGGCCGTTGCGGGCGCCTCCAGCCCCATATGCCCGTAGGCCGTCGGGGTGAGCATGCGCCCGCGCGGCGTCCGCTGAATGAAGCCCTGTTGAATCAGAAACGGCTCCACCACATCTTCGAGCGTGTCACGCTCCTCGGATAACGCCGCAGCCAGCGTATCTATTCCCACCGGCCCGCCCAGGTGAACCTCGGCGATGTGATGCAGATAGCGGCGATCCATGGTGTCGAGCCCTCGGTCGTCAACATCCAGTCGCGAAAGCGCACCGTCAGCCACCTTGCGGTCAACCGGCAGGCTGTTCTCAACGAGCGCAAAATCACGCACCCGCCGCAGCAGGCGACCTGCAATACGCGGTGTGCCGCGTGCGCGCCGGGCAATTTCCATGGCACCGTCCTCGCGCATGTCGAGTTCCAGAAGCCGCGCGCCCCGGCGGACGATCGTGGCCAGATCGTCGGCGGAATAGAACTCCAGGCGCAGATTGATCCCGAACCGCTCGCGCAGCGGCGTGGTCAGAAGCCCCAGGCGGGTTGTCGCGCCAACCAGTGTGAAGGGCGGCAATTCGATACGCACCGAACGCGCCGCGGGTCCCTCGCCGATAATCAGATCAAGTTCGCCGTCCTCCATCGCCGGATAGAGAATCTCTTCCACCGCAGGATTGAGGCGGTGAATTTCATCGACAAACAACACATCGCGCGGCTGCAGGTTGGTCAGCACCGCCGCCAGATCACCGGCCTTGGTGATCACCGGCCCGGACGTGGCCCGAAATCCGACGCCAAGTTCCTGGGCCACAATCCGCGCCAGAGTAGTTTTGCCCAGCCCCGGCGGGCCGTGAAACAGCACATGGTCCATGGATTCGCCACGCGCCTGCGCTGCGGCCACGAACACCGACAGGTTTTCCCGCACGCTCGGCTGACCGATAAACGCGTCCAGTTCGTCAGGCCGCAAGGCGACATCGACGCGGTCGTCGCCCTGGGAGGCGGGGTCCACGAGGCGCTCTTCGCGATCCTGTGCGGTCAGATCACTCACTGGCCGAGCTCCTTGAGCGCAGCGGGGATCAGGGCATTCAGGCCGATATCCACACCTTCGGCCTGAACGACCCGGCTCACCGCGCCGAAGGCCTCCGCCCGCCCATAGCCGAGATTGACGAGCGCGGAAATCGCGTCGGTGGTCACGCCGTCATCGGCCTCGACCGGGCTATCCGGGGGCGGCCCGCCCGCCTTATTCACCGGCGTCGCCTGGGGCGCAAAGGTTCCCCCCAAACTGACGATCTTGTCCTTGAGTTCGGTCATCAACCGCGCCGCAAGCCGGGGACCGACGCCGTCCGGTCGTGACAGCATCGCCTTGTCCTGCGCCACGATCGCCGTGGTCAGTTCGTCCACGGTCAGCGTGCCCAGGATCGCCAGCCCGACCTTGGCGCCCACCCCCTGAACGGTGGTCAGAATCCGGAAGCACTCGCGTTCGCGCGCATTGGAAAAACCGTAAAGATGA
>Ga0181561_10005007_pt1 | contig 11317 bp, 5 predicted proteins | sample 011ome_19_FD_133760 | JGI IMG/M metagenome (GOLD analysis project Ga0181561, IMG submission 133760) | Coastal salt marsh microbial communities from the Groves Creek Marsh, Skidaway Island, Georgia - 011510BT metaG (megahit assembly) | ecosystem: Environmental > Aquatic > Marine > Intertidal zone...
GAGGACGCGTGCGAGGCGCTGGACGCCATCGTCGCGGGGGAGGTTTGGGAGGGGGGGAACTGCGACGAGTGACGCGACGCAAACAGAGGCGAAACGACGCGCTTTTCTTCGTTTCGTGCCGACGCCTTCTCGCCGCGCTCGAGACGCTACTTGCAGACTAAATACGCTGCTACGTAATAGGGTTCTGCGGTTGTAAAACACGACTTTTCTCGAGTCACGAACCGTCGTCGGCCCATTCCCAAACATTCCCAAAACACTCCCAAAACATTCTCCACACACAGTCGGCCACGTCGCGTTTCGCGTGCGATGGCGCTGGATCATTGGTCTCGCGCACGAGCGAAAACGGCGGTCTATCGACGGTTCGAGATTCGGGACTTTTTTCACGTAAACGCACATCCTCCGGCCACGTCGCGCGTTCCGACAGCGCACGTTTTTCCGCCGCGTTCGTTTGACGTTTTCAACAGCGCGTCGACGTTATGTTCGTCATTCCGCACCCACGCGCACGAGCCTCCCCGCCGTGTCCGACACCCACACCCAGCTCAACCCCGAACATGTGCATCGCCGAGACCCGCACCGCGCGCGTCGCGCCCAAGCAGCGCGCCGCGCGCCACGAGCACGCCCCCGCGCCCGCGTTCGCCGTCGTCGCGCCGGCGAAACGCTTCGACGCCACCGAACACGATGCGAGGTGCGTGCGCGCCCGATACGCCTCTCCGACACGCGAACGCGACCCCGACGAACGCGACGCGCGCGACCCCCCCCGCCGGGACGCGCGAACCGCATCACGCCCGACCGCCGCCGCCGACCGCGCCGCGATCGTCGCTCTCGCGACGCCGCGCGGCGCCGTTTCCGGCGCGCGCGTCCGCCGACGGTTCGTGTTTTTCCGCTCCGCGCAACAACCGATCGCGACCGCGACGCGCGCCGGAAACGGCGCGCGCGCGGGCCGTCGCCACCGCGCGCGCTCCGCGCGGTCGATTTCGACACTCGAACGTCCGCGGAGATGCGACGCGGGCGCGGCGGCGCGCTCGCGTTCGCGCGCCCCCTCCCCTCCGACACGACGCACGCCCACAAGACGACACGACACGTCTCTGACACATGCTCCTCTTTTTCACCGCGCGTGTACCTTTTCACCAAACCCCCAAAAAACACGCTAAAAAAAACATCAGATGCGCCGCCAACTCGCTTCTGGCGCGCGCGGGCGTCGCGCCCTCGCGCACGTGCGTCCGCCGCGGCGGCGCGCTGCAGGTTCTCGGTGACGCCCCCGGCGTTCGCGTGATCGAGCGCCCCGGCCTCGTCGCCGCGCTCGTCTCCTCCGCGGTCACGGAGGCGCGTTTCGTCGCCGCGTACGAAGCCGCGCTCGCCACCGAGTCGGACGACTCGGTGTCAGACGACTCGAACGCGTCGCGCCGCCGCGTGTGCGCGCTGAAGAAGGCGCTCGGCGACTTGCACGCCGAGGACGGCGCGTTCGCCGTGGTGGCCTTCGACGTCGCCGCCGGTCGCGTGCTCGCGGCGCGCACGGCCAACGCCGCGCCGCTGCACTACGGCTTCACGCAAGACGGCGCGCTCGTGGCGAGCGGAGGGCTCACCGCCGCGCGACTGTTCCCGGACGCCGGCGACGCGGCGCTGCGCCTCACGCCGCTCCCCTCCGGGCGGTTCGTGTTCGGGCACAGGTTCGTCAAGCCCATCGAGTTCACCAGGTTCTGGGACACCGCCGCCTCGAACCGCGCCGCCGCGCCCGCGCGCGACGCCTGCCCCGACGCCGCGCGCGCCGCCGCCGGCGCGGACGCCGCCGCCGAGGGCGCGCGCCGCCGCTGGGCCGCGACCGGCTCGGTCGGCGACGGCGAGTCGCGGTGGAACGCGACCGGGAAAACCGCGCCCCCGTCCCCTTCACCGCTGAAGATGGCGTCCGCGGGCGCGTACGTGCCTCCGGCCCTGCGCAAGGCGCGCGAGGCGGCGGCGGCGGCGGCGGCGGCGGCGGCGGCTGTCGAGCGCGACGCGCAGGTTGCCAAGGCGCTCGCCGCGCAAGACTTGGTCGTTTCCTCGCTGGGAGACGCGCTCGCGGCGGCTGTGGCTGCCCGCGCGCCCGCGGCGCGCTCCAGCCTGCGGCGCGCGGGCCTGCGCAGCAGCACGTTCACGCTCGGGCGCGTTCCCGGCGCGGGCGCCGAGGCGAAGAAGCTCGGTCTGTCCGGGCTCGGCAAACTGCGCACGTCGTCGTTCCGCGTGGAGACCGCGGACTCTTTAAAAACGCCGCGGACGTGCGCGGAGGCGGAGGCGGGGTTCGCGTCGTTCAAGGCCAACTTCGAGCGCCTGGCGGCGGCGCGCGGGTCGACGGCGGCGTGAAGTTGGCCTTGAACGAGTGAAAGACGTGAAAGACGTGAAAGACTTTCACGGTGTACCATCGATGAACGGGGGGGATTAATTGTAGTTGGCGCAGATGCCGACGTCTTCGGAAAGACGTCGGCGCGCCGCCGCTGTACTGCTAGTAGGAAAACGGAAGAACTAAGATTATTTATTAGCCATAAGGAGAGTGATTGAAACGCAGAGATAGGAAAGAGAAACGCGAACGCTCTCGAACGCTCTCGCGCGCGCGCGCGTCTCCCCATCATGTCTCATCATGTGTCTCCTCGTCTACGACCGCACGCCCAGGTGTACTCTCGGCGCGTGATCGGAACCCTGATCCGGAACCCTGATCCTGTTGTCGATCCTGAACCCGCGCGTGTACTCCCTGAGCTGCTCGAGGAACGCGCGGCTGGCGGGCGGGTCGACGGCTCCCGTCGCCTCGTTCGTTTTCGGCGGCGGGATTAAACCCACGTCCTCCGCCACGATTTCCCCGACGTAAAACGCGCGAAGATACAGAAAGCTCTCCTTGCTGCTGTGGTACAGCTCGAAGTGCCTGGTCGCGTCCACGTTCACGCTCTGGCTCGGGATGATCCGGTCGCCGCCGGGGTGCTCCGGGAGCCACCGCTTGACGTCAAGGACCATGCCGTCCACCACCACGCGAACGCCGCCCGATTCGTTGTGCGCCAAAACGTCACGCCAAAAGTGCGTCTTGATGCGGCGCTCGTGCGCGCCGAGCGACGCGCGGCACGCGTCCGCCAGGCTGACCAGACCGAGCGTCTCCGCCGCGCCGACCAGCGCCTCCGCCGTGCGCACGTCGTACTCGGGGAGCGCCGAGCCGAGCGACTCGCGCTCGAGCCACAGCAGGACCTTATCGAACCGCTCGCAGTCCACGGGGATTCGAATTCGCGTTTGGCGATAACGTCGTCCGGCTTTTTTTTCGGGGGGCGACGAAGACGACGACGACGACGACGACGTCTCCGTAGTCTCCGTCTCCGTAGTCTCCGTCTCCGTAGTCTCCGTGGTCTCCAGCCCCATATCCCGCTCCCACTGCGCCCTCTTTCCGCTGCTCGCGACACCCCCGCGCTCACCAGCCTCGCGCACGTGCCTGGTGAGCGCGACGCACGGCCGGAGCAGCGAGCGGTGCACCGGAAACGTCTCGCCGTCGCTCGTCTCGACGGCGATGGTCTCGCGCGCCGAAACCGCCGCGCGTTTTTCAAAGTCGTCCCGCCTCGGGTTCGCGTCCAGCACGGTCAGAGTGGGCGACACCGAAGGTTTGCGCGCGTTCGCGTTATCGTTGACGTCGTTATCGTTCGTGCACGAACTGTTACTGTTACCGACGGTGCCTTCCTCCACGCACACGTGCGTCTCGGTGTCGTCGAAGGAAAACGTTCCCCGGAAGCAGTGGTACCCCGGCTGAAGCGCCGCCGCCGAAGCCGGGTCGACGGCGTTCACGCTCGCCACGCGCGCGCGCAAAACGTGCGTGCGTTCCGGTTCGCGCGCGTCACTGGCTTCGACGCACAACAGCTCGCCCGCGGCGACCCAGCAGTCGCGCAGGCGATGCCGCAGAGACGCGCGGAGGGCGCCGCCGTCGACGACACATCCTGGATGTGTCTCATCGGAATCCGCGGAAGAGGCGTCGTCGGAGTCGGAGTCGTCGTCGGAGTCTTCGTCTTCGTCGTCCCCGCCCCCGTCCCCGTCGCACCGCCCACGCCTCGCCGACGGGGACCCCCCTCGGCGCAGCAGCCGAACCTCCAGCTCGATGTCGAACAGGTCCGTCGGGGCGTCAAACGGAGGCTCGAACGCTTTGAACGAAGCGGTCTGGTCCTCCGCCACGTGGACGTTGATGCGCTGTTCCTCGGAAAGCGCGAGGCACCCGGCGGGGCACGCGTGTTCGGAAGACGCGGCGCACGCGCGGAGCACGCAGTCGCTTCCCGCCTCGAGCACGAGGAGCACGACGCCTCGGTCGTCCGCGTGCGCGAGGAGAGGACACGCGGGGTGCAGGCGCGCGGGGCCGTCCGCCTCCGCGTTCGCCACGACGCGAAGGGAGACAGACCCGGCCGCGGAGCGAAGGGCTTTCTTCGAGACGTACTCGCCGTCGCGCTCTTCGGGTTTGGGGGCGTTCCCCACGAGCGAGTTCGGCCCGCGAGGCATCTTGAAGTTCACCATGGCGGACCGCCCGCCGATCCCGGGTCGCCTCCGACACTGACGGCCGCGCCGACGACGCGACCCCTTAAATCCTCGGATGTGCGCAGGACGCGGCGCCGGTCGGCACTTCACAATTTACGCACGCCTATCGACGCTTCTGTGCTACACACGCTAAACCTCACTAGACTACCCACCTCCACACGCGCTCTCGTGTCCTCGCGACATCACTCCTGTGTCCAGTTCTCCCCTGCGACCCCCCGCACGCCTATCAGGTCCACCAGAGGCCCGTACGCCGCGCGCAGCAGCCGGGTCTCCGCATCCCCCGTCCCCGACGTCGCCCTGAGTTTCGCCTTTTGAGGTTTCAGCCGCTCCGCGCGTCGTCGACGCAGCACCGAGTCCCGCTGGCCCATCAGCGTGTACAGCAGTTCGCCCTCCGTGGACGTCGCGTTCGCGGCCGCGCGTCGCAGCCACGTCAGCGCGAGCACCGCCCGGGACATGTCGCGCGCTCGGGACGCCGTGTCACCCGCCGCGGGGCGCTCGAACGCGAAGCGGGTCTCCTCGTACAGAGCCAGCTTGACTCTGTGCCTGGGGTGCGCGCGGATCTGCCTGTGGAAGCGCCGGTACATCGCAGCCGCGACCGCCGCGTACGTCCCGGCGACGCGCGCGGTCATGCTCCCCACGGCCACCGCGGCGGTGCGCCACGGTGTGGCGCCGGACGCGATGCCGGGCGTTTTCGCACACGTGCTTCTTTTTACCCGCTTCGATGCGTTGGCTAGCGTGTACTCTACGCCACTCTCGGTCGCGCTTTTCGGCTCATCCGCCTCTCGGCTCAAGACCACACCGCGCGCGAGCGGGCCGGCGCGGACTCGCGTCGGGCACCGGCGTCGCATGTCGCGGCGGCGACCTTCCCGCGACGGGAAGGTCGAGGATGACCCGGTCCCCATGGCGGTCTCCGACGACGAGGAAGACGGAGGCGATGCCGACTTGCGCAAGGTGGTCGTGGTGAATCCGTTCTTCGCGGAGAAGCATCTCGGCCCCCGCGCGACGCACCCCGACGGGACGCTCGATACGAAGGCGCAGCTCACCTCCTTGTGGGTGCTGGGTGACCCCACGCGACCGCGACGCGAGCCAAGGCCGCTGGACCCGCCGGGCGTGGTGTTGCGACGCCCGCAGCTCGACCCCAAAACGTGCGGGTGCCTGCCGACCAAGTGCGGGCCGTGCCATCCCGGCGGGCCGCCGGAGAGCGACCTCGGGTCGAGGAGAGGCACCGTCTCCAGCTGGGGGGACGACAGCGAGGCGTACGCGCGCGCGGGAAGCCTCTGCGGCCCGGACGGCGCCGCGCTGGCTCGCGCGTGCGTTCCGGAAGGCGCCTTCCGATCGAAGCGAGCGCACGACGGCTGGTCGAGCGACGGCGACGTCGACCCGGCGAGCGCCAGGATTCTCAAGGAGCAGCGCGAGACGCGGCGGCCGGCGCCCGAGCCCGGCGCGCCGCGGGAGCCCCCTCCCCCCGGCTGCCTGTCCGGCTGCCTGCAGGAGGAGGAGTGGAGCGAGGACGAGAAGGGCCGGCGACGGCGGCGGAAGAAGGCGGGATGCCTCGCGGGATGCGCCGGCGAGGAGGACCCGGTCACCGGGAAGCGCGCGCCGGGGTGTTTGTCGTCGCTCGTTGATTGCGTCGACGGCGGCGTGGACGACGAGACCGGCCGGCGCAGAGGCGGGCTCGTGGGCGCGTGTTTCGGGAACGAGGACCCGATCGGGTCGGGGAGGCGAAGAGGCGGGCTCGTAGGCGAGGGGTGCCTGTTCGGCTTCGTCGACGCCGACGCCGACGGCGTCGTCAGGCGCCGCGGGGGATGCCTGACCGAGTGCCTGTACGGCGCGGAGGATCCAGACGACGCGAGCGTCCCGCCGCGGCGCAGAGGCGGCGCGATGGGCGCGTGCCTGGGCGACCCCGACCCGGCGACGAACGCCAGGAGGGGGGGCGTGATGGGCGCGTGCCTGGGCGACGAGGACCCCGACCGACCGGGCGAGCGCGGCGGGAGGGCGGGGGGGTGCCTACTGGGCCGAATGGCGGACGACGGCGGCGCGCCGCGGCGGCGCGGCGGCGTCGCCGGCGCCTGCCTGGGGGACGAGGACGCGCGGACGGGCGCGCGGAGGGGGGGCTGCCTGGCCGCTTGCGTGGGCGACGAGGATCCGGAGACGGGCAGGAGGCGCGGCGGGTGTCTGTCCGGGTGTCTGTTCGGGGACGACGACCCGGAGACGTCATCCTCCGAGGCTGAAAAACGATACGGAAACCGCGGAAAAGGAAACCGTCTCGCCGGGTGTCTCGCCGGTTGCGACGAGGACAGCGACTGGGGCACGGGTTCGTCCGAGGACGAGCGCGTGCGTGACCCGAACCGGCGCGCGCGACCGGAAAGGACGTGCCTGGCGGAGTGCCTCCGCGCGCTGTGCGGCTCGAGCGAAGCCAGCCGCCGCCGGCGGAGGCGTCGGCGGCGCCGCGCCAGGGAGGCGCGGCTCGCCGCCGAGGGCGCCGACTTTTCCGACGGCGACGAGGCGCGCAGCCAGGACCTGCGTTCGGAGAGTGAGATGTCCGATCTCGAGCTTCGCGACGACTCGGACTGGGCGTTGACGGCGTGGGACCAGAAACCGGCGGGGTACCTCGGCGTGCGCGCGGTGGTTCTGCGGACGCACAAACCCCCGCCGCGGATTATCGTCGATTTCCATCGGCCGAGCGCGACGCTGCTCTCGCTGCTGGGCGCCTTTTTCGCGCCCGCGCTGTGGCGCGTGTCGCGCCGCCTCGCCGCGCCGCGCGTCGCGCGCATCCCAATCGCGAGCAAGGCGCGGTTCTCGCCGATCGCGGCGAAGGAAAACCTGGTGGTGGACGCGCTCACGGCGCAGACGCTGCCGTTCCTGCCGGACGTCGGACGCGAACTGCTCGGCGCGACGCTCGGCGCGCTGTTCCTGGAGCGGGCGGCGGCGCTGGCGTTTTCGTCGCGAGCTCGGAGCTCTACGACGAACCGAAACGACAAAGGTTACAAAGGCGAGGAGACTTTCTGGCTCTGCGGCTTGTTCCCGCAGTTCGCGCGCGCGGCGCTGCGCGACCGAGCGCGCGTGCGCGCGCGCCGCCGAGCCCTGGTCCGCGTGCGGTGGCAGGCGGAGCGGCGCCGGCGCGAAAACGAAGCGAACGAGACGTGGGCGGACGTCGTCCCGCCGCGCGCCGGGGACACAGAGGCGGATTCGGATTCGGATTCGGATTCGGCGAAGGACGGTACCACCAAGGACGGAGACGGATGGCGTTGGCCGTCCATCGCGCTCCCGGCGCTGCCCACGCTGCCGAACCTGCCGGCGCTCACGGACGTCGAGGTGGAGTGGCGGTCCCAGACCAACCCCGACAACGACTCGAAAGTCGCGTTCGACCCCTCCGTGCAGCGCGCCCTGCGCGCCAACCTGCGCAGGCACAGGGCGCGCAACGGGAACCAGAGGCTCTACTGGCCGGGCGCCGAGATGCTCGCCGTCGAGGAGGGCGCCGCGACGATCGCCAAGCCGGTGGACGACGTCTACCGCGGCGACGGCGACACGGACAGGGCGATAGGGCTCGGGGTCTCGAGGATGAAGAGAAAGTAGGCGACGCCCGCGACTGCGGCGCGAGGCGAGACGCGACGCGTATAGAAAGTAGCTCCTTAAAAGCTCTCGTACTCGTAGTTACGTGTAGACGATATCAATAGCGCTTCTCGTTCGGATTTCCGGATTCCTCTCTCATCTCGCGTCGCGCGCCCGTCTCGTGACGGCGAAACCGCGAACGCCCCCGTGAACCTTCAGGAGAGCTCCTTCTCGGAGAGGTCCAGTTCCTTACCGGTGATGCGCTTGTACATCTCGAGGACGTCCCGCACGGTGGTCTCGAAGTGCGTGGTGGCGTCGTAGCCCTTGCTGATGAAGCAGCCGTCCTTCGCGCCGTCCTCCACGGGCACGAGCACGTCCGAGACATGCACGAACGTCTCGTCCACCGGCCCGAGCAGGTCCAGCCCGGGCCTGATCTCCAGGTGCGGGTTCGCCGTCTCCACCGTGGTGCTCACGAACGCCAGGTACTTCCCCTTGGCGCACACGTTGTGCGCCCACGAGCACCCGAACACGTACATGTCCGTCCGGCGGCCGGTCTGTTTCTGGGGCAGGATGATCTGCACGGAGTGCGCGTCTCCGCACCCGGGGATGGGCTGCGACAAGATGCACAGCGCGCGCACCACCTGCCCGACCCGCCGCGTCTTCCCGGGGAAGTACGAGGGGTCGCCGACGACGAACTTGGCCTTGGCGGTTTCGCCCTCGGACGAGACGCCGATCGCCTTCCCCGTTTCGGGGTCAAACTCCACCTTCGCGTCCGGCTTGCTCAGCATGTACGTCCCGCCGTACACCGCGCTGAGCCTGGCGAAGCCCTGCGGGAGCTCGCCGAGGCCGTACAGCGGGTAGATGTACGGCGAGCCGGTGTCGAATCGCGCCAGCGACTCCGAGTAGAGCTTCACCGCCGTCACCATCGCCCGCGCCGGCCGGTCGAGGTACGCGTCGTCCGTGTACAACGCCAGCGCGTGCCCGATGAAGTCCACGGTGTTTGGTTCGAGCCCGAACTTCTCGAACAGCTGGCGGCTCGTCAGCGCGTCCAGATCGTAGTACGTGAAGTTTCCGAACAGGTCCTTCGCGCCGTGCGTCGATGGAACTCCGGGGTCGTACTCCTGCACGAAGATGAAAAACGAGCGCGCGCGACGTTTTTCAAACATGCCCATCAGACTACTTTTCAACGCGTCCATGTCGTTCGCGGGGACTTTGTACGTCTTGCCCTGCTTCACCACGTACGAGCCGTCCACGGCTTTGAACTCGAGGTACTTGTGCACGCCCGTGTGCACCAGCGCGCGCACGAGCAAGCCGTTGCCCATCATGAACTTGGGGACCATGTCGAAGCTCCAATCCTGCCACCGGCCGTACTTCGTGGGCTCCGGTTCGCCCGGGCGGAACCGCTCCCAGAGCTGCTTCAAGTTCAGCGACGCGCTCTCGCCGCCGTAGTACGAGTTGCGGTCCATGTGCAGCACCTTCATGCCATCGACGGAGAGCAGGCCGGCCAGCAGGCACTCCTTCAGGCCCGTGCCCAGGATCACGGCGTCGTACTCCTGGTCCATCGCGTCGCGAACGGGGGCTACGCCGGGATGCGCGGGTCTCCGCGAGTCGAAGAAGCGACTCGGATACGCCGAGCACGCGGGGGAAGAGCCGGGCGTCGACCGATCGCGTGCGCAGCCTGGCGGAAGCGCGTCGAGCGAGTGACGCCCCAGATCTTAATTCCTGTCAATTCACCGGTCCGATCAGGCCGCGCCGGCAGCCCGTCTGTCGACAGTCTCGCAGTACTTGTAACTTATACTTTTAGCTTCTCCACGAAACGCTCTCGCCACTCGTGGGGGGGGCGGCGAGAAGGGACCATGGCCGGCTCCATCGGGTACGCCGAGCGTCTCTCGTGGCGTGACGACGTCGGCGGCACGCTGGGAACCCCCGAGTTCCAGGAGGCGGACGACGCCGAGCTCCAGCGCAAGATCGACATGCTGGCTGAGCTGATTCGCGAGAGTCGGGCCGAGTCCGGCGGCATGGTCGTCCACACCGGCGCCGGCATTAGCACCTCCATCGGGATCCCGGACTTCCGGGGCCCCAACGGTGTGTGGACCGCGCAGAAGCGAGGCGCGCCCATGCCCGAGGCGACGTGCACGCTGGGAACCGCCGTGCCCAGCCTGACGCACATGGCGCTGGTTGAGTTGCGCGAAAAAAAGTACGTGCGATACCTCGTCTCGTGTAACGTGGACTGCCTGCACCTGCGCTCGGGGTTTCCGAGGGAGGACCTCGCCGAGCTGCACGGGAACTGTTTCGCCGAACGGTGCGAGCGGTGCGACGCGGAGTACGTCCGCGACTTCGAGATGCAAACCGTGGGGTTTCAGTACACGGGGAGGACGTGCGACGCGTGCGCGGAAAAAAAACGCAAACGCGAATCCGGAGCGCGGCGGTCGACCCGCGCGTCCGCGTCGCGGTCCGCGGCGGCGCGGCTGCGCGACCAGGTGCTGGACTGGGACGATGCCCTGCCCCCGGAAGAGTTGCGACGCGCGGAGAAGCACAGCAAGGAGACGTGTTTATCGCTCGTGCTGGGGTCCAGTCTGCAGATCGCGCCGTCGTGCGACATCCCGCTCGAGACGGTCAAAAAGAAAAAGGGGAAGAAGGGGAAGCTGGTCATCGTGAACTTGCAGGCGACGCCCAAGGACGGGAAGGCGAGCCTGCTGGTACGCGCGAGGACGGACGTCGTCATGGCGGGAGTCATGCGCAGGCTCGGCTTACGCGTGCCCGAATACGTGCGCAGGGACCGCGTGACCGTCGGGTTCCGCCTCGCGGCGATTCCCGAACCGAACGGCGACGTTACGCGGACGCTGACGGTGCGCGCGGGATCGTCGCACGGATGGGACAACCCAATACCGTGGCTCGAGAGAGTGTCCGTGAAGATCTGCGGTGAAGGGGATCGCCTCGATCAAATCGCCTCGATCGAGTTGCTCGATGCACAGACACGCGCCCGAATACGCGCCCAGGGGTACGACGCGCTGAACGACGGCAGATACGAGGATCGACGCGGCCGCCCCCACGAACCGGCTTTCACACTCGGAAACGACGACCGAAAGCGCGAACCGAACGGCTTCGGCGTTCCGTCCGGTCCGTTTTTCGAGGGTCGCCTGGAGGTGCTGAACGCGAGCTCTTTCGACGCTTTGCTCGAACGGAAGAAAACGCGCGTTCGCGTCGAGTTGACTTTCGCCGCGGGGATCATGATACGCCA
>Ga0181561_10005010_pt1 | contig 11313 bp, 4 predicted proteins | sample 011ome_19_FD_133760 | JGI IMG/M metagenome (GOLD analysis project Ga0181561, IMG submission 133760) | Coastal salt marsh microbial communities from the Groves Creek Marsh, Skidaway Island, Georgia - 011510BT metaG (megahit assembly) | ecosystem: Environmental > Aquatic > Marine > Intertidal zone...
CTCCCTCTCGGCGTCGTCGGCTTCATCGCGACGGATCCATCCGCCGTGTCCGAACTCCATTTCGCGTGCGAGCCCTTTGTTGTGTCGAATCGAGTCAGAGTACTCCGGGTGTAACGCGATCAGTTTCTCCGAGAGTTGTCTCCGTCGCGCCGCGAACTTCCTCGCGCGCACGTTCGCCGCCCACGTCGCCAGCGCCTTCCTCGCGCGAAACTCTCTGAAGAACGGGAACGTGTTCCGAAGCGTGCTGAAGATCTTCCTGTGCCTGAGCCACTCCTTGATCGTGACCGAACACGCGCGTTCGTTCGGGAGATACCGCGCGACGCCGTTCTTCGAGATTGCAAAGTGACCGTTCGTCTCCGAATACGAACCGTCGAGCTCGAGCACGTCCGCGCCCTTCGCGTTCGACGCGTCGATCTCCGAGTACGGCACCGCGACGAGGTCGTACGGATCGAACCCGCGCGCGTCGCGCGTCGAGTCGCCGCTCGCATTCGCGCGGCGGCGGTGCAGACAGTACACGACGCGGTCTCTATCCTCAGGCGTCGCGTCCGGCTTCCCGCCCGCGCCGGACAGAAACCACATCGCGGCGTCCTCGCCGGTCTTCACGCCGCGCGGCGGCGTCGACGGGTCGCGCAGGTGGTCGCGGTCGCGCGCGCGGCCAGGGGAAGACGACGACGACGACGCGCGGTCGAAGCGTTTCCACCCGGGGACGCGCGGCGGCGGCGGCGGCGGCGGCGGCGGGACGCGCACGCGACCGGCGCGCGCGTCGCCGTCGTTCTTCCACGCCGTCGCGGTCGTCGCGGGCGGTTTCGTCGACGCGCGCCGCTCGAGCCCGGAGAGAAGGGTCGAATCCAGCGTCTCGGGCTTCGGCGCGATCGCGGGGAGCGCGTACGCGTCTAACGACGCGAGGAGGTCGTCTCGCCATCGATGTTGACTTCCGCTCTTGGAAAACGCCGAGACGCTCGTCGGCGTCGCCGTCGGCGTCGGCGTCGGCGTCGTCGACGCCGCGGACGCGGACGAGCGCGACGACGACGGCGACGGCCGCAGCCTCTGCGCGGTCTTCATCGTCTCGTCCCCGGACGCGTCGTGCGCCTGCGCGCGCGTGCGTCGCCGCGAGCGCGTCGCGTCGCCGTCGCGTCGGGCGTCGGTCAGATCCGCCGCGATCGACGCGCGTTCGATTTCGCGCGAGGACGACGACGGCGACGCGCGCGTCGGCGACGCCGTCGACGTTTGACCCCGCCCCGCCGGCGTATCGCGATCGCGGACGTGCGATACGGCGGAGGCGCGCATCGAGACGCGCCGGACGCGCGAGGGGTGGTGTCCGACCCGTCTCGCGCGGCGGTCAATGGAAGCGGAGCGTCGGTAGGATATGAACAGTCGCGGTCGTGGTCCGGGCGCGACGCGACTGGACGCGCGAACGGCGCCACTGCCAGGCCGACCGCGCGAGACAATAATTCTGTGCTGTAGGTCAGCCGCCGTCCCGCGACAGTCCGCGCGACGCCGCCGCCCTTGCCGCGGCGCGCGAGCTCGATCCATGCGCGCCTCGTAGTCGCACGCCGGTTCAATCCCGACGCGCGCGCGACGCGTCATGCAGTGGCACGCGCGCTGGAACGTCGAGGATTCGGACTCGCCGATCCTCCGAAACATCGCCGGCGCACTTCTGATGACGTCCGGGGTGACGCTCTTCCTCGCGGCGACGCGCTTTGCGTGGGGTATCGTCCGCGGCGGCGACGTCTCGCTGGAGACGACGTACTATTATCTCCTCGTCCCGGTCACGCTGCCGGTCACGATCGTGTTCGTGTACCTGAACTGGCTCGCGTTGAGCATCTTCAAGACCGCGTGATGAGCGGCGACGGAATCGATGCGATTTATCGGATCGGAATCGGTGGATGGATTCCCCTTCGCGGCTGCGGCACGACGCGCGCGCACAGGTCGGTACCTAACGTAATACGCCCCCGCCCGTCTCGGTTCAGTCGGTCACTAGAGCTCGCAATCAATGCTTCGATTCGTAGGCAACGCCGGCGGACTTCGTTGTGAAGCCGGCTTCAATCGTCGGAGCAAAGATTCGTAAGCCAAACATAAACCAACGACATCTCTGTCCGTGAGAAGTTGTTGACCTGTCTCGTTGGCACATTTCCCGGACTGGTTAGCAGTCGACGCTCGTCGTACACTCGTCGCATACGAACTTACCCCGGACGGCTAAAGCGATAACCACGCCTCGCGCGTCCCAATTCGTGTGCAAGATTAAACGTGTGAATCGTGTTGCAGACCGAGGCGTTCAATGCCCGTGCGCTGTGTCTATTTCCACACGCATACTTTTTTCGCGATTACTGTACAACTCGATCCGTCTGATATGAGCCTGCCTGCCACGGTGTTGGACCGCCCGTTTGGGCGATGGTCCGCTCTGTCCAAGTGTTGCGCTCAGATGAAAGTTTTGGCGGTCGACGATGAGCGCCGGCGCTCCTTGGGTTTACCGGCGCATCGATCCCAAACACAATCTCCTTCTTTGTTCGGTTTATCGCGTCGCCCGCGTGAACTTGATGATGAGGCTAGTGGATTAGGAAGAGCCGTATGATACGGCCTCGAAAACCGAATTGGCTGATTAGTCATTTTCCCGCTTAAAGTTCAGGCCGCGGCGGCGCGCGATTTGGTTTTCGGTTTTGGTTCGAGCGACTCGGCCACCACAACACCCGGCTCTCTCAATGTTTCGTTGGAGAGCCGGCCAAAGGGTGGCAACACGAAGTCGGCTACAAAATCCCCCCCTACGATAATAATGAATTAGGGGTCTACATCGGTCGGTAAATCACGCGCGGCGCTCGTCGCTGACGCGCCTCCCCCCGACGCTTCTCCGCGCTTCACCGCAGGCAAACGCGCGCTCGAGACGGGAGCACCCGCGCGCTCTGGTGCGGGATATACGATAGAACCCGCGACGTAGCATTAGTTATGATAGTTAGATCACGTAGAACAGACCGAACGCGTCAACGGCGACGTGATCGCGAACACCCGCGGCGTAGTCGTCGGTCTATTTTCGCGCTGCCGGCGTCTGATAATCGCTCGCCCTGTAAGTACACGACGTCAGAACTTTTGAAAGTTTGATTGAGCGCGCGCCGTGTCAGACGCGCGCGCCCGCCCCACGTCCTGCAGTCGTCGCCGGCGTCGCGGCGTCGAAGCAGCGACGCGCCATGGGCATCTTCGGGAAGAAGAAGAAGAAGAAAGGCGCCGCCGACGACGACGAGTACGCGCGCGAGGACGCGTACAAAGACGACGAGTACCAGGAAGGCCTCGAGGCGGAGGCGGAGGAGGGCGATGACTCCGACATCGAAGCGGAGGAGAACGAAAAGTACAACCGACGCCCGCGACCCGCGGACGGCCCGGTGGAGCGGTCCACGGAAGGGAGCTTCCTCTCCAGGCAGCCGTGCGCGGCCGCGCTGGAGGCGCCGACGAGCCACCAGATGAGCCACGACGCGCAGGAGAAGCCCGACCACGCGCTGCAGCTCGACTTCGTGTACGGGTATCGCGCGCACGACTCGCGGCATAACCTCGTGTACAACGTCGACGGTCTCATCGTGTATCCAGCGGTGCGCGTCGCGCGCGATGTCCTCTCCGCACACGTCGTCTCGCGACCCCGCCGCCGTCCGTCGCGTCTCCTCCCTCGTCGGTCGTTGTTAAAAAAAAGGGCACCCGGGAAGAAGACGACTCACGATCCGAACCTTCTTCGCTCTTCGCGTCCTCCGCCTCACGCAGGGCGCGACCGGGATCGCGTACGACAGCGCGGAGCACACGCAGCAGTTCTTCACGACGCACACGGACGACATCGTGTGCCTCGCGATGCACCCGGAGCGAGAGATCATCGCGACCGGACAGGTCGGCAAGGAGCCGACGATCTGCGTGTGGAACAGCGTGACGTGCGAGCTCTTGAGCGAGATCAAAGGGTTCCACCAGCGCGCGGTGACGTCGTTATCGTTCGACGCCACGGGGCGTTTCCTCGCGTCCGTGGGGATGGACGACGACCACTCCATCGCGGTGTACGACTGGGCGTCGCGAAGGATGCTCGCGAACAGCCGCGGGGACGAGAGGAGGGTGTTCAACTGCGAGTACAACCCGTACGACGGCAGGTTAGTCACCGGCGGCGTGAAGCACTTGAAGTTCTGGGTCATGGAGGGCGGGTACCTCGTCGGGAAGAACGGCGTGTACGGTCGAGTCGGGCAAGTCAGCACGACGCTCTCGATCGCGTTCCACAGCGACGGAAGCACGCTGACGGGTACGCAAGGCGGCATCATCTATCAGTGGGCGGACGGCGGCGAGCAGTGCATTCAACGCTACGACGCCGTGCACCAAGGCCCGATACACGACATGTTCGTCACGAACGATTACATCATAACAGGCGGTAAGGACGGCAAGGTGCACTTCTTCACGCAGTACGTCGAGAAAGTCTTCACGATCGACATGGCGAAAGTCGTGGAGACGATCACGGATCTGCAAGGGAAGCCGTTGTGTTGCTACGACGGCCGAGCGCCGTGCGTGAAGAGCATCTGCATGGAAGGGACGCAGCTGCTCGTTGGCACGCGCGGGTCCGAGATTTTCGAGTTCGACCTGAGCACGGAGGACTCGTGGAAGGTGAACAGGCGGATCATCACGCAAGGCCACGCCGGGGCGATCGACGAGACGAAGAGAGTGAACACGTCCGAGCTCTGGGGACTCACGACGCATCCGTTTCTGCCGCAGTTTGTCACCGCGGGGGACGATAAGACGCTGCGGGTGTACGACATGTACCAACGCCGGCAGATCGCGGTGAGGAACATCAGCAGTAAAGCGCGCAGCGCGGCGTACTCCCCGGACGGGAAGCACATCGCCGCGGGTTTTTTCGGCGGCGGTTTCATCGTGTTCGAGACGACGACGGGGAACGAAGTCATCGCGAAGAAGCACCGACGAGAGGAAATTTCCGACGTGAAGTTCTCCCCGAACGGCCGTTGGCTCGCCGTGGGGTCGCACGATAACTTCATCGACGTGTACGACACCACGCGCGGGTACAAGCGCGCGGGCGTGTGCAAAGGGCACAGCAGCTACATCACGCACATCGACTGGAGCGAAGATAGTCGATTTCTGCAGTCGAACAGCGGCGATTACGAGCTTCTGCACTGGGAGGTCCCCGGGTGCGAACAGATTCGGTTCCCGGCCGCGCTTCGGGACACGAAGTGGGACACGTGGACGTGTACGCTAGGCTGGCCGGTGCAAGGAATCTGGCCGAAGCACGCGGACGGGACGGACGTCAACGCGTGCTGCAGGTCGTTCGACGGTCAAGTCGTCGCGACCGCGGATGATTTCGGATTGATTAAACTTTTCCGATACCCGAGCGACGTCGGGCGCGCGGATTACCACGGATACTTGGGTCACAGCACGCACGCGACGAACGCGCGTTTCAGTTACAACGACGAGTTCTTAATAACCACGGGCGGTCACGACCGGTGCGCGTTCCAGTGGCGGCACTACGAAGCCGACGAAGGCGACGAGGAGATGACTTCCGAGGTTGAAGACGAAGTCCTCACCGCGGTCGAGGACTACGAGGACTTCTCGAAGACGAACCAGGTCGTGGAGATGGTCATGACCGGGCACGTCTCCGGGGTGCCGCAGTACATGCCGTTGTCGATGCTAGACGCGAAACCGAGCCGGGATATCCCGCAAGGCACGGGGTTAGACCCCGGGTCGAGGCTCGCGTTTTTGCCGTGTGCGCAGTCGATATTCGCCCCGGACGGGTACCTTCGCGAACCGGACGCGCTCGCGCCGTGCATGGAAGCCGTCGAGCTCGAGTTTGTGCACGGATACCGCGCGCACGACTGCAGGGATAACTTATTCTACAGCGCGAAAGGCGAGGTCGTGTATCACACCGCCGCGATCGGGATCGTGTACAACCGCGAGTCAAACACGCAAAACTTTCTCGTGGATAACCCAACGGCGGAGGGAACGACCGGGCACACAGACGACATCTTGTGCTTAGCGCGTCACCCGAACGGGAACATCTACGCCTCGGGCGAGGTCGGTAGGAACCCGAAGCTCATCGTGTGGACGACGGAAGACCCTCGGAAGCCGCTCGCGGTGCTGCAGGGCTTTTTGAAGAAAGCGATCGTGAGCTGCACGTTTTCGCGCGACGGGACGCTGATTTGCGCCGTCGGCGCGGATTCGCATCACTCGCTCGTGATTTACCGCTGGCAAACCGGGCAGATGCTGACGTCGTCGAAAGGCAGCGCGGAGAAGATCGTCTCCGTCGCGTGGTCGCCGTATCAAGACTACGTCGTGACGTGCGGGGTGAAGCACCTGATGTTTTGGAGCACGCAGCCGTTCGAGCCGCGCAAGGCGCTGTTCAACCGCAGAGGGAAGATTCAGACGATGCTGTGCTCGTGCTTTCCCGGCCCGGACACGACCGTGGTCGGCACGCAGGACGGGAGTCTGTATTTGTTCAAAGGGTATCAGCTCGCGACGAACATGCGAAAGTGCCATCAAGTCACGCACGCTGTGCACGCGACGCGCGACGTCGTCGTCTCCGGCGGTAAGGAAGGGAAGGTGAAATTCTGGACGATCGACCTCTCGCAGTGCCTGCGCGAGGTGCAAATCAACCACCCGCAGGCGTTGTCGTCCTGCATAAAAGCGATGCACCTCATGGGGAGCATGATGGTGATCGGCATGAGGACCGGGGAGGTGTACGAGATGGACACGACGTCGTACGATTTCACGCTGTTGCTTCAAGGGCACGGGTACGGAACGATATGGGGCCTCGCGACGCACCCGGGGGAGCACCAGATGTGCACGGTGGGCGACGACTGCACGGTAAGAATTTGGGACGTCGCGTCGAGACGGATGGTAATGGTCCGCGACCTGGGGGCGAAAGGACGGTCGGTCGCGTACCACCCGGACGGGAGCCAAATAGCGATAGGGCTCGCGGGCGGGGGGGTAGTCCTCGTCAGCTCGGACTCGCTCGATACGATGCACACGAAGAAGGACCGCGAGGAGCCGATTCACGAGCTGAAATTTTCCCCGAGCGGGCAATACTTAGCCGTCGGTTCGCACGATAACTACATCGACGTGTACGACGTGAGCAAAGGGTACGGCCGCATGGGCGTCGCGAAAGGACACGCGTCGTACATTCGACACTTGGACTGGTCCGGAGACAGCACGGTGTTACAGAGCAACAGCGGCGACTTCGAGCTTCTGTTCTGGGAAATGCCGAGCGGGAAACAGATTAAATTCGCGTCCGACGCGCGGAACGTCGACTGGAGCACGTGGACCTGCGCCGCTGGCTGGCCGGTTCAGGGCATCTTGCCTCGGTACAGCATGGGGACGGACGTCCTGAGCTGCGACCGGTCGCACACGCGGACGGTCGTCGCGTCCGGGGACGAGTTCGGGACGATCAACTTGTACCAATACCCCGCGCATAAAGGCTGCGCGGGGCGGACGTTCGGCGGGCACTCGAGCAAAGTCACGGGCGTGCGGTTCATGTTCGACGACACGTACCTCATCAGCGTCGGCGCGGACATGACGCTGTGCCAGTGGAAGATCGTTTTGTAATCGAATCGTCGTTAAAAATCGTTTATCGTCGTTCGTCCGCGTCTATTCCGTTCGCTTCCCTTCCCGTCCCTACCCCGATAACCCGGCGCCGCTGTTCCTCTTCTGCAACGCGCGGAGCGCTTTTCGCCGCGTCGCCATCCTCGCGCTCTTCAACCCCGTCCTTTCGTAGCTCCCGCTGCTGCCGTTCGCGCGCGGTTTCACCTTATCCTCCGGCGTCCTCGAGTCCCGGGACGCCTTCACGACCGTCTTCGCCGCGGACGCCGGGACGTTCGCGGCCGGTTCGTTCTCCGCGTCGACGATGTGCGACGCGGGCTTGTTCGCGTTGAGCCTCGCGCGCGTCATCCGCGTCACCCTCGGCGTGACCATGTTACTGTTCTCCTTGTCGTGCATCGGCGGCGTCGTCGTCACCGGCATCGGTGCGGCCGATTTCGCGACGGACTGCCAGTCCAGACCGTTTGCGGTGCTTTTCTTCACCGAGCTCGCCGCGAGCGCCAGGGTCTTGCGTAAGTTTCCGAGCTCGGGGGACGCCGCCGCCTCCGGGTCGAGACCCATGGACGACCGTCGTCGAATCGCCGCCTGCTTCGCCTCGACGCTCGCGCGAAGCTTCGAGAAGCTGATCTGCCCCGCGGCAGCGGTCATCTCCTTGAGGCGCGTCTGCGCCGGCGTCGTAGCCGCGGCGGCGAGATCTACGCCGCCGACGGCATCCTCCAACGCCGCCGCGGCGTCCGCGTCTAAATCGCGCGGCCGCATCCCGCGCTCCCACATCGCCCGTCCCAACGCGTTGGCTCGCGCCTTCTCCTTCGTGACCGCGTCTTCGAGCTCTTCGACCTGGAGCTTGTGTACCTTCTCCGTCGCGTTCACGTTTTGCGTGTGCACCTCCTCCGCGCGTCTGAGCATGAAGACAACTTCCTCGCGTCGACGCTCCGCCTCCGCGGCGGTTTCCTCCGCGATCGTCTGCGCCGCCCTCGCGCGTTCGCAGCGCTCCATGAACATCTTGTTCTTCTCCATCGCGTTCCCCAGGTCCGCTTGGAGTCGCGATAGTTTAGCCCGTTTCTCGTCCAGGTTCTGCCGGAGCTGGTCGTTCTCCATCTCTAGCATGTTCGAAAGTCCCTCGACCTCGCCCTTCGCCGCGGCGAGCTCCTCCGCGTGCGCGCGCTTCAAACTCGTCACCGCGTCCTCCATCGTCTTCGCGTGCGACGCGTCCGCAGCCTCGAGCTTCTCCTCGCGCTGTCGAACCGCGGCTTTGAGCGCTTTTACCTCCGCGGTCATCTGCGCGAGTTTCATATCCCGCGATGTGACCGTCTTGGACAGCGTCGTGATCTTCTTCTCCGCCTCGCTCACGGCGACTTGCATCTCGCCGAGGAAAAAGAGGCTCTCGGTTTCCGTCTCTTTCGCCTTCTCTTTCGCTTCCTGCGCTTCTTGTTTCGCCTCCGCGAGCGCGTCGTCCGCGGCGTTTAAACCGTCCACGAGCTTCTTCATGTCCGCCTCGGAGTCGTTGAACAGCGCCTTTTGCGACTCGACCTCGCCGCGGAGCTTGGAGATTTCCCCGGACAGACGGTCGACCTCCTTGGCGCCGTCCGCGGCGGCGGCTTCCGCCGCCTTCAGCTTCGTGCCGAGCGACGCGTGCGCGGCTTTCGCTTCGTTCTCGCGCCGCATCGAGAGCTGCGCCGCCTGCGCGAGCTTCTGCTTCTTATCCGCTCGCTCCGCTTCAACCTCCGCGTACGCGGCTTTCAACTTCGCCTCGAGCTGCACGCACCGGCCTTGCGTCTCGCGCAACGCCGCTCTCACCTCCGCTGTTCTCGCCTCCGCTTCGACGTATTGCTTCCTCGCGAGCTTGACGTCTGACTCGAGCTGCTCGTTTTTTCGCATCTCGCCCTGCGCGAGCACGTCGTGCAGCGCCGCGAGCTCTTCTTTCTGCGACTGAAGCTCGTCCTGCGCGGCCGCGAGCTCGGCTTTCGTCTCTTCGATCATAAACTCCGCGTCTGATTTCGCCTTTGCGACTTTCATCTGCGCCTCCTCGACCGCGGCTTCCGCCTGCGCTTGGACGCGCAGCATCTTTCCCTCGAGCTCAGCCTCGCGCTTGATGATCTGCGCGTCCCTCTGCGCGGCGCTCTCTTCCGATTGCGCGATGAATTCGACGCGGCGTTCGCGTTCGAGCTCGCACGCGCGCTCGGCTGCGATTTTCTCATCCGCCAATTTGTTCAAGCGTTCCATCTCTCGATCGATCTGGAGCTCTAGCGATTCCGCGCGCTCGACCGCCGCGCGCTTCTCGTTCTCCACGTTCTTCACCGTTCGTTCGTTATCGTGCGTTTGCTTCAAAAGCGTCGCTTGGAGCTGCATCAGCGCCGTCTCCGTGTCCGTGAGCTTGCCGGTGAGTTCCCGCTTTTGGTTCGCGTTCGACGCCGCGGACTCGAGCGCGACCGTCGCCGCCGCCCGCAGCTGCTCGTCCATGTTACGAACCATCGCCTCGCGTTCTTTCAACGACATCTCGAGGCGCTTTACCGCCGCGGTCTGCCTCTTCTCCGCGGACATCGCTTTTCTGAGCGCGGACATCGTCTGCGACAGCTGGTTATCTCTCGCGTCGATTTCTTCGCGCATCGACGCCAACGCCGCTCGCGATTGGTCGAGCTCGCCTTGTAACGGCGACAGCGCGGTTCCTCGCGCGGCGAGCTCGTTCGTGATGTGCGTCCGCTCCTTCTCCTTCGCCGCGAGCTGTGCCGCGGCCTGCGACAGCGAGAAATCTCGCATCTTGAGCTCGTTTTGGAGCTTCTCGCGCTCCTCCGCGAAGGCGGCGACGGCGGCTTCGTTCTCCGCCTGGAGCTTCCTCACGAGCGCCTCGCGTTGCTCCCTCTCCGGCGACGGCGTGGATTTCATCGGCGTTCGCGGATACTTCGCCTTGAGCGCTTGCATCTTCGCCTCTTCCTCCGCGCGCTCGACTTCGAGCTGCTCGAGCTGCTGCTGCAACTGCAGCGCGTACGTCGCGGCCTCGTCGAGCTCGTGTTCTTTCGCCTCGAGCATCGCCGCGCCATCGCGTAAAAGCGCGTCTCGCTCTTCGCAGTCCGCCTTGAGCGTCGCCGCCGCGTTCGTCGCGTCTTGAAGTTTCTCCTCGAGCGACCCGATCTCCTCCGCGCGCTGTTCCACCAGGCGCTCTAACACGTCGCGCTCGTCGCGCGCTTTTGCGTACTCCTCCTCAGCCTTGCGTCGCTCGACGCGTTCCAACTCCAGCGACGCCTCGAGCTCGCCTTGCGCCACCTCCATCTCCGCCCTTCGCTCGCCGACTTCAAACTCCCACCGCGCCGCCATCTCTCTCGCTTCTTTCGCCTCGCGCTCCGCGGCGTGGCGCGCCGCAACGAGCTCGAGAAGGCGTTCCTGGGACTGCCGCGCGACGCTCTCCGCGGCGCGAACGTCGTCCGCGGAGGCGCCGGACGTTCGCCGGTCGCCGCCCAAGGACGACCGACCGTTTAACGACGTTCGCCGGTCGCCGCCCAACGACAACCGCGACGACGAGGCTCCCCCGCCGAGAGACGCTCTCCCCATGATATCCCCGCCGCTCTGCATCTGATGCAGGTGGTGCTGCTTCATCGCGAGCTCCTGCGCGCACGCGTCGAAATCCGCCTGAAGTTTCAAAACGTTCTCCGACGTTTCCGCGCGCGCGCGTTCTGCCTCCTCCCGGCACTTCTCCGCTCTTTCGAGATCCGCGGAGAGTTGCTGCAGCATCCCCGCCTGCGCTTCGATCGTGAACTCGCGCTCCTCGAG
>Ga0181561_10005012_pt1 | contig 11313 bp, 8 predicted proteins | sample 011ome_19_FD_133760 | JGI IMG/M metagenome (GOLD analysis project Ga0181561, IMG submission 133760) | Coastal salt marsh microbial communities from the Groves Creek Marsh, Skidaway Island, Georgia - 011510BT metaG (megahit assembly) | ecosystem: Environmental > Aquatic > Marine > Intertidal zone...
CGCGCGCGCGCGCGCGAGGAGACGGCATCATCGTTCGACGACGCGAGGAGGGACATCGCGCGCGAGGGTTTGGGTTTTTCCGTCGTCGCGGCGACCGGAGACGCGCGCGTGCGCGGCGACGACGCGGGGTTCGAGCGCGCGCGCACCTTGGACGGTTCCGCGTTGACGTTCGCGTCGTCTTTCTCGCGCGGCGTCGACGCGGACGCGGGCGCCTCGGACGACATCTCGCGCGCGCGCGACCCCGTCACCGCGTTAGACAGACGAGACGCGAATGGAAGGAATGCGAGCGATTCCGCGCGATGGCACCGCTCCGGCGCGTCGCCTCCCGCGCTGGTATTCACCGAACGACCGAGCGCGCCTTCGCGCGTGCTCGCACCGCGAGGTCGCGACGAAGCGTTCCCGAGACGTTCGCGCGTTCGCGCGCTCGCGCGTTCGCCTGTGACGCCGCGAGCGACCGCCTTCGCGCGGTCGAGCGAGCCCTAACTAACGGAGGGAAGAGCGCGAGAATGTCTGATGCGGTTGCGAGCGTTTTAGTGTTGTGGCCGATGAGTTACGTGAGGTTATGGGCACTCCCCTCTGGTTCGAACTATTAGTCGTTGACATCGAATTCCTCTCGGTCGGGTCGCGCGCCCGCCGCGTCCGCACACGCACCGGACGCCGCCGCACGCACGCACGGCACGGACGGTCGCACCCCACGCGCGCCCACGCCCACGCCGATCATGAGCGGCACAGGGCGCTCCTCCTCGCGGCCGTCGACAGCGGGGCCGACGCGGCGGTCGGGAGGGATGTCGTCCAGGCACGTCTCGTTCCCGGAGGACCCCGCGATCGAGGTGGACCGAAAGCTCAGCGCGATGTCGAAGAGCAAGAACCGCGCCGCCGCGGAGGGCGCGGCATCGCGCGCGGAAGCCGCGGCCGCGGCGCGGCTGCGCGAGGGCGGCGGCGGCGCGAAGGAAGCGGCGCGGGAGAGCACGGAGAGCCTCGAGGTGAGTCACCGTCGCGTCGCCCGAGCCGTTCGTCCGTCGATTTGAATTAATGAACGCGCCCCACCCGGGGCGAGGAGCGACGCGGCGAGACGCCGTCCGCGGTCGTCTCGCCTCCGTCCCCGCTTATCGCGTCCCCGCGCGCGTCCCCGCGCGTCTCCTCCCCGCGTATCTATCGCGTCCCCGAACCCCCCCTGACGCTCTCACTTCCCCCACCCCCGCGCGCGATCCTTCCTTCCCATCCCCAGGCGTCGATGGCGCGCTACCGCGACCACAAGCCGCTGGACCAAAAAAAATGGAGCTTCGACGGCTTGCACCCGACGCAAGTCCCCGAGGGAAACCACTACAAGCACCTCGAGCCGCACAAGCCCGGCGCGCCGGAGATCGAGCCGAGTAAGATGATGCACGACGACGACGACGACTTCGACCTCGCCGCGGTGGAGCGCGAGCGGAAGCGAGAGGCGTACGTCGCGAAACTCGAGTCGGAGCTCGCGAGCATGAAGCGCGCCGTCGCGGGGCTGGGCGACCCGCTCGAGGTGGCGATGGAGGTGGCGCGCGCGAAGGCGACGACGACGATGACGACGACGCCCGCGGAAGCGCAGACCGAGAGCGACGGGTCGCTCGCGGAGCACCTCGCGGCGTCGGGTAAGGCGACCGCGGCGTCGTTGCGGCCGCTGAGGTGCGTTCTATCTCACACTGGTCCCCGTACGACCGCGTTGGCGTGGTGAACGCCGTTTCTTAAGGACTTTGCCCGGCGCATCTCTCCGACCACCCCTCGCTTTCAATCTCCGGCCTCTGCGCCTTTCAACTCCAACTGACGCCTTTCAACTCCACCCTGGAACGACCCTCAGCGCGAAAGCGGAGGCGAGGGGACGCGAACGCGAGCGGGAGCGCGCCGCCGCTCGAGCCGTCGCGGAAGGCTCGCCGCTGCCTTCGGTGGATAACCCCCGACCGAGCGTGGACGACCTCGAGCTCGCGAAGGCGATCTTCAGCGACGACCGGCTCGCCGCGTTCGAGGCTGCGCTCGAGGCGAAGTTTAAGGCGAGCGGCGGGTACGACTCGGACCTGTCGCCGCCGGTCAAGGTGCGTTATATCTCACACTGGTCCCCATACGACCGCGTTCGCGTGGTGAACGCCGATCCTTAAGGACCTTGCCCGTCGTCTCTCTCCGCCCAGGGTCCCTCGCTTTCAATCCCCGCCCTCGACGCCTTTCAACTCCAACTGACGCCTATGAACTCCACCCCGACTTCGCTTTGTATGGAAAGGCGCCGAGGGCGAAGACGCCCGAGCCCGCGCGCGAGTCGTTCGAGGAGCAGAACGCGTGGATGGACGAGTACCGCGCGCGCGTCGCGGACGAGAAATCGAAATCGAAATCGAAATCGAAATCGTCCACTCCCGCCGTCACCGCCGCCGAGTCGAAGAAGAAGGATGACGAAGCGGACGCGGACGCGGACCCGTTGGTGTCCGTCTCCGCGGCGGAGATGGAAGCGGCGCGACGCGCTGTCGACTCCACGCGCATTCGCGCGCAGTCCGCCCCGCGCGCGCGAACGCGCGCGCATAAACACTGCGCGGCGTACCTCGGCGAAGGCCCGCACGGCGACGGGCTCCCGCGACCGAAGGAGCTCATCGATCGCGCCATCACCAAGCCCAAGCCGTTTTCGTTCGAGGCGCGCGAAAAGACCAAGACGAAGACCATCAGCGAACAGCGACTGGAGCAAGACCTCGCGATCGCGGCCGAGCTGGAGCGCATCACGATCAACAAGCCGTTCAAGGCGACGTCGATCCCGCGATCCACGGTCGAGCCGCGGTATCAGCGAATGATCGAGAGGGAGACGATGAAACGCGAGGAGCGACGCGAGAGCCGCAAAGCCGCGCTCGTGGAGAGCGAGAAGCCGTTTTCGTTTTACCTGCGCGACAAGGAAGCGAAGCGGTACACGCTCGAGACAGCCGCGGAGAGGACCGCGCGACGCGCGAACAAGTTCCAGAGGGCGTTCAAGGCTAAGGAGATCCCGGCCGCGGTGAAGGCGTTGAAGCTTGGCGACATCGAAGCGCGCGACGCGCGACGAAAGGAGGCGGCGAAAGCCGCCGCGGTGGCGAAGCTCGCGCAGAGCCGCCTCCCCGAGCGCATGGCGCTCCACGCGAACGAAGGCGGAGGAGGCCACGGCCACGGCGCTTCTTCTGACGCGTCGAAGCCGGAGAAAAAGCCGAAGTGGAGCTTCAAGCCGGCGCCCGCGAAGGAGGTGCCGGACTTTGACGCGTTGCACGAAAAGTTTTTCCGCCGGCTGCAGAGCGCGCGCGGCGATTTCGTAGCCACCGTGCCGCGGGAGTTTCGCCTCAGGGAGCACACCAAGGAGGAGAAGGAGGCCATCAGGCGCAAGCTCAAGTCGGACATCGCGGCGGACGAGGAGAATTTGCCGGAGAACAGGTGGCCGTTCGCGAGCTTGCGGGCGAAGGTGCACCCGTCGCCGCCGCCCGCGTTTTCCTCCCCCGGGGAAAACTTCTACAAGAAGAATGAAAACCTCGCGACTAAGCTCCGACGGCAGGCGATGCTCAAGCAGCGCCAGGCGGGGCACTACGCCACGCGCGCGGAGAAAGAGGCGAGGGAGGACGCGGCCAGGGAGAGGGACGCGAAGCGTCGCGCCGCGGCGTGGGCGCACTCGCAGGTGGCCAACGCCGGCGCGAAGGCGCTGGACGCCGACGGCGGGACCAAGGGCCCGGGCGGGAAGTTGGCGGGCGCGCGCGCGAACGCGAAGGGCCCCGCGGATCAGCATCGCGCGGCGAGGCACGCGCAGCAGGCGACGCTCGCGAGGGAGACGGTGGAGAAGGTTTTGCTGGAGAACGACGTGTACACGTACGTCGAGGAGGGGGAAGACGGGCCGTTTTGAGAGGAGCGAGAAGAGGGAGAAGAGGGAGAGGATGGATTGTACATTCCCGACGCGCGGCGGGCGAGAGAAGAAGGGATAGAAAACCGGGCGACCGCCCCCGCCGCCGGTAGCCGGGGACGCGTAGAGCGCGAAGAAGCGTCGATCGCGTTCTGTTTAAATATAACACAGCACTACTCGCGGACGGACGGACGGGAAAATGAAAATAGAAACGCGGCGTCGACGAGCGTTTCACCTCCTCTCCTCCGACGCGACCCCGAAAAGGCACCCAGCCTGGCGCTTTCTTCGTCCGCTCCTGTCTCAGAGAAGAGAGCGCTCCCGTTTGGCATTTCACTGTACTTTGAAGTCACCAACCACCGCGGCGACGCTTCACTTCCCGCGCCGCGGCTCACCGCGCGCGCGTCATGCCGTTCGGCCGCCTCTTCGGCGGCGGGTTCTCGTCGTCCAAATGCAAGACGTCGCTGCGTCTGTGCGTCGGGCGCATCAAGCTCCTACGGAACAAGAAGTCCCTCGCGACGCGCGCGCTGATCTCCGAGGTCGCGGATCTCCTTCGCGCGGAGAAGGATGACGCCGCGCGCGTCCGCGTGGAGGGCGTCATGCGCGAGGAGGGCGTCCTCGAGGTGTTCGAGATCCTGGACGTCTTCTTAGAGCTCCTCATCGCGCGGCTCCCGATGATCGAGGCGTCCAAGGACGTCCCCGCGGACCTCAGAGAGGCGCTCGCGACGGTGATGTTCGCGGCGAGTAAACTAGCCGCGGAGCTCCCCGAGCTCGCGTCGCTCCGCGAACAGTTCGCGGTCAAGTACGGCAAGGCGTTCGCGAAGGCGTGCTCGGACGACGCCACCGCGGGCGCGTGCGGCGCGAACGCGATCGCGTGCGCGCGGCTGGCGACGCGATCCCCGGACCCTCTGAAGAAGGTGGAGAGGCTCGCGGTCATCGCGGACGAACACGGGATCGACGCGTTCGACGTCGCGGAGGCGACGAAGCGAACGCTCGCGAGCGCGGCGCCGCCGTTAGGGACCATGGGCGGCGGCGCGCAGGACGTGTCGCGTCAGGTGGTGCCGCAGCACGTCGCGATGCCGATGCCGATGCCGCAGCCGGTGACGTACGTAGGCGTAGGCCAGCCGCAACCGCAACCGGCGGCGGTCGCGGTGATGGTACAACAGCCCGCGGTGCAGTTCAACACCGCGGGTGAGGCTGCGGCGTACGCCGCCGCCGCCGCGGACGACGCGAGGAACGCGGCCGCGGCGGCGGCGGTGCTCGCGGGCGCGCCGTCGCCGGAGGCGCGGCGCGCGGCGGGCGACGCGAACTCGACGGTGGCGTCGGAGTCGACGACGGCGGCGGATGAAGAAAACGGCGCGGCGGACGAGGTGGAGGTGGACGCGATCGTGGACGCCGCGAAGGAGCTCGCGGAGCTGGACCGCGCGGACGCGGCGTACTTGAACGAGCTCACGCCGCCGAAGAACGGGAAGGACGGCGGCGGGAGCGACGGCGGCGGAGGGGGCGGCGACGGCGGCGGCGGCGGCGCGGGCGGCGGCGGCGACGGCGCGGCCGGCGGCGACGCGGCGAAGCCTCCTCCTCCTCCTCCTCCTCCTCCCGAGAGCGCGGAGAAGAAGGACGGCGGGACGATGGACGATCTCACCGAGCGTCTGAACGCGCTGAAGCGGCGGGATTAAGGAGGGGATGACGACTAGGTACTGTAGAAGAAGAAGAAGAGAGGGAGGGAGACAGGCACGTTCGTTTTTTTTTACGCCGAGCGCTCGCGCTCTCTCCCCTCCCCCGGCAGCCCGGTGACGTCGACGACGACACCAGTCACGAATTGTTAACTCAAGAAAATGTCCCTGTGCGCACACCTTTATGCTCGGGATTGCACTTTTTACTATCCGTCTCGGTTCGTACGATTTTTTTAGACTAATTGCTCTGTGAAAATATCTCCCGTACGTCTTCAGAGAGCAATTAGTCAGAAAAATTTCGCTGACTCGGACGAATTTGTACGTGCGGTTCGGCGCGAAATTTCAGCCAATCGCATCGCTCGGCGATCTTCCGCGACCAACCCGAAACGCGCAACCCTCGGCCACGTTTCGTTAAAGCGCGAAACGCCGCGTCGATTCCTCATTCTTCCCCGCACACCGGCGTCTCGCGCGTCGACCCCAGCACACAGTCGCGACTCCGTTCGCGCATCCCCCGCACACACCGCGTCGCTCACCGCACGCGCACACCGCACACGCGCGTTTCACGCGTTCCCGTACACACCGCGCGCGCCATTCCGCGCGTCTGAATCCAGCGACGATGGAAACACTGATGAAGGAAAAACACAAGGACGCGCGCGCGCGCGTCGCGAACGAGGACGCGCTCTTCATGGTGACCGTCCGCCCGAAAGACGAGTCGAACGCGACGTCCACCGACGACGCGAAGATCTTCACGAGCCTGATGCCCGAGAACGCGGTGACGCTCGTGGACGAGCGCGGAGGCATGGGCGCGGTCAAGCCGTCGCGCGTGCAGCTCCTCACGAAATCGCGCGTCTCCGTCGCGCTCTTCTCGCACACGCTCCTCGCGGAGGAGATCGTCGACAGGTTCATCGCCGCGCGCGACGCGCACCTGGACGACCCGAAAGCCCGCGCGAAGGCGCTGAAGGACATGCTCGCGGAGCTCCACGCCGCGGACCACGTGTTTTCGTTCGCCGTCTTTGACGACTCGGCGAGAGCGTTCGCCGCGTGGTGCGTTTTATCTCACACTGGTTCCCATACGACCGCGTCGGCGTGGTGAACGCCGATCCTTAAGGACTTTGCCCGGCGCATCTCTCCGCCCAGGGTCCCTCGCTTTCAAACCCCGCCCTCGACGCCTTTCAACTCCACCCTGACGCCTTTCAACTCCACCCCGACTCGACTCCTCAGGACGCCCCGAGGCGCGCCGCTCTCATTCGGCCACCGCGAAGACGGCAGCGTCGTCGTCGTCGCGAACCAGCCGCGGTCGCGCACGCTCGTCGGGACGCACCACGGCGTGAAGCTCGCGCATCTCCCCGCGGGGAGGTTTATCTACGGCCACTCGTTCCTGAAACCGTTCGAGTTCACGTCCATGTGGGCGTCGGCGGAGGCGAACCGCGGCGGCGCGGCGGCGCAAACCGCGCCGGCGTCGCCGACGCTCGGAGCGATCGATAACCTGGACAAGCCGAAGCTGAGCCCCGTGGAGTCGCGCGACTGGCGGTGGGCGAAGACGGGGAGCCGCGCGGAGGTTGAGGACAGGTGGACGACGAAGAAGACGCCGCGGTCGGTCGTCATGAACGCGGCGGTCGCCGAGAAGGAAAACGTCGTCGTCGAGAAGAAATTCTGCCCCAAGGAGATCGCCGCGACGATCGCCGCGATCGCCGAGGAGGTCGCCGCGGAGTCCGCGCTCCAAGCGGACGCGCCCATCTTCTCGCCGCTCCACGCGGACGCGCCCGCGTTCGCGCCCGTCTCCCCGGAGCTCGCGGCCAAGGCGAGAGAGACGTTCGCGTGGGGCGCGGTTCTCCTGCGCAACATGGTCAACGAGCGCGCCGTCAACAGGTTTACGACGCGCGTGGACAAGAAGTTCATGACGGTGCTACTCATGCGCGCGGCGGCGTTCACGCCGCTGTCGTCGTCCTCGGAGGACCGCGCGAAGGCGCTCGCGGACGCGCTGCTCAGCGCGAAGGATTCCGAGGTGGACTCTACGGTGGTGGCCGCGCCGGCGGCGTCCATCGCGACGGCGACCACGAAGGGCCTCGCGCACGCCGTGCAGTCGACGACGAGGGAGATCACGAAGAAGCTCGTCAAGAAGCAGTCGTCGCGGACGTCCGCGCTCGCGCTGCCGGCGAAGAGGGCGACCGTCGCGGTCGGGAACGGCGGCGGGGAGTCGTCCGTCGTCGTGTGCGACCTCAACGGACGCTGCTGCGTCGGCAACCAGTGCTTCGTGTAATACGCGCGCGGCGGTTGGCGTCGGCTTTTTCGCGTGAATTTGTTGTTCGTCCCGCGCGCGACGCGCGAAGCGCGAACGGGGGAGGATGCCCCGCTCGCTCGCGCGCGCTCGCGATGTTGTTTGTTTTTCAATTTGTACCACGAGAGGGATACAGTACGTACTACTGTAAGGGATGGCCGCGCAGAGGGGCGGCGGCCGGCGTTTGTTTCGATTACAAGACGGGCGGAAGTGTGATATCAGTTTTCAATTTTACCGGCGGCGGGGCGCGAGTCGCGCGTCGCCGGGTGTACCACGAGAGCGTTTCAGAGGATGTTAGCCATAGAGTTTGTGCGATAATACGTGCGAACACTCCTCTTCATTACAACGTGCGCGTGTCGTGTGTGCGTGCGTTCGTTCGCGCTCGTGCCTCGTCTGTTCATCGTTTCGTCGTCGTCCTCCAACTCCAGAGCGCCGTCCGGGCGCGGTTCCACGCCAAAACTCTCTCCGCCTACGCGTCGTCGTCGGCGCGTTTGCGTTTTGCAGGCTGTCGCCCTCTGATGTTACACTCCGGGCACCCGTGGGGTCCGTCGCTCTTCGTGCGGCTCTTCACCAGCGCTCTCCACTCGTTCGCGCACGTCTCACACTTCCACAGCGCCTTGTAGTTCGACCCGTACGACACCTCCGAAGGCTTTTTGTCCTCGTCGACGTATTCCTTGTGGAGCTTCTTCCCTCGCTCGCCGTTCTTCTCGCACCACGTGAGGAAGTTGCTCACCGGCGGATTGGTCTTACACTGTGGGCATCCGCTGGGTGTGACCCCGTTCGTGCGGCTATTTACCTTCGCTCTCCACTCGTGCGCGCACGTCCCACACCTCCACAGCGCCTTGTAGTGCGACCCTTTCGTCACCGAGGTCGGGTGCTTGTCCGTGTCACAGTACTCCTCCCTGAGCTTCTTCCCTCGCTCGCCGTTCTTCTCGCACCACGTAAGGAAGTTGTTCGTTCGGGACAACACCGTATGGCACCCTTGACCTCTCGAAAGACAGCACTTCGGACACCCGCTGGCTCTGCCACTCCTCGTGCGGTTCATCACCGTCGCCCTCCATAGGTGCTTGCACTTCTGGCACTTCCACTTTGCCTTGTAGCTCGACCCTTTCGTTAGCTCCTGCAGCTTGTCCACCTCGTAGAACTCTCTGAGGAGCTGCTTACCACGCTCTCCGTTCTCCATGCACCAGTCGAAGAACGACTTGCCGCGTCCCTTCTGTACCTTCGCCGGCATGATCTTCGTGCGGACGCGCCAGCGGAAGTGACGACGAAGAGGAGTCGTTGTTCGAGCTGAAAGACTGCCAAAAAAATCTCTGCCACTCGCACAGCAGCAGACGGTTGAAAGCTCGCCCAAACGTCGCGGGGTGTCACTTCGCGCGCCGCGACCGCGATGGCGGCCGCGATGGCGCCCGCGCTGGGGCCGTCGCCGTCCTCGCGGCGACTCGGGGCGACGCCGTCGACGCGCGCGAGGGTCGCGCGCGCGCGCGTCGCCGTCGTCGTTCGCGCGAGGAGCGGCGAGGGCGTCGACGATCGGAGTGCTCAGTCACCGATTCCGACCCCGATCGACGGCGCCGCGGCGGGGGGCGATCCCGCGCGCGTCGCGCCGCCGCGCCCGCGCGCGCGCGCGACCGTCGTCGGCACCGTCCTCGGCGCGGCCGCGTTCGCGGTCGCGTCGCGCGCGCCGATCGCGCGCGCGGCGCCGCCCTCCACCGCGACGGCGTCGACGTCGACGTCGACGTCTCGCGCGCATTCGCGCCACGACGAATCGTCGTCGTCGTCGTCGTCGTCGTCGTCGCGCGGCGCGACGCGCGTCGCCGACCTCGCGAGCGCGCGCCCCGCGGCGAAGAAGAGCGGGCACCGCGGCGAGCTCTCGAACCCAACGCTCGATCCGTCCTCGCTGTCGTGGACGTCGTTCGCGACCGCGGTGGAGGCGACCGCGCGCGAGGCGGAGCAAAAGCTCGCGACGCAGTTCTGGCTCTACCTCACGATACCGGTCGTCGCCGGCGTCCTCAACTGGCTCACGAACGCGCTCGCGGTGAAGATGATCTTCTCCCCGGAGGAGTACGTCGGGCTGGACATCAAGCGGTGGCCGGAGACGCCCGCGGGGTTCTTAGGGTGGCAGGGCATCGTGCCGTGCAAGGTGCGGAAGATGTCCGAGACGATGGTGGACCTGATGACGAAGCGTCTGTTGGACGTCCGCGAGGTGTTCGGAAGGTTAGACAAGGCGGCGTGCGGGGAGTTGTTACTCCCCGGCGTGGACGCGATCGCGAGCGGGGTGGTGGGGGATATAACGGAGAAAGGGAAGGCGTTACACTGGGTGAAAAGCAGCGGCGCGTTGGCCGTCGCGGGAAAGAGCGCGTGGCTGACGAAGCGCGCCGCCGCGCTCGCGCGTCGGCACGGCGCGGAGCTCGTCGCCGCCGTGCTCGGGGAGATGCAGCAGCGCGTGCCGGAGGTGTGGGACGTGAAGACGCAGGTCGTGGGCGCGATGACGCGGGATAAGGGCATCATCGTCGAGCTGTTTCAGCGGTGCGGCAGAGAGGAGTTCATCTTCATTCGAAGGAGCGGGCTGTATTTCGGCTTTCTCTTCGGCATCGTGCAGATGTTCCAGTGGCTGCTGTGGGACCCGTGGTGGAGCCTCGCCGTGGGCGGCGCCGCGGTCGGCTACGCCACCAACTGGCTCGCGCTGACGCTCATGTTCTCGCCCGTGAACCCGGTGCGGCTGCCGTTTGGGCTGACGCTCCACGGCGCTTTCCTGCGACGGCAACACGAGGTCTCGGGCGAGTTCGCGGAGCTCCTGCGGCGACGCGTCCTCACCGCGGAGCTCATCTGGAAAGAGATTCTGACGTCGCCTGGCACGCGGGACGTGTTCAGGGACATCCTGCGGCGGAAGACGATGGACCAGATGGAGAAGGCGCGCGCGTTCGACCCCGCGATCGGGCTCGCCGCCGCCGTCGTCGGCTCCAAGTCGTGGAACGCCGTCGTCGACGCCGTCGCGACGAGGGTCGAGGCGGACCTCCCGAAGCACCTCCCGCTCGTGTACGCGTACAGCGACGAGAGGTTGGACCTGGAGAAGACGCTTCGGGAGAAGATGCGCGGGCTGAGCGGGGAGGAGTTCGAGGGCGTGTTGCACCCGGTGTTTCAAGAGGACGAGCTGACGTTGATTTTGGTGGGGGCGTTCTTAGGGCTGCTCGCGGGGTTCGCGCAGGCGATTTTCGTGTTTTAAGAAAGTTAAGTTAAGAGAGACGACAGCGACAACGCATCACAGGAAGTTAACGTCGACCGACTGACGGACTGTAGACTAAAAATCAAACTCCAAGAGCTCGCCGCCGAGTTTGACGTTTTCGCCGACTCTCAGCGCCTCGTCCGCGTCTAATCCTTTGAAGTCCTCGCCAACCTTGTTGAGCATCCCTTCCTCTTTCAACTCAGCCTTGATCACGGCTTCTTCCTCGGACCGCTTCGCTTTCAGCTCTGGGTTCAACGCGAACGCGGCGCCGTCCGCGAAC